>Ga0194133_10001204_pt1 | contig 47156 bp, 43 predicted proteins | sample TA2KigOf40mmetaG_FD_155448 | JGI IMG/M metagenome (GOLD analysis project Ga0194133, IMG submission 155448) | Freshwater microbial communities from Lake Tanganyika, Tanzania - TA2015055 Kigoma Offshore 40m | ecosystem: Environmental > Aquatic > Freshwater > Lake | place: Tanzania: Lake...
TTGAAACGGATAAAGATCAAGATTTCTTTTGTTTTTATCAATTGAAGACTTGCATAATAACATAGGCCATGTAGCTATTTTTTCCCATTTAAGTCCTAACGTACCATGTTTCGGTACAAATACTTTGTGTCCTAGTTTTGAGTAATGATAGATCATAGAAGTTAATCCGCTTCTATCATCAGTTGGAAAAATAAAGATATTCATAAACTTCTCTATACTACTAAAAGTCTAATTCAGGCCCTTCTAATAAAACCTTGCTTTGAGGATATTTTTTTTGATCTCCATTTTCAGTTTGATAATTCCAGCCTATCGGTCGACATACATCTACAAAGCTTAAAGGAATTAAAGATTCTTGTTTTTCTGTATATTCTGTTACGGAGATTTTTTCATAATATTCTCCGCTGGAAGATTTAGCGTCTATATAATGTCCATATCTTTTATTGCCTCTAATAAAAGCATATCCTCCTCGAGGATCGTTCCATATAGGAGCGAATAAAGGAACCCAACTACAATAATTTAATTGCAAACCAGGAAGTTTAGATTTTAAATTAGAATCGTACCAATCTTCTGATCTTCCCCAAAATTCTTGAGTTTGTGGCCACTCAACAGGATATTTTCCAAACTTTTCAAAAATTTCTTTTTTAAAAAAACCCATTGTTGGAAAATGATTATCTAATGGCAAATAGTACTTGTAATTTTTGTTTTTTATTACCAAGTTTTTATTAAATTTATTTTGAACAGTCGATTTTCTAACTGCGTTAACTTCTAAAGAAAACATTTCTTTAGAAGAACAAAAATCTTCTATAACTTTTTCTAAAACTTCTTTATTTCCAATAAACTGCAAATCATCTTGAAGAAACAAGATTACATCATGTTTTGCATTTTCTATGATAATGTTTTTTGCAATGTATTCATCATTAACCCAATTTCTTTCTTTTGGACTTCTAGAAAATAGTTGATGAATAATTCCATTCTTTTTCTGCTCTTCAAGATATTTTTTGAGGCCATATTCTACGCTACAATTGTCGACAATGATAACTTGATTATCATTAGAAATTTCTTTTATGCTGTTAAAAAGAGATTTTGTGTATTTTAAACGATTAAACGTTGTTATTCCAATTGTTATATTCACTTTTTAACCTCAGCTTAAAATAATTTTCCAAAATGATTCCATCGATTCTTTCCATTTTGGAGGCATTTTAGAATTCTTTAAAAAATTTCTTTTTAATAATATCTGTTCAATTTCAAAGAAATTTTTATAAACATGCTCTTTATCCACAAATTCGACTGCTCCTCCGCCTTCAGAATGAACATATGTTGGAAGTCCAACTGCAATTGATTCTAAAACGTGATTAGGTCCAGGATCATACCTCGAGGCGCTGACATAAACGTCATATTTACATAACTCATCAGCTAAAGCTTTTCCAGCTAGCGGAGGTATTGTTTTTGAATTAGAAAAAGTTCCTCTATCTCTTCCTATATATGTGAACGATATTTTGTCGTTTTTTGTGCTAAGATAATCTAAAAATTCGTATACATCAAATCCTTTTAGATAATTGTTTGACCAATGATGCGTTACAACTTTTAAAACGTTATCATTTTTTTCAACGAATTTTGAATCAAAAAATTCATCATCAACGCCGTTATACAAAACATGTTGATTTTTGCAAATCCATCCTTTATTGTTAAAATAATTTTTCATCCAGTTACTTACAAAAATAGTTTTTGTATTAATCGTACTGCATTGTAACAGTAATTGATCCATATGCTCTGTGTTTTTTCTTGCATCACATTCATTGATCCGTTGAACTACAGGAATATTCTTTTTTGATATAAATTTTGCAACGTCATTTATATCAAAAGATTTATCTCGACGAGGATCTACTAAAAAAATTAAATTAACATCATCAGTAAGTCTATCTGTCAATTCTACACCATTTGGAACAGAGGAATAAACTGCTTTTACAAAGTTATTTCCTCCTCCATAAGGTCCTAAAACAGGAGAACGATTGATCGCAATTTTAATCATTTTAGATAATGATGATAGTATAAAAATTAAATAGATTGTATTAATGATCTATAAGGATTATATCCTTGAGGAAGTTTCCATTCTTGAACATTAGGAACGTTAGGTACCGCTGATGTTACGTCATCTGATATAGATGATTCAGGTAAAACCTGAGAAGCGATCCCTACATTTCTTGAGACTACTGGAACTTCTAGCAGCCCGCATTCGATTAATGACTGAGGTCCACCTTCGCATCTAGCAGTAACAGGATATAGATCCAATGTTTGGTATAATTCATTAATAGTCTTTTGGACTGGTTTCTCAAAATATCTAAATGGAATGTTTAATTTTGTCAAACGATTAATAACGTATTGTCTTCTCCACCCAGCTAAAACTACGTGTAAATTTTTCTTTTCTTTTGACCATTTTTCAATAGCATTGACTAACAAATCTGGGCCTTTTTCTAATTTAGGAGAAATTAGATCTTTTCCTTCAGTGTCTCTTTGAAAAGAGCCAATTAGAAAACCTTCTTCAGGCAAACTATGCTTTTTTCTTAATTTTTGTTTTTCTTCTGTTTTATTCCAGATGTTCTGGTTCGCCCAGTATTTTATTAAATGAATTGGTTTTGTCGTGAAACTTTGAATGAAATTTAAAGTTTGTTCATTATAGACGTGATAAGCTGTCGTTATTTTGTCTCTTAGCAAAAAGTTATGAATATCGACATCTTTAAATTTTTCAGGAACGATATGATGCACAGTTGTTAAAACTTTTTTGTTTTTTAACAATCCTTTAAAAAATAGTTGCTCCCAACACCAGTCAGCTAGCAACCAAACAACATCAGCTTCTGCAGGATTTGACACACTGATATCTGAATTATCTTCGTTCCACTCTTTTACAAAACGATCTACTATCCAATCTTCTGACGGAGGAAGAACATAAACTTTATTCATTATTGTAAGACGCTTTCTAAAAATAAAAGATAATCATTCAATGTTCTTTTCATCGAAACGTCAAAGCAAGACGTTAGATCAGGTTTGTTAGGTAAGCACTTTTTTATTTGAGTTACATCAATGTTTGGAGGGTCGTCATAGTTTGCTAGTTCAAAATTGTATTCTTTATCTTCTTTTAAAACTACTCCGTATCCTTGAACTAGTTCTTTTGTTCCTCCATGTTCAGAACAGATAACTGGAGTTCCTTGAGACAATGCTTCGACCACTGTGTTTGGACAATGATCTAACCATGCAAGATGCAACATCCAATTAGATGCAGAAAATATTTCTAAACAAACTTCATGTGGTTGAGAACCTGCATAAAAAACATGAGGATCTGCAACCTTAGTTGGGTTAGATCCTAAAACTATTAGAGCAGCAGATGAATAAAAGCTTCTTAAATGTTTGTATAGCTCTATGTTTTTCATCAAACGTTTTTGAGGATGCCAGTTTGCAGAACATACGAATAACATTTCGTATTGTTGTCTGATTTGCTCCAATGCCGATATTTGAAATTTTTTAATTTCTGGTGCATTAATACCGTTTCTAATTATTGATCCATTTTTAGGGTTGCCCCACCACTTTGTTGTCATTCCTTTATCAAATTCAGATTGCCAGATGATACCGTCAGCTGAATGATACAACTTTTTGATTGATGAATTTTTTGTTTCAAATTCTTCAGGTGAAAACCAAATTCCGTCTAGTCTCTGGATAACTTTTTTTGCTAAAGGCCTTCCGCTAGGTTCGATGAATACTATCGAAGCATCGGAATTTCTTCCATCATATAATTCAACTTCGTGACCTGATTCTATCAGGCCCATCGCCAATCTCTTTCCAAAAGAATTTGGACCAGAGTTTGAGCTCATGTTAACGTTATCAAGATGTATCTTCATGATCTCTTTTTTACTTCAGCGATAAAAGGAACTGCAAAAGGTGTCTTGTTAAACATCATTGCCATCAATGCAATTTCTTTAGTTTCTATGTTAGAAAGGCTAGCTCTTTGAGTGAAAATATTTGGATCTAATTCTTGGTTTCCATTTATCGTTACTGCATCATAATACATTTGAGCTATGAAATTTACTGATTCATTTGTCAAAGGAACTGAAGACTCTTTGACAATCTCAGACAAAGAAAAAAAGATGTCTTGATAAATTTCCGAACAAACTTGTGATGTTAACTTTTCACCTTTTCTTCTTGCAAGACGTTCCGACAAAAGTTTAGAAATCGACTCATTAAGAGCTACACCTTGCATCATTTTACATATCCTCTGTTTCTTAAAAAGACAGCTTCGTCTCTTTGAAATATAGCATCATTTGTCTGGTATGTTTCAGGTACATCATTAATTGTATAGTGATACATTACTCTAGGTAAGAATATTCTTTTTTTTGAGTTGTGCAAAGCAGGTAGATATACAGCTTGATCACCCGCTCGGCGAATGTAATTTCCATCTTCTCCACGATAGTTTTCATCTTTTACATCATTTAAAAGTTTTTTTCTAAAAGTTTTTAGATGACTTGAGACCCACGGATGTTTATATGGATTTGCATCCTGAGACATAGGACCGCTTATGTTTTTATCACTGAATCCCCATCTATGCGCTGTCCATAAAATGTCGCATCCTGTTTGCTGATATGCTGAGTCTATGATCACTAAAGAGTCTGTGTCTGTAAGCCAATCATCCGCATCTATTCTACAGACGATATCATTTTCGTTACAAAATGAAAGTCCATGTAAAACATTTGCAACTTCCCATTTCTTTTCCACATTCCATACATTGATAATGTTATCAGAATATTTTTTATTTAACAGTAACTTAAATTCATTACAAATTTTCTCTGATTTTTCTCGATGATCTTGAGATGAAACATCATCAATTAATATTAACTTCCAATGATTATAAGATTGACCACATAAAGAGTGAAGCATCATTGGTAATGTATCAGATGCATTGTACATTGGAGCTATAAAAACAAACTGATTATTCATCCCATCATCTCATTTGCTTTTCTATACGATTCATGAGTACCTGCATCAACCCATCCTGTTTCAACATTAGTAAAAGTTCCAGTTTTATTCTTTACCATAAAAGAGTTAATATCACTCACTTCATATTCTCCTCTTGATGATGGCTTAAGATTTTTAATAACATTAAAAGCATTTGATGTGTAACAGTACACTCCTACTATTGCATCGTTACAAGAAGGGTTTTTTGGTTTTTCAACAACATCAACTATTTTTCCATTTTGATAAACTGGACTTCCAAATCTTTCTGGATCTTCGACTTTTTTTGTAAATAAAGCATAATCATCATTTGATGATTCAAACTTTTTTATTGAATTGACTATTTTTGTATTAGTTTCAAAAATATTGTCACCTAAAATAGTTACAAATTTTTCTTTACCAACAAATCCTTCGCAAAGTTTGATTGCTGCAGCTATGCCATTAGCTATTTCTTGTATACAATAATAAATTGAACACCCATACTCATTACCAGAACCTAGTAAAGTTGCAAACTGTCCGATGTGTTCTTGTCTGGTTATAATACAAATTTCTTTAACACCAGATTCTACTAAAAGATTTATAGAATGAATTATCATAGGCTTTTCGCCTACTGGCAATAGACACTTGCTAGTGAATTTAGTCAAAGGTTGCAATCTACTGCTAATTCCTCCTGTTAAAATGATTCCTTTCATCATTGACCTTTTAACATTATTTTTGGTTGCGTTTTTTCTACAGTTAAGTGAGGAGTTGTTGTCTTACCGTCCCATTTTTGGTGCCAAATCCATCCTCCTAATTTTTCTTTGAATTCTTTTGCTCTTTTTTCAATCATTTCATTTGTAACTTCTGACCAAGGATGATCAAACATCATGTTTGAAGCTGCAGTGTCTTCAAACTTTTTCCCAGATAAAGATTCCCAATGTTTTGTCCAATAGTCCTTATAAAGTTTAATCTTTCTCTCAAGATTAAACCAGCTATAATGAAATACTCCTGGTAAGTTGTTTATAACGTTATTAAACCAAATGTTATAATCTTTTAGAGCCTGTTGGTTTCCAACAAGAGCAGATCTTCTTACTTGATCTGCTTCTGAAGTATAGAAAGTCACGTGAGGAATTCTAGATCCAGTCTGAGAATCAATCATGTCACATCCATCTGTACCTTCAGCTGCGTATAAATCTCCATTAGAGTCATGCCTTCTAAGATCAGAAGGAATACCATGAGTGATGTTTTTCTTATTTCTGCTTAGTCTCCATTTCCAAGGCATTATATCTAAACGCACTTTTTCCGGACCGCCCCAATACTCTATAACTGGTAATGATATCAAATCAACGTTGGGAGGAAATTTAGAACATAAATCAATTATTTTTTTCGAATCAGATTCATGAACAATTTCATCTGAATCCATCTGCCAGCAAAATGTCGACTTGCACATTGATCTTGCTTCTGCTTTTTGCATTCCATCAAATACTGCAAATCTTAGATGATTCCAATCTCTATGAACTTGTTTGATGACTATATTGCTATTTTTTTCCGATAAATCTTTTAACTTTTCCCAAGTTCCGTCTGTTGATCCACCGTCGACAACGCATACTTCTTCGCAAAATTGAAGCATAGATTCAATACATTCTACGAACGGATAATCTTGTTTGACACAATTGTATACTGTAGTGTATCCGCTTATAGATGGCTTGTAATCCATCATTTTTTTTATTCCATTCCAAAAAACTGTTGGTGCTGTAAAAAGATACTCTTCAATTTCTTTTAAGTTTTCAGTATTAAACCATTCTTCATCTTTATGCTGTACATTATCATTAAGATGAAGCTTACATCCTAACAATTTTGCTTCTATGACCATTCGAGGACATGTGTCTTTACCATCAGGAAGGTAAACAAATCCTTCTGCTTTTGAAAACTTTTCTAACATTACATCATATGAAACATTCCAAACAACTTCATGCTCTTTATGATTTTCTTCGCACCAAAGTTTTGCGTTTTTTGCTCCTTTTACCCAAGAATCAGAACCAAGAACTATCCATGACTTTCTGGATAAAGAGTCAGACCTATCTCTAAGAAGTTTGATCATTCCTAGAGTATTCTTTGAAAAGACGCTAGATAAAACTATGTTGTTTTTTTCTAATAAAAATGGGAATAAATTTAGGTACCACTCTTTTTGAGCTTCTGACATCCACCAAAGACCTCGAGAACCATAATAGAAAGCTGATATTAATTTTCCATTCAATTGTTCTTGGCAGTCGCAATCTTTTCCTGATGCAGATTTATGTTTTTCTGGAGATCTATAACGACAGTACTTATAGTCGTATTCTAGAATGCTGTACTTTAGATTTCCTATGATTGTAGGAATTAATTCTAGATTTAGTTGGGAAAAATTCCCAAAGATCCAGAACTTATCTACTCCTTGTTTCAAAAGATCAACGTCAACATCTTTAGATAAAATCTTTGTGTAAGGAAGCGGGCATTCATCAATTAATGCTTCTGTAGTTAGTTCAGCTCCCCCCACATAATGTTCTGCAAATAGATCTGCTACAAAAACTATCTTAGCATCACTAGGGATAGAAGTTTTCTGTTTTTTTGTACTAAAAATACTTTCACTAAAGTTAGTCAATTTTTCCCTCAAATCTATTGTTAAAGAATATTTAAATAAGATCTAATTCTACTATAGATCCAGATTATGAATTATCTTAGTTATAGATCTATTGTCTTTATAGATTATTTATAATAGCTAAATAAGCGAGGTTGTATATGCCTAGAAAGCAAAATGATGAAAAAAATATTTCTGTAGCAAAAAAAGCTGGGCGCCCACGCAAAAATTTAAAGACAATTGCTTCTGAAAAAGAATTTCAAGAAAATTCAAAAAATGTTATTGAGAACATTGAAAGCGGATATCGGCACATCATTGAAATGCAAGACAAAATCTTGTCTGCTCCTGCTATGAATGGTGGATTTACAACCTTAATGTGCAAAGTTGAAAACATAGAAAAATCTCAAAGTCAATTGGTTCAAAAAGTTGATCAAATTCATGGAGTTTTGTATGAACCTGATACTGGGCTTTATGCAAGATTAAAAAAAGTTGAGAATGATTGCGCTCCGAGTGAGTCGATAGATGAGCTAGAAAAAGACGTTCAAGAAATTAAAATTTGGAAAAACTCAGAAGAAAAACAGTCTGAAAAAGAAGACGTTAAAGAAGTAGAAAAAGAAAAAATTTTATCAGAACATGAAATTACTTTGAAAGAAATTCAAAGAAGCGTTAACAAGTACAATGCTGCAATGAAATGGATTGCAGTGTCTTTAGGCGGCGGTATTATAAGCATGTTGATTAAGCTCATTTATGAATATGTTACTGGACATGTAAAGATTGTTTGAACATTGTGATCTAAAAAATTCATAATAAGTTCATGTCTGTTTTTCTAAACGAAGAAGTGTCTTCAAAAGTCTCTTACGTTTTAAGAAAACTAAAAAAAGTCATTAATAATTCAGCGTTATCACTTTCTTTAGATAAAGAAAAAGTTTCTTTAAAAACAGATATTCAAGCTTGTATAAATCAAAAATTTTCTGACTCTTTAGAGGATTCTATTAAAAAAGTGATAGTTGACCATGCATACAGAGCAGAACAATTATCACCTGGGTCATTTAAACAAACGATATTGTTTTCTAATGATTTGATCGATCAAATTAATGATGAGTCTAAAGTAGATATATCTTTTCATCCAAAAATAGATGATTTAAAAGATTTAATCAATCTGTTTTCAACAGATGAAATGGTGTCTAGACTTTGTTTTGAATCGATATGTTTATCTGGATTCGGTGGAAAAATTTCTATAGAAAAAAGCCTTAACTCAGAGACGTCGATAGAATTAATCGACGGATATACATTCAAACATGATAATCTAGGGCTTCAACCATTAAAAATAAAAAAACCAAGAATACTTTGCATAGATGGATATATTGAATCTGTGTCTGAGGCAAATCTTCTTTTTGAAGGAGCAGCACAATTAAAACATCCTCTAATACTCATTTCTAGAGGGATGAGTCCGGAGGTATTACAAACTATAAAAGTTAACAAGGATAGAAAAACTATGTTTATTTATCCCGTTAAAATTCCTTTTGACTTGCAAGGAATTAACACTATAACTGACATTTGTGTTGTATCTAACTGCACCCCAGTTTCTTGCAATTTAGGTCAACTTATATCTTCTATAAAAATTGAAAATTCTATAGAAGTTGATGAAGTTTTCATTACAGGTAATTCTTTGATAATCAAGAATTCAAAAACAAGAAGTAATGTAAATTCTCACGTAAAATACTTAATAGAAAAAACAAATTCTTGTAATTCTGATATTGAAGAGCTGCTATCAACTAGAATAAAATCATTATCAAATAATTGTGTTGTTATAAGATTACCTAATGATTCAAAATATATACCTACTTCGCAATCGATAGATTATATTCTTAGATCAGTAAAATCTATGTTAGATTATGGGATCTACTTTGATGGTAATAAAAATATTAATCTTTACGGAAGTTATAAATTTTCTAAAGACATGTCAAAAAAGTTGTATTCAATCATAAAGAATGTGTATGCTTACGTAGAATAAAGATTTTTCATAATGATATTTTGTTTACTTTTTTTCAATAATGCATAACATATAAACATGTCGAACTTAAATTTAGATAAAACTTCTTGGGAACTAGTCGAAGTACTAAAAGACACAGCTAAGAAAAATCTTTTGAATGCTGTGAAAAATAACCAACTTAAAGTTGATGAAGAAGTTTTGCCAAAGCTTTTTTCTCTAATAGATTCTTCTATGTCAGAAGGGTATAATAAGAGTTATAAAACATTTTCAAACAAATTTTTAAAAGTAAGTAAAGATTTAGCTACAACAGAAAAAGATTCTTTAAAAAAAAGAAAGTGAATTTCTTTAAAAGAATATGGCTATCTTTGGTCAAAAACATTTAGTAAAATGTAGATGCGTTTTACCTCAATTTAAAAATTCTTCAGACCCAGAAAAAAAGCAACACAGATTTACTGTGTTTTCTGAAGTTAATGATGACGTAGTTAAGCAAAAATTTGCGCAATGTAATAACTGCGGATTAATTCATAAAATTACAGATGTGTGTACTTCTGAAATAATGCCTGGAAAAGAAGCAATGTCATCAATTCTAACAATTGATGACATTAAACCAGGTCTTCACCCTTCTTTGGTTTCAATCCTCGAAAGATATCAATGCGACTTACCAACTTGGGAACAAGCAAAATTTATTTTTGAAAATAAACGTTGGGGTGAAATATTAATTTTGACTAGTGACCTCGAAGAAGATACAAAAGTAATTAAATATCTTAGGATATTAGGAGAAACTTTATTTAAAGTTGATTCACATTCTAGAAAAGAAATAATAGGTAACTAACATGCATTACGGGCAATTGTCTTCAGAAAAATTAGCAAAAGAAAATGAAGATTGTCGAAAAATTGTAAAAGAAATCCTAAATGTAGGATTGACACAACGTCAACATATGTTTCTTATTTATTTACTTTCTTTAGAGTTAGAAAACATTGAATACGTACAAGCATTAGCTGATGTTATAAAAGAAATTTCCGGAGATCAAATCTTCATTTCAAAGAGAGAAGAAAATGGGACGATCAGTTGAACCTCAAAACTTGCATGGTGCTCCTTCTAGAAAAACAAATTCAGATGATCCTAGTTCAGCGATATTAATGTCGCCTAGTGAAGATTCAAGAATCGTTGTTCTTTACGGAGGGGTTAGCGAGCAATCAATCGCAGCAACGATAGTTCAACTCTTGTATTTGGCAAACCAAAATCACAAACCAATTCATCTTGTTGTTTCCACTTATGGTGGATCAGTAGATGAGATGTTTTCTTTGTATGATACGATTAAGTTTTTACCATGTCCAGTTCATACAATTGCTTTAGGGAAAGTTATGTCAGCTGGAGTTTTGCTTTTAGCTTCTGGTGTTAAAGGTAAAAGAATGATTGGTTCATCCGCACGTTTAATGATGCATCCAATTTCAGGCGGATTTTACGGAAACGTTTTTGAGTCAGTTAACGAAACGAATGAGCATAAAAGACTTCATCATTTGATGACAACAGCTTTGCAAGATGAGACAAAAATGTCTGTCGAACAAATTGAATCAATTATGAAATCAGGCCACGACTACTATCTTACTCCTGAAGATGCAATAAAGTTAGGAATCGTAGATAAAATCATTGGAAAATGATTGTGTAATGTATACAAGTTTGGATGTATCTTGTATACATGCCTTCTCATGACTATTTAAGGTACTTTCCTTTTCAAAAAATCAGAAAAGAACAATCAAAAGCTATTGAATTTGCACTAGATGCTTATGAGTCTGGCAAAAGATTTGTTATCCTTGAACTAGGAACAGGGGTTGGAAAGTCTGCAATAGGAATTACTATCTCTAGATACATGGAAGCCTACGCTTCAAAGACTAGAGATGAAAAGGGTGATGTAATGACAGGATCATACATCATTACAACACAAAAAATTCTTCAAGAACAATATTTGAGAGATTTTGGAGGAAGTTCTACAAAAACGACTTTAGTTAAATCGATCAAGTCTAGTTCAAATTATCAATGCTCGTTTTATTCAGATCAATCTTGTGCAGAATCTAGAAGATTGCTTAGCAGCTTAGCTAAGCAATTAAATGGAACTGAATTTCAAAAGCAATGTAAAAATCAATGTCCATATGCATTAGAAAAGCAAGAGTTCATTGATTTTCCTATTTCAGTAACAAATTTTTCATACTTTCTTGCTGAAACTATGTATGCAGGAAAGCTTGAACCTCGTGGGTTGTTGGTAGTTGATGAAGCTCATAACACAGAGACAGAATTAGGAAAGTTTATTGAAGTAACTTTTTCAGAAAAGTTTGCTAAAGATGTTTTAAAATGTAAGTTACCAAAAAATTTAGATCAAGAATCTGTTTTTGAATGGGTAAGTAAGACATATAAAAAATCAGCTTTAAAATATTCTAAAGAGTTAGAAAAGAACTTAGCTAAGCTTAACGGAGATATTGAGGGATATGGATCTTTTTCTAAGCAATACGAAATGTTAGATAAACATGTTTGCAAAGTGAATCGATTCTTAGAAGTATATAAATCAAATAATTGGGTGATGAATGTTTCTTACCCCTCTCCTGATAACAAGAAGGCCGGAAAAAAATTCGAATTTAAACCAATTGATGTTTCACCATATAGTCATGATGTTTTTTTTAAGCATGGAGGAAGAGTATTATTGATGTCTGCAACGATTGTTAACAAAGACATATTTTGCGAATCGTTAGGAATAAATGATGGTGATGTTGCATTTTTAAACATTCCTTCTCCATTTCCTATTGAAAACAGACCAATTCATTTTATTCCTGTAGGATCAATGTCAAAGAGCAGTATTGATCAAACGCTTCCTAAAATGGCAGAAGCAGTAAAAATGCTTTTACAAAAACATTCTAAAGACAAAGGAATAATTCATTGTTCAAATTATAAAGTTGCAAAGTTTATTAATGATTCTTTGTGTTCATCAAGAATATTGATACATGACTCTTCAAATCGTGATCAAGTTTTAAAAATTCATTTAGAGTCTAATGAACCTACAGTTTTATTAAGTCCTTCGATGATGGAAGGAGTAGATCTATTTGATAATCATAGTAGGTTTCAAATAATTTGTAAGGTTCCATTTCCTTATTTAGGAGACTTGGTGGTGAAGAAAAGAATGGAAAAAAACAAGTTTTGGTATCCTTATATGACTGCAAAATCTGTGATTCAATCATTAGGAAGATCTATTAGAAATGAAAATGATCATGCAATTTCTTATGTGCTAGACGGAGATTGGGATAGGTTTTACAAGATGAATAAAACTATGTTTCCTACCGATTTTATCGTAACATAAATTTTACTCTTGATTCATGATGCCTATATTTTTCGTCAGGAGGATAATCCAAAATGTCAGAAAATGAAGTTTTAGCTAAGTGGGCAGACTTAAAGTCTTTAGTAGAAGCATTAGAGCATGATATTGCAAAAAATGCAAAAGGTACAGCAGCAGCAGGAGTTAGAGTTAGAAAAGGCCTAAGAGATCTAAAGGTAAAAGCAGGAGATCTTGTGAAGTTAACTCTTACTCTTGATAAGACCAAGAAAAAGGACTGAACTTAAATTTGGTCAATATTTGAAATGGGGTGCATATATGTTTGTACCCCATTTTTATTTTAACAAATATTTAACTGTGAGGTTTTAATGCCAGCACCACGTAGAGCAATTTTAACAAATATACACGAACAAAACTTAGATCCAAAAAAAGCTTATTCAAAAACGAATAAAACTGGAAAGCTTTTTGAAGAAAATTCTTTACAAACTGATAAAGTTGAAAAAGAAAATAAATCTACTGTCTTTGCTTCGTTAAACATTCATGATAAAGTTTTAAAAATTGATAAACAAAAAGATGAAACTTTGCTTGTTGAAAAGCAAAATGAAGAGCTTCATACATCTAAAGTTGTTGAAGAGTTGGTTGAATTAACTTCTGAAATAAAAGAAGTTCAGCAAGAAAAAACTGAAATTACTCAATCATTCAACATGAAGAAAAAACAAAAAAGAAAGAACAACTAAATCAAAATTGAATTTTTAATTTTTTGAATTATTGTTTTTTCTATTTGGCAAATTCTCATTCTTGTTAACCCATATATCTTCCCAATCTTTTGAAGAGTATATGGACCATTTTGAGAAGCAATTACGACACAGTTAAAGCTGTCAGAATTATTGATATAGTGCATGCAGCTTTTCTTTTGGCAATTTACTTTATTAGTTGAATGAGCTTCAAAACATTTTGTGTTGTTAATAACCGGTAATTTCATTTTTTCTTCTATCAATAGTTTATAATCTAAATGTTAAATTTACATTGTTCATATAGAATAACATGACAAAAACATATGTTTTAGACACTAACGTCTTATTAAGTGATCCAGATAGCATCCACAGCTTTGAGGATAACAATTTGTTGATTCCGATTCTAGTTTTAGAAGAGTTAGATAAACATAAAACTAGAAATGATGATGTAGGTAGAAACGCTAGGCAAGTAAGTAGAATGCTAGATTCTATGAGAAATGAATCTAGCTTTCACGATGGTGTAAAAACTAGAGGAGGAGGAACTATAAAGATAGTTTCTTCTGTTGATGATCCACATTCTCTTTTACCAAAAGAATTATTAAAAAGTTCTAGTTTAGATAACATGATTATTGGATTCATGTTAACTCAAAAGGACAAGAATTTAGTTCTTGTTTCTAAAGACATAAACATAAGAGTTAAATGTGACGCTTTAGGATTAAAGTGCCAAGATTATTTGAACATGAGAGTTTCTTCTGATATTGATGAATTATACAGGGGAGTTAAACTAATTCATGTCAAAGAAGATGTTGTTGACACATTTTATAGAGAAGGAAAAATTCAAAAAAGTGATGCTACTAATGAGCAAACTTATCCTAACCAAATTGTGATTTTAAAAACAGTCGACGATCGTGGAAACACAGTCAAATCAGCAATGTCACGCTTTCATGATGATGGTACTTTAAGATCGTTGGCAAAAATAGAAACTGTATTTGGACTTCGTCCAAGAAACAAGGAACAACTTTTTTCATTAGATTTGTTATTAGATGAAAACGTAAAACTTTTGTCCATGGTTGGAAAAGCTGGATGCGGAAAAACTCTTCTTGCTATAGCCGCTGGCCTTGAACAGCTAAACTCGATAGGATCTCAATCGAAGTATCAAAAACTCATAGTGTCTCGCCCCGTTCAACCTGTAGGAAAGGACATCGGATATCTTCCAGGTACTCTTGAAGAGAAGATGGAGCCATGGATAGCGCCTGTCAAAGACAATCTAGATTTTCTTTTAGGTATCAATGGTAAGAAATCAGGCAGAAAATCAAAAGATAATCTAATGTCATCTGATCCTTATCTAGAGTTGATGCAGCAACGAGGATTAATAGAGATTGAAGCAATATCATTTATCAGAGGCAGATCTATACCAAATGCGTTTATTATCATAGATGAAGCTCAAAATTTATCTATGCATGAATTGAAAACTATTGTTACTCGTGTTGGCGAAGGAACAAAGATTGTTCTTACAGGAGATATTGAACAAATTGATAACGTCGATGTTGATGCTTATACAAATGGGCTAACGTATGCAATTGAAAAGTTTAAAGAGCATTCAATTGCAGCACACGTGACTCTATTGAAAGGAGAAAGAAGCCCGCTGGCTACATTAGCTTCGAAGATTTTGTAAGGTATCTTGAGTAATCAAATAAATAATTGATATCGACATGAGTGGAATTTTAGACAACAAAACAAGAATAATGGATACCATCGTTACCTTAGAAGGTCGACGACAAATGGCCGATGGCAAACTTAGAATTGAATATGTAAGTTTTACCGATAATTCTACTTTCTATGATCCAGATGTTGTGGGCGGTTCTGCTGATGCAACAAACAGACTTTATTTTGAACAGTGCCATTTGCCTCAGGATCAAATAACTTTTGAATCAGATGATTCTGGAAAATTAAAACCTTTTAAAAATTCTAAAAATGTTAATGTTTCTAGCTCAGGGAAAATTTATGTTTCTTCTTCTACAAACATAAAATTTTTGACAGGAACAGAATTTACTTCTACTGCAGAAGGATTAGTCGTTTCATCAATTAGTAACTTTAATAACTTACAAGTTATTGGAACAAAAGATTATGTTTTTGAAAATGAAGGGTTTGAATTAGGCCCTTCAGACATAAATTATATTGTAAATTATAGCATAGAAAATAATCAAGAAAAATTAAAAACAGAATTTGACAAAAACTTTATTGAAAATAGAAGTTTAGAAGAATTTCCTAGTTTGTTCAATTCTAAATGGTTAGAAAATGTTATAAACTTTAAGTATTTACCGCCTATAAATAAGTCTAATCAAAGCGTTGATAAGTCTAATCCGTCATTCTTAGATTCTAATAAGATTGGTAATTACCAAAATTTAAAATCAAATAGTAAAAAATACGATCATGTTTTAATTGAAAAAGACTTAGAAAATCTTGAAAAGAAAGGATATAAAAAATCTATAATATTTGATCCTACTTCTATGAACAATAATCTTGTTTCACAATTTCTTGAAATAAGCAATGTAGAAATGCATAAATTAGATGTTATTGATTATGGAACATATATTAATAACGGAAAATCAAGACATATGTTTTTTGTTGGAAAAATAAAAACTGATGCCGATGATTCTCAATGTTTTATCAATTTATTTACAGTAGTGTTTGAATGAGGATCAAATGTATATAGACGGTATAGAACAAAAAAGAAATATTTTATTTGTAGAGGATAACTTTGCATCATTAGAGAAAGTTGATCCTTTGAATGATTCTATAACAAACATTAACAAAGACCTTTATTTTAAGTTTTATTTCAAAGTTTCTCAAATAAAAGCGATTCAAGAAGGATGTTTTTCTGTATCTGTCGCAGTTAGAAATCAAAACAAGCAAATACCTGTAATAGTTCCGAACACTAGAGGCGGAGAAATTAATACTGAAAATTTGGTTGATAATATTTTAACAAATAAAACAAAAATAAAAAGCCAAGACATGAAAGAAGAATCTTTCATAGTTGCAGAAAAAACAGCTGATATTAGCTCTAAAATAGACAATAGGTTTTTAACATTATTAAGGTCAAATTCAATAGATGAGTCGCAGTTTGTTAAAACAAAAGTTTTAGTAAGAAAAAAGATAGATGAACAAAACATAGACGTTACATACGATCAAAATGATTTAAATAAAAAAGTTTTAACAAGAACTGGGTTTGCTGATTTAACTATTCTTAAATCTTCTATAAAAGAAGAATCAGAAATTATAAAAAATAGATTTAAGTTACTAAACTCTTTAATACCTCCCTCTTCAGTTACGTCAGTTTCAAATAAAACTATAACTCCTTATTTGTCTTTAACTGGGTGTATAAATCCTTTATCAAAAAAGAATTTTAGAAATTCAGATTTAAATTCTTTATCATATTTTCATCATAACAATGAAATTCAAGATGAAAAAAGACAAAAAAGTAAAAATGAGTATGAAACAATAATTGATCAAAAATTTGATGATCTTATAAAAGTTAATGTTGATGTTGTTTTAAAACAATCTCACATGTATCAGCCTTTTCTTATTGTAGAGTTTAAGCTAATAAAAACTGTAATCGATTCAAACAAACAAACACAAAAAGTAGTAATAGAAACAATAGAAAAAAAATTAGATATTAAATCTTATTATGATAATTTTTTATTTGAAGATTATCAACCTTTGTCAGTAGGAGTTTCTAGAAAAAACCAAGAAGTTTTTTTGCAAATAAGCAATCCAAATGAAGGTGTTTGTTCTGTTCAAATATACGGTAAACACATAAAAAACTTTAATGAATCTTCTTTTTATAAAGTAGGTTCTTTGGTACTAAATGCGAAAAACGAAATAGGATTTAAGAAATTAATTGATAATGATATAGATTCTATTTATAGAGTCGTTGCTTCGAATATAAGAAACGGTAATTTATCTAACGATTTTACGGATGTTGTTGTAAAAGATTTAAGAAGAATATCAAACAATGAAGTCGTCGTAATTCCACAATTAAACGCTGGGAAAATCAATATTACTGTAATAAATAACTCTTATAATTTTGGAATAGTAGCTTGCAAAATTTTATATAGAAATGTTACAAAAAAAGAGTCTAGCTATTCAATATCAACAATTATAGATTTATCAAATCAAAAACAGCACTTTACTACTATTACAGCGAGGTTAATACCTTATAATGATTATGAAATTACTACTAAGCTTATTTATCAAAATGGAATAGAAGTATTTTCTCAAAATTCTAATTTAATTAAATACATCCCTTATATTGGAGGTTTTTCAAATATAAGTGTAAGAAATATTGTTTCTTCCGTAGGAAATAATGTGACTTTCGATATAAATTCTGAACTACAACAAAGTGAACTTTCTATAATAAGAGATTTGATAGGGACAATTTCTACTGTTTTTGATACAACATACTACGATTCAAAAACTTCCGAATATGAAAAACTTGTTGCATACCAAATCTATCGTTACAATAAATCAGATGGTAGTTGCGATGATTTAGGGATCATAAAAAATAATTCTTCATTTTCTGATGTAGATCAATCTAAAATAAAAGGTACAAGTCCTGCAATAAATGGTGGAAGATATAAGTACGTAATCTACCCATTATTAAGAGATCCAGAAACTATTTTTGAAACTAAAAAAGAGTTTACTGATCATGAGACAAGAAAAAAGTATACTGTAAACGTTAGAAAAAGTAGACATCCTTTAACTTTGATGAAAGGAAGTGTGGTGTCAAAATCAAAAGTTGATAATGATTCCACTCCTGATATGTTATACGGAATGGTAGGAAACTGTGTACATGTTGATGTTGACGTTGGAACAAATCAATTTCCATCAATAAAAAACTTTTCTGTAAACCAAGTTAGTAATAAAAAAATTATTTTAACTTGGAATGTTGAAGGAAACATAAAGAAGTTTGATCATATTTTAGTTTTTAAAGATGAAGGCGGAATTAGAACGCTAATAGGAAAAACGCATTGTTTGCAACAAGAGTTCAAATTTGGTTATAATTTATCCAGCAATGATATAGGTAACATTAGATTTGTTTTGATACCAATATTACAAGATTATTCGACTGGAAGATCTATAATGTCTTCAGATTATGTTTTAGTTAATGACGTGGAATGAAAAATGATTAAAGTTCCAAAAATAAAAAGAGATTCTATCGCAAAATTAGGAACGCCGACATCTCAAGCAGTTCCATCCAAAAAAAACATAACACAAACATCTCTTTTACAAAATGTAGCAACAATTTCTTCAACAGCTGTAAAAAATGTCTTGGAAAATGTTCAACAACAAAATGATGGAAAAAAAACAGCAAAAGGTAAAACACAAAAAAATGCTGGAGAAATGATGTCTGCACCGGGAGTAGTTCCTCCTGCAGCATATTTGAAACCAGAAGCATTGCAACTAGGTAAATTATTAGAACCAGAAAAACCTGATTATAATTCAGAAGAGTATAAATCTTCAATCACGTTATATCGTCCTGAAATAATAGCATTGACAAAGTTTAATCCGTTATATGATGACAACTTAATTAAAACAGAATACGGAAATTTATTTGAAGCATTGATAGAAACTTTAAGAAAAGTTGATGTTGATGAAAGAAATAAAGTAAATGAATCACCATCTCAACAAGATGCTATTTTAAAAAATAATCAAAAATTAAAAGAAGAATTAAATGCATTAAATTCCAAAATAAAAGAATTGGCTTTTTTTATTCAAACATTTGTTACGTTGCAAAACTCTATAGATTTATCCAAGTTCAATTTTTCTCCTCAAGAATTTTTATCTTTTGAATTTCAAAATTCTCAAGCTTTTTCAACATATGATTCGTTAAAAAACTATGTTTCTAAAATGGAAAAAAGCTTAAACTTGAATAAGTCTTTGCACTATAGCTTATCATACAAAAACAAAAACCAAGATAAAAAAGGAGACTACTTTGGTTCTCCCCCTACAAGATCTTGGGTTGTAGCTTTAGAAGAAATGAAACAAATGATTCATTCTCATTCTAGAAAAAAAATGAATTTAAAAATGGATGATGATGGTCCTGGATATTCAGGATTTGGATTTTTAGGACTTCCTGATATCATTTCTAATGATAGAATTACAGCTCAAAAAATTATTGATTTAGGAAATGAAGTCATAGGAGAAACTGAAGATATCCTTGATGGATCAAACAGATTTTATACATTACAAGAATATATTTCAAGGTTTAATAAGCAAGTTGATGGTGTTTCTACTGTTTTATATGTTATGCTAAAAGAAATAAGACAAAGAGCATGTTTAAAAGCGTTAAACCAAGACATCTCATTACAATCTAGAAATCAAAAAATAAATTCATTAATTTTGAATTCATATTCTACAAACGGGCTAGTTTATAAGCGACAAGATCCATTCACTAGCGTTAAATTGTATGATATAGGTTATTTTGGAGAATTAGGTAATAGAAATAACACGATTTTTGCTTTAGAAAAGCAAAAGTTACCTGGTGTCACAAATGGCAACGATTACTTTTTTAAAGATTTTGGTACCGAGTCTTTTTTTACTCAAATTCTTTCTCAAGAAGGAACGACTGATAAAGCTAGAATAGATGATTTTACGTTGACTTTAGGGGCTGTAGATAAACTATTTTCAGAATATTTGCTAAATTCTGGAATATTGCCCATAGATGACGCTAAGATACATGATGTTAAGTTTTCCACAAATCCTGTTACATTTTTGGAAGATATTTGTTCAAAGCTTTTAGATGCACAAGGCAGATTTTTGTTTACAAAAAAACTTGGAGAATCGCAAAATGGAAATGGATATGTAGGAGCAGGAAATTATGATCTAGATGTATTAATGCTATTTGGACTAGCGTCTGGAAATTCTATTTCTAAATCAAAGATGGGATCTAAAGATCTTATTTTAAAAACATTGTCTAGAAATGCAGGAACATATAGACTGCAAACAGAGCATAGAACTCCAGAAAAGAATATATCAATATTAAAAAATGCTTTATACTCTTATGTACTAAAAAGGGTGTCCGGACAAACGGAAACTGATGAAGCAATAAAATTTATAGCTTTTAGAATATATTTCGTTCTCACCAACATTGCTGATGTTGTTGGTGCTGGGTTGATAACAAATGACGATTATGTCGGAGGCGCCGGCGCCATACTTGTCGGCGCTTTGCAAGGATTTTTAGGAGGACCGCTCGGCATGCTCGCCGCCGCCTTCGGTGCCGCGATCCAGAAAGCAGATCCCGCTTCTACACATTTTGGCGTTCCATTACAAGAAGGAGAGCAACAAAGCGTTCTGATATCTTCAGATCCAAACGATGGATTCACAGATGCTGAGAGACAAATCATAGGACCTACAACAACTGGAAATCCTGAACCAAGAAATGCACCTGCTTCAGATGAGTATATAAAATGGGGTATGTGGAGTATACAATCTCAACCAGATCCTGCTAGTGATCCTTCATCAACAGCTGAACCATTTGCAATTCAAGATATCATTGTAACTTTGCAAAGTTCTAAACTTATTGATGAAATTGTAGAGTTAATGAGACCTGTTGTCGAGTCAGACTTAGGAGAAGATTTTTCTTTAGCTTATTTTGACATAATTTGTAATTTAATCGGAGGTCTTGCTCCAATTAAAGATATAAGAGTGTATATCGACGATTATCATATGGAAGACGACGCCGGCCACGCGGGAGGAGCATTTAAGACAGATAATGAAATTAGAAGTGCATTAGTATTTTTTACTCATTTTTACAAATCTGAATCTGTAGCTGCAGAAGGAGCCGCTACATACAAACAGCAAATTTCTAATAACTTAATAGAAGAGACAAATTCTTTAATTTCTTTGTCTTTTTCAACTCTTAATGTTGTTAGCAGTTTTTTAAATACTTTTAAAGAAATCAATAATAAAATTCATACTTTTAAAAAAGATATAGCTCAATATTTTGCAGCTTATTTAAATAATGATCCGAAAAAGTTTGCTTTGATGTTTAATGAACAGCAACTTTCGTTAATAATCAATTCTTTTCAAGACTTTTTTAATTCATACAATGTTTTTACAGAGCAAAATGAAAATGATACTCCGACAGATCAATTGTTTAGTAATAGATTAGACAGCCTTCCATATTCTACAAAGATTATTCAAGCGACTAGAAAGTTTTTTAAAGATAAAGACTATACGCTATCGAAGGGGTATAATAAGCAAATCTTAACCGTAGGAATACCTCAAGGATTATTGAAAGATTTATTTAATAAATCTGTTGCAAAATCAATTAACACACAAGAAAAAGATTTATCAAAAGTTAATGATATTTTTAAAATTCTTGTCTATAAAGTAGACTTATTAAATGATGACTTAGTTTATCTTCCTCAAGAATTTTTGTTTGAAATGTCAAGATTTGTTATAAAAGATTATTCTAAAATAGACTTAATAACAACCGCAAGATCATCTTCTGATTTTGAAGATTCGCTATTTAGATTTTTTTCAACAAGAAATTTTTCAATTTATGGATCTAAGTCAAATAGTCTTTTTCAAGAAATCAAGCCAAAATCAAAAGTAAATGAAGTTTTTTCTTCAGCGGAATATTCTAAATTTCTTAATAAAGATGAAATGTCTTCTATACTAAAAAATCATATAACTAGTTTTATTTTAGAAAATTATTTACAGATTTTGTCTGGAATGAAATTAAACGAAAATTCTTTTATATTATCTGAAGCTAATGAAGTGGAATCTTTATATCAAGATCTCGTTGGTGCGAAGGTAGGAAATAAAGGAGAAATAAGCTTTGGAGAAAAGCTTTCAAATAATTTGCTAGCTTCTCCAAGTATACAATTAAAAAAGTTATTACATCCTAAAGTTTTTGATAGAGTTTTTAATATAATTTTTGATCCGGATTCTTTTATTGTAGACGAAAATAAAACTTATGTATCTACAATAAAAAAAATGGAACAAAAAAGAATTATAAAAAAAGTTACGTATCAAGGAAAAACGTATTATGTTGATAATGACAGATCTTTCAAAGATCCAGCATTAAATTCATATTTTGTTAATATAGAAACTTTTAACACACCGGTTGATATAGTTGCTTCAAACATGACAAAACCAATATCAAACGTTGGTGGAGTTAAAGGAGACAAGACTGGAAGTGCAAAAGGACCAACTTGGCTTAAGAAATAAAAGCATATGCCAAAAATATCATCTATACCATCTAAATTGATATATTCAGTTGACGTTCCTGAAGTAGAAAATTTTCAGTCACAGTTTGTATACAATTACTATGTTCCTAACGAATCTGTTCAAGATTATAGAGGAGACAAAAATGGAGATTCACTTTTGTTAGACAAGATGAATCTTTCTCAAGATGTTTTAAAAAAGCCTGGATATGAAATTGAAGGATATTTGAATAGTTTATCTAGAATTTCAGATTTAAAAAAGCTTCCTAGATACGTTAAACTTTCTTGGTCAACGAATTTTAAGTCATTGACCAAAAGTAAAGATGGTTTATTAGTAAAAGATTCTGATGTAGCAAAAATCGTAAAAGAAGATCAATTTGCTAGTAGTTATTACACTTCATTAGAGACTAGTAATCGAACGCTAGTCGGAGGAATTTCTTCTGCGTTTGATTCAATCGTCGCCCGGGCCCCCGCAAAAGAAGTAAAAGACCTTGATTTAAGAAATAATTTTCCTAAATCAGTAAAAGCAGTTGATAAGACGTTTAAAGATTCTGATTCAGATAAAAGAATTCAATCTTCGATGTCTGCTGTTGCATATCAAAAAGGTGGATTAGAACTAAAAAAGAAAACTGCGGATCTATATCTAGAAAAATTGTCTTCAACAAAGTTTTATTCACAGATTAATAATAACTTTTTGCATAATATAATTGTTGAAGGACTAAGCTCTCAACATCCGAATGATGCAACGTTACAAAGCTTTATAGACTATTCAAAAAAAGTTAACAAGCTAAATGTAAATCGTAAACTTTCTGATGCTGAATATAAATCTTCAATACCTTATCACAAAACATACCAATGGGATGCTAAATCAAACTTAGATGATGATTCAACTTTTAATATAAGCGGATATTTGATAGAAAAAACTGAAATTTTCTCTGATGGAACAGTTAATCGATTTGACTCTCTTGTCGTAAGAGGAGGAGAAAAAAATAGCTTTATAGATTTTCAAATTAGATACGGGGCAATGTATTTCTATAGCATTAGAACAATCATGGACGTTACTTACAATGCTATCGACAATAAATCTTACAAGTTTATAAGAGTAGGTTCTTATATCGCGTCTAAAGACACGACAATAGACGTACAGACAATAGAAAATGTTGCTCCTCCTCCGCCACAAGATTTAATGTTTACTTGGGATTATGACAGAGTTAATTCAAACACAGTAATATTTGATCACCAAAACAACAAACCATTTCTTAATACTGGAAAACCTGGATCGTTAATGATATCTTGGTGCATGCCGGTTAATTCTCAAATGGATATAAAAAAGTTTCAAGTTTTTAGAAGAAAATCTATCAATGATCCATTCGAATTAATAAAAATGTATGATTTTGATGATTCTGTTTCAAAATTTGAAACGCTAGAAGACAAAATTAGTCAGTCACTTATCTCTAAAGAAGTTGAACCAATCTTGTATTATTTTGATGATGATTTCTATATAAACTCAGAATACATTTATTCAGTTGCGTCTATAGATGCTCATGGATTAACATCAAATTATTCTGAACAGTTCAAACTAAAGTTTAATATATTTTCAAACAAACTAGAAAAAACTTTGGTTTCTATTGCTGGAGCTCCAAAGCAATATCCGAACATGTATTTAGAAAAAGATTTATTCGTTGATACTATTAAAACTTCAAATAAAAATTCTATGCATGTTTATTTAAATCCTGATTGCATTAAGATTAGTAGTGGCGACAATGTTGAAGATTTTGTGTTACAAATGAAAAACTCATCCAGCAAGAAGGATAATTCAAAATACTGCATCAACATCATCAATACTGATGTTCAAAAAAGTAGACAATTAAACATAAATGTAAGAAAAAAGGTATCGTAGTCATTCATAGACAGTTAAAAAAATTTACTTCGATTATAGTTACTGTAGATTTATTGAGGAAATATGGGATTTCTTGACCACAGCACAAACAACATAATTTTAGACGCGGTGCTTACCGATACAGGTAGACAATTTTTGTCTAAAAATGATGGATCATTCAGCCTTTTTAAGTTCGCTCTTGGAGATGATGAAGTAAATTATGGAACTGTAACAAAATATGGAAGAAGTGTTGGAAGAGAAAAAATAGAAAAAAACACTCCTATATTTGAAGGATTAACGAATCAAGCGCACGCTCAAAAATATAAGTTAATAAGCGTTTCAAATCCAAACTTAATTAGATTACCAAGTTTTTCATTTTCTGGAGATTCTTCCGTTAGCGGAGATGTTATTACCATATACAATACAGGTGGTAGTAAGGGATTGAAAACAGGTGCCGCGGTAACTATAGAACAGACTATCTTGAATGAAAACTTAATTGATGTTGAGTTAAGAGATCAAGTCTTTTTAGTTGATGTCCCTAATTTGTTCTTAAGACTTAACGATGGTAAAGTTACTCCAAACAATATCGATAATCAACAAAGAGCATATTACGTATTAACAAGAACATCAAGCTCTTCTACTTCAGGGGGGGCAATATTAACTTTTACAGTAAGCGTAAAGTCTTTGACGCAAACGATGTATGATGTTTATGGAACTGGTACATCTAAGAACATAATAAAAACGTATCTTAGAGTAACAGGAATGCAATCAGGAGCAGTAAAAGACATCGCGGTTAACATTAACCAAACAACATAAGAACGAATTAAAAAATGGCAACGTATAAGAATTTAGAACCTTCAGACGTAAAAACAGCTAGATCTTTTTTAAGCCAGTTAATAGATGTTATTCAAGAAGATGTTAGCGGGTCAACATCAAGAAGAAAATATCAAGTTTTCGTAACTGGAGGTATAGGCCCTGGGATTACTTCATCTTTATTTCAAACTGTTTATGACCAGGATTTTAGCTTACAAACTGCTAACCAAGTATTTGATTGTACGATTGGATTGTTTCAAAATTCTGATATAGTTTCTTCTTCATTAGCTGGAGTTGACTCTGTAGGAAAAGAATCGTTTCCATCTTCATCATTAATGATGAGAGAAAAGATGGATAACTATAGACAATTTGCACAATTGCTTTTAGGAGATTCTGATTCTCAATTTGCAGCTCCTTATGATTCAAACAGTGCAAATGATAAAATAGATGCAGCATTTTTCATTGCATTTAAGAGGTTATTTGCAAGAGATCAAATTAAGAGAGAATCTTTCGCAATGAGATTTTATCAATCTGCGTCTCTTTGTAGGTATGACGGTGCTCCCAATATTCCGAACATTTATTCTACTTCAGAATTAGGTGTATCTGTTTATACAGATATAGGATCTTCTAACGAAAAATTTAATGTGTTCGGAGGTCAGTTAGGGAATATAGTAGATGCTGCTGATACTACAAGAACAGTAGGACTAATGTTCTATGATAGAGGAATAGCGATATTAGATTTAGAAAAAGTTGTTTCTGCATCTCAATTTATGTCTGGAACCATTGACGCAATGACACCAACTGGATATACTATATTAGGACACGCAGGTACTGAAACTGCTGGAACTTCTAAGTTTATACCTGATTTTATAGTTTCAGCATCTATAGACAACGTCGTAGATCATATTTGCGCTACAAGATTTAGTTCAGGATCTCAAACTGCAATAACGTTTCAAAATACTACAAACATCAATAGCACGTTGATATTCTGTCGTGCAGGAGCTGATGAATTTAATTACTCTTCGAATCCTACATTCACAGATTCTAACAATAGAATAGTCGTATTAGATCCAGGACAAGAAGATACTCAACAAACTTTTACGTTTATTACATCTGTAGGTTTATATGATGCAAATGACAATCTTCTTGCCGTTGCTAAGATGAGTCGACCTGTAGAAAAGAGTCCTGAAAGAGATTTGACTTTTAGAGTTAGATTAGACTTTTAATTTTTTAACGTCATTTTTATTAATGATGTCATATGTCATCATATTTTTAATGATGTATAATTAGCAACATTATAGATGTCTATCTTCAAGATTAATCCTACAGATTTTCAAAGCATAACTGTTACTACTAATCCTGCTAGAAATTATTTTTCAAGCTCAAATGGAACGACTGGTTCAGTTAGAATTTTTGCAAGAAAATCTTTTGTTGAAAAAGACATTGAATCAGAAGATGATCCATCTACGGTTTTTAATGAATCTTCTCTTTTTAATTCTTGGAATTCATTAAAAACAAATAGTAATAAAAAAAATATTTTTAATAATGTTAATTTGTTTTTGAGTGATGTTAACGCAACTAGTATTTCATTAAAAAAACAAAAATCTTTAGATATTGTAAGGTTTACTCCTACGAACATTCCTTCCGCGGGAACATTTAAAAAGTTAGCAATAAAAAATAATTTGTCTACTTATTATAGAACTGCATACCCATCCGCTAATTGGGGATATTGCAACTATCATAGTTTAAACTTTTTTTCTTCTTCTACTGTTCCAACTTCTTCTGTACTGCTATATCCTAACAGCGGAAAAAACGATACTAGGTACCTTTTAACAGGAGCTTTTAGTTTAGATTTTCATATTAATCCCAGATATAATTCTTTAGATTCTTCTGGTCATTTTAAAGCAGGCACTATTTTTCATTTATCCTCCAGTTATGCTTTGTCTTTAGTGACTGGATCTTTAAAAGATGAGAACGGCCTGCCTTCTGGATTTAGGTTACAATTACAACTTGAGAGAGATGCAAATTTTTCGCCTTCAACGGTTAAAAAAGAAAATGTATTTTTATCTAATGACAATTGTTTAAGTTTTAATCATTGGCATCATGTTGTTGTGAGGTGGGGTACTAATAAAATTAATCATGGAACTGGTTCATTTGTCATTGACGGAGTTGAGCAAGGAACTTTTAACGTTTTTTCAAGCTCTTTGTTGAAACCCGTATATAGCCCTGGTGGATCAAGCAATATTTTGTGTATTGGAAATTATTACGAAGGAACAAATTCAGGCGCGGACAAAGTTAGCACATTTTTTAATTATAGCGCAGCTAGTAAGGAAGGACTAGAATATTCATTCACAAGCCCGCCTGATCCTGTTAATTTTACGTTTAATCATCCTTTGCAGGCTGAAGTACATAATCTTACAATAAAAAAGTTTTATGTTACTGATAATGATATAGCAGCTTCTGGATCAGCCGGACTTACAGATTTAAAAAATGTAGCATTCTATCTTCCGCCTTTTTTTACGTTTGATTCACCACCTAGATATGATTCGTTCAACTCATACTCAAAAACTCAAGGAGTTTTATATTCTCCATCTATTAAAATACAAGGAATAACAACAACTCCTTTTAGCGTTCCTATGGCGTTTGGAGCTGATGGACATTATATTAATACGGAAAATTTTTTAAAAGATTTTGCTAATGGCATACTTCCAAAGCAGCTGTTTCTTTCAGCTTCCTTAGTTCCAGCAGGAACTCCTGGAACTGCAAATCAAATTTTATATGAGCAACCCCAAGTAAGAAAAAGAAACTTAACGATACTTCCATGTGATGATGGAACTTTTTATCCAAATTATGATATTTTTCAAGTAGCTGGATCTAATGTTTCTATTAAAGATTACTCATCTGCGACCACCACCACGTACGTTTTAAAACAAGATCCAAAAAAAGTTTCATATGTAGATGATTTAGGAAACTATCTTGAAGGTTTTATAAGCCTAAATAACATGGCCTTTACAGGTTCATGGAATAAAAATAATAGTGAAGATCTTTACATCAATCAAAATATTGCTCCAACGACCAAAGATCCTACTAAAAATTTAGTAGGGTTAAGCGAGGCGAAGGCGAAGGAATCTGGAACGCCTTTATCTTTATTAGGTTTAGATAAACTTTACAAAATACAACGTGAAGAAACTCCTTATGAAATTTCTTATAAACAACAAGACGGATCTTCTAACCAAGTAACGTTTTTTGATATCAGCAATTTATTTTACGGACTGAGGATATTGCCAGGAAGCTTTACGATAATAGATTCAAATATGAAAGGGAGCGGTGGCGCGGTAAAAATTGCTATAAAAGATGATGGCTTTGGAACGTTATATAGAGCAAATTCTTTTACTCCTCACTGCACTTGGAATTCCGTAGGAACCATTTTTTATAATGAAGGAATCATAGCAATAAAGAATCCTCATCTATACTTTTTTGGAGAAAACCAGTATGAGATTTCATTTAAAGGTGAACAAAATCTTCACGTTTTAAGAACTGAAGTTTTAGCCCCTCAAAACTATTTGAATTCTTCTTCAAACCCTTCGTATATTCAAGTTCCTTCGTCGAACAGACCTAATGAACCTGATCCTAATTTCGTTTATATAACAGGAATCAATTTTCATGATGACAATTTGAATGTCATCATGAAGACTCAACTTGCACAGCCCATTACAAAAAGGAATTCTGAAAAAATTCTATTCCGTGTAAAATATGACTTCTAAAACAAAGAAGCGAAGAAAGAAAAAAAGCAGATATCATAGAGGGGTTCACACTTCTCCTATTGCAGGAGAATGTAAGTATCGTTCAGGATGGGAGCAAAAGTATATGGAACATCTAGATGCAGATCCTGACGTCATAGTATGGTCCTATGAAAAATTAGTGATAGAATACATTTCTAACCAACGAATAAAAAAAGTCCGCAAGTATTATCCAGACTTTCAAATTGTATACAAAGATGGTCATAAAGCCGTCGTTGAAATAAAGCCTTCTAGAAAACTGCAACAAGCTTCAGTTGTGAAAAAAGTTAGAGCAGCCAAAGAATGGTGCACGAATCATGACGTGACCTACAAAGTATTGACAGAATTTGAATTAAAAGACCTAGGACTAATTTAAATTAATTTTACTGAATGCATCTGGAGTTAAAATAAGATGATATGGCATATCACGGATACATACCTTTTATAAAAGAGTCTTTGTTTAAATTAGACAATCCAAAAGTATTAGAAGTTGGACTCGACAAAGGTGTAACTACGATTCCTACAATCGTTTTTTTAGCAAGAGCAAAAGAGAAATTTGAGTTTGTAGGCGTGGATGTTTTGATTCAAGAACCGTTGCTTATTACTTTAAGAAACATAGACGTTTCAAAAGAACAAAAGATATCTTTGTTTCAAGACAATAGTTTGAATATTTTACCAAAGTTTGTAAAAAATTCTTTTAAGTTTGATGTTGTATTATTGGACGGAGATCATAACTACTTCACGGTTTCTAAAGAGTTGGAACACCTTAATGATTTAGTTTCTGATGGAGGATTAGTCATAATAGACGATTATCACGGTCGTTGGGCGGAAAAAGATTTATGGTATGCTGAACGTGATGGTTATGAAAAAGTAGAAACTGCGACCAAGAAAGTTGAAACTCAAAAGCACGGAGTGAAACCTGCTGTTGATGAATTTTTGCTTTCAAACTCTCATTGGGAAACTTTTACATTAATGAATGGAGAACCCATCGTTTTACGAAAAAGAAATTGAGAAATTTAAATGAATTTAATTTTAGGGTTAGACGTTTCAACAACAGTGACGGGAATATGCATTTTAAATTCTAAAATTTCTCCTGATGATAAAGGTTCTCATATAATTTATTTGGACAAAGTAGATTTTAAGAAATGCAAGACATTGTGGGAGAAAGCAGACGTTATTGCAAATGAATTTTCAGATTTGCTATCAAAATATCCTGGAGAGTATTCAGTTGCGTTCGAAGAACCCCTGATGGGATTCAGAACAGGAATGTCTTCTGCTGCAACAATAACGACATTGATGAGATTCAACGGAATAGTTTCATATATCTCAAGAGAAATATTTAAGGTTGATCCTGCTTACATTGCATCATCTTCTGCAAGAAAACTTTGCGGCATAAAAATGCAAAAGACTTCTATTGCAGGAATGAGCGGAAAAGAACAAGTCTTTAAATACATGTCTGAAAATGATTTGAAGCACATCACTTGGCCCACAAAAAAGAATGGTGATGCCGTTGATTGGAGCCGTGATGCGACCGACGCTTATGTCGTCGCAAGAGGATACTCTTTATTGTCTTCGAAATCATGAATTGAAAAAGTTCCATAACATGAGATAAGTTAGTCTTATTGTGCATTCTTTGTCTGATAAGATAAAGTTTTATGAGTCTATCTTTGGTCGCGGAAGAATTTCTAGCAACGGAAAGAACTTCGACGTTAGGTGCCCAATATGCGCACCTCTAGACCCAACTAAAAAGAAACTTGCGATTAGAACTACTGATGATGCAAATCATTGTTGGGTATGCGGATTCAAATCAAGAAGTCTTATTCCTTTATTAAAGAAGTATGGCACGCAGGAACATTTAAATGCATATAGAGCGCTAATCGGTATCGACGGAAAATCGACTCTACTAACTGCGCAAGTCGATAAAGTTGAAAAAATAGAATTACCAAAAGATTTTCAACTTTTGACGCTAGCAAACTATGATGATCCTGACGTTAAAGCTGCATGGAGATATGTTTATTCAAGAGGATTATCGGATAGAGATGCATGGTATTTTAAGTTTGGATTATCTAATGAAGCAAAATGGCACAGAAGAGTTATCATGCCATCATTTGATGACAGAGGAGAACTAAACTATTTTGTTGCAAGAGCGATTGATAAAGATAAAAAGCCTAAGTATGACAATCCTGATGTTGATAAAAACCCGATTGTTTTCAACGAAATAAACATAGACTGGTCAAAAAGACTGGTCTTAGTAGAAGGACCTTTTGATTTAGTTAAATGTCCTGAAAATTCTACTGCGTTATTAGGGTCAGATCTTGATGAACGTCATGAAGTTCTTAATAAAATTTTATTAAATAATACACCTGTTGCTTTAGCGCTTGATGGAGACATGTGGAGTAAAAAAACTCCTAAAATAGTAAAAAAGTTACAAGAGTATGATGTTGATGTTGTAGTCGTCGATGTCAGACCGTGGGGAGATCCAGGTAGTATGTCAAAGGCTGAATTTGAAGATGCTCTTTGTTCTGCAAAACCTTTGCTTTGGCAAGACAGGTTTTTGACAAAATTAGATAAATTTGTTTCTTCAAGTTTCAGATTTTAAACAGTTATTGAACACTACTTTCACATAGTGTATTGTAATTAACTAATGGCTATTATAGCTCACATTGCCGATGTTCATTGGCGCGGATTGAGTCGCCACGATGAATATCGCGAAGTATTTTCGTCTTTTATCAAAGATTGCAAGAAAAATCGTGTCGACCACATTTTTGTTGGTGGAGACATTTTTCATACAAAAACTTCTGGAATTTCTCCTGAATACATCGATCAGTTGACATGGTGGCTTGAATCCATGTCAGAAGTTGCGCAGGTTCATTTAACGCTTGGAAATCATGATGGAAACTTGACAAATCTTACTAGACAAGATGCTGTTTCCCCTATCGTTCAAGCTCTTAATAATCCCAAAGTTCATCTTTACAAAAAGAGTGGAGTATACGAGTTTGTTCCTGGATTTAATTGGTGCGTTTACAGTCTTTTTGATGAAGAAAGTTGGGACAAAGTAAAGCCTGAATCTGGAAAAATCAATATTGCATGCTATCACGGAGCAGTTTTAGGATGTCTTACTGAATCTGGATGGGAGATTGATGAATCACACATCAAGGTAGAATTTTTTAAAGATTATCCTTTTACTTTTCTTGGTGACATTCATCAAATGCAGTATTTGGGATATAGAGAAGACTATAACGGAAATAAAAAACCATGGATAGCTTATCCAGGAACGCCTCTTCAGCAAAACTATGCCGAAGAGCTTGATCACGGATATTTGTTATGGGATATTAAATCTCAAGATGATTGGGAAGTAAGCTTCAAAAAGCTTCCTAATCCAAAACCTTATGTTACTATTCAATGGGTAGGTTCAAAAAAAGATTTTTTAAAAGAAGCTTCAAAATATCCAAAACAAACTCGTTTTCGTATTAAATCTGCGATCGATCTTTCACAAGATGATGTTTCATTTTTAACTGAAACCTTGAAGTCGAATTACTCAGCGACTGAAGTGACTTTTAAATCTGAGTATAGAGCAGAAAGCGAAACGATCAAGGCTGGATCATCTACAATTGCAAAGTCTGACTTGACGTCATCTGATGTAATTTTAGGATTAATTCAAACTTATTGTAAAGAGAATGGTGGGTCAGACGCCGACTGGGATAGCATATCTTCTCAAATAAAAAAGTATATGTCGACAGTTGCATCATCTGATGATTATGTCAAAGGATCAAAATGGTCATTGAGACATCTGAAATGGGACAATACATTTGGATATGGAGAAGAAAACGAAATTGATTTTTCAAAATTAAATGGAATCGTAGGAATATTTGGATCCAACAGAATTGGTAAATCTTCCATCGTCGGAACGATGATGTATTCTTTGTTTAATTCTACTGATAGAGGATCTATAAAGAATCTTCATGTTTGTAACATTAGAAAAAATTATTGTTCTGCTAGAGCAATCTTTGAGCATAACGGAAAGCTGTATATTACCGAACGCCAAACGACTAAATCAATTACGAAAAAAGGCATTGTTAATGCTTCAACATCATTAAACTTTTTTAGGATGAGAGATGATGGTGATGTTGATGATTTATGCGATGATATCAGAACTGGTACTGAAAAAGTTATCAGAAATCTCATCGGTAGCAGTGAAGATTTTTCTTTAACATCTTTATCTGCTCAGGGAGACATTAACGCTTTTATTCATCAAGGATCAACGAAGCGTCGATCATCATTGTCTAGATTTTTAGGATTAGACATTTTTGATAAGATGTGTGATCTTTCAACAAAAGATTTAAGTACGTACAAAGCTCAATTGAAGAATTTTCTAGAAAAAAACTGGGATGAGCTTAAGTCGACAAATGAATCAAAAATATCTGACATGTCTAAAAGCCTTGATGAGTTAGTTTCTTGCATTTCAGATGCGCAGAATAAATGTAATGAGCTTCGTTCTCAACTGTCAACTCACCAAGGACACAAACCAGTTACTGTTCATGATGTTGAAATTCAAGAAAAAAGAGTTAGTGCATTGACAGCATCATGTAATGATGCTTGTTCTAAAATTGATTTCTTAAAAGAAGACATCCAAGGATTGTCTGAAAAGCTAAAAATAGTTGAAGATGTTCAATCATCAGATGATGTAGAGGCATTGAAAATCAAATTAGCGACAATCGATTCATTAGAAAAATCTATTTTAGAACTTCAACACCTTCATGAAAAAGAATCAACACTGTTAAAATCGCAACAAAAATCTTTAAAAATTCTTGATGAGGTTCCGTGTAGTGATGATTATCCTACATGTAAGTTCATTAAAGACGCTCATCAAAATAAAGAAAAGATCTCTTTGCAGGATGAGAAAACAAAGTCTTTATTAAAAAAATTGAATGAATTGAATGATGCTCTAAAAGTTCTAGAAAAAGATTCTTTGATTTCAAAAATCAGCAAACTTGAAAAAGCGTCAACGCTGTCTTCAAAACTTCATTTAGAAATTTCAAAGAAAGAAACAGAAATTGAAAAGATTCGTTCAACTTGTGATTCTACAAAAGAATTATTAAAAGATGCGAAGCAACGTCTAAATGACCTTAAAGATGCATTAAAAAATGATGAAAATTCGGAGGTTGTTTCTTTAAGATCAAAAATAGAAACATTGTCTAGGTCAATCAAAGAATGGGACGAGCAAAGAATGATGTTGGCAACGCAACGTGGTCGTCTTATGTCTGAGCTTGAAAAGCTTGAATCTGAAAAACTTGCAAGAGATAATTTGCTAAAGAGCATGAAAACATATGAAATTATTTCTTCTGCTTTTTCTAAAAAAGGAATTCCGTTGATCATAACAAGATCACAAATTCCTGTCATCAATGCAGAGATATCAAAAATCTTACACGGAATTGTCGATTTTTCAGTAGAATTAGAAAATGATGATGATTCTGACGCTTCTGAAATTTATATTAACTACGGAGATTCTAGAAGAATCATTGAATTGTGCAGCGGAATGGAGAAAACGATTGCTTCTATTGCTCTGAGAGTTGCTCTTATTAATATTTCTTCTATGTCAAAATCAGACATGTTTGTAATTGATGAAGGGTTTGGAACGCTAGATGATGCTGGAGTAGAATCATGTAATCGTCTCTTAGCAAGCCTCAAGAAATATTTTAGATTAATTTTGGTTATAACTCATGTTGATGGTATAAAAGATATTGCAGATTACGTTTTAGAGATAACAAAAAACGAAAAAGATTCAAGGGTTGTTTACGTATGAGCGAATGGAAACCGTATCTTAACGATAGAGTTATAAAAAATTGCGATGGATTTTATGTTATAAAGCCATCAGAAGATAGAGATTATGTTCCTATATCATGTCCAGTATGTAGCTATTTAATGAGATCCTCAGATGATGAAAAATCGTATAGACAATTTAGTTGTTGTGAAAGTTGCGAAACTCATTGGGCAAGACCTAATCTAACTGCTTGGAGAAATGGATGGAGACCAGATGAAAAAGATGTGTTAAAAAAGTTTCCAGAAAGAAAAAAGATATCTGTTGGTGTACACATTTGATTTGTCTCAATATTTAATTGGTAGAGATATTATATGTCAGACTTAGATTATACCGCTTTAGGTCAAGCTATAGACACAACATGGGGTAGATCCTCATCTCCTATTGTTAACTCTTTTTCAGTAAAGATGTCATTGATTGGACCTGATATGTTAAGAGTTTCATATCAAACTATTGTCAATTTTGCTTCAGAGAGACAAATGCTTCAGGTAAAAATGAAGGAACAAGAGTTGTCTTCAAGCAATATCAAAACAGTTCTTGATGCGGTAAAAAACAGTTATAAAGATTTAACTTCCAAAACTTTAAAATTGAAAGAAGTTAGTTCTGGAGATTCTGTAGAAATTATTGGAATGGCAGTTCATAATCCAAAGAAAACAGCAATTTATAGAAAAAATGTCATGTTTGAAGTAGGCTGAAATGCAAGACAAGCCGCTAACAAAGCAACAACAGGTTAATGAAATTGTACGTTGCGGAAAAGATCCTGCATACTTTATAAGAAAGTATGCAAAAATCCAACATCCGTTAAAAGGAACAATACCTTTTGACTTGTATCCATTTCAGGAAGAATGTCTTCAAGTTTTTCAAGACAACCGTTTTAACATTGTTTTAAAGTCTAGGCAGTTAGGATTATCGACTGTTTCTGCTGCATATGCAACATGGATGGCGATCTTTTATAAAGATAAAAATATTCTTGTTATTGCTACTAAATTAGCAACCGCGCAAAACTTTATTAGAAAAGTTTACGTAATGCTTCAATCGCTTCCAAAGTGGTTGCTAATGCCAAAATTTGAACCTTCAAAGCAACAAATTTCTTTTAGCAATGGATCCATAGTAAAAGCAGTTCCAACGTCAGAAGACGCAGGTCGTTCTGAGTCTTTATCTTTGTTGATTGTTGATGAGTGTGCATTTATTCGTGATTTTGATACAATATGGACCGGTCTTTATCCTACCTTAACGACAGGTGGTAATGCTATTTTAATTTCTTCTCCAAACGGTGTAGGAGGTTTATACTATAGGCTGTGGGTAGAAGCAGAGGCTGGAACAAATGAGTTTAATCCCATTAGGCTTCCATGGACAGTTCATCCTGAACATGATGAAGAATGGTTCGTCAAAGAAACAAGAAACCTTCCGAAACGAAAAGTTAGTCAAGAATATTTGTGCGACTTTATATCTTCAGGGGATACATTTTTACAATCAGAAGATCTAGAAGATCTTCGATCAATGATTAGGCCTCCTATAGAAAAAGCTGGATTTGATAGAAACATATGGATATGGGAACAACCTGAAGTTGAAAAAAGCTACGTAATTTCCGCAGACGTTGCAAGAGGCGATGCGTCTGATTATTCTGCATTTCATGTAGTGAACCAAAAAACTTGTGAAGTTGTTGCTGAATACATGGGAAAGATACCTCCAGAAAAATTTGCTGACCTGCTTTCAGAGTGGGGAAAAAAATATAACAATGCGTTGATATGTCCTGAAAACAATACGTTTGGATACTTTGTTAACGTAAAATTAAGAGACACAGGGTATCAAAGGCTTTATTACTCAGGACATAGAGGAGATCCATTCAGTTATTCTCCAGTTACGCAAGATGAACTACCAGGGTTTCAAACAAATCAAAAATCTAGGGTACAAATTCTTACGAAATTAGAAGAATTAATTCGTAATAAGACTTTAAAGAGTCATTCACAAAGGCTTTATGATCAATTGCAGGCCTTTATATGGAATGGTAACAAGCCTATGGCTTCAAAAGACAGTCATGATGATTTAATCATGAGCTTGGCTATAGGAACATGGTTAACTGAAGGTGGGACTGGTAATAATGATGCTGGGTATGCGATGGCCATGGCGATGTTAAAGGCTACAGGAGTTAGCAGCATCGACGCAAGAGCTATACCAAATAATCCTACCTATGCATTAGGTTCAAATGCAAAAGGTCAAAATCAAATTAATCAAGCAAATGTTTATAAGCTTAGAGAAGCGTCGCAAGTAAAACATTTAAACCCAAAAGGCAACCATGGTATGGACGATTTAACGTGGTTGTATAAATAAGAGTATACATATAGACATTCTAGGAGTTTGAATATGGCATTTAATAAAACAAAGTTACAGAAGTCTTTGAATGAAGATGCAAAGCTTATTTACGAAGGATTAAATTCTCAAGAAGCTAGAGATTTGTTTAAATGTGTTACAGATCTTTATGAAGAAGTTAATGAATTTGAAAGTTGCGCACCCCCTGCTGCAATCGACGCGTTGTCTCCTCATTTAACACAAGTAAAAAACATGCTTGAAACTATGATGCAAAATCCCATGAATTATGTTTCTAACATGAAGCAAGAAGACAGACCAATGCCACAAAAAGTTGTAATGAAGCCTTCTAAAGGTTGATTTTTTTAATCAAACAATAATTTAAGTTTTATAATACTAAAAATTGAAGGCAAAAAGTGTCTAAAGAAAACAAAAATTTATTTCAAAGATTAAGTCGCTTATTTAAAAGTGGTCCTGTCGTAAAAAGAAAAGTAAAATCTATTGACACTACTATTGCCGTTGCGGATAAGGTTAAATCATCAGGTGCCCTTCTTTTCCAGAGGTCAACATCTCCTACATACTCAGTAATAACAGCTAATTCCTATAATCTTTCAGAACGCTTGATGAGATATCAAGATTTTCAAGAAATGGAATACTGTCTACATGGAGATACGTTAATAGCTGTTCCTGGTGGGTATAGAACAATTAAAGAACTTTCAGAAGAATGTTCTAAGAACCCTGACTATAAATTTGTGGTTTATTCTTATGATCACAATTTAGGAAGAATCGTTCCTGCTTTGGCAAAGCAGGCTAGGCAAACGATGGTTGATCAATCATACGTTGTTACTTTTGATAACGGTCAAAAAATCATTGGATCTTCAAATCATCGTCTCATGAAACGAGACGGAACGTATTGTATGATTGAAAACCTTAAACCAGGCACCGCGATGATGCCCTTTTACAGAAGGGACTTGTTCAATGGGTGTAAAGAAGAAGGTGAAGGATATCGTTGGATCTACTCAATGGACCGTAGGTCCAAGATGAACGGGTGGGTTGCAGAACACCGAATCCTTGGTGAAATGTTAAAAGGATCCTCGCTTGAAGAAAACGAAGTAGTGCGCCACGTTAACTTTAAAAAAAATGATAATCGATTAGAGAACCTTCGGGTTATGACTGATCTAGAACATCGAAATCTTCACTCAAAGATTATCAACGGAGTGAAATGGTCAGAGCAAAATTCAGAGTGGATTGAGCAGTTTAAGGTCAATCATTCAAGGTTTATGACTGAGAACAATCCTGCGGAAAGAAAAGACATAACTTTCGGTAGGATACTTGAAATAAGTGAAAGTGTCGACTTTAATCTTTACAGGGTGTGTGAAGTTTTTGGTACAGATCCCAACGTAATTAAAAGAAGATTGCGCAAACATGGTTATCAAAACTTTGAGACGTTTGCGAAGGCCTATAATCCAGATTGGAGAAACCATGTTTGGGATAACAGAGGCGAAAAAAATCCTCGTTATGAGCACGGGGTAACTTTTGATTTGATATGCTCAAAATTCTCTAAAGGCATGTCAAAGGCGAAGTTAGCAGAAGAAGTTTCTACTACAATAACAATATTAGACAAGAGAATAAAGCAAGCTGGATACAAAAACTATACTGATTTTTCAAGTTCTTATGAAAACATGAAAGTTGTTTCTATAGAGCCAGGTGAAATCATTCCTCTATACGACCTGACGGTTGACGGTTATAAAAATTTTGCAACAGATTCAGTGATATCTCATAACACTGCCGAAATTGCAGCAGCAATGGACATCTATGCTGACGAAACCGTCGCACAAGATGATAAAGGTAGAGTTCTTCACATCTATTCTGATGACGAAAAAATAAAAGATATTCTAGAAGATCTATTTTATAACGTTCTAAATGTAGAATTTAATTTAAGATCTTGGGCTAGAAACTTAGTTAAGTATGGAGATTTTTTTCTTTATAATGACGTTTCTCCTACGCAAGGCGTTATGCATGCGTTCCCAATACCAGTTAACGAAATAGAGCGAGAAGAAAACTATGATCGTGAAGATCCTTTCGCTGTAAGGTATAGGTGGTCAACTTTAGGGAATAAAACGTTAGAAAATTGGGAAGTTACTCATTTTAGATTGCTAGGTAATGACATGTTTCTTCCTTATGGTTCATCATTAATTGAACCAGCAAGAAGAATTTGGAGACAATTAATTCTTCTTGAAGACGCCATGCTTGTCTATCGCATAGTTAGAGCACCTGAGCGCCGTGTGTTTTATATTGACGTCGCGAATATTCCTCCAGAAAACGTACCAATGTATGTTGAAGAACAGCGAAAGAACCTTCGCACCAATCAAGTAGTTGATAGAAATACTGGTAGAGTTGACTTGAGATATTCTCCTCTAAGCGTTGAAGATGATTATTTTATCGCAGTTCGTGGAGGAGAATCTGGAACGAAGATTGACACTCTTTCAGGCGGTCAAAATGCTGCAACAGTTGAAGATGTACAGTACATGCAAAAGAAGTTGTTTGCAGCGTTGAAAGTTCCAAGAGCGTATCTTGGATATGATGAAATGTTGTCTTCTAAAGCGACTCTAGCGCAAGAAGACATTCGCTTTTCAAGAACGATAAGCGTAATTCAAAAAACCCTTATTTCAGAACTTAACAAACTAGCAATCATCCATTTGTACTCAAACGGATATGATGGCGAGGAATTACAAAACTTCACATTAAGACTTTCGAACCCTTCAACAATTGCGCAACAACAAAAGTTGGAATTGTGGAAATCTAAATTTGACATTGGAGGAGCTCTTCCTGAAGGAATGGGCAGCAGAAGATTTGTTCAACGAGAAATTTGGGGCCTCAATGATGAACAAATCGATGAAATCAATAGCCAACGTTTGAAAGAAAAAATCACTGATTTAGGTATTGAAGGTGCAAAACCTGAAGGTGGCGAAGAAGGTGAAGAAGCTGCAGGTGGAGCTGAAGATTTATTTGGTGGTGGAGAAACAGGCGGAGAAGAGGCTGGAGGTGAAGAACCAACAGCAGGTGGAGAAACAGGCGGAGAAGAGTTGACAGCATCAGATGATGCCGCAGATGATGTAAGAGCTGGAACGAAATTATTAATGTCTGGCGACATAGATGACGACGTAGTTCTTCCTAGTTTAGATGAAAAAGACAAGCTACCGGTATCTCCAGGAGCTTATGCAAAAAAGTACATGTATAACAGAAAAAGAAAAAGAGTCCAGAAGCATATGCCGGACTTCAATAAAATGTTATCATCAACAAATCAATCATTGTCAGACCCAAATGACAAAAATTGGATGAAAAGCCTAGTAAGCAATCCATTTGGGGAATCAGTAAGCTTTAATGGTTCTTCGCATTCTCAGCCTTCTTTATCACCAAACATGATTTCTACTTTGAAAAAAATGACAAATTCTTTAAGAATTGTAAAAAACCAAGAAGGACTTTTGGTAGAAAATCAAGAGATAGACATTGATATAAAAGAATAATAAAAAATTATTTTTAAATAGTTTCTATTTCTTAATTACACTATATTATTTATTTTTTGTAACCACCTAAGAAAGGATCTGACCTTAATGTCGGCTCATAATAAGAAAAGAAATACTGGCCTGTTATACGAATTTTTAATAAAGACGATATCCCAGGCTCTTGTTGATAATGATAAAAAGAAATCTTCGAAAGCTTTAAAGATTGTTAAAGCTCACTTTAAACCAGGAACAGAGTTATATAAGGAGTTTAGATTAATAAACTCTATTATGAAAACGACTGTTAGTTCAGAGGCAGTAGCAGCTTCGATATTAAATGAAGCAAAGTCAGCTGCAAGATCTCATGACCTAAGCTCCTTGGACAAAGAAAAGTCTTTACTAATTCGTTCAATTAATCATCAATTAAATGATGATAATTTTTATGATCAACACATTTCAGAATACAGGACGTTTGCAACAGTCCAAAATTTGTTGAACGGATGGAGATCAAAATCTTTAGATTTATCTAAGATTGCTGAATATGAAGATCAGCTTGTCCGCTGGCTGGTATCTGAAAAGCAAGAGAAAAAAGAACATATTGTTGCTGAAAGCTCGACCGGTTCTAGCAGGCTTTTAATGAAAATTATGATGAAAAAGCTTGAGGAAAAGTATGACAGCTCATTGACCAATGAGCAAAAGTCTTTAATAAAAGCATACGCATTTTCTTCTGCAAATGATGATAACAAAACAATTTTATTGAAGTTATCTGAAATAAAACAAAAGCTAATTTCATCCATTGATTCATACATTTCTGAAAATTCTAACAGCGAAAAATATCTTTCAGACAAGTTAAATCAAGTCAAATCCAGCATTTTAGTAGAGCATTCGCAGGTTGATGATTCCGTTGTAGCAGAATATATGTTATACATCAAGTTAATTGATGAGTTGTCAGGAGGACAAAATGTCTGATTTAAGATTATTAAATTCTTACCAAATTTTTGATTATACTCCTGAAAAAATCAGAGAAGCTAGAGAAGAAAATTCTGGAAAAATCGTTATGAAAGGAATTCTTCAAAAGTCTGATACGCTAAACCAAAACGGAAGGATTTATCCTCGAATCGTTTTAGAACGCGAAGTAAGAAACTATCAAAAGTTTATTGTAGAAAACAGAGCATTAGGAGAACTAGATCATCCTGATTCTTCCGTGGTAAATCTAAAGAACGTTTCTCATATTGTTCGTGAAGCTTATTTGGACGCAGATGTCGTTTATGGATCTGTAGAAATACTAGACACTCCTTCAGGAAAGATTTTGCAATCTTTAGTAGAAAGTGGAGTGAAACTTGGAATTTCTTCTAGAGGAGTAGGAACAACAAAAAAACAAGGTGATTATCAAATTGTTCAAGATGATTTCCAATTGATTTGTTGGGACTTTGTTTCCGAACCTTCAACACCAGGAGCTTTTATGATGGCCGAAGGCCGTCAAATCAATCCTGAAGAATTACAAAAAGTATTCACAAAATCAGATAGAATTGATAGAATTCTAAATGATATTTTAATTTCGAAAGGTAAATGAATCATGAAAGATCCAAGAGTAGGTTTTAATTCAGTAACTGAATTCATGGGGTCAGGTCTTCCGTGGGTTATTTCAAGCACTGCGACTGCGACTGTTACTAAACATTCGTTAGATAAGGTTACGAAACATCTTAAAATTAGTAATTCAGCTGCAGCTGGTGTTTATCTTAGGGTAGGATTTACTGAAAATGGTATTAATGGCGTCGGAGCAAATTACTATTACAAAGTAAATGGAGGCCAAGCGCTAGAATTGGACGCACGAATAAAAGAAATATTTATTAAGAGCGACACCGCGACGGATGCAGATTACAGCTTATATTGTGAACTTACGAATATAGACGCAGATATGATGCCTATCTTGACTGGATCTTTAAACGGCTCTACTTTCTGGAACGGTATAGGGTGAATATGGGTATTACTAAACAACAATTAAAGTCTATTGTTAAAGAATGTTTGGTCGAGATTTTGGCTGAAGGAATAAACACAACAAAACATTCCATTCAAGAATCTTCAACACAAGTTAAACATTCACAAAAGTCTACAACTCAGCAAAATAGTTACAAACGTGGACAGAATGTAAAGTATTCGCAAACTTTAGCTGAGACAATTAAAAGAGAATCTAACGGAAATCCCGTGATGGAATCTATCTTTGCTGACACTGCAGCAAATACATTACATACTATGTTGAATGAAAACCAGTATTCTCAACCGCCTGTTCCTGCTAGCTCAGTAGAAGGAGCTGTTTCTAGGAGTACTCCTGAACAATTGTTCGGAAATGACGTTGCTTCAAAATGGGCTGAACTAGCCTTTGCAGAAACGCCAAAGAAATTTTAATTTTTTTTTTAGTAACAATAATTAAAGTATATATATTTGCACGAGGTTTATATCATGAAGCTTACAACCACAGTATTAAAGAGAATCATTGCAGAAGAAGTCGCTAAATTTAAGGAAGCAAAGTTATTTGGCGATATGGAATCCGTTGAAGACGTTGATGCAAAAGAAGTTGATGCAGATGAGCTTGCTGATTCTCTTGAGCATCATGTAGATCATTACAAGGCTCTTGGATTAGAAGAAGCTCGTTTAGTTAAGAGACTTTATCAAATTCAAGAAGCTAAAAAAAAGGTTGCAAAGAAAGTTGCAGCAAAAAAAGTTGTAGCAAAGAAGCCTGCAGAAAAAAAGTCTAAGTGATTGGATTCTATTTTAGAAGTTTAATTTCTTTGTAGGAAGGAAATAATATGGCTGGTCAAGGAAAATACACAGTTTATGCTCCGCCGCGCGGCGAAAAAAACGCATTGCTAGCGAAATTATTTCCAAATTCTCCAACAGCACAGTTTGTTGGAAAAGAAGAAGATTATAGAAAAATCGTTCTTGAACAAGGAAATTTAAACTTAAAGAATGGATTACAAAAGGGAGATTCTTATTTTGGGTCAGGAGTAGATATGGATTTCACAAATGCACCAGATATTTCTAAAGGTGCAGACGGATTGTGGAAGCAATCAGGTGATCCTGCAAATTCATTTGCTCCTGACATCACATCTCCTGGACCCGGAAAGACTGATGGAACCGACAAGAGTGCAAATCCTGAAATAAAGGCTGTTGATCTAAAGCCTTCATACGTCCCAGGAGGTCCTAGAACTGGCACAAGAAATCCTGCTGATTTTGCTAAGAAAATTGCAGCACAAACTTTAGGAATCCCTAACAAAATGGGGTCATCAGATTCTAGCGGATGATTTTTGGAGATAATAAAATGTCAAAAGAACTATACGAAGAAGCTATTGCCGATTTAAAGAAAGTAAAAGAAGTTGCAGAGGATAATGCAAAGCGCGCTATCGTTGAAGCAGTAGCTCCTCGTATAAGAGAATTGATTGAAAAAGAATTATTAGGCGAATCAGTTGATGACCTTCCTGAAGAAGGAATGGGTTGTGAATCTGAAGAAGAAAATGATGACAAAATATTGACAGATAAGAAGCCATCTGGAACAGAAGAAGAAAATAAAGATGCTGGTGTAGAAGAAACCTTACAAGTCGATGAATCTATCGAAGACGTTGTTTCTCCGTCAGCAGTCGTTGCAGATGAAGTAGAACAAAAATTACTCTACATTGAAGAAATGTTGGATAAGCTTTCAACATCTTATGTTTTTGAATCAAAAGCGTTTGGCTTAAGCTTAATCAGAATAAATGAGATGGTTGAAGCAATATACGGATATATTCAAGAATGTGTAGAGGATCCCAATGTTAGATTGGGTTATGGACTAAAATTACGAAAGTGTTTAAACAAACTTGAAAAACTTCAGGAGACAAAAATGAATCGAGATCTTTTAAACGAAGAAGACGTTGCGTTAACAATCACAGGACTCCCAGATGATCTTGATCTTGAGGGTCTTGGAGTCACCCTACAAACCGGCGAGGAAGAAGGAGAAGAAGCTCCTGAAGGTGAAGAAGGCGCCGAAAAAGCCGAAGGAGAAGAAGCGCCTGAAGGCGAAGAAGAAGAACTTGATCTTGACCTCGGCGGTGAAGAAGGTGCCGAAGGTGAAGAGGCAAAGAAAAAAGAAGAGTCTCTTCGTCTTTCTGATGATATGATCGTAGAGATTGATGAAGGAATGCTTCGTCGCGAAATTTCTCGTATGAGATCACTCCGCGAGGCACATGCGGAAGGTCATGATGTGCAAGCTTGGGGCCATGGCGCCGGCGATGTTTCTGATGAATTTGAGGATGAAGATATGGGAGAACCGCTTGATCTTGATATAACGGAAGCGTTAGATGAACTTGATGAAGAGATTGATGAGTTAGACGAGCTTGATGGAGCTGCTTCTCAAGGCGCCCCATCAGAGACTGAAGACTATACTGCAGAAGCGAAGCCTTCTTTAGACGTAGAAGAAGAAGTCGATGAAGCTTCATGTGGCGAAGAAGTTTCCACAGATGAAGATCTTGAAGAGATGATGGGCCAAGCTTACGATTCATCTGATAAACAACATTCTCCAGCTGCTCAACCAAACAGGCAAACAAGAGAGTCAGTTCGTTTTGAGATGGCCAAGGAACTTAAGCTTCAAGAATCGCTCCGTCTCCGCGCTGTTCAATTAAAGAAGCTCTATGAATCTACAAAGAAGTCAGCAACAAAGGCTTCTACGCTTCTTGAAAGAAAAGAAGCTTCCTACAAGGGAGCTCAAGTCAAGAAAGCTTATGCTGAAACAGCTGATCGTTATAACGCTTCAGTTGCAAGATTCAACAAACTTTCAAGAGCCTTAGAAGAAGGTTCAATAAAGAACGTTCGTTCAAATAACAACGTAAAGCCTGGTGCTAGCGCAGGTTTAGATACGCTACGCAAGAAGTTGGCAGAAACGAATCTGCTCAACGCAAAGCTTCTCTTTACGAATAAGCTTCTTCAAGCAGAGTCGCTCACTGCTCGCCAAAAGGCACAGATAATTGAGCAACTTGATTCAGCTGAGACAATTCGTGAAGCCAAGCTTGTGTACGAGAGCCTCTCAAAGGCTTTGATAAAGACTCGTACAACTGTGACAGAAGGCCGAATTCTCGGATCATCTTCACAAACAACACGTGCTGCTTCAACACAAACGCTCAATGAAGGCGTTGAGGCAGAGCGTTGGGCAAGACTCGCAGGCATCAAGTGATCCTCGAGTAAACAACTTTTTTAAACAACTTTTTGTACACGTATAGGAGATACAATAATGAAGACTTTTACAATTGAACAACTTTCACAAGGCATTCGCGAGAAGCACGTCGGTGCTGAGCGCGCTCGGCTTACAGAGAAGTGGAGCCGCACAGGCCTCCTCCGCGGTCTCGATGGCCAGCGCCGCGAGATGATGGCACAACTTCTTGAGAACCAAGCAGCTCAAGTCCTCAAGGAGAGCTCAGCTCTTTCTTCAGGCGGTGGAAACGTAACATCATCCGGACAGATCCAAGGCTTTAGTAACATTGCCTTCCCGATCGTCCGCCGTGTGTTCGGTGGGCTCGTCGCCAACGAGCTCGTCTCCATCCAACCAATGAGCCTTCCCTCAGGTCTAATCTTCTATCTTGATTATACCTACGGAACCAATGTTGGTCAAGCAGCTGGACAAACCTCTGAAGCTACATACTCAAGAGGAACTTCCATCTACAACAACCCAACCGGCCGTGGAGTCCAATCAGGATCTCTTGCAACTGGCGGTATGTACGACCTCGTTGGAACAGGCTACTCCAAGGTAACTGGTTCACTCACGGCAGTTAACTTTGCTGCAGCCTCAGTTTACTCAGGTTCATGGGGCGGATCAGACGGATTAACATGGGCAGACGGTCTCGTCCTCGGCGCAGGATCAAGCTTCAGTGGATCAAACGCTCGCTTAATGGACTTCGACAGCCAAGTTGAGACAGCTCTTACAAACAATGACTTAGATGCACTCTTCGTCTACCTCCCAACAAGCGCACTCACCGGTGCAGACCTCCTCGCAGTCGACCAAGTTGCTGTCTTCAGCGGCTTCGGCGCAAACGCAACGGCATGGGGAGATTCTTACCAAGGTGGAAGCGGCGTTCTCAACCTTCGTCGCCTCAACAAGCGTGGTACCCTTACAGGAACAGGAACATCATTGAAGTTCGTCCCAGACGCACTCAACGGTAA
>Ga0194133_10001207_pt1 | contig 47136 bp, 47 predicted proteins | sample TA2KigOf40mmetaG_FD_155448 | JGI IMG/M metagenome (GOLD analysis project Ga0194133, IMG submission 155448) | Freshwater microbial communities from Lake Tanganyika, Tanzania - TA2015055 Kigoma Offshore 40m | ecosystem: Environmental > Aquatic > Freshwater > Lake | place: Tanzania: Lake...
GAGTATTTGAGAGTCTTGTTTTCCGCGCATTCCATGCTGAGGCTTACTTGCTCAACTCGTACATCAACTTGTGCACCGATAATTCGGTGACACCGATATCGCCACACCGGCCATCATCGCCAGAGATGTTTCCGAATATCGGTAATTCCCTTTGCCTGGCTCCTCACACGAGGAGCAACAACTTTGCCTGGTTCTCCACCATCTCGGTTGCCAAGGTCACGAACTCAGCGATGTGCTGTTCAACAAGAAGACCACTTGGCAACTTTGCGGCCAGCGGACCATCAATGAGTAGGGCCGAAAATCCGTGTGCAAGTGACCACATCATCGAGGCCCAGGTCGTCATTTCCCTATCGTCTGCTCGCCGACCAAGAGTCAACTCCACCATTTTTTCAAGCGCCGCATATGCCCGGCCTGCTTCGGCCTGTGTGTGTTCATGCGTTGACGTTCCACAGATGTCGCTTCTGAACATCACGCGAAAATGACCCAGATGATCGCGTGCGATGTGCAAGTACACCTCGAGACAGGAACGCGCAGGGCTACCGCCACGCTGCAGCGCCAGATCCATTGCATCCGCGAGCTTTCCGAAACCTTCTTCAGAGATGGCGGCGAAGATTCCGGCACGATCGCCGAAGTGGTGATACGGGGCTTGATGACTGACCCCAGAACGCCTGGCGACATCCCGCATGGAAACGGCGTCTGGTCCTGCAGAAGCGCAGATCCCAATTGCCGCATCGAGGACTTGTCTACGGACATCCATAGTCTCAGCATACTTGACAATGTCAAGTATGTCGGATAGACACTGTCAAGTATGAGCACCACACGTGTACCGCAGACCTCTCACTCACGCGCGTACGAACGTCGTTGGTGGGTGCTTCTTGTCCTCAGCGCAAGCGTCTTCATGGTGGTCGTGGACAATCTCATCATCAATGTGGCACTTCCCACACTTCAACAAGAACTCAATGCGTCAACCACTGCGTTGCAATGGATCGTTGATTCGTACGCATTGGTATTCGCCGGACTATTGCTTGCAGGTGGCGGCATTGGCGACCGACTCGGTCGCAAACGTTGCCTTCAAATCGGACTCGTTCTTTTCGCTGCGTTCAGTGCTGCAGCCGCGTTTGCTGAGACCAGTTCACAGCTCATCTTTTGGCGTGGCGCAATGGGCGTCGGTTCCGCGTTGGTCTTTCCGGCAACACTCGCCATCATCACCAACCTTTTTGTTGACCCCATCGAGCGCGCCAAGGCAATCGGTCTGTGGTCCGCGGTGTCTGGAATGGCAGTCGCATTCGGACCGGTTGCAGGAGGGTTTCTCTTGGAACACTTCTGGTGGGGCTCGGTGTTCCTCATCAATGTTCCCATCGTTGGTATCGCGATTGTGGCAGGGCACTTTCTCGTCCCAGAATCACGTGACACGACTCACGGCTCATTCGACTTTGCCGGCATGTTTTTATCCGTGGCCGCAGTCGGTGCATTGGTCTACACAGTGATTGAATCTCCACATTGGGGATGGGGCAGCATTGCATCAAATGCAGGATTCGCCCTGACCGCACTACTAGTAGCAGCGTTCATCAAGTATGAGTTGAGCCGCGAGCATCCATTGCTTGAACTTCAGTTCTTCAAGAATGCGCGCTTTAGTTCAGCTACTTCGTCCATCGGAATTGCGTTTCTTTCCCTCTTCGGCTTTACATTCCTCGTCACGCAGTATTTCCAATTTGTGCGTGGTTATGACCCGCTTGAATCAGGCGTTCGCACACTTCCGTTTGCGGTGGGCGCAGGCATCACCGCACCTATTGCTGCACGACTCGCGCTACGTATCGGCACCAAACGTGTCGTTGCCGCAGGACTCTTCAGTATGTCCATCGGCTTCGCACTTGCAAGTAGTTTTGATGCCGACGCCTCGTACTTCGGACGGGTCGTAGTCGCAATGTTGTTCATGGCGTGTGGCCTGTCGCTCGTCACGTCACCAAGCACCGATGCTGTGATGGGGTCGCTACCCCGCGACAAAGCTGGGGTCGGATCAGCTGTCAACGACGTGTCACGTGAAGTTGGCGGAACACTCGGTGTCGCAATCACAGGTTCGATCTTCGTCAGTCTGTATTCACCTCGACTGATCGAGAGATTTGAGGCGATACCAGGTCTCATCGAAGCAGTACCGGCCGCGGCTCTGTCGGCCGCTGAGGAGTCCGTCGGAGCTGCGTACTTCGTCGCGATGCAGTCTCCAGAAGCTGTTCGCCAGAGCGTTCTTTCCGCGGTCAGCGACTCATTCATGACTGGCTTTGGAACTGCATGCCTGACTGTGTCAGTGGTGGCACTCTTCGGTTCGCTCGCAGCACTCAGATACCTGCCTGCACGAGCCATTGCGACTCAGGACTGAGGATCGGCATCACAAAAGGAAAATTGGAGCGGACGACGGGATTCGAACCCGCGACCCTCACCTTGGCAAGGTGATGCTCTACCAACTGAGCCACGTCCGCGTGCGCCGTCAGGATACCAACGGGTCGGGCGGAGGAGACAACAAGGCAGCCGTCTCTACCCGTGCTGTCGCCCTGTTCAAGCGCACAATGAGGGCAAGGGACCCGAGAACGAGCACTCCACCGACGAGCTGCGTGATGCCAAGTGCTTGGTCGTAGACGAACCACGCCCCAATCGACGAGATGACCGGACTCATCAGACCAAGAAGAGAAGCGAGCGACACATCAAGAGACTTTGACGCCCACGTCATAAGTCCGTGGCCAACAACGCCGGGCAAAAGCGCCATGCCCACGATCCACACCCAGTCAATTGACTTCATCCCTCCGATGTCATCTGCTGCCCACAGCGCCCAAGGAATTGAAATCACTGACGACCACAAGAACACCGCAGCGAGAAATGACCATGAATGAACATTGTCGTTCCGCTGACGCTTCGACATAAGAAAGTACGTGGTCCACAACAGCGTGTTCATGAGAGCAAGAATGTCGCCGAAAAAGGTGGCGCCGCTGGTGTCTGCGGCAGCAAGAACCACCATCAGAACACCAACAAATGTGATGACTGAAAGGCCGATTTGCCGAGCGTGCAATCGCTCACCGAAGAGCTTTGGTGCGATGAACATCACGATGACGGGCTGAATCGTGGTGATGACTGTGGCGTTCGCGATGGATGTTTCGCGCACAGCCCCGAAACCAACGATCATTGAGGTTGCAAAGAAGATCGACGGAAGCGCAGCGCGCTTCAAGATGGCTTTGTCAAGTCCTCCACCTGTCGCATACGCGATTCCGGTCATGAGTGGAATCGCAACAAGCATCCGCCAAAAAATGAGGGCGGGCAGGGACACCGACAAAGCTCGAGTCACCAATGGCCCGATGCTCCACGCGAACACTGCCGTTGCACCGGCAATCACATAGATGTCTTCGCGTCCTCGCAAGTTGTGGCGCGCTTGCACCAGTGGCGATGTCACTTCGACTGTGGTCGCATATCGATGCGCAACACCAACACGCCGTCTTCAATTACTGCTGTCGCGTCACCGATAATGGCGAAGTCCTGGAAGTCAACTTGGGCTTGCTGGATGAACAAGGTGCGCTCCTCCCCTGCGACCGGAGGCAAGGGCCGCTTCTTCACTGCTGCAGCCCGATCTTTGAAACGAGCAATCAATTCATTGGCGTCAAACTGTCCCATTTCTTACTTCCCTCCATCTGCATGCCGCGACAACAATGGATCAATCGGTCCACTCGGTTTTGTTTCCGGTGGCAGGTCAGCGGCCTTCGGTTCGTCATTTGCCGAGCGAGTGCGACGGGGTTCACGTCGCAAGACTGGTGGTTCTTCGATTCGCTCCTTGAGGGCCTCACCTGAAGGTCGCACCTTGTTTAACATGTCGATCCGCTTATTGTTGTCCGCACGACCGAACTTGCGGTCTTCCATAATTTCCAAGGTGGCCAGAGCTGCGTGGTCTGGTGTTGCGCTCTTCCAATAAGAAAACGTCACCCACAACAAGCCGAATCCGATGACGATGAGCCCGACCGCAATGACATTGACGAGAAGGTTTGCCGCTAACACCTCTGTATTGTCCCATGTTTTACCGCCGTGTTCCGGCTTCCTGACGCAGACCGAAGGTGCATGAAGGTCCAGCCGCATGGAATCATGGGGACATGCTGAACGCCGTGACAAGTGTGGCGTTTATCGCCCTTCTCGGTGGGCTGACATGGCTTGTGCGCTCTCGCGACCCACATTGGAGCAGTAAAGACGGCACAAAGTTCATTTGTCGCGTTCAAATATTGAATGAGCGGGGTGGCTCGCCGTCGCGGTGGCGCGAAGTTCGATGCACCATCACCGGAAACGATTCAATTGCACTTGTCCCCCGCGGTTTCGGCCACCGCAACATTGCAAAAGAATGGCGCGTCGTCGAGACCATGACGGTCGGGCCGAAACATTTCCGCATGTTTCTACTTCGAAACGAGCAACTACTTGCTCTGCGGGTTCCTGCCTCAAGCCCCGCCGCAGCCCGACTCGACGAGTTGGTCGCTCGCAGTCGCCACACCGGCACGTAGTTGTCGACTCAAACTTGTGACAGAAACGACGTGATCTCGCGACCGACGGCATGACTGTCAATGAGAAAGGCGTCATGTCCTTCAGGGCTCGAAATCTCGACATACCGAGTGCGTGGGTCCTTGCCAGAAACAAGACCGTGCAGTGTCTGCTGCTGATACGCGGGATACAAGATGTCGCTGTCAATGCCGATGGTGAGCACGGGTGCCGTGATTCGCTTCATCGCGTTGGTAGCACCACCACGGCTTCGGCCCACGTCGTGTAAATCCATTGCCTTGCCGATGAACAGATAACTGTTTGCGTCGAATCGCCGCACCAACTTGTCGCCATGATGATCGAGGTAGCGCTCAACTTCGAATCGGTCGAAGAAATGCAAGCCATCGTCGTGGATGTTTGCTTCTGACAAGTCGCGACCAAAACGTTCGTTGAAGGCGTTGTCAGTGCGGAACGTGACCTGCGCAATCATTCGCGCGACGGCGAGCCCTCGCCATGGGCCTTCGTCGGGTGCTGCGTCGTAATACGCGCCGCCATTCCATGCTGGGTCCATCTGCAACGCACGTCGACCGATGGCTCCCCAGGCAATCTGTTGAGCGCTCGACTCAATACACGTGGCGATGGGAACAACCGACGCCACACGCTCGGGGTAGGTCACCGCCCACTCGAGCGCTTGCATGCCGCCCATCGATCCACCGATGACACTTCGCCAACGGCGAACACCGAGGTGATCAGCGAGGTGCACTTGGGCGCGCACCATGTCGCGAATGGTGATCACTGGGAATCGAAGTCCATACGGTTTTCCGTCGACTGGGTGGGGCGATGCTGGCCCTGTTGAGCCCTGGCAGCCACCGAGAACATTCGCGCACACGACAAAGAGCTCATTCGTGTCGATGAATCCGCCTGGCCCAATGACTCCTTCCCACCAACCTGGTGTGGGGTGTCCCTCTCCGGCCGGACCCGCCACGTGACTATCTCCCGTCCATGCATGACACACGAGAACTGCATTGCTCGCGTCGGCGTTCAGCGTTCCCCATGTCTCGAAGGCGATTGTGACGTCACGCAGTGCAGCTCCACCATCGAGTGAAAAAGGACGGTCAATTGCAAAGGTGTGGAACTGGCGATGACCTGCCGACTGCGATGTATTCCATGCCCCTGTCGCTGGATACGGAGCACCAGGATGAGGTGGCGCGTAGGGAACACCGAAACTTGGTGTTGTCATCTTCATCTCCTTCCTGTGCATCGATGCAGCTGTCAACTCGTACTGAGTTCAACGTAAGAAGAAAGAACTTCAGGCCTGTTGCCCCGCTACTGCGAGACCACATCCCCACTTTCGTGGGCTGGCACCGTGCGGCTGAAACCCCGGTTGCCGGACCTGACGGTCACTCTTAATGCGTCGTCGTCAGGCTACTGACACCTCAGCCCCACGACAAGCACTTTCTTCTGCCGGCAATGTGCGCTAGCGACCCGTTGGCATTGTCACGCTGCAGAATCGCCGATACCGTACGGCACACGAAAGCCGGCGGAGTTGGGGCTCGTTTTCTTTCATGACCCTGCAGTTCAACAGATTGACACCGCTCGCGCGTGCCGAGCCCATGGGCGCAGTTGGTTGGGGCAGTCGTGCAGTTCAGCCAATTCCGCGCGGAACTGTCGTTGCAACTTTCGGCGGTGATGCATGTGATCGCCGTGGCTTTGATGCCATGCCTGCAACACGCCGCGAGCGCTCCATCCAAGTGGACGACAACTTGTACATCGTCGGCCCGCCAGAACGTGAACCCGGAGACGCTGTCAACCACAGTTGCGATCCGAATTGTGGTCCACGTAATGCCACACAGATTGTCGCGTGGCGCGACATCACACCAGGTGAGGTGTTGACATTCGACTACGGCACCACAGACGGGAGCGACTACGACCAATTTCCGTGTTCTTGTGGGGCGTCCCTGTGCAGAGGTCAGACGTCGAGCGATGATTGGCGGCGTATCGACCTTCAGCAGCGATACGACCTTCGTTTCTCGCCTTATTTATTGCGACGAATTGATGCGGCGTCACGCGCGCGCACGCTGTCGAAGGCCGAGCGAGTGGCAATGCTGGCGACATACGACATGGCCCCCATCGCGGCACTGACAACCGCGCTACAACTCGTGAGCGGAAGACCGCACGCACGATTTGCCGACATCATTCACGCGAGCCACTTGTCGCTCAGCACCAAGCATGCGCTGTGCGACGGCGACACCAATTCCCGTGATGAGCTCATCGCCGAGCTGAATGAGTTTGCCGGCGAACCATTTGTCGCGGCGGTCAGTCCGCTGTAGGGGCGCCCTTGAAACGGTGGCGATTTCGCGCCACCCAGCGATAACTCGCCTGAGCGATTTGTCTTGCACCTGGCAACAACATCAACCAACCCAGCACGAACCATAGAGAGCCAGCACCAATGAACAGTCGCGCCACTGCATCAGACCCTGCGCTCACTCGCCCACGCTTATCGACATACTGAACAGCGACGGAACACTCATCACGCGTCAGTCCGAGTTGTTCGAGCGGCGCGTCTTGAAACGGCACACATTGCGGTGCACGGCGTACGAGTCGCCGCAGTCGACGAACCCACAGACGGCAAAACCCGCATTCACCGTCATAGATGAGCACCACGCCTTGCACAGTTGCCGACATGGACACACGGTATCTAGAGAAGCGACAGCGAGTCCATGTCAAGAGCGTGACGCACGTGACGCGTAGCCATTGCTGTGAACATGGCGTCTCCTCGGTCCGTTCGTTGCACAATCTGGCTTGCGACAACTGACATCACCACTCCGGCGAGAGCTTCCCGCCGATACCTTCGCCAGACATCGTCGAAGCTCGCATCACCCACATAACGGCTGAGTTCACTGACATACAGCGAGACAAGGGCGTCTTCATTCGCACGACGATCATCCGGCAACAACCCCGCGCCCAGGAAGTACGCCAAGTCGGTGACGCCGTCGCCATGAGCAGGAGTCTGCCAGTCCACGACTGCGCACGTCGGATCACCGCTCATGTCTCCGAACATCAAATTGTCAAGTCGGAAATCACCGTGCACCAACGTTCGTGGAACGCCCCGCCCGGCAAGAAAGGCGACGAGGGCGGCGCCCAGCTCATGAACCAGTTCGAGGCCAGCCACGCCGCAAGCGTCGCGAATGGCCTCACCGAACATCTCCAGGAAACCGCCCTTGACCGCTCCGTACACGGCGTTGATGGTCTCTGGTCCCGATGGATCAGTGGATCTCTGAAGCCACGACACATCGAAAAGTTTCGGATCATTCCATCGTGGACCGTGCAGTCGCGTCATTTCGACTACTGCTGTCCTCGCTGTATTCACATCGCATCCAATGACCTGATTTCCTTGCTGTGCCGGGGCCAGGTCATCGAGTACCAACACGAAATCGTGTGTGACGTCATCAAAGTCCACGAAGTAACAGCGCGCCGTACGCACATCGACAGTTGGGGCGATCTCGGAATAGAAACGCACCTCGCGCATGTAGTTGCCGAGTGTCACAGCTGTCGTGCGACTCGTGACATCGTCAGACATCAATTTCACCACCACGCTCGAGGGCACGTGAGTTGACTCGCTCTCAAGTGGAACTCGAAGATTCATTCCCACGAGGCCGTCACCAATACGTTGCGGCTCGCCCGCCCTCACGTCGGTGGCAAACACTTGCGACCACCAGGCATCCGTCAACGAGGCCGGCGAGTACTCCACATCGCAGGACCGTACACCCGAACCCAACGCCCGATACCGTTTCCTTGTCCATGTACCGCTTCCTCATTTCCCCGCGCTGGATTGCCCTCCATGTGGCCATCGGTGCGCTGGTTGCCCTCATGATGAACCTCGGCTTCTGGCAGCTTCACCGTCTCGATGAGCGCAAGTCCGTCAATGCCCAGGTCACAGAACACATCGCCACACCGGTGGCGGACTTCAATGCGATTGTCACCTCGAATGGCGATCAATCGGAATTGGAATGGCGACTCGTGCGCCTCACAGGCACATATATCGATGACGAAATGGTGCTCATCGTGAATCGCTCACAAAATGGTGCTGCGGGGCGCGACATCGTGATGCCGCTCATGTTCGCAGACGGACGAAAAGTGCTGATCAATCGGGGCTTCATACCCCTAACTGTCGACATTCCACCAACACCCACAGGTGAAGTCACCGTCGTAGGACACCTTCGACCAAGCCAAAAAAGAAGCGCTCTCGGGGCCATTGACCCGTCAGAGGGAACTCTTGCCGAGATGCAACGCATTGACATCTCTCGCATCGACCAGCAAACAACTGGTTCGCTCGAGCCCATGTATGTGCAAATTGTTGAGTCGACTCCGCCTGAAACAGTCTTGTCATTGGTGCCGCTACCCGAATTGACCAATGGCCCGCACTTGTCTTACGCGTTTCAGTGGTTCTTTTTCAGCGCTGTTGCGCTTTTCGGGTGGATCTTCGTCGTGCGAAGAAAAATCAGTGAGGCTTCTCGAGCGACAACATCCGCTTGAACATCTCCACCACATCTGGCGAGGCATGCGCAGGGTTCAGGTGTCGATACACAGTGTCAACATTGACCGCGATGCGACCACGCTCTCCCCACTCGCCGAACTCGTTCAATGCAATGTCTTGTGCCGCATCCCATGAATCCATGCCTGCTTCAAAGCGTGCAGTCGCCTGATCATTCACGTATTGCAGATAATCACGAACCGACACCACGCCCGCTTTGTCGGTGACGGGACCATGCCCGGGCACCACCGTTTCCACGTCGGATGAACACATCAGGTCGCATGCAGCAATCCAATTCGTGAGTGGCCCGGCCCACACAATGGGAGTTCCACCGATGAACAAGATGTCACCGGTGTAGACGGTCTTTGCGTCTGGCACGAATACCAAGGTGTCTCCACGCGTGTGCGCAGGTCCGACTTCGACAAGTTCCACCAATCGTCCCCCGACGTCGATCTCAAGTCGACCGGTAAACGTGCGAGTTGGCTCGGGCACTTCGATGCCGTTGAAGTCAAAGGCGCCAAAGAAGTTCCGAAAGATTTCACCAAGTTCGCCTGGCGCTGAATTCAACCCAGCAAGTGTTGCTGGTGTCACTTCTCGCATTTCCAGAGCAGTCTCATGCGACGTGATGATGTCGGCATGGCTCACCAACTGATTGCCGTAGCAGTGGTCGCCGTTTGCGTGCGTATTGACCACTGTGCCGATCGGAGCAGTTCGTACCGTCGACACCATTGAATCGAGCATCGCCTGAGTGAGCTTCAAGTCGAACAACGTGTCAATAAGCAATGATGTCCCGTCGCCAACCACGAGCCCAGCGTTGCTCCACCCCCAGCCGCCATCTGGCTGCAGATAAGCGAAACAGGAATCACCCAACTCGTGTAGTCCTTGTGTGTACGGCGTCGCCATTAGTTCCCCTATGCGTCTGCCACGAATTGTGCCACTCGCGTAGCCATCATTGCCACGGTCTCATTGGTATTGGCTCGCACGATTCGCGGCATCAAGGAGGCATCTGCCACCCATAGTCCGTCGATATCTGCGACCTGTCCTCTTGCGTCACACACCGTTCCCATTGCGCACGTTCCTGTGGCATGAGACAACGTACGTACATGTCGCTGGAGCCACTCAGTGAGATCCTGGTCAGTCATTGCAGCGATGCGCTGCATATCGGTGGCCAGTCGCAGTGCATCGTTGTCATCAAACGTTCCACTGAGGTTTGTTGAGGCGAGAACTGTCGACGCATCGCGCACTACTCGAACCATTGTTTGCAGATCGCGCTTGTCTGACAAACACCGGAACTCAGCCTTCCAACCTCCATCTGGCAGCTCAACTAGGGAACCACGGGAATGAACATCCATCAACGACACGCCAATTCCCCCCAGGTGCGCATCAGTATCAATCTGTTCGTAACTGAGTATGTGAGCCACATCAGGAGCATCCGCGTCAGAGTCACCCTTCAGCGGCACATACCGAGTAACAGGAAGGTCTCCGTTGAACGGACCGCGCCGTCTCGCAGCGAACATCACGTTTGGATGATCCTGAAGGTTTTCACCAAGACCCTCGGCGTCGACACCCGACCGACCAAGCAACACTGGCGTGCGCAACGCTCCCGCGCATATCACTATGTTCCTCGCTTCATGCCGAGAACCATCAGCAAGCTCGACTGCAGTTGCGCGCGAACCGGTGAACAGGACCCGCGCGACAGGTGCACTCGTGTGAATAGACAGTCGCCCTGACTCACGAGCGACATCAAGTCTCTTGCCATCGGCAGACTGCCTCGCATTGTGTGCTACCGCCAATGGAACAGCGAGCGACCCAGGCCACGAGTCATGGAGTATCCGCGCCAAGGACTGAGGGGCACATTCGTCAAGCAGCGTTGTAGGGGCGCCAATCATTCGAAACCATGGTTCGACTCGTTCCCAGGACCAATCAGCGAGACCGTCGTATTCACACCACTCGTTGAAGTCATCGATGGCACCACGTAGCGCGATGAGTCCGTTGACCGCACTGCCTCCGCCCAGTACCTGTGCCTGCAGATACTCATATGAGTCACCGTTCGCAACTGCAGTTGCAGTCTGCGACGTATCCATCACCCCACTTCGAGCCATCGACGTGAAGAGGTTGTTCGGATGAGAGGAAAACGACGAACCTGCTTCGTACAACGACACAGACAAGTCGGACACCGCACACAGATGCGACACGAACGAACAGCCGGCCGTTCCACCGCCAACGACAATGACGTCAACTTTGTCAGCGCCCATCATGGGCCTTCACTCTGCTGATTGTTGCTGAGATTCGATTTCTGACGATGTGGCAGACGGTAGCCCAGCCAGATGACCATGGTCGTTGTAACGAACCAGCCTCCAACGCCCGCTGCGTACTTCAACCATTTCGGTGATCGAGGTGTTCATCGTCTGCACTTCGAAACCGCCCGTCAGCGAGGATTGCAGCGACATACGCAACACGACGTCGACCACCCCACCATGGCAACACACAACCACGGTCTTTCCCTGATGTTCGCGCACTGTGCGATGTAGGGCGACTCCGATGCGATGATGAAACTCAGCGACAGTTTCTCCACCAGGAAAGATCACGTTGTAAGGATTGGCTTCCCAATCTGGCATCCCGTGACGATCGATGAAGTCGCGATATGTGAGACCATCACACTCGGGACCAGGATCGTGCTCACCCCACAATGGGTCCACCTGCACGCTCATGCTGCCGAGCGACGGCGCGATGATCTGTGCTGTTTCGCGGGCACGTGGAAAGGCGCTCGACATCAATACGTCCACATTCACCTCGGGGTGACGCAACCAACGGTCACGAAGTCGCTCGGCCTGAGTACGACCAAGCGGTGAAAGACCCGTACACGTTCGCGGGCCACCTATCGACCGACTCACCGTGGCATTTGACTCTCCGTGCCGCACGAGCACCAAGCGAGTGTTCGACATTGTCAGGCCAATTTCTCGACGAACGCCTCGAGCTGTCGCATGTTCCGACATTCATACACGCCGTCGGTGTGCGTGGCATATTCCCCAACAATCGAGTCGCCCGTATTCCAGTAGCTCCGTGGCTCGGGATTCAACCAATACACGTGCCTTGCCTTTTGGCGAATTTCTTTGATGACCCACGACTGGGAGGCGTGATAGTTGTTGCGGGCATCGCCGAGAAGCAACACCGTCGTCTTCGGACCAACGTCTCGACCGTACTTTTCCCAGAACACCTCGAAGGCGTGGCCGTAGTCGCTGTGACCATCGACCCAGATGACGTCTGCCTCTGTGTTCACTTTGTGGATTGCTTCGCTGATGTCTTCGGTGCCCTTGAAAAAATCGGTGACTTCGTCGATGCCATCGATGAACACGTACGAACGAACCTTTGAGAACTGACCCTGAATCGCATACACCAACATGAGCGTGAAGCGGGCAAAAGCCGCGACACTGCCCGAAATGTCTGCGACAACCATCAACTCGGGCTTCGCAGGCCTTGGGTACTTGAAGCGAGGGTCTGCCGGAACTCCGCCGTAGCTGAGGCTGTGGCGAACCGTGCTACGGAAATCAAGGGGGCCGCGGCGCTCATGCTTGCGTTTGCGTGCTAGCCGCGCCGCAAGCTTGCGCGTTAATGGCTGCAAAGCCTTCTTCAAACCTTGCATCTCGTCACGACTGGCATGCATGAATTCAACATCTTCGGGCAAGGGCTTACGAAGTGTCTTTGCCATCGCCTCCGCCCCGCGATCTGCCACCAGGCGACGACGAATTTCTGCCTCTATCTCTTGCTTGAACTGCTCGATGCGATGTTCGTGTTCGTCGCGCTCAAGGCGCTCTTCGAGTGGGGTCAATTGCCCACCCACTTCATCACGACTCGCCTCCATCAATTTCTCGGGCATTGAATCGAGGTCGAGGTTCCTCAGCGTGCGGTACAAGTAATACGTGCCGCCAACAGGGCGACCAGGTTCCATTCCCGCAAATCGCTGCACTGCTTGTCGGGCAAGTGCCCGCATCAGTGCTTGATCGCCTGCCATAAGAGCCTTCATCAGCATCGCCATCATCTCTTCAGGCGTCATCTGATCCATCGCCCCGCCGGCTGCACCACGGCTGTCACCATCTTGGCTCTGCAATTGTTCCTGCATCTCGCGCCAGAAATCGCCAGCGTCAGCGTCGTCAGCAATGGCGTATTCAGGCCCGCGCAAACTGAAGTACACCTCGAACACAGTCTCGAACGAGCGCCAGTGAGCGTTGTTTTTTACCAGCGTCGCACCCAGTGCGTACTTGAACGCGTCGCGATCCTCGAGCGGGATGTGCTTGATGGCCTCCATCGCATCGAGGTTCTCCGTCAAGCTGACGGGAAGACCCGCATTTCTCAGTTCCGAGATGAACCCGGACATCAGGTCGAGCATCACTCGCCTCTGGTCACTTGTCGACTGACAGTTCCTTCGCGGCTTTCGCGATGTCTGTCTGGTACTTGAGAAGGATGTGCAACGTCTCTTTGGCTTGCTCGGCCTCGATGTGCTCGATGCCGAGCAACACGAGAGTGCGCGCCCAGTCGAGAGTTTCACTGACAGATGGAGCCTTCTTGAGGTCGAGCTGACGGATGCTACGAACGATGCGGGCAATCTGGTCTGCCAAGTTCTGGGAGACTCCCTCAACCTTTGCAAGAACGATTTCTTTCTCGCGGTGCATGTCTGGATAGTCGACGTGCAAGAACAAGCAGCGACGCTTCAACGCCTCCGACAACTCACGCGTGTTGTTCGACGTCAAGAAGACCAGCGGTATTTGTTTCGCTGTGATGGTTCCGAGCTCGGGAATAGACACTTGGTATTCAGACAAGATTTCGAGCAACAATGCTTCGGTTTCGACTTCGACGCGGTCAACTTCGTCGATGAGCAATACCACCGGATCATCGGCCGTGATGGCCTCCAACAACGGACGCGTCAGAAGGAAATCTGGACCAAAGATGTCGTCGTGAATTTCCGACCATGAATCGGACTTACGATCTGCTTGGATACGAAGCAATTGCTTCTTGTAGTTCCATTCATAAAGCGCCTTCGATTCATCGAGACCCTCGTAACACTGAAGACGAATGAGGCGAGCCCCGGTCATGTCAGCGATGCTCTTTGCAAGTTGGGTCTTGCCCGTACCTGCAGGCCCCTCAACGAGAATCGGCTTGCCCAGTCGGTCGGCGAGAAACGCCACACCGGCTATTCCGTCGTCGGCGAGATAGTTGACCTTGCGCAGGCCGTCACGGACGGATTGCACGGATTCAAAGCGAGGAGCCATGACAGACGACCCTACTTGGCACCATTGAATAGCCGTGGGTCGGGGACCTTTTCCCTACGCTTCTACCCATGTTCAAAGACACGGTGATCGTCGCCATTGGCACTGCCGTGTCTCGGCTCACCGGCCTCATGCGTGTCATCGTCCTCGGTGTCATTCTTGGACAGACAGCTCTCGCCGATGCGTACGACGGAGCAAACAACTCCCCCAACTCCATCTACGAACTACTTGTCGGCGGCGTGCTCACAGCAAGCCTCGTGCCGGTTTTCACCCGTCATGCCGAGGAAAAGGACGATGACGCCACAAGTGCGGTAGTGACTGTGTCACTCATCGTGCTTGCCTTCGCAACCTTGTTGGCTATTGCTGCTGCTCCCCTCATCTTTCGAATCTTCTCGCTCAACCCGAGTGCCGCCGTCGATGCAAACCAGTTCCGTGCGGTCGGAACGATGATGTGCCGAATCTTCCTCATCCAGATTTTCTTCTACGGGCTCACGGCTATCGCGTCTGCATTGCTGAATTCGAGACGTCGATTCTTCGCAGCGGCTTGGGCGCCGGCGGTGGCCAACATCGTCACCATCATGTTTTTGCTGCTCATCCCGTTCACCCGCGATGGCACACCGGGCCTCTCCGACATCAAAGTTGATGGCGCCTTTTACTGGTTGCTCACGCTTGGCGCAACGGGAGGAATCGCAGCCATGGGCCTTGTTCTTCTCCCTGCCATCAAACGCGCAAACATCAATTTGTCGTTCAAGCCTGAGCTACGTCATCCGGCGGTACGCACGATGGCGAGACTGTCGTTTTGGACTTTTGGCTATGTCGTCACCAATCAGGTGTGCCTGGTAGTCATCAAGAACCTCGCCCAACCTGGAAGTGGCAACCAGGACGCGTATTCGAAAGCAATGACGTTCTTCTACCTGCCACACGGCCTGCTTGCCATTTCCATTGCCACCACGTTCGTTCCAGAGTTATCACGCCGTGTACGCAACAACGACGTGGACGGTTTCGCCGGCGGCATGACAGCAGGCTTCAGATGGATCAGTTTGCTCACCTTGCCCGCTTCGTTAGGCATGATCCTTCTGGCCGAACCAATCCTGCGCATTTTTCTTCAACACGGCCACTTCACGTCAGAGGCCACCTACAACACCTCGCGTGCACTCATTGGCCTTGCAGTGGGTCTCCTTGGTTTCTCCATCTATATATTTGCCCTGCGGGGCTTCTACGCCCACCACGACACCAGAACGCCTTTTCTCGTCAACTTGGTGGAGAACGTATTGAACGTGGTGTTCGCTGTGTGGCTCGTCGACCGTCACGGCGTCCTCGGCCTCGGTCTTGCATTCGCGCTTGCGTATCTCATTTCATCAGTCATAGTGCTGTGGCTTCTTCACGTGAAACACAAAGCCGTCAAGTGGAGAGCTCTCGGCACACTTCTGGCGCGTTGCATCGTCGCAGTTGCCATCATGTCGCTTGCCGTCACTGGTGTCGACCGCGCCCTCAAACCAACCTCGGGCTATTCCGAGTTGGCCGAGCTTTTCTTCTGCCTAGTAGTGGGGTTCATGGTGTACGTCGGCGCGCTGTTTGTACTACGCGTGCCCGAGATCAGACAAGTGAGCGGCCTTCTGCCAAGCCGAGGGTCGGCAACACCCGACGCCGAAATTTCTGTTTAGAAGAGCCGTGTGTAGTTGGTGTTTAGAACACCACGAGATCATCGCGGTGAATGACCACCGTTGAGCGTTGACCTTCGATGTCAGATGAGCGTTTCCCCTGCATCGACCGAGCGTCAGCGGCATCAACGGAAGCCAGACCGCGGCCGATGATGCGACCATCTGAGAGTGACACATTCACTACTTCACCGGCGGCGAATGAACCTGCCACATTGACGACTCCGGCAGGCAGAAGTGATCGACCAGCGCTTCGCAACGCCTCGGCGGCACCTGCATCCACCGTCACCGTACCGACGACGTCGGCTGCAAACGCGATCCACAACTTTCGCGCAGACAGACTGCGATCATGTGGCGCAAATCGGGTACCCAACGTTGCGCCAGCCACGACATCGCGTACCACGTTGTCGCGCTGCGCAGCTGCAATGACTGCTGTGACGCCAGACCAAGATGCGATGCGCGCGGCCGCAAGCTTCGATGCCATTCCACCACTTCCACGATTGGTTCCCGACCCACTGGCATCGACACTCATCAGCGGATCATCTGCGGCAACATGTGCAACGAGCGTTGCACTCGCATCAGCATTCGGATCAGCGGTGTAGAGACCATCGGTGTCTGTGAGAAGCAACAATAAATCAGCCGACACAAGATGGCTCAGCAACGCCGCCAAATGGTCATTGTCGCCATAGCGAATTTCATCGTTGGCGATGGCGTCGTTTTCATTGATAATCGGTACGCAACCCAACTCAATGAGACGCATCAAGGTGTTCTTGGCGTGAAGATACTGATTCCGGTCAACAAAGTCGTTGGGCACGAGTAACACTTGTGCGCCAACGAGACCATGTCGCATGAGTTCACCGTTGTAGGCCGCCATCAATTGTGGTTGTCCGACAGCGCTGAGGGCCTGGAGGCTGAGTGTGTCGGTGGGACGCTCTGCCATTCCGAGTCCGGCCACGCCTGAGGCGACAGCACCGGAAGTGACGAGAAGTACCTCGTGTCCAGATGCGCGTACGTCAGCTATCTGATCTGTCACTGATGCGATGACAGATGGAATGAGCACTCCCTTGTCGTCAGTGAGCGACGACGTGCCGATTTTCAAGACGATTCGCATGACCCCACACTCACATATCCGAGTGGTATTCAAAACTGAATTGCGCGATCCAGACCACATCGCCGTCGCGCGCACCTGCCCGTGACAACAATTTGTTGACCCCAAGCTTGTTGAGGCGGTCATCGATGTAATTGAGGGCCTCGGGGCTGGTGACGTCGTTCAATGCCACGACACGCTCCGCGGCACGGCCGTGAACACGAAACTCGTTGTCTGCCGTTCGCTCGACCCATGCATTTTCAGGCAGCGGGCGCATGATGATGTTTGACTCTTGATTGACCTCTTCAGCCCTGGCACGTGACACCAACTCTGCAAGCGCATTCAGAACCTTGCGCACGTTGTTCGTAGTAATAGACGACATGTGAACGTGGGGCCACGCCTCCAGAACTTCGGGCGGAACGCTGTCATCCTTCGTGCCGACAATCAACGAAGGGCGCTCGAGAAGCTCGGGTTGATACCTGCCAACTTCCTGACGAAGCACTTCAAGTTGACGGTCTGGCTCAACTCCATCGAGCGCAACCAGATCAATAAGGAAGCACAACACGCGCGCCCGCTCGATGTGGCGCAAGAACTGGTGACCAAGGCCTCGACCTTCACTTGCTCCTTCAATCAGACCGGGAATATCTGCCATCACGAATTCGACTTCATCACCGAGGCGCACAACACCCAGGTGTGGCTCTAGCGTTGTGAACGGATAATTGGCAATCTTTGGCTTCGCCGCTGACACAGTGGAAATGAACGTGCTCTTGCCTGCATTCGGGAACCCAACGAGCGCTACGTCGGCCATGAGCTTCAATTCGAGTTTGAGCCAACGTTCTTCGCCGTGTTCACCTTGTTCTGCGAACGTTGGGGCGCGACGCTTGTTGTTCAGAAATTTGGCATTGCCACGACCACCGCGACCGCCATGTGCCGCCAACCACTGGTCGCCATGATTCATGAGGTCGGCGAGAATTTCACCGCTGTACATGTCGCGAATGACTGTGCCCTCTGGGACGTGCACCTTGAGGTCTTCGCCTCGGCGACCATGCAAGTCTTTGCCTTTGCCGTGGATGCCATTCTCGCCGCGTCGGTGTGGATGGTCACGAAATGCGAGAAGTGACGCCACATTGCGATCGGCAACCAACCAGACATCGCCACCTTTTCCGCCGTCACCACCGTTGGGTCCACCGAAAGCCACCGGACCCTCACGGCGAAACGCGACACAGCCAGCACCACCGTCACCTCCGGTGACGTTGAGTTGTGCTTCGTCGACAAAACCGCTCATAGGGACGACTGTGAGGCTACCGGTGCGCCAGTTCCGACTCTGGGAGCACGCACGCAGGTGTCATCATTGCTGTCACACCGCTCCCGTACGCTGATGTCATGTCATCGCACGAGTCGAATATGTCTCCGCTCAGCGACAACCAACTTGCACACGAGCACACTGAGCGTGCCCGCACCTGGGCATCCACCATGAGCGGCAACGCTGCACATAGCGACATTCGTGTGGCTCACTCCGACTCGTGGGCTGGCCTTGGCACCACGGAAATTGCTGATCGTTCACAGCGCGATGCCCATGCCGAACAGGAACTTGCCCCACATGCCGCAAGGGCCGTCGGGGCGGGCAATCGACTGCTTCCCGAAGACCCCGACCCATATCGCTCGTGTTTTGAGCGCGACCGTGATCGCATCTTGCACGCCACGTCATTTCGACGCCTTGCCGGCAAAACTCAAGTGTTCGTCTTTCCCGATGATCATCAACGCACGCGACTCACGCATGCATTGGAAGTTGCTCAAGTTGCAGTGTCAGTTGCACGTGCCTTACGACTCAATGTCGCACTCACAGAAGCCATCGCCCTCGGCCACGACTGTGGTCATGGTCCTGGTGGCCACGCGTCTGAAGACGCATTGTCTCAGTATCTCCCCGAGGGCTACGACCACGCCGTCTGGGGAGCAGACGTCGTGTTGACCCCGCTCAATCTCTGTCTCGAAACGCTCGATGGTGTGCGCAATCACAGTTGGTCTCGACCAGCACCTCGTACCGCAGAAGGTGAGGTGGTCAGTTGGGCCGACCGTATTGCCTACGTCTGCCACGACTTCGAAGACGCAGTGGCAGCAGGCATCGTTTCGCCACGCCAACTTCCGACCACAGTCGCCAATCTCTGCGGAACAGAACGTCGCTCGCAACTTCATGTCTTCATCAATGCCATGATCGAGGCAGCGGCAACCACAGGTCGAATAGGTATGACTCCTGATGTCGCTGATGCTCTCGCCGCGTTTCGTCAGTTCAACTACGAGCAGGTGTATCTGCGACCTGCATCTGTCGAACAAGGCCGATCAGTCATCACCATGCTGCGTGCACTCGTCGAGCATTATGCCGATCGACCCCATTTGCTGCCCACTGGCGATGACTTGCCCGTGGCCGACGCTGGTAGCGAACAAGCGCTTCGTAATGCCGTCACCTACGTCGGAGGCATGACCGACAGGTTTGCGTGCCGTCAAGCGGTCACACTGCTCGGATTCAAGTCAGAGTCTTTGCCCCAAGGCATCGACACACTGCGATAACGCCAGCTGGCGACGCGCGGTGTACTACTCGGGCAGAACGTCGACGACTTTGCGCCCGCGGCGCTCGCCGAACTTCACACTGCCGTTGACCAGCGCGAACAGGGTGTCGTCTTTGCCGATACCAACGTTCTTGCCAGGGTGAAAGCGAGTTCCGCGCTGACGCACGAGAATGGTTCCGGCGGAGATGTTGGTGCCATCAAATGCCTTGATTCCGAGGCGCTGGGCGTTTGAGTCGCGGCCGTTACGTGTTGAACCGCCACCTTTAGTCTTTGACATGGTGATCAGCCTTTCGCGATGGAAGTGATTTCGACGAGCGAGTATTGCTGGCGGTGACCATAGCGACGGCGCTGGTTGGTGCGACGCTTGTAGGTGAAACCTTCGATCTTGCGACCCTTCACCGTTCCGACCACGCGACCGGTGACCTTGACTGACTTCAATTGGTCGGGCGTTGACAACACGGAAGAGCCATCAACCAGCAACACAGGCGTGAATGACACCTCTTGTCCGTCGGCAGCCCCGAGGAGCTCAACCTTGACCTGCTGGCCCTGGGAGACCTTCTCTTGCTTGCCACCTGATGCGATCACTGCGTACATAGCGAAGTCTTACCCTACCTTGACCCTTGACCGGCCACACACCCCATGGGGCTGTCAGTTTCGGTGGTCATGATGACGAATCAGTCAAGAAGACCGAAATCAACCCTGACGCCACGGCCTTCACAGTCTGGACATGGGTCAGCGAATGCGGTGAGGAGACCCTCGCCGATGCGCTTGCGGGTCATCTCGACCAAGCCCAGCTCTGAGATGTCGAACACCTGGGTGCGTGTCTTGTCACGCGACAGCGCTGCACGGAATGCCTCAACAACGCGCTTGCGGTTCTCACGAATTTCCATGTCGATGAAGTCGATGACGATGATGCCACCGATGTCGCGTAAGCGAAGTTGACGCGCAACCTCTTCGGCGGCTTCAAGGTTGTTGCGGAACACGGTCTCCTCAAGATTCGAGGTCCCGACGTTCTTGCCAGTATTGACGTCGATGACGGTGAGAGCTTCGGTGTGCTCGATGATGAGTGATCCACCACTTGGCAACCACACTTTGCGGTCTAGCGCCTTGTGCAACTGCTCATGCACATGGTGATGTTCGAAGATCGACAAGCCCTCTGCTTCGGCGTCGAAGTACTCGACCCGATCAGCCAACTCTGGATTGAAATCGGCAACGTAGGCCTTCACTTCTTCATAGAGACGTCGGTCATCGATGACGACACCGCGATACTCGGCATTGAACTCTTCACGAATCACGCGCACGGCAAGTTCGGGCTCGCGATACAGCAAGGTCGGACCATTCGCTGCTTTTGACTTTTCTTCGATCTCTTTCCACTCTTCGACGAGGCGGCTCATGTCGGCACGCAGCTCATGCTCGGTGGCGTGCTCGGCAGCTGTGCGCACTATGACGCCATGCTCTGCAGGCTTTACGCGGTCGAGCACCGAGCGCAGACGACGACGCTCGTCCTCCGGCAAACGCTTGGAGATGCCGTAGGTCTTGCTATTGGGAATGAGAACGACAAACCGACCGGGTAGTGACACTTCTTGAGTGAGGCGCGCACCTTTGGCGCCGATGGGGTTCTTGGTGACCTGACACAAAATCATCTGACGCGAACGCAAGATGTGTTCGATGCGCGCTGTTGACGTGGTCTCCACATCTTCTTTGTCGAATTGCACGTCACCGCGATACAACACAGCATTCTTTGGTGTCGCAATATCGACGAATGCGGCTTCCATGCCTGGCAGTACGTTCTGCACGCGACCGAGATAAATGTTGCCGTGAATCTGGCTGATGTCATCTGCGGGTCGGCTGACGTAGTGCTCGAGCAGGCTGCGCCCTTCGAGCACGGCTACTTGTGTGAGACCATCTCGAACCTGAACGCACATGAGATAGCGACCAACAGGTCGTCCGTCACGCGTACGTCCACGGCGGCGCTCGATGATGTCGGCATCGATGGTTTCAGTTGAACCGCCTCCGCCCCCAGAACGTGACCGCGAGCGTCCGCGCCCGCCACGGCGACGCTTCTTCTTGTTTCCCCCACCATCACCTGACGATGACTGCTGGGCAGGCTGCACCGGTGGCGCAGCTGGTGCCGGACGAGTGTCACCGATGCGAGGGCGACGAACGACCGCAGAGTCTGCGACCTTGGGATCTGTCACCTTGCCCTCGTTTGGCACATCTGGCAACTCGACATCGTCTGCCTGACCACGGGCCTCGCCGGAGGAACGCTGACCGCCCGATGTACTGCGATTGCGTCCTCCACGGGATCCGCGACGACGCTTCTTGGCTGCGCCGCTGGCGCCCGCCTGGTTTCCACCGTCTCCGGTGCTCATCTCTCGACTCCTTACTGATTCCGCGCATGTTGCGCGGCCACGTCGCGCCGAAGCGCGCCATGTGAGGGCGAGGGCTGCCACGGGGGCGCCGCCGCCACTCAGCGGCCTGTGGACAGACTACCGGTGGGTCCTACCGGAAACGGCGCATATGCACGTTCTGGACGAGGCCAACCATGGCGGCAAATGCCACCGTGTGCGAGCCGCCGTAGCTGACAAAGGGCAACGGCACGCCAGAGACCGGGGTGATACCAAGGGTCATGCCGATGTTCTGAAAGGACTGCCAGAGCACCATCGTGAAGACCCCTGCGCAGAGATACAGACCAAGTCGATCCTTTGCCATGCGAGCGATGCGGAAGACGCGCCACAAGATAATCGCCAAGAGAGTGATCACGATTCCGCAACCGATGAGCCCGAACTGCTCCCCGACGGCCGAGAACACAAAGTCGGTGGACTGCACCGGAATGAACTGACCGTTTGTGAGAGGGCCGTTCAAGTATCCCTTGCCGGTAATGCCGCCGGTAGCAACGGCACGTTTTGCGAATCGCACCTGCCGCAACACATTCTGCAACGAGGCAGTCTCTGCGTTCTGGTTGAGAAAGGCAATCACACGCCGAACTTGGTAGTCCTTCACGACGCCACCAACGACGGCTGCTGCCATGGACACGACAGCAAGGCTGGTGACGAGCACGATGTATTTGATTCGCGCACCAGCCACCAGCAACACACCCATTGCTGCAGCAACAAGAACAGTCGCCGACCCAAGGTCGGGTTCGACCAGCACAAGCAACACCGGAAGACCAACGATGAGCAAGGACTGAATGAACCGTTCGTACGAGACCACTTCGGTCGCATCGTCAGCAAGGAAGCCGGCAAGCAACAACAACACGGTGAATTTGGCAATCTCCGACGGCTGCACCGAAATGACTCCGAGGTCAAATGACAAACGTGCACCACCGCGGACTGCGCCCGAGACAAGTACCAGCACAAGCAACACCTGTGTGACGACATAGAAGAACTCGGCGTTACCCCGCAATCTTCCGTAGTCGACTGCCATCACGCCCACCATCGCAATGATGGCGAAGAGGATGAAAACAATCTGTCGTTGAACCACCATGAACTCGTCTTGGCCTGAATTGATGAGGCGTGGTCGCGTCGCCGAATACACCATGAACACACCGATGACGGTTTGCAATGCGACAGCAATCATCAATATCCAGTCGATGTTGCGACTGGGGTCGGCGTAGCTTCGTCGAACATTGCCGAGTCCTTGCCCGGGACGGCGCGTCAGTAACGGAATCGACATCAGTCACGCACCGAGGATCCTGCACCGACCAAGCACAACGGGTTCTCCATCATTTGTTCTGCTGCCGGTGTCACCATGTTCAAATCAAGCGGATCTGACGGCACGATTGCCGGGAGCTTCACGCGCTTGGCCAATGCAGTGAACAGACACTTCACAACGGGCGCTGCAGCCCGCGAACCGAAACCACTCTTCTCGAGATATGCAAAAGCTGAATACGGCTGAGCATCTGTCAGGCTGAACGCACCGAAGGCTGACGAGTCATTCCAAGGAAGGTTGCCGAAACCTTGAGCCGTTCCGGTCTTGCCGGCGATTGGCAGCACACGCTTCGGATACGACTGGAACAATTTCTCCCCCGTGGTTGCATGGTAAAAATCGAAACTCACGCCGGGTCCGTTAATGACTCGTGTGAGTCCTTTCACGATGGGGTCTCGAATCTCGGACTCCATCGGCAACACGCGCACGAGCTCTGGTGTCGACTGATCTTGCACTACGACCCCCTTTTGCAAGTCGATAGTGCTCTTGTTCGACAACGGCGTACCCGGAGCCCAGATTGCACGCACAACCTTCGGTTTCAGTACTGTGCCGCCGTTTCCGAGTGTTGCGTATGCCACCGCAACTTGAAGGGGCGTTGCCGACAACAAACCTTGACCAATGGAAAACTGCACGTTGTCACCAACATAGAAACCGCGACCTTCGTCTTTGCTGATTGCACCTGCTTCAGCGAGTCGTTTCTTCAACTCCCTGTTCGGAACGGTGCCAACGAATTCGTAAGGAAGATCGATTTCAGTCGGTGACCCAAAACCAAATTTGCGCACCTCTTGCTCAAGTACTGGGGTATTGCCACGCTCAGTGAAGATTTGTTCACCGATCTTGTAGAAGAACACGTCAGATGACACCGCAAGCGCATCTTCAATGTGAACCCGTCCGTATTTGCATGGTGCGCCGTTTCCACAGTTTGCGTTCTTGAAGACACACTTCACGTTCAACTGGCAACGTTCATCTGGAATGCTCTCGAGCTTGTAGGTGCCTTCATCTCGCAACGTGTAATCCGCACCACCCGGCAACTGGCCCGAAGCCAAGGCGGCATACGCGACGAATGGTTTGAATGACGAGCCCAAGTTGTAGCGACCAGAGATTGCACGGTTCACAAGAATTGAGCCGTCTGGGTCTTTCGTGTTGGGGAACAACTGCGCGAACTTCTCTCCGGTGATTCCAGCGTTGAACCAGCGATTGTCGAAGTTCGGATAACTCGCCATCGCTTTCACTTCTCCGGTTGCATGATTGAGCAACACAACCGAACCAGCAGGTGCTTTGTAATACGTAATCGGTGGATACGTGGGGTCTGGTTCGCCATCTTTCAGTACTGTCGGCGCCTCTGTGCGCTGGCGTACGCGCAACTGAGTCTGCAGAGCCTGCTCAGCGAATTGCTGCATCTGTAGATCGATGGTCAGCTGCACGTCGTTTCCTGGAATTGGTTCACGACGGTCCAGCTGACGCAAGATGCGACCACGGGAGTCCACCTCATACTTCACGAAACCAGGCTCACCACGAAGCACGCTCTCATATGTCTGTTCGACGCCAAATTGTCCGACGCGCGCATCAGGGTCGTACCCGAGATTGCGATACATCTCCAGTTCGCCTTCTTTGATGGCCCCCAGAAAACCCACCACATGAGAAGCAACTGGGGCATACGGATACTCGCGACGCCAATCTTCGCGCACGTCGATCCCGGGGTAATCCTCTGCTCGCTCCCGCAAGAACATCACAAGATCTTCTGACACGTCCTCTTTCAACGGCACGGGCTGGAGTTGGTCGTAGCGCTTGCTCTGGAATCGGTTTTCCAATTCTTGAATAGTGGTGCCCAGTACCCCATACAACCGATCCCACATCTGCTGTCGCGCGAGGTCACGCTGAATAATTCGACGGTCGAGAGTGATGGTGAGAATCCTCTCGTTCGTTGCTGCGATTCGACCCTTGATGTCGAAAATTCGACCTCGCTCCGGCGTCAGTTTTACTGTGCGGGTGCGTACCTCGCGAACACGTTCCTGAAGTCCCTCGGCGTCAACAGTTTGCAAAAACCACACACGCACAGTGAGGACCGACATGAGTATGAGAGCAACCGTTCCAAGAATTGCAACCCGTGAACGCTTTGGCGGATTGTTCGGCATGTCAGATGGGAACCACTTCAGGATCTTTCAGGATCCACCGACACAATTTTTCGAAAGGCACACAGAGCACCGCATTGGTGACAGCGACGACAGCGACAATGACCACGACCCGACTGGTGAGGGCACCTTCGATGCCAACCATTGCGAGCGCGAGCGGCATGAGAACAGTTCCAACCGCACTTGCGACTCCGCCAAGCAACATTCGCGACCACCAAGTTGGCTCGTGCACGAAAGTGTTGGCGAACCCTGCCAAGTAACCGGCAATTGCAAATACTGTGGCTCCAAGGCCAAGTGGTGTCGTCAACACGAGGTCGTACATGAAACCAACGAGAAACCCGGCGATTGCACCGATTTCACTGCCCCGTGCAAGTCCGCTACTTGCGGCAAGCACCAACATGATTTGCAAGATCACTCCGAATGGTCGAAGGTCATTCAGAACTGTGGTCTGAAAACCCAGAGCAACAAGGCCGACAAGGAATAACCGAAACATCGGTCGCTCGACCAACGTGATGAGGCGTGTCATGGCGACTGCCTCTCTGTAGCTGGGCGATACAGCAACACGCGCACAAAGTTCAATGATTGAAGTGACGCAGCAAGGTCGACCTCGAGAATCGGACCAAGCGAGCCCTGCCTTGTGACAACTCGCGACACCACACCCACAACGATGTCTGGCGGTGCTAACGAAGTCGCACCACCAGCGGAGATGATGGGTGACCCAATGGCTATCTGTCCAAAGCGCGGCTGATACTCGACGAATCGAACAATTGGCGACTTACCGAGGCCTCTTCCTTCGAGCGCACCAGTTTCTCTCAATGGCAAGTCTGCGCCTGGTGGAACCGTTACTTGCGTTTCATTTCCCTGACCAGGTGTCGTGTCTCCTGTAATTGTGGATATCGGAGCAGTCGATTGAACCGGCACCGTGGAGCCAGGAACGAAACCCGGAATCGCGGGAAGCGTCGTGGTTGTCGTAGTGGTGGTTGATGTCGTCGTCGTTGAGGTTGTTGTTGTTGTGGAATCGCCGACCAAAATTTCCGTTTCAGATGGAACAGTCGTTGCTGTCACTGGTTGATTGACGATTTTTACCGACAGCGAATAAGCAGGATCCGTGATGAGCATGACAACTGCACGGTCGTTGAACACTTCTGTGACTTTGCCGATGAGGCCAGCTGCATTGAGAACCGGCATGCCGACACGTATACCGCAGTTGCGTCCACGGTTGATCTCCACTGTCTGAGAGAAATTTGATGGAGACTCGCCCACCACTTGCGTCGTGCACGAATCAATTCCGGCAAGTGTTGGTAGTCCGTTCAGTGCCAACAATTCCTGCGCTTCTCGCACAGTCGCGATGTTCGCAATTGCTGCACCTTCCTGTCGGCCCACTAGGTCGCGCAGTCGACGATTCTCGTCGGCAAGTTTGTTGTAGTCGGTGATGCCATGCCACACGTTTCCGACGGGCTCTGTGACCACACGCACAACGCCTTCGACCGGACGAAACACCGAACCAAATGTTCGACGAACGAACGACACGGATGAAGAGCCGCGCATATCGAGCGTGACCAGCAGCACCGAGGTCAACACCAAAAGGGCGATGACACGACGTCTCGTAAACGAGCTACCCACTTGCCTCGATCACAGTTCGGTCTGTGGCGACGACATCATTCCGCGCATCGCCTCGATGTTTTCGAGCGCCCGACCAGATCCGATGACCACTGAATACAGCGGGTCGGGAGCGATGTAACACGGCATGCCGGTTTCATGGGTGACCCGCTGAGGTAGTCCTGTGAGGAGAGCTCCACCACCAGACAGATAGATGCCTCGATCCATGATGTCAGCAGCCAGTTCAGGAGGCGTGCGATCGAGCGTTGCCTTCACGGCGTCAATGATGGCAGCCACCGGCTCGGCGATGGCTTCACGCACCTGAGCACTCGTCAATTCAATGGTTTTGGGCAAGCCCGTGACGGTGTCGCGGCCCCCGACATCGGCGGTGAGTTCTTGCTCGACTGGCCAGGCCGACGCCATCTGGATCTTGATCTCTTCGGCGGTGTTTTCTCCGATGTCGAGACCGAATTGCATCTTCACAAATTGCGAAATCGCATCGTCGAGCTCGTCACCAGCCACGCGCACGCTCTCTGACACCACAATTCCGCCAAGCGAGATAACTGCGACTTCGGTGGTTCCGCCACCGATGTCCACAATCATGTTGCCGCTTGGTTCATGTACCGGAAGGTCCGCACCAATCGCAGCTGCCATGGGCTCTTCGATGATGAACACCGGTTTGCGAGCACCTGCATATTCCGCAGCGTCTTGCACGGCGCGCTGCTCGACGCCGGTGATGCCAGACGGAACACAGATAACCATACGAGGCTTGCTCCATCGACTGCTTGAGATGCGCTGAATGAAATACCGCAGCATCTTTTCGCACACGTCAAAGTCTGCAATCACGCCATCTTTCAATGGTCGAACGGCACGAATACTCGCAGGCGTTCTTCCAAGCATGCGCTTTGCTTCGTAACCAACAGCAACTGGTCGACCATCTTTGACGTCGACTGCAACTACCGAAGGTTCGTTCAGCACGATTCCTTGACCTCGCACATAGACGAGTGTGTTCGCCGTTCCAAGGTCGATTGCGATATCGCGACTAATCGAGAGCGGACTGTTACGTGCCATGTGACGAGTTCGTACCGAGACGACGAATTACTTCAGGGTTGGAAAGAAAATCGACAACTCGCGCGCGGCGGAGTCTGCCGAGTCACTGCCGTGAATCAGGTTCTCAGTGAACAGTGTTCCGAGATCACCACGAATGGTGCCGGGAGCTGCTGCACGCGGGTTGGTGGCACCCATCATTGCGCGCACGATCTCCCATGTGTCCTCTGGCCCTTCCACCGCCAAGCTGACAACTGGCCCACGCGACATGAAAGACACCAGGTCGGCATAGAAGCCCTTGCCTTTGTGCTCTTCATAGTGACGACCGAGGGTGTCGTCATCGAGTGTGCGCAGTTCCATCGCGGCGATGCGAAGACCTTTGCGCTCGAGGCGACCAATGATTTCACCGACCAGTCCTCGTTCGACAGCGTCAGGTTTCAGAAGTACAAGGGTTTTCGTGGACATTCCCTCAGGCTATTGGTCGCGTCCACCCTTCCGGCAGTTGCCCCTGAAACACCCGATATGGCGCAGATTTTTGGGTGTTCAACTGCGTTGTTGTTCCTTTGTTGCAGGTTCGGCGTCAGGGAAGCACTCGACGCAGATGCGGTCGCGCAGACCCCACGACGTACAGCGAGCCGGTGACGAGAATGGCGTCCTCGGCTGTGGCGTCGCGAAGTGCGCGATTGCATGCATCTTCAACTGTCTCGCAGACAACGACGTCGTCACATCCCATCGCTTGCGCCGCTGCGGCAATGGCTCGCGACTCACAAGCACGCGGTGAGGGGGCTGTACACGTAATGACGACGTCGAACTCGTCGGCACGGAACGCAGCCAGTACATCGCTTATGTCACGTGGTCGAAGAGAACCGACCACAAGGATTCGTCTGCCTTCCGGGTGAAAATCGTTCATAAAGACAGATGCACAGACATCTGACCCGGCCGGATTATGTGCACCATCGAGAATCACCAGCGGTTGGTGAGACACAATTTCAAAGCGACCTGGAACGACCACTGACACGAATGCTTCTTGCAACACATCGAGCGGAATTGCTGCGTCGAAGAATTCTTCGACAGCAGCAATCGCGATTGCCGCATTGTCTCCCTGGTGCTGTCCGTGCAGTGGCAAGAACACATCCTCATATGCAGCCCTCTGTGTGGTGACTGTAAGTTGTCGACCACCGACTGCCAAGAAGTTTTCGCGCAAATCGAACTCTTCTCCGCGCGACACGAAGCGATGATGCGGTTCTGCTCGAAAGATCTGCACTAGCTCGGGCCGCGTCTCGCCCACCACTGCAGTGCCCTCTGCCTTGATGATGCCGGCTTTCTCTCGCGCAATGTCCGCAAGTGCCGGACCAGCAAATTCTGTGTGGTCAAGTGCGATGTTTGTGATGACCGAAACCTCTGGTGAAACCACATTTGTTGCATCCCAGCGACCGAGCATTCCCACTTCAATGACTGCGACATCGATTGCCTCATTGGCAAAGTGCACAAAGGCCCCTGCGGTGAGAATCTCGAAGTAGCTCGGGCGTTGCCCGATAATCGGCTCAACTCGGGCAATGTCTGCAACGAAACCAGCGAAATCGTGCTCACTGATGGCTTCGCCGTCTATCTGAATACGCTCCCGCACAGACTCAAGATGCGGACTTGAATACGTACCGACGCGCAGACCGTGGGCAATCAGCAACCGCGAGATGATGGCAGTTGTCGAACCTTTGCCGTTCGTGCCTGTGACGTGAACAACCTTGAATGAATGGTGCGGGTCCCCGAGGGCCTCGAGCAACGTTGAGATGCCCGCCAGCGAGGGCGTGTCGATACGACCTGTCTTGTCATACGAGGCATGCTCGTCGAGATAGGCCAGTGCGGCGGCGAAGTCCACTGCTTGCTTGGAAGATCAGGATGCTGCGCGACGTGGCCGCGACACACGGCTCGGACCACGAGGTACGAGTTTGGGAGCAGCTTTGTCAACGACGGAATCGACGTCAACGACGACCTTGGCGACATCAGTGCGACCAGGCACCTCATACATGATGTCGAGCAAGACTTCTTCGAGAATCGAGCGAAGACCACGAGCACCGGTTTGGCGCTTGAGGGCAAGATCTGCAATCGCCTCGAGTGCGGCGGGCGTAATTTCCAACTCGACATCTTCGAACTCGAAGATTTTTTGGTACTGCTTGACAAGAGCATTCTTCGGCTCTGTGAGAATTTGTACTAGTGCTTCCTTGGACAGGCTGTGCACCGCGCCAATCATCGGCAAACGGCCCACGAATTCGGGAATCATTCCGAACTTGAGGAGATCTTCGGGCATCACCTGGGCAAACAACTCACCGGGGTCCTTCTCGATCTTTGATTTCACTGTTGCGTAGAAGCCGACGCCCTTGTGGCCGATGCGTGACTCGATGATTTGGTCGAGTCCTGCGAAGGCTCCACCACAGATGAACAACACGTTCGTGGTGTCAATCTGAATGAATTCTTGGTGGGGATGCTTACGACCACCCTGTGGCGGGACCGATGCAACCGTGCCTTCGAGAATTTTCAACAGCGCCTGTTGCACACCTTCACCCGACACGTCGCGAGTGATGCTGGGGTTCTCAGCCTTACGAGCGACTTTGTCAATTTCATCGATGTATACGATTCCGGTTTCGGCCTTTTTCACATCAAAGTCAGCCGCCTGCAGCAACTTCAGCAAAATGTTCTCGACGTCTTCACCGACATACCCAGCCTCGGTCAACGCGGTCGCATCGGCAACTGCGAACGGCACGTTCAACATGCGCGCCAGAGTTTGGGCCATGTGGGTCTTTCCACACCCTGTGGGACCGAGCATCAACACATTGCTCTTGGCCAACTCCACATCGTCGCGCCGGATGCCGGCGTTCTGCTGCAGATACTGCAACCGGCGGTAGTGCTGGAACACAGCAACCGAGAGAACCTTTTTCGCACTCTCTTGACCGACAACATATTGGTCGAGGAATGTACGAGTCTCTTGTGGAGTAGGAAGCGAGTCGAAGCGAACGTCGGCACGATCGGCAAGTTCTTCCTCGATGATCTCATTACACAGGTCGATGCACTCGTCACAGATGTACACGCCAGGTCCAGCGATGAGTTTCTTGACTTGCTTCTGCGACTTACCGCAGAACGAGCACTTCAACAGTTCGCCTGAGTCACCGAACTTGGCCACGTCGTGCCCTCCCCAATCGGGTCAGCGGATCGGACCGGAGCGGTCCGCGAACTGACGCGACGAAATCACGTCATCGATGATGCCATACTCGAGGGCCTCTTGCGCTTCCATTACGAAGTCGCGGTCGGTATCGGCGTGAACACGCTCGCGGGGCTGGCCCGTGTGGTGGGACAGGATGTCCTCCAACAGGTCGCGCATACGAAGAATTTCACGAGCGGCAATCTCAAGGTCCGTGACCTGGCCGTAGCCCACTTGGCCATATGGCTGATGCAACATCACGCGGCTGTGTGGCAATGCCAGACGCTTGCCCTTGGTGCCAGCTGCCAACAACACTGCCGCCGCCGACGCTGCCTGACCCAAACAAATAGTGGCGATGTCATTGCGAATGAACTGCATCGTGTCGTAGATGGCAAACAACGCAGTGATATCGCCGCCGGGACTGTTGATGTAGATGTTGATGTCGCGATCTGGGTTTTCACTCTCAAGGTGAATGAGCTGTGCGCAGATCAAGTTTGCGATGGTGTCGTCGATTGGCGTGCCAAGAAAGATGATGTTCTCTTTCAGCAGACGGCTGTAGAGGTCATACACCCGCTCGCCGCGGCTTGTTTGTTCGGTAACGTTGGGGATGTAATAGTTTTGAAAGTTCATGACGAAGCCTCCGTATCGTTATCGTGCGCTGACTCGTCGTCACGCTGATGGTCGTGTGAGCGACGTGCGTGATCGGGGTCTGAAGGGCCAAGCACCGTGTCGTGATCCAGTGCCGCGCCTGTTGCATCGACATATTCGACATTGTGCAACAACCAGTCGAGTGCCTTGCCCTTGCGAATTTGGGCCGCCAGATCGACAACTGCGTCGTTTTGTTCGTAGGCCTTGCGAACCTGAGCAGGCTTCTGATTCACCTGAGCCGCAATCGCCTCGAATTCAGCTTCGATGTCGACTTCGTCGGCCTCGATACTTTCAGCAACTGCTACCGCGCGAAGCGCGAGGTCAACCTTCACTGCCTTTTCGCTCTGAACCTTCAGAGCTTCGACGAACGAGGCGGTATCTTGACCGGTGGCGGACAGCCACTGATCTAGCGATATTCCTTGACGCTGGAACTGCGCGACCGTGTTCTGCACTCGACCTTGCAGATCGTTGTTCACCATCGACTCTGGTGCATCGACATCAACCAAAGTCGCGAGCGCGTCGGTGACTTTGTCGACGAGCGTGGTTCGCATTTGATTGAGGCGCATGCTCTCAAGACGCTCACGTAGTGACGCTGTCCATGCTTCGACATTGTCGAACTCAGCGATGTTTTCCGACACCCACTCATCGGTGAGGTCGCCAACTTGCATTTCCTGCACGCGCTGCACCTTGACCACGAAATCTGCAGGTTGTTCGGTGCCATTTGGCGTAGCTGTAAACGTGAGCTCGTCACCGGGCTTTCCACCCACCAACTGATCGTCAAAACCAGGTGCCACCCAGCCACGACCCACTTCGTAGGTCCAGTCCTCGGTGTTCAAGCCGACTACTGGTTCACCTTCGCGAGTGCCCGCTAGGTCGACAATGACGTAGTCACCCATTGCAGCGGCGCGGTCGACATCAACCAGCTTTCCGTGCCGGCGTCGTTCGTTTTGCAACACTTCATCGAACTCTTCGTCGGTGACGGTAGGGGCGACCAATTCGACGCGAAGCCCCTTGTAACCAGGCACCGTGACCTCGGGGCGAACTTCGCACGTTGCATCGAACGTGACGTCGCCACTGTCCTCGCCGGCCACCATTTCAACATCAGGGGTAGCGATGATGTCGACATCGTGCTCGCGCACCGCACGACTGAGGTATTCCGGAATGGCGTCTTGCAGAGCCTGAGCACGGGCGGCATCGATTCCGATACGAGCTTCGAGCACTCGGCGAGGCGCTTTTCCCGGGCGGAAACCAGGGAGACGAATCTCCTTGGCGATCTTCCGAAAGGCGGCGTCGATATTGCGGTCGAATTCAGACTGATCAATCTCGACGCGCAACTTGACCTTGTTGCCTTCGAGCGTTTCGCAGGTGCTTTTCACAGGCTTCGGAGTGTATCGGTGGTACTCGGCGGACTGTCCGACGGAGGTCACGAGACTCGATGCCGTACCGACACGAGCCCATCAGTAAGAATGGAGATGTGCCGTTGTGGAAACCACATTCTCTCGCTCGTCCGCATGAAGGACAGGTCAATCTCCGACTGGGAGACACCGTGTCCGCCAGCACCGACCTCGACGGCGTCGTCGAAGGTACGGCCGGCAAGGTGACCTTGGCCAATGGCTTCAATTGGCAGCGATATCGCGTGCTGTTCGACAACGGCATCGAACTGGGAGATCTCGACCACCGACATCTCACGCCGACAGGTCGTACTGCTCGTCGTTTGGCTCGCGAAGCCAAGCGCGCCAGTTGACCGATAGCGTTCGGTTACTCACGACAACCACTCGGGGAGTGGCGCAGTTGGCAGCGCGCCTGCTTTGGGAGCAGGAGGCCGGGGGTTCAAGTCCCCCCTCCCCGACTCATGACACATGAACTAAACGACGCTCGCTACATCGCGTTCACGTCGTTTCGTGCCAACGGAACACCAGTCAAGACGCCAGTCTGGGTGGTGCCGTTTGACGATGGGTACGCATTCACTACCGAAGCCGAAGCACACAAGGTGCGACGCATCCGCAAGAACAACAAAGTGACGGTCGCTGTGTGCGACTACCGCGGCAACATCTCAACCAATGCAACCGTCTACTCAGCAACTGCATTCGAACTCGACGCCCCCGACGTGCACCGCGTCGAAAAACTGGTTGCGCGAAAGTACCGCGTTGGTCGCGTGTTGCTCGCTGTATATGAAGTGGTCGAGAAAGTCCTTCATCCGCGTCGCGCATCATCCGACGGGGCAATCAAGTTCAATCTTGATTGACACACCATCTGGGGAAAACCCCGATACCATGACGGGGCTGCCGCAAAAATAACGGCATTATCCATGGGTACATCCCGGTATCTGTGGCTCGATCCACATCGGAGTACCCCCACCATGGACCTTCAAAGGCCCAACTCTGTCGTGCGCACGTTTGCTGACTTCTCACTTCCCGACGAACTTGTCGTTGCCCTTGCCCACCAAGGCATCACTGAGCCGTTCCCCATCCAGGTAGCCACCATCGAAGACGCACTCGCAGGTCGCGATGTTCTCGGCCGTGGTCGCACAGGTAGCGGCAAGACATTGGCATTCGTGCTTCCTCTTCTTGCTCGTCTGGCTGCGAGCGACAGCGAACGTCGCTCGGGTGCGCCACGCGCCGTCATCCTCGCGCCGACGCGTGAGTTGGCGAACCAAATTCGTGACGTCGTCGCTCCGCTCGCAAAGGAACTCCGACTTCGTTACACCACGGTGTACGGCGGCGTCGCCTACAACGGACAGATCACAGCACTACGCAACGGCGTCGACATTGTCGTCGCATGCCCTGGTCGCATGATCGACCTCATGGAATCACGCCACATGTCACTCGACGATGTAGAGATCACCGTTCTCGACGAAGCCGATCACATGGCAGAGCTTGGGTTCCTCGAGCATGTGCGTGAAATTCTCTCGCACACACCGGAAAACGGTCAGCGCCTGTTGTTCTCCGCCACCCTCGACCGTGGCATCGACAAGCTGGTCCGACAGTTCCTTCACGACCCCGCGACACACGAGGTTGATGAAGACGAGATTCCTGCAGACGCGATGACGCACCACATTCTCCATGTCAACAACAACGACCGCATTCCGGTCATCACCGACTTGTGTGCAGCGCCTGGGCGCTCGATGGTGTTCACTCGCACCAAGCACGGTGCACGTCGTCTTGCCGAGCAATTGGTGAAGTCTGGTGTGCCGGCAGTTGAACTGCACGGTGACCTGTCGCAGGCAAAGCGCGCACGCAACCTTGCAGCGTTCTCGTCTGGCGTCGCCGACACACTTGTCGCCACAGACATCGCCGCACGCGGAATTCACGTGGACAACGTCGCACTCGTCATCCATGCCGATCCGCCAGCCGAGCCAAAGGCCTTCTTGCACCGGTCAGGACGCACAGCCCGCGCCGGAGAATCTGGCGTCGTCGTCACCATGATGACCGACCAACAGCGTCGTGGCGTGAAGCGCCTCGCACGCGATGCAGGTATTGAGGCCACCACTACTCGTGTCGATGCCGAACACGACTTGTTGACCGACATCGCACCCGGTGAGCGTGTGTTCCGCGAGATGCAAAACCTCGACACCATCAAGCCGCAACGCCACAACGGCGAAGGTCGCTCTGGCGGTCGCGGAAATGGTCGTCGTCAAGGTTCAGGTCAACGACCCGGACAGCGACGCACCGGATTGAGGCGTCCGTCTGATCGCTTTGACGACTCACGTGATCGCTCAGAACGCAACCGTGACGATCGAAATCGTGATGAACGCAGTCGAGATGACAGCGAACGTCCGCGACGCGAACGTTCAGAGCGCAGCTGGGGCGACCGTGATCGCACCGAACGCAGCGACGGCCGACGTTTCTCTGACAATCGCGAACGCGGACCACGCAACGATGACTCTCTCCGCCGCGATGACTTCAGTGGTCGCGGCAGTTGGAAGGGTCGCAGCACCGATGGTCGCCGTTCAGACGGTCGTCGCGGTGATAGTCGCGGTGATAGTCGTGGCGAGCGTCGAAACGATGGTCGACCAGGTGCGCGCCCCGGCGCTCGCAACAGTGACCGTCGCACCGACCGCAGCAGCCGCGATGACAGTCGCGGTCGTGATGGCAGTCGCGGTCGCGATGCAGGCAGAGGTCGCCGTCAGCACTCTCGGTAGTGTCTGATCGGTGACTGGGGGAATTATTTATACGGCCAAAGCCGTACACACGCTGAATCCCGCTCGCCCATCAGGACAAGCCGTCGCAGTTCGCGACGGTCGCATACTCGCAGTCGGCACCGTCGATGAATGCTCCCGTTGGGGCATCGACTCCATCGACACACGTTTCGAACACAACGTCATAGTTCCAGGATTTGTTGAAGCTCATTCACATCTCATGGAAGGACAATGGGGCCAGGTCCCCTACGTCGGACGTTTTGACCGTTCAATGCCAGACGGATCGATTGCTCCCGGCGTCACGAGCATCGCTGATTTTCTGCAGCGTCTTCGGACACTGCTCGCAAAAAACCATGATGCTCCCTTCTTCGTGGCGTCTGGATTCGACCCCATCTATTTCACTGGCGAACGGCTGAATCGCCACCACCTCGACTCTGTCTCTGAAACCACACCAATCTTCATCTTCCATGCCAGCGGACACCTCGCCACGGTGAACACCGCTTTCTTGCGCAAGTACGACATAACAGCGAGCCATCCGACACCCGGCATCGGAATCGGACCTGATGGCGAACCTGATGGTGAGCTTCGCGAGACTGCCGCTCTCACACTTGCAAAAGATGAGTTTCTGCATCTCGGGAAAGTGTTTGCGAGCGAGCAATGCATCACCGATTTCGGACGAGCAGCAAAGCTCGCCGGAGTCACAACTGCAACAGACTTGGCGAGCCCTTTTCTCTTTCGTCCGGAACATGCCGAAGTTGTCGCGAATATCGTCAACTCAACCTCGTTTCCAGCGCGTCTCGCTTGTGCTCCGATGTCGCGACCGCAAGGAAAGACGATCGATGAGCAGATAGACGCCCTGCGTCAGTCGCGCGCCCATGAGAGCGACAAGTTCAAGATTCCAGTTGTGAAGATGATGCTTGATGGGTCCATCCAAGGATTCACCGCGATGTTGTCTTGGCCTGAGTACATCACGGGCGAGAGTCACGGTTTCCTTCTTCAAACGCCGGAAGAAACCTTCGACATGGTCGCGGGGTTCACTGCGGAACGCATCGGTATCCATTGTCACTGCAATGGAGACCTCGCCTCAGAACTCTTCATCGATGCAGTTGAACGGGCGCTCGTGCAGCATGCGTGGCTCGACCATCGTCACACCATCACCCATGCACAAACTGTCACGCACGCACAATTGCGTCGTGCGCGAAACCTGGGAATTGGTTGCAACTTCTTCAGCAACCACATGTGGTTCTGGGGTGATCAGCACCACGACCTCACCCTCGGGCCCGATCGCGCGTCGCAAATGAACCCCGCAGCCTCTGCATCCCGGCTTGGTGTGCCGTTCACGCTTCACTCTGATGCTTCAGTCACCCCTATCGGCCAACTGCACACCATGTGGACAGCGGTGAATCGACGAACGGTGAGTGGCCGCATTTTGGGTGACCACGAAACAATCTCGCCGGCAATCGCATTGCAAGCCACCACACTTGGTGCCGCGTATCTGCTGCACCTTGACCATCTCATCGGTTCGCTCGAGACCGGAAAGTTCGCCGACATGACTGTGTTGGCCGAAGATCCGCTATCTGTCGACCCGAGCGTCATTCGAGACATTGAAGTGCGTGACACCATCGTCGGCGGAGACATCACCAGCGAGATTGCCTGACTTCGGCGACTACTGTCGAGGCATGGCGCTTTCATTCACTCCGCTCACTACTCACACCGGAGCAGTTGTTGAAGGCTCGAAGTTCGACCCGACTCTGTCCAATGCGGACGTGAATCAATTACTCGATGCAGTGCACCAATACGGCGTGGTGTTCTTTCGCGACAACCCTCTAACCGAAGAACAACATCTCGCATCGACGCTGTTGCTTGGAGGTGGTGACATCTACCCACTCGCCCGCTTGCGCGGTCGGACAGAACCGAATGTCTCGGTCATCGAAGACACTGAGCAGTCCCCTCCCGATGCAGACAACTGGCACACAGACGTCACCTGGTACCACACGCCGCCGCGCTATGCGGTCTTGCAGTCGGTCATCATTCCGCCCACTGGTGGTGACACCATGTGGGCAAGCACTGCAGCCATCTATGAGTCTCTATCTCCGACGATGAAGGCATTGTGTGATTCACTCACGGCTCACCACGGAGGCACAGAACGCCTAATCGAGGTGAACACACGAATTTTCGGAGAAGAAGTTGGCAATGCAATTCGCGAGAATTTCGGCCGCGGTGCATTTCACAAGTTGGTGAAGAGACACCCCATATCGGGGCGTAAGGCAATCTTCTTGTCTCCACAGAACATGACCTCAATTGTCGACATGAAAGACGATGAATCACGCGTCCTTCTCGATTTTCTGATTGCCAAGTTGGATAACCCGAACTTTTCCGTTCGATGGAAATGGAAGCCAGGCGACATCGCCATTTGGGACGAGACCACCACGGCACATCGGGCCCTGAGCGATCACTTTCCGCAGCACCGCAAGATGATGCGCTCGACTGTCGAGGGGTTTGCTCCTCACGACTTCAACTGACGCCGGCGAACTCTGACATGGGCATCATTCGCACCGTTACCTCGGTGATCCGCTTCAAGAAACCGGTGTTCTCGCGCCAGAAGCGGCGTCTCTCAAAGGCAGCCAACATCGCAGACCTGCGACTAATCGCCAAGCGACGTCTACCAGGCGGCATCTTTGACTACTTCGACGGCGCAGCAGACGATGAGGTCACATACCTACGCAACTCCTCTGACTTTGACCGAGTTGAGTTCCGCCCACGTGTGCTGGTCGATGTCTCACACATCGACACCACAGCGTCGATTCTCGGCAACATATACGACATGCCTGTCATCCTTGGTCCCACAGGTTTCACCCGTATCGCGACGTCACAAGGTGAGCTCGCAGTAGTTCGTGCCGCCGAACGCTTGAACCTTCCATACACACTGTCCACTCTTGCTACGCGCAGCATTGAGGAAGTGGGTTCCGCATCGAATGCAACCAAGTGGTTCCAGGTGTACGTGTGGCGCGACAGAGGCATCGTGAAGTCGATGCTCGACCGAGCGCGCGATGCTGGCTTCTCGGCCATCATGCTCACCGTCGACACAGCAATTCTCGGCAGACGAGAGCGCGATGTGCGCCGCGGATTCACCCTTCCTCCGAAGATCGGAATCGACACCATCATCGACGGCATTCGTCACCCCCGCTGGACCTGGGATTTCCTCACCCACGAGCCCATCACGTTCGCCAATGTGGCCGCACACGCCGACAAGGACGGGGGCACAGCCGTTTCTCTGTCGCAATACATCAACGACCAGATGGACCCATCGGTGTCTTGGGACGACATCGCCTGGCTTCGCGCCAACTGGAACGGACCCATCATCATCAAAGGCATTCAACGCACCGAAGATGCAGCTCTTGCGTGTGAGCACGGCATCGATGCCATTTCGATTTCCAATCATGGTGGGCGTCAACTCGACCATGCACCATCGTCAGTATCGATACTTCCTGAGATTGCCGACACAGTCGCAGGTCGCTCTTTCATCATCTGTGATGGAGGCGTGCGTCGTGGTGCAGACGTTTTGAAGGCCCTCGCACTCGGGGCCAATGCATGCTCGGTTGGTCGCGCCTATCTCTACGGACTTGGCGCGGCCGGTGAACCCGGAGTCGACCTGGCCATTGGCATGCTGCGCGACGAGTTGCGGCGCGCGATGGCACTTGCCGGTGTCCGTTCACTAAAAGAAATCGACCGATCGCTCGTCACGTGGAGGACACCATGACGACCCAAGTGCCTGGCAATGTTCCGCCTATCGAAGACTGGAACTTGTTACTTGATGGAAAGGTAGCGGTCGTCACCGGCGGTGGTGCCGGAATTGGTGCAGCAATCTGTGAGTTATTTGCTCGTCATGGTGCGGTATTGGAAGTCGCTGAAATTGATGCAGATCGTGCAAAAAGCATCGAAAACATTGTGAAAGCCGTCGGTGGTCGCATCAATGTGCGCGTCGTCGACGTGACAGATGACAAACACGTTGATGACTTTGCCAACGATGTGCTTCAACGCCATGGAACCATTGATGTTCTCGTCAATAACGTCGGCGACTACCGCCCGAATGTGCCCTTTCGCGAGTCGTCACCACAGAGTTGGAAGACGATGTATGACCTCAACCTCGGTCATATCTTTGGTGTGACACGCGCGTTCATCAACCCGATGACCGAAGCAGGGCGTGGGTCGATCATCAATTTCCACTCCGTTGAAGGCATGCGTGGCTACGCAGGTGAACCCGTGTACGGCGCGATGAAGGCAGCAGCCGCACACTTCACCACATGTCTCGCGGTGCACGTTGGTCGGTTTGGTGTGCGAGTAAACGGAATCGGACCCGATCTCACTCAGACGCCGCAAGTCAACTACTTGAAGGGCTGGGAAGAAAGCGACCACCTGTGGCCCTCGTGGTCCCCGGTCGGACGCCTCGGCTGGCCAGAAGATCAGGCGCGCGTCGCGCTGTTTCTTGCCTCCGACATGTCTTCGTTCATCACTGGCCACAACATTCCAGTTGACGGAGGAACAAAGGCTGGTGGAGGCTGGTTCTGGTCTCCCACCGAGAACCGTTTTGTGAATCGTCCGCGAACTCTTTGACCAGTTACACCCGTGAAGCGACGCGTGTGAACGTCATGACGCCATCGTCAATAGGGGCCTTGCGAAACATCTTTTTGTCCTTCGCGTAGTTCTGTGGGTTGACCCACGGCTCTCGATCGCCTTGCATCGGCATCTTGTCCATAAATCGCCGCATGTACCCCGGACTGAACGACTCAATCCACGAGTGACGCGTCATGTTCTGATCTTCTGGTCGCAACGTCGGCGTGAACACGTCGCTTCCAGTGGCGTCCATGTGATTCAACAGTCGGCACACATATTCGCTCGTGAGATCGGCGCGAAGAGTCCACGATGCGTTGATGTAACCAAATGTCGACACCATGTTTGGCACTCCTGAATACCCCATCCCCTTGTATGTCCAGGTGTCTGCAAAGTCCAAGCGTCGTCCGTCGATGAAGAATTTCATGTCACCGACGGTGACCAACTGAAGACCAGTGGCAGTCACGACGATGTCTGCGTCGAGATGCGCGCCCGAGACAAGACGTACTCCGGTGGCATCAAATGACTCGATGTGGTCGGTGACCACCGAAGCCTTTCCTGAGTTGATGGCCGTGAACAGATCGCCGTTCGGAACAAGACATAGACGCTGGTCCCATGGGTTGTACTCCGGCGTGAAGTGTGTGTCGATATCGAAATCCGGACCAAGATGCTCTCGCACACCGTCCAGCAACTTGGATTTCACATAATCAGGCTTGGAGCGAGTCTTCTTGTACACCAACTGCTGCATGGTCGTGTTCTTCCATCGGGTGATGGCATATGCGACTGATGCCGGGAAGAACCTTCGCAAGGTGTTTGCAACTTTGTCTACGTCTGGTCGAGCAACCACGTAAGTGGGAGTTCTCTGCAACATGGTCACATGCGCTGCTCTCGACGCCATAGCGGGCACCAATGTCATGGCAGTGGCGCCAGAGCCCACAACAACCACGTGCTTGCCCGCATAGTCAAGATCTTCTGGCCACTTCTGCGGATGCACCACCTGCCCACGAAACAGATCGACTCCCGGAAAATCGGGCGTGTATCCCTTGTCGTAGCTGTAGTAGCCACTGCACATGTACAACACGTTGCACGTAGATGTGGTGACGGCACCAGTGTCTCCACGCACGATCGACAAAGTCCATTTTCCTGTCGAGGAATCCCACGACGCATCAGTGACTTTGTAATGAAAATGAATCTTGGGTCCGATGCCGTATTCAGCAATTGTTTCGCGTAAGTAAGCCATGATTGACGGACCATCGGCAATCGCTTTGTCTGATGTCCAAGGCTTGAAGCGATAGCCAAGCGTGTGCATGTCGCTGTCAGAGCGCACACCCGGATACCGAAACAAGTCCCACGTGCCACCGATATCAGCGCGTCCTTCAAAAATCACGTATGACTTGTTCGGGCAGTTCGCCTGCAGATGCCACGCGGCACCGATTCCTGAGAGTCCTGCACCCACAATTGCGACATCAACGTGCTGAACGGGCTCCACAACGCCACCATAATCTTCCCAACTTGTGTGTGTTCTTGCCACAGATTCGACTTCGCGCTCTTGGCTCAAAAGGTGAACGCGGGGCTATCCTCTCGGGACAGACTTCGCGTCTCGCGGGTGTAGCTCAATGGCTAGAGTTCCAGCCTTCCAAGCTGGCTATGCGGGTTCGATTCCCGTCACCCGCTCCATATGACTGTGGCCCTCGTGCGTCGAACGAGTTCTCGTCTCGCTGAGGGACTGCTCACCCACATTGAACGACAGCCAGTTGACATTGACTTGGCGCGCGACCAGTGGGCTTCCTACGTGAAGACGCTTTCTGAGGTCGGGTGGAGCGTCGTTGAAGTTCCAGAACTTGAATCATGTGCAGACAGTGTGTTCGTTGAAGACACCGTCGTCATCTATCGCGATGCCGCGATCATCACCAACCCAGGAAATGACTCTCGGAAACCAGAAGTGGTGGATGTGGAGCCAATCGTGCGGAATCTTGGACTGACAATTCATCGAATCGTCTCTCCCGGCACCCTGGATGGTGGTGACGTTCTGAAAGTCGGACACACCATCTATGTAGGTCGTGGCGGCCGCACCAACCAAGAAGGCATCGACCAATTTGCATCAATTGTCGAACCACTCGGCGCCTTTGTGGTCACCGTGCCGACCACCAAGGCATTGCACCTCAAGTCTGCGGTCACTGCCCTACCAGACGGAACCATCATCGGTTGGGAACCGGTGGTGGATGACACCTCCGTGTTTCCCTCGTTTCTCTCGATGCCCGAAGAGCAAGGTGCACACGTCGTCGTCGTGGATGACAAACGTCTACTCATGTCTGCACACGCACTTCGTAGCGCCGAGTTGTTGCGTCAGCTTGGCTTCGAGCCACTTCTCGTTGACATCAGTGAGTTCGAGAAGCTCGAGGGCTGCGTCACTTGCCTGTCCGTACGAGTGAGAGGCAAGTAGCGAGGGTCTGCGTACGCTCGGTGAACATGGAAATCGAGATGATTGTCGAGATACCCCAAGGGTCTCGCAACAAGTACGAAATGGATCATGAGACCGGCGCAATCTGGCTCGACCGCACGCTCTTCACCGCCACGCAGTACCCGCTCGACTACGGCTTTTTCCCGCATACGTTGGGCGAAGATGGCGACCCACTCGATGCATTGATCTTGCTACCGCAGGCCACGTTTCCCGGATGCCATGTCTGGGCGCGTCCGATCGGCGTGTTTTGGATGAAAGACGAAAAAGGACCAGATGCGAAAGTTTTGTGCGTGCCATCACGAGATGCTCGTTATGAGCAGTATCGAGATCTGGGCGACGCCCCGGAATTCTTGCTTGCGGAAATTGCGAACTTCTTCGAGGTGTACAAACTCATCGAGCCAGGCAAAGAGTCGACGGTCGGGTCATGGGCCAATGCGGCCGCCGCAGAACAAGAGATTCGCGCGGCACTCGAACGCCACACTCACTAAAAAATCTTGAGCACCTGATTTCAGGCAGGTTCCGTTGCGCGTTGACGGCGAGCTTTCACGACGAGATACAACAAACCGACAGCCACGACGACGACCACCGCATACTGCAGATAGTCACCCCACTTGCCGGCTTTCTCCCATTCATTTCCCAGTCCCCAACCAACGGCTACCCAGATTGCATTCCAAATAACGGAACCAGCGGCTGTCAACACGGTGAAACGAACCAACGACATTTTCTCTGCACCTGCTGGAATGCTGACAACTGACCGCACAACTGGAACGAGGCGCCCGAAGAACAACACCAGTGACCCGTGACGTTCGAACCACACAAATCCTTTGTGCACGTCAGAACGCTTGAGGCCAACAACTCGGCCAACGGTTGCAAGAAAGCGCTCGAGTCGATCTTCACTCAGTGCTCGACCTATGCCGTACAAGACATAAGCGCCGAGAACTGACCCGATTGTCGATGCGATGACACCACCGACATAACCGAAACGACCAGCTGCGACGTTCGACCCGGTGAGCAAAAGAATGAGCTCAGAGGGAATGGGCGGGAAAATGCTCTCGAGCGCAATGAGTAATGCGACGCCAACCAGACCAATTGCGTCGATGAAGTCTGTAGCCCAGTTGATCATGCACCGACGCTATCTAGCGACCGGTACAGCAACATGGCTTTTGCGAGCCATCTGACCATGCACGAGTACGAGCAGAATTCCAGCAGCAACGAGCGCGAACGTCGAGAGCAGGTGATAGCCGACTGCCCGCCGAATGAACCCTGAAGCAAACCCACCTATGCCGCCACAAAAACTCATCAGCAAGTCGGCCACGCCTTGCACACGTACACGCGCATCCGCCGCGACTGACTCGGTCAACAAACTCGATCCACCGATCAACCCAAAATTCCACCCGACACCCAACAACCACAATGACGGAAATAAGAGTTGCTCGATATTGCCGGACAACGCTGCAATCGCGGTCGCCGCGACGAGCAACAGTGCCCCCACCCGAATCGTCTCATGATGACCGCGTCGATCACTGAATCGACCAACGAGCGGACTGAACGCGTACATGCCAGCGATATGCAACGACACAACGAACGGGCTCACTCCTTCATGTCCGTGCAATTTGAGATGAACCGGAGTCATCGTCATAACCGCCACCATCGTCACTTGGGACACCACCATTGCTAACAATGCAGTACGTGACGACTGATGTGACCAGATTGAACGGATTGTGGCTGCGATGTGTCCGCGCCGCGAGTCGGTAGATGATGCATTCCCCATTCCCCCTGCAAGCACCAACGGATCTGGCCGAAGCAAAATAGTTGTGGATACGAACGCGGTGAAAAGAAACATCGCACTGAAGAGAAACGGGCCCGCATATTTGGCGATGCCGAACCACTCGACCGCCACATGTTGAGCAGGATGCACCAACACCGGTCCGAACACCGCACCAAATGTGGATGCGAACACGATGCGACTCATGTCCGATGCACGAGAATCCTCACGAGAGAGGTCGGTTGCCGCATAACGCGCCAACAAGTTAGCTGCAGATCCATTCCCGAAGAAGAACAACCCCACGAGAAACACCGGCAACCAACCGCGATCTGCGCCAAATGCTGCAAGCAACCCGCCAGCGCTCGCAAGAAGATATCCAAGAGACAATCCCGGTCGCCGACCGCGTCGAGACATTCGTTGAGACAACATCTGAGACATCGCTGCGGTACCGACCGTCACTGCCGCTGTGGCCATACCGGCCCATGGCGTCTCTTGCCCAAGGATGTCTTGCACCACATACGCACCGACAGTGACTGCGGCACCCAAAGCCGCTGAACCGATGACCTGTCCGATCGTGAGTACCCGCAGAGTGCGTTGCTGCAGCGTGACGCGCTCGCTCTCGGTCAACACATCAGACCCCTTCGTGACCATGCTCGGACCGTAAAGCCAGACGAACCTGAACGTCACCGTCGACCACTCGAGTGTCAAAAACGTCGAGCGCCGCTCGGGCAGGTGTTGCCGTTGCAGCACCGGTGACAGCGTCGAATCGACCGTTGTGCTTTGGGCACTCGATAGTCGATCCGTGAACGAATCCATCTGCCAAATGAGCACGACCATGCGTGCACTCACCGGCAAGCACACAGAAATGTCCGTCCTTCGTGTGGACTACGACCATCGTGGTGTCACCGACATCTGCCCGCAGCAGATCTTCACGTGCCACGTCTGTCGCCCGACAAAGAGTGACCCATTCGTCACTCACGCCAAGCTCCCTGGCAGGTTCACCGATTGACAAAACGTGTGGTCGCGTCGTTGATGCGACATCGCACTGAACGCCTCCCGCCATGCGTCGCGGATGTTCTCATGAGCCGGCGGCAACTGCTCTCTCACAAGTTCGTGCAACCGCGGCAGTGCGTCGTACGGCACGTTCGGAAAGATGTGATGCTCTAGGTGATAATTCATGTTCAGATACAGAAAACGATGAACGACATTCATGTGCACGGTGCGAGTGTTCAAACGATGATCAACAACATCTTCAGCTAGCCCAGCATGTTGCGTGATGCCGTACGCCATTAGCAGCCACTTCCCATACACCGATGGCAACCCGATGAAGAGCGCCGGCTTGACACTGCCACTTGACACACACCACGCTGCAACTGCAACGAGGACGAGAAAAAATACCCACGACCAGAGCTGCGACTTACGCAGCGTGTCCTGCGGTTGGTAATTGCGTTGAGGCTCAGCAGGGCGGCCCACCATGTTGCGGAAGATCTTTGTCAGTTCATTCCGCGCACTCAGCAACCCAAAGAACTCTGCAAACACTCGAAGTCGCGACGTCGGTCGGGGGAATGCAATCTCGGGGTCACGACCGACGACGATGGTGTCGCTGTGGTGGCGAGCATGACTCCACCGCCAACTCTCAGGTTCACGAAACGTCATGAAAGATGCGACGTAGTACACGACGTCGTTCGTCCATGCCCGACGAAATGCGGTTCGGTGTCCGAATTCGTGCCACCTCGCATCACTCGTTGAGCCGTACAAGGTGCCGTACACAAAAAATGCAGGAACCGCCCACCACGTCCCCCAAGACGCGTGTGCCCACCAGCCGCTCGCAGCGAGCAATGCAACCCACACAACCAGATGAATCACTGGCAATGTGGATCGGCCTGTAACTAGTGCCTTCAACTCGTTTCGATCAACCTGCGGTCGATACCAATCCGCATCAATCAACCCTCGCGCCTCTGCCTGTGGTTCTTCAGCACCGCCCACCGTGTAGTCACGCACGAGCCAAGAGTACGGGGCGTTCACTGGCTCGTTGGCGATGTGGCCGTTCGGCAAAGATGGAGACATGACTCGTGAAGCATGGATTATCGACGCTGTCCGCTCTCCCCGCGGCAAGGGCAAAGAATCGGGGGCACTTCACCCTGTGCACCCGCAAAGGATTCTGGCGCAAGTGTTGAATGCGCTCGTTGATCGCCATGGTTTCGACACCGCTGATGTTGATGACGTCGTC
>Ga0194133_10001209_pt1 | contig 47048 bp, 59 predicted proteins | sample TA2KigOf40mmetaG_FD_155448 | JGI IMG/M metagenome (GOLD analysis project Ga0194133, IMG submission 155448) | Freshwater microbial communities from Lake Tanganyika, Tanzania - TA2015055 Kigoma Offshore 40m | ecosystem: Environmental > Aquatic > Freshwater > Lake | place: Tanzania: Lake...
CCTCTAACCACTGAACTGCTTTGACGTGGTTAGGATTTCTTTCATCATAGAACTGAAAGAAATTATGCAGATCGATACGTGCCATTGTTTGTTCTCCTATCAGTCGAAAATTCTGCCCCAACCATCGTTGCCACCTGGGCACCAACGATGCTTAAGAACTGCTTTGGTATAAATGGTTTTCTTACCATTTGTCACAGGACCAGTATAGTTATCATTGAGAGAACCATATGGATCATTAATAAAGTATCCCTTACCATCTGGAGTCTTACCAATTACAACACACATGTGCCCACCAGTAGGTGAAGAAAGAGAACCCCTGTGCAGGATACCAATAACAACAGGTTTCCCAGCATCGAGACTTTTATCAATATCAGCAAAAGAAAGATTGTAACTAAAGTGTGACTTAATTCCATAACCTGCCAGAACTTTCGTCTGTACGGCATGGTCAGTCGTGTCGCCAATCGCAAATACTTTCTTAACATACTCATCGTCGCCTTTGATGCTTCCTGGCTTAAGGAAAGCAAGACACATTGCACATGACGAACTATTGCAAGTTCTTTGTGCATCTCTGTAGTTATCTACTTGGTTGAAGTATGGAACTGCGAGAACTTCTGGTGTTGGTGGTTTGGTTCTAAAAATACCAATCCATTCAGCCTCTGCATCATCTAGGAATTTTTCTGGAAGTTTATCTTCCAACCACTGAACGGCAGCAACATGGTTTGCGTTCTTCTCATCATAAAATTTAAAAAAGTTATGAAGATCTAGGGTCATTGGATATTACTCTAAACACTAACGTATTTATATTTTGTTACCTGTAATACTCAATACCTTTCGATTGACATAATTTCAAGGTCTTCCAATCCTAACGTCTCAGAATCAATCCATTCTTCAAATTCACCAGCAATTGCCATAGCGTCTTTGAATTGTTCATCGCTAGGTTTAGATTTTGTCATTGTCTCAATTCGGTCCATTGCCCAATGATACACATGTCCAACAATCTCTTCAGTCGTCGCTTCTGCCATAATAATCTTTTCGGTAGTATCTACTGAGGATGTTGCTATTGTAGTAGGCAGGGGTTCCGTCGTCAAGCGATTCTGTGAGGACATTGTTGAAGAAGAGTTGTCTTGTCTCTTCAAAGTTTGTTTTGCCCTTTGTTTTATGTAATGAGATAATAGTGCGCGTAAAATTCTCCCTACCATACTTTTTTACATCCTCCTTGAGTTCTGGACACGATCCATAATAGCACTTCCAGTCAGATTCTGCCTTAACTTTTCTAGATTTTCCTCTTGGTGTGCGGAAACTCCAGAAATACTTTCGACCAATATACTTGCGACTAGTCTGACTGCAATCAATACGATATACAAAACCAAAATAATCTTGAATATCACTTGAATCAAATTCTTTTCCATTGTAGATCCAAGGATTCTCATAGTCAACCATTGAGACATTACCTTTTTGGTATTTAGATAAAAAAAGATCCCCTTACGGGGGTTGTTGTTATTTTCTAGTGATACCTCGGTAACCACCTGCTTTTGTTCTATTTGCTCTCAATCCACCTGGACGATTATCTTGTCTTTCATAAGAAGCACGAGGACGACGAGCTGCTTTAATTAGATTCTTTCTTCCTTCATCATCTCTTGGTTCTTCACCTCTATCTTGAGAAGCTTTGACTCTATCCATCATTGCTGCCCTATCACGATATGAATCTCTTTCAGGATCATTGCGGGGACTTCTACCAAGAGCAGGGTTTCCTAACCTAACTCTCGCAGCGTGTTGATCACGCTTTCTTTGCATTTTTTGTGCTGGAGTTTTACCAGAACCAGGTAATGGTTCATCTCTATCATATCTTCTTTCTGCAAGAAGCATGAATTCATTGAAGGTGATCATTTTTAATCAACGATCTGGAGTGTGTTGCATCATGGTATCCATCATCTTGATACCACGCGCCTCTTTCTTTTTGCTAGTAGGATCATTCTTCCCTGCAGAAGATCCCATAAGATTTCCTGCCTTCTTTAAAACTTTGGCAGTAGGAAAATCCTGATATCCCTCAAGAATTGACTCAATATCTTCTTGGGTCAGTTGATTTACCATAATCCATTCTGCATCTTCTAGAGTTTTTGCATAACCTTCTACACAGAGAAACTCAAGAACAATATCATAAGTATCAAATTCCTCACCAAGTTTAGATGCAACCTTACCAGCACCAGAAGCAACTGCTCTTGCTGCCTTACCAACAGCACTCTTAGCACCTGCCTTAACAGCACCAGCAGCACCTTTTACATTTCTCTTAGCAACTGCTGCTGTATTCTTAGCAGATTGAACTGCTCTGTTCTTAACGTCAGATGCTGCTTGCTTAGCAGAACGTGCTGCTGCATATCCTGAGACTGCTGCAGATGCTGCTTTCTGCTTAACTTTACCGACTGCTGATTTAATCTTGTCCTTAATTCTTGATCCAACGTGCTTAGCAACTGCAGAACGAAGTTCGCCTCTACCCTTGCTTGACTGAGTTTTAAGACCAGCACCCTTTACCAGGTTATGCTTGTTTGCATACTTAGCAATACCAACATGTGATTGTTGCTTAAGACCCTTTGCAGTTTTTTGAGCAGAATCTTTTGCTGCCAATGCACTTGTTTTTACTTTCTTAACAACACCTTTGACAGAAGATTTAACCTTCTCCTTTGCTGCAGACATTGCTGCTGCTCTCTCAGCACCACGCTTTGAAGAGGAAGTTGATTTTTGATATTCTCTTGCACCCTTTGAACCAGCAGGTGCATATGGATTAAGTTCCATAATGACTGCTTCAAAAATATCATCCAACTCATCAACTTCTAGTCCTTCTTCTAGGACTTCATAAACTGTTTCTTCTGCGATGTCATCAAAATCTTCTTCTGTTAGATCTTCGATACCATCATATTCTTCAGAAAGAAATTCCTCATTCAGTTCCATTGGTTCATAAATGGACTGATATGCTTCAGTAATGTGTGAAAAGTTCATATCCCTAGAGTTAGACATTTATTTGTATTTATAAAAAAAGGGAGGTTTGACCTCCCAAGTATCAAAGTTTAAATCCACTGAACGTATCTTTATTAACATCCTGTTTAATTCCACCAACAACATAAGATTCAACTTCTGTTTCTTGTGGGGCAACTTGTAGTCCCTTTGAAGAAATCCAATGTTGTGTCCAAGGAAGAGGATTATTCTTTGCAGAAATGTCGTAAAGTGGTTTAAGTCCAATAGACTTCATTCTACGATTTGCAATCCACTCGACATATTGACAAAGAAGTTTATCATTCAATCCAATCATAGATCCATCTTTAAACAAATACTCTGCCCATCTCTTCTCTTCATTTACAGCACGTTCAAACATTTTATAAACCCATTCTTCTTCTTCAATCGCAATCTGCTTCATTTCTGGGTCATCACCATCACGCCACTTATTAAGAATATTTTGGGTGATCGCTAGATGTTGGTTTTCGTCTCTTGCGATAAGACTAATAATTTTAGCTGATCCTTCCATAAGCTTAAGCTCACCAAATGCGAAAGAACAAGCAAAGCTAACGTAGAACCTAATACCTTCAAGAATATTGACGTTGGCAACTGCTCTGTAGAGTTTTCGTTTAGCATCTTTGAGTGATTCCTTTGCTGAATAAACACCCTCTAATCGATGCAACCAATCTTGAGAAGAACCGTATTGTTGTGCTGCTTGGATAAAGTCATCATATGACTCGGTAACACTCCTAGCACGTTCTAGAATACGTTCATCTGTGATAATAGCATCGAATACTTCACTTGGGTCGGAATATACATTTTTAATGATGTAAGTGTATGAGCGACTATGAATCATCTCCATAAATCCCCACACTTCCATACATGCTTCAAGTTCAGGCAATGAGCAGTAGGGAATGAATGCCATACCAGGACCACGACCCTGAACAGAATCAAGCATAATCTGATACTTCAAATTAGAAGTATAGATATGCTTTTGCTCAGGACGAAGTGTTTGATAATCTCCACGATCCTTCTGGAGAGACACCTCTTCGGGTCTCCAGAAGTATCCAAGTTGTTGTGTAGTTAATTTATCGAAGACTGGATATTTGTATGAATCGTATCTCTGGACTCCTAATGGTTGACCAAAAAACATTGGTTGTTTTTTTAACTCTACTTGTTCGGTATTAAAAACCGTCATCCCTCTGATATTTTTTTGTTTATTAGATTCCAGAAAATTAAATTGCATACCCTTTTGTCTCCCTAAAATTATTTAATCTTAAAAAATGTTATCAAATTCAAATTTTACAACTCTCACAATCTTCCTCTTCAGAAGTCTCCAAAATATCGTCAAGAAGATTCTTGACCTTATTATCTATCTTATCCTCAATTTCATCACTCTTCATATCATGAGTGTTTTGATAATAAGAAGTCTTCCATCCATACTTATAAGTTCTTAGGAAGTCATTTGCCATCACTGAAGTAGGAACTTCATTATCGGCATAATGCTCTGGATTATACGACCAGTTTCCAGAAATCGCTTGATCGAAGAATTTTTGCATAACAGCAACAATATTAATATAACCAGTATTACTAGGCATATCCCACAGCAACGTATAATTATTCTTAAGAGATTGATACTGCGGAACAATTTGCTTGAGAGGACCTTTCTTCGACTTCTTAACGGACAAGTATCCGCGAGGTGGTTCAATTCCATTGGTTGCGTTTGACACAACGGAACTGCTTTCCGATGGCATCTGTGCGGACAATGTTGAGTTCCTGAGACCGTGAGCCAGGATGGATGCTCTAAGTTCTTCCCAATCATGATGTAATCCAATAGAAGAGATTTCGTCTACGTCCTTCTTGTATGTATCAATGGGAAGAATGCCGTCTGCATATTTTGTTCTATTAAAATATGTACAAGAACCCTTCTCTTTTGCAATCTGATTGGATGACTTAAGCAAGTAATACTGGAATGACTCAGATAATCCATGAACAGCATCCCAGGCATCTTGAGATTCATAACTATACCCAAGTTTTGCCAAATAGTGAGCAAGACCAATAAACCCCACACCAAGAGACCGACGCGCCTTGGTGGCGATTTCTGCCGCCTTTACGGGGTATTTTTGATAATCAATCAACTCCTCAAGTCCGCGAACAGACAAGTCACAAAGTTCTTCAAGTTCCTCATCAGACTTTACTTTACCAACGTTAATTGCAGAAAGAATGCACAATGCAATTTCACCTTCACCATCAATGTGTTCAAGAGGATCTGTGGGCAAGGTAATCTCTTGACACAGGTTACTCATATTCACCTTATCTTTAAAAGATGAATGAGAATTGCAGTGGTCAATATTCATAATGTAAATACGACCAGTCTCAGCACGTTCCTTTAAGAGGTCCAAAATGAGTTCTTGAGCTCCAATAGTTTTTCTTGGAACAGACTGATCTCGTTCATAAGATACATACAACTCGTCAAATCGATCAGTGCCAAAAGCATCATACAAACCAGGAACGTCGTGTGGAGAGAAGAGTGTAATTTCTCCGTCTTGGATGAATCGTTCATAGAAGATTTTAGAGATTTGGATACTGTAGTCTAACTTACGAACTCGATTATCTTCAGTTCCCTTGTTATTTTTTAACACTAAGATGTCTTCGATTTCCCTGTGCCAGATTGGGAAGTGGACTGTCGCGCTTCCTCCTCGTATACCATTTTGCGTACAGCAACGGACAGTTGCTTCAAACTTTTTGAGAAACGGTATAACTCCAGTGTGAGCCACTTCGCCCCCTCGTATTTTGCTGTTGAGAGCACGGATGCGACCTGCGTTGATACCGATGCCCGCCCTTTGTGCAACGTATCTGCCAATAGCCATATCACTGCTAAAGATACTATCGAGGGTGTCATCAACGTCAACAAGGACACAGCTAGCAAATTGTCTAAGCGGAGTTCGCACTCCTGCCATAATGGGGGTTGGAATGTTGATTTTGTGTTTGGAGATTGCGTCATAGTACCTCCTGACATATGACATTTTTGTTTCTTTTGGATACTCTGCAAAGATAGTCAGGGCAATCATCATGTACATAAACTGTGGCGTTTCATATACTCCACCACTGCTTCTGTCCTGCACAAGGTACTTGTCAACGACTTGACGTAAACCAGCATAAGTGAACAAGAAGTCACGAGTATGATCAATAAAACTATTAGCTTTTGCAAATTCCTCTTTAGTATATCTAGAAAGAATATCTTCATCATAGACACCTTTGTTAACGCATGTGTCAATATGTTCGGTTAAAGTGGGAATATCATGCAATTTTCCATAAATCGACTTGCGGACAGCAAACAAAAGCAGTCTTGCCGCCACATACTGATAATTTGGATGATCAAGATCAATCAAGTCAGAAGCGGAACGAATGAGAATCTCTTGAATTTGAGATGTTGTTATGCCATCATAAAATTGTATTCCAGATTGAATTTCAACTTGAGATGCGGATACTCCTGCAAGATCTTTACATGCAAGATCCACCATCACATGCATCTTGTCTAGGTTAATTGGTTCAACCTTACCACTTCTCTTAGTTACCTTAATTCCGTTGCTCATATTTTCTTCCAAGTAGTAAATTTAAGTTTTGCTTCTAATCCAGAATAAGTATTTAATTCTATCATGGACTTAACATCAAGTCCAGATAAAACCATATCATTAATATCCTTCTCTTTTACACTAGAGGGCCAGATGACGATTCTTTCTCCTCGATCAATAGTACGGGCAATGCGGGAGACGATTTCGGCATTACGTGGTTCGTTATCATAGATCCAAACAGGATTGCTAATCCCCCACTTACCAAGATCACCGTCAGCTCCACAAAGAGCAATCGAGTTTGGAATGAAAGTGGAATCGAACGGACCTTCTGTGACGTAGACAGTTTTATCTTTTTGTATTTGATTGAGTCCATAAATTTTTGGGGCATCCTCACTAAGCATTACAGTAATATATTTAACAGGGTTAGGACCGAGTGCTCTTCCCTGAAAACCAATCAAGTTACTGTCAGTATCATACATTGGTATAATAATGCGACTCTCATCCCTACCGATAGTGTCAAATGTAACTTTTTGAGTGTTTGTCCATTCTTTAAATTTGTCAGCAAAATAAAACTTTTCAGGATCAAGTTGCCTCCTTTCCAAATAATTTTTTGCTACTTGATTTTCTGATGCTTTGGGTAGATTGAGTTTTTTCTTGAAGACTGGTTTATCAAACTCAAACTTTGGTTCTTCTGCTGTAAAATTTTTCCCAGTATGACCTTCTTTGAACTTCTCTAAAATATATTTTTTATGAAGTTCAGAATCAACTTTTTTTAGGAATGCATTAAATGATAAACTTACGCCACAATTATGACACTTATAATTTGCATTATTTTTTACGTTGTAGATATATCCACGCGCTTTAGTTTTATTCTTTTGAGAATCTCCACAGATTGGGCATCTAAAATTATACAGGTCTTTTTTTACAAACTTAAATTTTTGAAGACGAGGAGCTATTAGGTTAATAAACCTAACGTCAACATAATCCATAACAACTAATTTCAGTGGTCCAATACTACCATCCCCAGAACCTACTGTCAACCTCCAAATCCATTAAACAGACGCTGATAACACTAGTCCATTTAATAACGGTGTTTGTTAATTCTTGAAGACAGTAAACTGAGTCAAGGTTCTTGTGTTGTTTTTTAATCATGGTTCTAACAAGACCATGATTATTTATTTTGTGCGCTCTACTGCAACTGGTTGTGCTGCTGGTGGTTTTGGTATGAACCCGTTGAATATCGTAAGACCTAAAACAAAGACTGCAAGCACACCTCCTGCTTGCCATCTAAATTTGGATATTTCTTCTAACTTTAATTCTATTTTTTCAAACTTCTTCTCTATTTCTTGATGCTCTCTATCATTATCTTCCTTCATCTCATCAATCATTTTGATGAGAAGGTCATCATTCTTCATGCTTTGCTCAATTCTTTCGTCGTGCTTTGCAAGGATTGTCGCAATGCGAGAATTGCCTTCGGAAATCTTATCGACTGCCGTTTCTAATTTAGCCAACATTTCACGAGACAAATCCTCATAAATTCCGAGTTTAGATTCAAGCACCGCTATTTTTGAATCTGGAGAGAACATGTTACCCCTTCTTAGTTTTCCTTAAAAATTTACTATACTCTTTTGGCAATCTTCTCATAACTTTGGATCTTCCATCCATCACAGGATCATATCCAGCGACCGTTGTAGGGTCTCCCTTTGATGTATACCCACCACTCGTTCCTGGTGCATTAGCAACCATATTCTCTCGGATGATTTGAATAACCTTATCAAGTGGACTCATCTTTATAAACCTTCCGTAGTTCTGCTAAACAATGAATGTCAACAGGAATATCGTGAATATAAGTTTTAGGATATTCTGGGAGTCGATTTAAAAATATAATGAATGTCTTCATTACATCCCATAAATCCCTTTCTATCTTATAAAACAGCATTGGTGTAGCTGCTTCTCCAAAAATATTATAAAGAATTATAAAATGATTAATTAAAAGATGAGTTTTTAATTGACCATTATTTCTATATCTCTTAAGCAATCTTTTGATATACTTAAAATGATTTAGGTCCTTATCAAAATCATCTTTTGTGACCGCTTGAGGGTTCTCATAATTCTTTATAGCAAATAATAAAAAATTATCTTCATTCAACTCAGTAAAATTCATATTTTATCTATCTATCATGCAAGTGGATTGCCATCATAGATTGGAGTATTACCAGTTGTAATACCAGACATTGCAACTAAAGTTTCTTTTTTAACTCTAAGATTGCCGTGCTGATCAACATAGGTGGTAACACCAACCCATCCAGCATGAGTTAATTCATAAGCAGTTGCTGCAGATCCTTGCATTCCACCAGCGGCAACACCATAAACACTCTTGCCATAAGTGCCACTTGATCTGGTGATATTTACAGCAGCACCAGAAGCAAGAGAACTTGCAATGGTTGAACCGAAGGAGACTGTTGTAGAAGCAATTGAAACAATTACTTTTGAAACACTACCACTTACAAAAGTATTTCCAGCGATAATTCCAGAAGTTGATGCGATTGCAACAGTTGCTACACCAACAGCAGCAGTAGCGGCAACGCTTGTTTGAACAACAACTGTAGTCTCTGCAGAGTTACTCTGAACATTATATTGAGTATAATTGCTATCAATAACGGTATATTTTGGCAGTTCACTAATATCAAATGCCAATCCAGAGATTGCTGCACCACTTAAACCAGCAGTTGATGCAATTGATAATGTAGTACCATTAGTAATTGAAAGAATTACAGCATCGCCAACATAAGTGCTATCAGTTCTACTACCAAATCTAATTACATCCCCAGTGGCAGCAGCACCAACTTGACCAAATGTAGTTCCCGAACCAGTAACAACACGAGTAGCGTAATTCAGAGAGACTGTTCCCCCTGAAAACTTAGCGTCATTATTTCCCCAGAGTGCCATGTTGATTGCCTAAGATAACTATTTTCTATAATTTATTTATAAAAACCTAGAGGTAGAAAAAAGAGAGATCGTTATTTTTGATCTCTCTTATTTAAGACCGTCTTTAAAAAATTTGTGGTCAAATCTAATAACCCATTCTCCTTAAATTTTTTGGTTTTTGCCAACCACTCAGAGGCAGTTAACAGAAAACCAAGAGCAAATGTAACTCCCCAGTTAGTTACAAAACACGTAATCATACTTGTGATATAAAGAGTTTTTCTTTAACCAACTCATAAACAACATTATCAATCGTGTTATCTGTGCTATCAACATACTTTTTAAGTAAGTCGAGAACAAGATTCTTAACTGCTGGATGTGTAGCAATTTGAATCAAAAGTGGTTTTACCACTGCTACTACTGCGCCCATGATGTCCTCCGTGTGAAGAGAGTATCCTGTCCTATTTAGTAATCAGTCTCTTGGAGAATGCATCAGGTCCTGTGCCCTCTGAGCATCAGCACGACGCTTTGCTACTTTTTGTGCAGGAGATCTTGGACCGCCAAATTCACCAGCAGCAGGTGGTTTCTTACCAGGAACTTTTTTACGTTGACCAGCTGGAGTTCCTTCCATTCCACGTATCATTCTTTTCACATGAGTAAATGCCTTGTCATCTTTGGCACCACCAGTTTGAGTAGGTCTACCAGTCTTAGTGTTAATGCCAGTTTCCCTTTCAACTCTATTCAATTCATCAAGTTCAGTTTCTTCTCTATATGCACCCTTGCGTGTTGCTAGAATTTTTTCTAACTTTGCTTTAGCATTCAAAGTTTGCTGCTGTTCAGTATCTTTTTGTTTTGGTGATAAAGATGATTGAGGATCTACTGCTTCTGTTGCTTCAATTTTTTTAGCAATCTTATGTGCTTTTTTAATAGTGGACTTTTTCAGTGGTGGAGTATCACCAGTTGAATTCATTGCTGCTGCCGTACCAATTGCATAAGGTTCTCTTGCTTTTTCATCTACACAATTTGGAACTTCACGACCATTCTTCATTTTTGTTCCTTTGGCAACTTTACCAGGCCAACACTTGCTCGCACCCACATTTTTACGTGCTTGTGCAAGACCTTCATCAACACAATTTGGAACTTCACGACCATTCTTCATTTTTGTTCCTTTGGCAACTTTACCAGGCCAACACTTGCTCGCACCCACATTTTTACGTGCTTGTGCAAGACCTTCATCAACACTATCACCTTCTGGTTCAAAAGAAGAATTTTGTAGATGTGCAGCTGCCTTATATGCGGGATGACCTGCTTTATAATTTTGATATGCTTTGGTATTTCCTTTTTTATCTGCAGCAGTAACTACCATTCTGTTGTCTTCTGGTTCTTTCTTTTCACCACCATAAACTGCCTCATCCATTTCATAAGAATTTTTAAGAACCTTATGAACATCTCTTGCAACTTTTCCAGTTGCCTTTACACCAGAAGCAACACCTTTACCAAATTCAGATGCTCCTTTTGCTGCTACCTTCACTACCTTACCAGCAGTTGCAGTTGCTGCTCTATGACGCTCCATGCCTTGCTGGTATGCTTTAACAGCACCAAGAACACCCTTTGCAATTCTATCTTTTAATGGTTTCTTAGCAGGTTGCTGCTTTTTAGCATTTGCAACGGCAGATTGTCTTTTAAGTGCTGCTGTCATTCCAGATGGTTTTGAAGCAGATGTTTTTGATTCAGCATCTCTTCTTGCCTGCTTTTCTTTGCGAAGTCTAGAAATAGCAGCAGTTTTTGCACCACCTTTAAGAGAACCTACAGATTTGCCCGCTTTTGTTTTTGGTTCTACCCTTGCTCCACCTGCTCTTGCTTCAGTTAAATTATACTCTTCGGTTAATTCAAATACAAATTGAACAAAATCTTCAATACCAAGTTCTTCAATTAAAATATCTACTCCAGTAGAATTTAAACCTTCTTGATAAAAATACTCCGATGCAACATCAACTGCTTCCAGAATAACCTCTTCTTTAAGATCTGGATTAATGACAATTGTATTACTTACACTTTTCTCTGTAATTTTTTTAACGTCCTTATTAGTGGAGTTATTAATTACTTCACAAAGATCTTCTCTCCAATCAGAATATCCTTCTTCAATTCCTTTTTTCTTTTTCTTACCACCCATCTGGTCTTTACCAGTTGCACCAGCAATTACATCTCCTCTGGTTACTTTATCATATGGAGGATAGTTGTTTGCAAGATTACCATCATTTGCTTCTTCAACTTTCTTTTTATCTTTTAAAGCCTTCTTCATTGGTTCTTTTTTGTTGCCATCTTTATCCAAATCAAGAAAATCTGGTTTTGAACCAGACTTTTTATTTTTAGGTTTGGACTGTAGTGCAGCGGAGGTTTGCTTTCCTTGTGTGCGCTCACCTTCATAAGGAGTTCCATATGAAGTTGGAGTTACAGATTGAATCTGAGGATTCGATCTTAACTGGTGTTTTTTAGCTCTAGTTACATATCTACGATATGGTTTTCCATATCCTTTTACTGGAGTTACTAAAACTTTTTCCTTACCTTCTGATTCATCAATATCAATTTCTTCCCTTACACCGCCACTAAAAAGCATTGCTTTTGCAGCATCCTTAACAGGAGCAGAAGCCTTAGAGTTTTGGAGTGATTGGGTGAATGCTCTCTCTAGAGGAATACCTTCTCTTCTTGCTTTATATCTTGTGTCATACGCAAGTTGTCTTGCTTGCTTTTTAATATTATCTTCCCCGCCACCACCAACAGACTTTTTATCACCGCCAGATCCACTGGAAGATTCTGATTTCTTTCCTAATTGAGGTTTAATTTGCGCCTCCATTTCAGTCAAGTAAACTTGATAAAGATCGGTGACGATATGCTGTAAATTTGCCATTACTCTAATTAGTTACTGCTTATTTTTTACCTTATACTTATTTATGAAATTTCTAATTTTCTTTGTATTGGACATTCTCATAACATATTCTCTAAAGGCATCCGTTCCAACTTCTCTCTGAGTTGCAGGAACTCCAGATACTTCAGTCCATTCTTTTACATCCCGAATCCAAGACTTAAACATTTGCTCATCTTCAGTAACACAGATTAAATGATTGGTTCCTCTCCGAACAATTTTACCAATCATTCCAGTTTTTATATTCTGGACAAATGTATCTTCTCTAAAAATTTCTCCAGCAATATACTGCTCTCTAAGTTTACGTTCTTGATCCCTATCAATAGATTCTGTGGGATTAATTTTGACAGTGTTCTTCTTCCTAAAACTTGGATTTTGTGTGGCAACTGGTCGTTGATTTGCTGCTGTTCTAACTTGAGCGGGGTCTTGACCACCAACAATTTGATTTTGATTATAAAACTTTAATCGTCCAGCAACGTTTTTAGCGACAAATTCTCCAGTATTTTTATCATGATAACCACCATGCCCATCTGGCACAAGACCCAATCTCCTGCCATGAATAGAGGCAAGAGACTTAGACTCTTTTACAAACTGAGAGTATGTTTTCATAATTGTTTTGATATACAAATATTTATTAAATCAAATTTCCTTGTCTCTACGTTTTGTGATGTATCCGCGAGTCCAAATACCGCCACGCACACCATATATAGACCTTGTTTTTATCTTAATTCTACGCGATCTTTCTCCGCCACGAGCACCAAGAACTGGTTCATAATCACCTTGTAGAGAGGTAAGATTACCTTTTCTAACTGTTTTAGTAGTAAATCGTAAACTTACAATTTTACCATTAAATGTAAAGTTTGGTCTACCCTGAACAAAAAAGTCTACACTATCATGTCCCGATGATCTAGAAAAATCTTTACCAAATACAGATTGTTTTTTTAAATTATTATCTTGAATCTCTCTCCAGACAGAAGCATAATCTTTTTTATAAGTGTCCCAGTTATCGACAACGACTTCTTTAAAATCCTCAACTTCAGAATGATTGACTATATCAGTTCCTGCACGTTCTGTTATTCCACCATACTGTTGGAAGTCTGTGGCAGTATCTCCCTTTTTATAAGATAAAAATCCTATCTCATTTCCACTATAATCCACAATTACAAAGTCGGCTTTCCTGGTTCCTATTCCACCAACAAATCCAGCAACGTTAAAATAATACTTATTTCTAATACGTAAAGTAACTGGCATATTATTGCCAAGTTCCTGGATCTTTTCATTAAGAACTTTTAAAACATCAACTTCTGTTCTATCTCTAGGAGTTCTCTTTAAACTTGGATGGTTTTTAAAAACTTCTTGAAGTAAACTGTTCCAAATAAAAGTGTTTATAAAGTCTCTACCATTAGCATATTTAAAAAATATTCTAATGCCTTTTTCTTTCTTGCCAATTTTATAATAATTATCAATCACAATTGCTTTAAATGTTGACCCACGTATTCGATCTTCACGAAAGGGAATATTAAGATCATTTAAAACTTCGTCAACTAGTTCAAAAGTTGATACTCGATTATCAGATCTCACTAAAATTCTGGCGTACTCTACAGAATTTTTTAAAGTAGGGAATTGGTCTTTTACAAGTTTTATTTTACCATCAGAGATTTTTTCATTTAAAAGACGATATATTGTATCTGCAGTATAATTACCAGGATTACTTTGTGCCATCTATATAATGGTTTTTTTTATTTAGATACCCAGTATAGGACTTGAACCTACACACCATAAAGATAACAGGACCTAAACCTGTCGCGTCTACCAATTCCGCCAACTGGGCATTACAAAAATCCAACAGAATAATTTTTATCTGTGATATAGTCTATACACAGAACTGATCTGCAAGATTTCATTTTATTTTCAACTCTATGTTTAGACATAGGATGAAATATGTAGAATGATTTGTTGGTAAAAGATCTTGTTTCGATCTTCCCGTCCTCATCCATTATTTGTATTATAGCATCTTCTGGGTCATTTGGGTCAATATCCAACCCCCAAATAATTCTAAGTAACTGAACACCTGGAATATAATCTTGATCAATGTGCCAATTTAAAGATTGCCCAGGATCTAACGCATTAATAGCACAAGCATCAGTTAATCCAACTTCTAACAAAACATTTGTTAAGAATGGCATCAGTGAAGTATTAAAAAGAATAGGATTTCTTTCTGCAAAAAGAGGGGCAAGATGCCATCCAGGTTTAGAGGTATCTCTTTTATTTGCAGAAAAATAAGAGGAATATCCAATAGGATACCCTCTATTTTGCTTTTTAATATAATTATTTTGTTGTTCAGTAAAGTCTCTAAATTCTAACTTGCTTAAATTAGATTTATATTCATCCAAAATTTTATCATAATTATCATTTAACAAAGACAGATTTGAATGGATACTTTCATAGGACAAAAATTTACTCATACAACTTCTTATTGGTATATTCAAAAGTTGTTGGGAAGTTTAAAAATACCTCAGTCATTTCTGAGTCATAAGACAACCAAGCGTCCTTAAACCTTTCATAATGTTTTTTATCACCCAAAGAAGATATAAATCCAGGAGAATTAGGTCCATATCCAGATCCTACTAAAATAAATGGAAGTCCACCATTGATCTGTCTATTGGAAAAATCTCTATCCCCCATAATCAATTCAATTGATCTTCCACAGTTTCGTTGATCCCATGGATACTCAACAACATTAGTAACATAATTCCAATATTCCGTATCTTCTCTATGCACTGCTGCATAGTGCATATCAATAAAAGTTTTTAAACCATCCAATTCCAAATTACACGCACGATTATAAGCATGTTTATCAAATGAATTAATTGCTAAATTTGTTGATAATGTTTCTAACAATCTAAAAATATTATTAACTACTGAAGCAAGACCAGTTGCTTCTAATGGTTCAATAAATCCCCAAGAAAGACCAACAGCAACAACGTTTTTAACCCAAGAATTTTTATATCTTCCTGTCTTAAAATAAATTGGTGCATTTGGTTCTACAGAATATCTATCTACAAATTCTTTATATATTTCTTCTTCTGTAGAAAACTTGGTGCTATGAACATATCCAACAGATAATCCATCCCATAATGGAATCTCCCAACACCATCCATTTTCCATTGCAACATTATTAGTGTAACTTTTTAGCTGCTCTTCTTTATTTTCATAAGGAATTTTAGCACTAATTACTCTATCATTAATTAAAGTATCTGCATATGAAATATATTCGACATTGAGTTTTTGTCCGAGAAGAAGTGATTTAAAACCAGTACAATCAATAAACAAATCAGCAGCATGATTTCCTGTTTCTTCGCAAGTGATAAAATCAATCCCACCATCTTTGTTTAAAGATGAATCTAAGTAGATATCATCAATATATTCAACTCCATTTTTTACACCAATGTCATAAAGAAGAGATGATAATTTATGAGTATCAAAATGATACGAAGTAAGTTCATTAAAATCCCAACCTTCATCACTCAATCTATTCAACTCAGCAAACCTAGAACTTCCTCTAACATGTCTAGCAAACTGAGTTTTTTTAATTTCCTCTGGAAACAAATCCATCATAACCAAAAATTGAGATACATCTTCACCTGTCATATCACCAAAAGGATAGTAGTAAGGTTCTTCTGCCCAATTTTCAAATCTAACATTTGTTTTATATGTTGCATTACATTTTGGCATCCAATTTTTATCAGATAGTCTTAAAAATTGAAAGATGCCATTAATTGCAAGTTGCGTCGATTCTCCTACTCCTATAATTCCAATTTTAGAAGAATAAACACACTTAATTTTTAAATCAACATTATTGTTTTTAACATACTGAGAAAGGACTGCAGCGCACATAAACCCTGCCGTCCCACCACCAAGAATACAAATACTCTTAGTTATCATAGATCTCCTTTTACTCTATTTTCTGAACGATATACATCAAATGCACCTTCAGGATAACGAGCACTCAATTTTTCATAGTTCATTTGAAGAATTTCCTCAAAGTTGGTTCCCAGTGCCATACATGCTTGAGCAATATACCAACAAATATCACCAAGTTCTCTCTTTAGGTGAAATGCATTTTCATCATTATATGATTTGCCTTGAAGGAAGATTTTTTTAACAACCTCAGTAAATTCACCTGCTTCAGCAGTCATACCCAAAGCAGCGGTCAAAAGACGAGGAACATCTGCATCTGTTGATGCCTCAAGTTCTGTAAGACGAGACAAAAGATTAGATAGTTCGCTACTAGCAGGACTGGTAGTTTGGCGAACAAAATCAATATACTTATTACTATCAATAACTTTATTTTCGGTCATAGTAAATTCAAGAGAACCATCAGTGTTTTCTTTTTTTGAAATTGTAATTGTCATTAGGTTATTTTATTGGAATATTAAAAGACATAACTGTTCTGACCTTTTCAGATTTTTGGGGTGGCGATTCATGCATTAACATGGCAGGAAAGAATATAATATCACCTTCCTGAATATCTGTCAATGTTTGACTTTCAAGACTACCAAAAAAAGGATCGGCAAACGGAGAATAAAATCGTGTTGAAACATGTTCATCTGGATCAAATTCAACATATAAAACTGCAGATAAATTACCCAACCCATGGGTATGTACTGAATGATATTCTCCAAAATAATATTTTTGAGACCAAAGTTGCCAGTCTTCAGGAGAAGAGAACGGTAAGTTTATTCTATTTAAACAATTCTGAATGTCTTCACCCAAAATAGAATACCACTCATCAAAATAAGAAGCTCTACCAGAAGAACTAAAATAATCAGTTTGACACTCATCAAGTAATAGATTTGATTTATTATCAATCAAATCCAGTAACTTTATTTTTTTATCCTGCCAGTTTGGAACAGAATATTTTAAAATAGTTATACTGAATAAAGTTTTAGCATGTAACATTTCTTGTATTTCCGTAGTGTATAACTTTTAAATGATCTGATTTAAATTTCCTCCAAGGATCAACAACAATACTCCCCTTAGGTATGCTGCAATATAACTCATCACTTTCTGGAGCATCCCAATACTTATAAGTAGTCGTTGCGCTATGTGCTAACAAAAATACTGCTGGAGATTCTGGTTGATAATTATCTCCAGTGCAACTATCCACATAAGTTACAGTCCTACCATACTCCAAACAATAATACCCCACCAATAAACTGTAACTTCCATCAAGATGAGACACTCTTGGTTTGTATGACTTACCATGAATAATAATTGGTAGATTATTCTTCTCAGATAATTCTACCAAATATTTTGCTAGATTCTTAGCTTGACCTTCTCTGGATCCCATAACAGATTCAAAAATATCATAACCAAGATCTAATTTTTTAGACAAATACCTGAGTGCAATATTATCTCTTGGATGACAAGCACCCCCGTCACCCATACCAGCAGTCATGTAAGATGAATTAATAATTCGGGTGTTAGCAGAGCAAAGAGCGTTTGTAACTACATCTACATTGATATTGCCCTGACGCATTGCAACATCTTGAATCATATTCACAAATCCAATCTTAGTGCTAATAAAAGTATTATAAAAAACCTTTATACACTCACACTCATCCCAAGTCCCAACAAAATACTTTGGTGAGTTTTCCATGATGGTTTTGTAGAAGTTGATCAATTCATTTGCATCACCAGTTGTTGTACCATCTTCTGTTCCAATCATAACCATTTCGGGATTGACCATATCCCATCCAACTGTGCCCATAGCAATTAGATATGGATTATAGACAAATCTTGCATTTGTCATTAGGGGTTTAAACTGTTCTCGTGTTGTACCAGGAAGAACAGTAGAAATCAAAACAACTAATTGACCGTTTGCTACCGAATTTACTTGTGTAAGGCAATCTTTGACAATCGAATAATCAAAATCTTTTGGTTCTAAATGCATAGATGGAGAACTTCCATCATAGTCTGGATCATGGGGAGTTGGAACAGCAATGAAAATAATCCTACTCTTTTTTACAACTTCTTCTATTGTAGAGCAAATTGTAAAGGTATTACTTTTTCTTACTTCAACATCATACCCATAAACATTATGATTTTTAGCAGCAATCTCTGACGCACATGGGAGACCCAATTTACCAAGTCCAATAAATCCAATGTTCATGCTTCTCTTTTTAAATCTAAAGTTACACAGTGAAATCCACCACTAAGAGTTCTTTGATGCCTCATTGGAAGCATTGCACATTCAATGCCATATGTTTCTAAAATTTTTCTAGTTGGATGTTGATGTTCTTCAAGGGCAACTAGATTTGGAGAAACACTGAACAAATTCATGTTACACCACTCTGAAGCATTATTATAACCTGGATAATAACCAATGTCCACTGGATCTGGTGCATTAATAATATCCCAAGTATTGAATGGATATGGGAGCATCTCTTTATCCTTCACTCTTGTTGGATTTACCATCAACAAACCTTCTCTTAAAAATGCAATCGTAGTATCAATATGAACAAAAGTATAAATGTCTTTTACAATTCTCACTGTTGCCGAAGACCCTAGATAATTTTGAAGTATCGTTGCACCTGCAACATTACCACTGTTTGATACCAAATATAAAACCTCTTCGTTTGCTCTTATAGCATTAGCAGCATCAAATGCTGGAGTCAATTCAGTTAGAGCTAAAATATCTGGATCACCAATACAAGATTCATCATACAAATCCTCATGATAAGAACAAGGAACTTCTATAGTGTCTGGTATATGATGAGCAAATGATCTCCAGTTGCCCCGTCTTGCCCTTAATGGTTGCGGAGTCGCCAAAGACAATTCACCATGAACAAATACAGAATCTCTTGGACAATAATTATAATACTTTGTCAGTTCTCTTTTAGGTCTTAAAACTTCCACACCTTCTCCTTGTAAAAAATTACAGAAGGTATCAAGATCCTCATTTGCTTCATCAATAACTTGTTGGGGATATAAACCAGATTTTACATCCGAGACATCTTGAATTCCCGCATAATTAATTGTTCTTAGACTCTTATCCATTGGTGGAATCGTTGCATGGTCCGCGACACCAACAATAACTTTTTTTAGTTTATCCCATTCATTTTTTGCGTACATAATTAACTCGTAGTTAAAACCATTTTGTGATCATTTTCTTTTCCATAAGTGAAGAAGTCGTCTAAAGTAAATTTTAAATGCTCCTTCATCCACCAATAATAATATGCACATCTAGATTTTTTGTGATGTATTCTATTAATTTCTATTCCAAACTCTGTGCTTGTTGAAATTATATTTGTGGTTATCAATGGTATTGAATAAGTTCTACCCGTATGTCCAATAAAGTAATCCACAGTTGTAGAACTTTTATTAAATTTGTTAAGTGCGATTGTTTTATCGAATCTATATTTTTCACCATAACAATGCAGATCTAATATTTTTTCAACATAGTCTCTTGTCATCATTACTGGACCAAAGTAACTATGCCTCAATTTTGGGTGTAAAAAGAAAGGAATAAATTCTTCAGATTCAAATCCAAGTTGTATACAATCCCAATCATAAGGAAGTCTACTCATCAAATAATTCCAATTAAAATTCCAATACTCCAACAAATTTAAATCATAATCATCTTCCATTAATAACAGATAATCATCATCTCTGGTGTTTATCCATTTTTTCATAAACTCAAGATGAGTAATTGCATTGCCAAGAGCATACGCTGGAATACCAGTTACCTTACCAACAACATAATGTGAACCCCATTGATCCAATTCAGAAGCTAAAAACTTGGATGCGGATATCCTTGTAAAGTTCAATCTCCAATAATCAAACTGGTCTTCCATATATTGTTTACGATCAGTTCTATTGTCCAAATTTACATAGTAAATATGTGGAAAGTTATCTAATTTTTTTAACGGATCAATCATAATCAAAAATACTTATATGTTTTTTTGAGCATTCCTATATCGTTCTGTTTTCCATAAGTAAATATTTCTTCAAAATTATGTCTCTTGCTATCGTTTCTCCACCAATCATAATACGCCAATCTACACGCTTTTATAATTGTATATCTCTTTGTTGTTTTATCAAAAAAGTCAGTATGATTTGGAAGCATTGGTAAACAGTATGTCTTTCCACAATGACCTAAAAAGTAATCAACTGTTCCAGAATGAGATCCATAATTTTTATTTGCAATATAATTTGTAAGACTATACTTTTCTTCTATACAATGAAGTCTTATTAATTTTTTAACATACCTACGGTTTAACATTGATATACCAAAGGTATGTGCTGGCATAATTGGATGCAGGTAAAATGGGATATAATTAATATTCTCAAATCCAAGCAGCAAAGAATCCCAATCATAGGGAAGTCTACTCATTAAATATTCCCAATCAAACTTCCAGTAAAGTTCTAATCCAAAATCTATTGTATCTTTGGATATTATCAGAGTATCTTCTTCAGTATTATTATACCAGTTTTTTAAAAACTCCAATACAGTTATTGCATATGCTGCCGTAGATATGGGTAGTTTATATTCTTTAGGATTTAATAAAAGATGTTTCCAATCAGTTACATTAACCCTATCATACTGAATAGGAACTCTTTCATAATTCTCAACTCTCAAATTACTTAGATTGCGATCCATATGTTCGTCTAAATGACGATTCTCTAAGTAATTAAAGTAATATATTTTTGGTATACCTTTTAACTTATTCTTTAAATCCATAATAATTTGAACAACACTTCATTATTCTATTAAAAATATTTATCTCTGTTATTTGAGGAAATAATCCAAATACATTTGACCATATAACTGATATGCCTTATTTGTTATGTCATATGTTCTAAATCTATCTGGTTTTAATTTCATTTTTTCATGAGTTTTGGATCCAAAAGTAAAAAAATCATCTAATGAATAATTATCACGCTCATGTTGCCACCAAAAATAATAAGTATTTCTTGCAATTATATCACCTTCACTTCTATAAAATCTTTGGATAATACTATTATTCTCAAAACTTCCAAAGTTTGGATTGATACTTATTAGTGGTAAACAATACGTTCTGCCAGAATGAACCATAAAATAATCTACAGTGCCAGATCCAGATACGTCGGACTGCCTATTCCATGCTTCATTTGAGACCGTATTGACTAACTTATATGCATCACCAACACAATGAATGTCTAGTAACTTCTCAACAAAATTTCTATTTAAAAGAACAGGTCCAAAATCATGGGCTGCTTCAATTGGATGTAAATGAAATCTAACTTCAACGGGATTTTCAAATCCCATTAAAATACAATCCCAATCATAAGGTAATCTTTCAATCATCTCATTCCAATTAAAATGCCAATATCTAATTAAACCTAGATCATAATCATCCTCCATCAAAATAACATATTCGTCTTGAGTTGTATTATACCAATTTTTTAAAAAGTCTAAATGGGTTATTGCATTAGCAGCAATTGGAACTAATAACTTATATTCATCAATATCTACAATTAAATGCTTCCAAGTAGAATTTTGAGAAGCAAGATATTTTGTTCCAGAAACTCTTTCATACTCAATATTATATTTGTCAAATTGCTTCACCATCCATTTTTTTCTATCTTCTCTATTATCTAAGTTAAAAAAATAGACCTTTGGCATATCAACTAGTTTTTCACTCAAATCCATATTAATAAACCTTCTGTTCTATCTTTGAATACATACGGTCTTTTTGTTGATATATCAAACATAACTTCCATTTTCCATTCATCTTCTTTATTGTAATGAAAAAATTCAAAATTAGAATATGACTTACTTCTAATTGACCACCAATATTCTATTGCTTCTGAGGACAATTTATCCATAACTTCGTTGACAGTTTCACCCTCAATAAATTTATTGTTTAAATTAAATATTGGAAGAGTATAAGTTATTCCAAGGTCATAAAAGAAGTTATGTAAACTTCCAAATTCAAAATCTGGAATAGATTTATCAGGAGTGGAATAATGTAATATAAACTTACCATTTCTATAATGATAGTGCTTGATTCTTTTAGCAAAGTATCTAGTTATCATATAGCAATGACAAGACCCACTATCCCTTTCCCAAGGATGTAAATGCATTTTAATTCTTCTTTCTGCAGAACTAAACAGTTGAATACAATCCCAATTGTATGGAAGGTGTTCAATTAAAAAGTTCCAATCAAAAAACCAATCATTAATAATATCAAATTTTACATAATCTTCCATAAAAATACAAACTTCAGAATCATCAGAATCATACCAATCAATAATTGACTGCAAGACATTGAGAGTTAATGCTAGTTCTTCTGGTGACTGAACAAGATCTTTATCTAAAATTAAATTCTTCCAATCATCATAATTTTCTGCTTTGTATTTTTTTTGATATCTGGAATAATTTACAATTTCCCATCCAGAGAATTGAGATTCCATATAATCCCTTTTCTCAACATCACTCTCATCATTAAGATAAATTATCTTCGGAATATCACTAACTTTACTAAAATTAGTTTTACAATTAAGTTCTAATTCTTCAATCATTTTGGTAGCACCTTCCTATCATATTGTGGTAGTTGCACCTGCATCATCTCATGAACAGCACCACCATAACTCAGAATATCATCCGCAGTATATTTTTGACTATTATTTTCCCACCATTTTTTAATACATGATGTTGCAAGAATGTCATATATCTTGTTGTGATATGCACTAATAATTGGATCATATTCTTCATCCTCTTCAATATTTTCAATCTTATTATCGGGGGCAACAGCAAGTTTAGGGTCTAAACAAACAAGAGGTAATGTATAAGATTTTCCTACCTGATAAATTAAAAAATCATCGCTACTATATGACTCTCTAGGAACTTTTAAATCTCTAAGACTATTATTAAGTTTAAAACTTCCATCTGGTTGTAAATGTATTTTAATTAATTTTTCAACAAAAAGTCTATTAACAATAAAACAAGCAGCAGAAGAGCAATGCCATTCTCTTGGGTTTAAATGCATCTTTAATACATGGTCATGACAATGATAAAACTGAACAATGTCCCAGTTATAAGGAAGTCTCTTCATCACAGTTTGCCAATCAAACGGCCAATATTCAACAAGGTCTAAACAAAGGTCATCTTGAACAATCATGCAAACTTCTGAGATTCCAGATTGATACCACTCAATCAAAGTAGTGAACTCATTCATAACAATTGAAGCATCCGACGGTGCAAGAAGCATCAAATCAAGTTTATGTGCCCACTCATCAATTTTTGCCGTAGAGAATCTAGATGCAGAAACTCGTGTGAAGTCTGTAATTCCCCATTTTTTGAACTGACCTTCAATATGTTCCTTTCTATCAAGTCGATGGTCTAGGTTTAAATAAAAAATTGGTGGTAATCCTTTTAGTTTATTATCTAAATTCATTTTTTAAATACTCGCATATCTGGCAAAAACGGATAGTCAAGATATTGATATCTTTTTGGTTCTTTAAAAGCAACTTCTTTAAATTTTTCAATTCCTAGAGATGCTGTTTCTGGAGTCATATAATAGTGATACCCTATCATATCTATGTCTTGTTCACCCCAAGGTTTATCATTAGTTCTACCATCATAAACCATCTTTTTAAGGCAATTGTATGCCTCTAAATTATCCAATAATATCATTCCACCTCTACCAAGATTTAAATGTTTTCTAAATTGAAAACTCAAACACATATATGTTCCTGGAAGATATGAATCCTTTTCCCATAAAACTGCCGCGTCAATTATATTAGTGTTCCAAAGATAATAATAGTCATTCCAAATATAATTCTTTTTCCATGTCCACTTTATTCCCAACTTCTCTGCAGTGAATGGGATCGAAATATAAGTTTGTTCTGGTATTTGAATATCGTCATATTTCTCGTATCGCAAACACAATTCGATTGCATGTGTGCAGCAATCTGTTGCAACCGCATATGGTGCATTAAAATAGTTTGCGATTAATCTTTCAAACTCAGATACAGTATCAAATCCCACTTTCATATAACTTAAAATCCTCCGCATAAAGTTCCTTGAATTCTTCACAATCAAATACAAAGTTCTCGTATAAGTAAGTGCATATTGAAGTATAATTAGGATAAAAATATTTTGAGTCTCTTAAATGTGGTATTTTAAACGATTCATATTTTTCTCTTTGCTCCGTATCTTCAATATTATCTTTTATAAAATTATTAACATTCTCAGTAAGATTTCCATCCAGTTTTATTAATTTTAAATTACCACCATGTTCAAAACACAATCTTAAAAAAACTTTTTGAGGTGCAGTATGTTCATCATAGATATATTTTTTATTCTTAATTTCCTTAACTACCCATTCTACTGGTGGTCTATATCTACACATAAACTCATTTAATCCAGATACCCATCTTTTTCCTGGTTCTCTTGTTATAGCAAAAAATGTATGGTTTGATTCTACAAAATACTGAGATAAAAAATCTGGATTTTTTGCTCTTGGTAATTTATCTAGAGGAATAAATTGAGAACAATTTAAATTAAATGCTGTTGTTACAGAAGTGCTTCCACATTTATCAACGTGCATGTAAACTAACTTATAGTCTTTTGCCCAATAACAATTGACAAACCCCTCCTTATGTATTTCTTGACCCTTTATTCCTTTTTGTAATTTAAAAGAAAATGATGAGCAATACTTTGTATACTGCTCTACAACATCATCTATAACTGCTCTTCTTTTCATAATGTTGCGGTTATCTGCATAGTATATCTATTTTCATTACCTAGATTTGCCGCCATGTGTGGTGTGTTTCCTCTCCACCACAAATAATCTCCCTTTGACCATTTTACATATGGTTCTCCATCCAATTCAAAATAATGTCCGCTTTTCCAATCATCAAGGAAAATTAAAATCCTACAAATTTTATTTACATCTGGTTCATTGTAAATTTCTCTAAACTTAGGATAATTATCTTGATGCTCGGGCATTATTGTTCCTGGAGGCATACAATAAAGAGACAAGGAAGTGTCTTTAATAAATAACCATTCATCACCATCTTGAATATACTTTTTTTTAAACACATCCACAATGTTATGACACCACTCAGGAACACCTCTATATTCTTCCCGAAGAAGTCCAGTATAATTTACATACAAATGTCCCAATGATTTCCACCGATTAACGGTTTCATCATCAGGAAATTGCCTCCTATCTGGATATTCTATATTAACATAATCTCCAATTATGTTAGAATCGATTCTTTTTACTTTCATATTAAAATGTAAACGCACCAAATTTATCTTTTAGCGAAGATTTTTTTTCTTCATACTCATATTCTTCTTCTTGACCACTATCGGTAATATTGTTCTGAGCACTTTGTTCACAATCATACAACCTCATTTTTGCTCTGTCAATACCCAAGACAAATCTTTTAAACACAGTAGGATCATTATATCTATTCTTAAGTTGCTTTACCATAATCTGTCCCAACTGCTCAAGCTCTTCAGTGCTAATAAGGGCAAACATAAGATCAGCAGTAGCAGGGAGACCAAAGGACTCACTAGTATCAGTAAGTTCAACATCACTATTACCATAACCTGAACGGGTGGTCTGAGTAGCGGAGACAATTGGGACATTAAACTCGACGGCGAGTCCCCTAAGTTCTTCAGCAATTGCTTTGATATAAGAATAAGAATTGACAGACAAGTTTGCCCTATACCTGCTGGAAGCACAAATATTAAGGTAGTCAATGAAAATAATATCAGGTCTAAATGACTTCTTAAGTGCAAGTTCATTAAGCAATGACTTAAAGTGTCCACTATGGGCAGATGCAGTTGGATATTCTTTAATTATAAGATGTCCCTTTGTTTTGTTTACAAGGGTATTAATTTTGTTTTCAAAAATTTGTTTTGGTAAATTAACTAATTCTTGAATCGGGACATTAAGAAGGTTGGCATCAATTCGTTCAGCAATTCGTTCCTCCGCCATTTCAAGAGTGATGTACAAAACGTTCCTGCCTTGCAATAAGACGGAAGCAGCAACATGGCACATAAAGAGACTTTTTCCGACACCTGTACCAGCCAAAGCGACATTGAGAGTCTTATTAGGTAAACCACCTTTTGTGATTTTGTTGAAGTACTCCAAATCGAATTCGATTTTGTCTTCCTTTCTGTGATAAAACTCAAATCGTTCTTCATAATTTTGTAGATAATCATGACCAATGTTGTTATCAAAAGATACTGCTAATGCATCCGATAGAATATTTGGAATAGCATCTCTAGTTTTTTTCTCATCATTACCATCTGCAATATGGATTGATTCCATAAGAGCAAGATAGATAGCACGATCACGACACCACTTTTCAGTTGTATCAAGTAACCACTGTTGATCTACAGGAGCATCATTGAGAGAATTACTAATTTCTCTGATTTCTTTAACTTCAGTCTCTGTAAGATCTGTGCGATTTTCTAATTCAATACCAAGTGCTTCTAAGGTAATCGCAGAACCATACTTAACAATAAATTGAACAACCTCTTCAAAAATTATCTTCTCAGTAACTTTATCAAAATAAGTTGGTTGAATAAACGGAATAACTTTTCTAGAGTAATCTTCATTAAATACTAAATTTCTGAGAATAGTTGTCTCAATTCGTTCCATAAGAGAATTCTTTTTTCGCGGCAGCATCAAGTTGCTGCATTACTTCTTCCGTAAAATATTGATCTGGGTTTTTTAGAATCTCCTTACCGTAAATTTTCTTACCATTAATCTCATATCGTCCTGCTACATTCTTCCAGAGTCCACCAATCTCACCAAGTTCCAAAAGACCATAGTAACGATCAAGGCCGCGCTCATCATAATACAAACGGATCTCAACATCTTTGTTCTCCTTACTCAAACGCGATTTAGCAGTCTTAGCTTTGATAATATTTCCGACCACTTCCGTTCCATCCTTTTCTTTCTTTTTGCTGAGATAAATGATCGTACTTGCTGCGTATTTGAGTCCAGAACCTCCCCCCATTTCTTTCGTTGGTACATAAGCTCCGATGACATCGTATGTATGATTTGTGACAATGAGCGGGACATTTGCTTGACCTAGTTTGAGTGTGAGCATTCGGAACGCACCTTTGACCAGTTGAGATTTGGTCATGTCACGAACTTGTTTGTCGTTTAGTGCGTCAGTGATTTCTTTCTCAGTGGAAAGCATACCCAGAGAGTCTAGTACAAAAATACAGGGTTTGCGTTCTTCTAATGACTTCTTAAGATATATATCTATCGCTTTGAGTGCCTTTCCTCTAAACTCTTCAACAGTAACAACATTGACAACCACAAGACGAGAAGTATCAATTCCACGGGATTCTACAAGTGATTTGGTAATAGCGGCTTCAGTATCAAAATAGAGACAATAACCATCGGGATTATTATCAAGGAAATTCTTAACCACAGCGAGAGCAAAGAAAGTTTTTCCAGTAGAAGACTCTCCAGCAATAGCAGTAATCTTATTCCCAGATACACCACCAAATATGCTACCTGAAACCAGTGCATTAAAAATGTACGAACCCGTGTCAACATAAGTCTCAGTCTCATCAATATCGGATGCTAACTTAGTAAAGTCATCACCGATTTCTTTTACAATATCTTTAAGAAAATCCATTAGGCAACCATCCCGTATTGTTCACGAAGTATTTTTTTATAGGGTAAACCCTGTTCTCTAAGTTCTTTTACAAGTTTAAGTTTTTGATAAAGTGCAGAATCTCCACCCATTGTCATGGCACTAATAATAGTGTTTAGTTCATTGTCATTAATTGGCAAGTCCATTATGCAAAAAAGAGTTCAAGGTTTACAGTTTTTTCTACGTTCCACCCAATTGAATCAAGGATAGATTTAAGGGGATCTACAAAACTTTTTTCAAATTGTAAGTCATAATCAATGTATTTGTCAAGATTAAGTTCCTTAGGGAAATCTTGAATAAAAGAGATAATATTCTCTTGTATAGTATTTGGTTTTTTCAAGTAGACAAATTTAATCTTTTCACCATTACCAATTAGAGAATACTTATTGGTTAGTTTTTTCTGTTTGATATAATGATTGAAGAGAAGTGCTCCACGAATATGAATTGGAGTTCCTTTTATATAAATGTCCGATGAAGATTGATACTTACGAACATCAGAAGCAGTTCGTGGAAAAGCAATTTGTTCTGGAGGAAGGGATTTAAACTCAGTTCTACATTTATCAATAAAGTTGATTACATCTTCTTCTGTTCCACTCATCATCAACTTAAGTCCATCCTTAATCATTTTGCGGCAAGGGGCAGGTGTAGAAGACTTGACTGCCTCAATACCCATCATCTTGAGTTTGGGTTCTTCATAACGGACACCTTCACTATCCCAGACATTCAAAATGTAACGCTTCTTGGCAGTCCAGATTCCACGTTCTGCAATGTTCTCACGTTTCATCTGCATCTTCTGGTCATATGCATTTACATACGTAGCCAGTTCTTGGTAGCAACCTTCAATATAGTTTTCAAGTTCCACTTTACAGACCTTATCAAGGAACGTGACAACGCCTTCAGTAGTTTTCTCTCTTCCCTTGTATACAGTTTCAACCAAAGGACCCATATTAAGATAAATGGAGTCAGTATCTGCAGCAATAACATAGTCTTCTTCTTCTGTCTTCAAAAGTTTATTAAGATAAGAATTCATTTTGTTTTCAATCCAGCGGATCGATACCTGACCAGATAATGTAATTGCTTCAGCATTTGCTAGTTTGTAATAGCGAAAATACTGATTACCAATAGCACCATAGGCAGAGTTAAGTTGAATCTTCCTTGCCATTTGAATGTTGTTACATCGAGCAATCTCCTTTTCCAATTCTTTTGTCTTTTTCTTTTCATACTCTTGCTTTGCTTCAAGCATCTTCTTTTTGTAGATGGTTCGATCTTTATAAATCTTCTCCATCAGTTCTGGGAGAAATCCTCGCACATCCTTACGGAACATTGCTCCGTTAGCACAAACCGCTTTATCTTTATACAATTCAAAAGTAATGTCTTGATTTAAAATTTTATCAACAGTTACGTTTGGATGTTTCTCTTCCAGAAGAGTTTCTGGTGAGATGTTGTATTGCATAATGAGGTGAGGATATAGAGAATTCAAGTCAAAACTTACCACCCAATCATACTTTCCAGGAATAGGTTCTTTTACATATGCTCCAGCATACTTGGAGTCCTTACCTGAACGTTCTTTGGGAGGAATCACAATATTCCTCTCCTTCAAATAATTAAAGATAATTGTATCCCACATCCTAACTTGATAGAACACATCCTCATAGTTCACTTTGGCGTCATATGCCATTGTAAGAGCAAGTTCAATCAGTTTCATCTTGTCTTCCAAACGGTCAACAAGTTCCACGTCAACGATGTTGTATTCTACAAACTTTTGCCAACCTTTAGTGTAAAAGTCTTTAAAAGTATCAAACTCAGAGTGGTCTAGTTTTTTCTGCCCAAGTTCCACACTTGCAATATGGTCAAGACGATAAGACTCTTGGTTGGTGTAAGTAAACTTCTTATACAAATCCAGATAATCTAACTGAGAGATTCCACCAATATCATAAGATATTTGTTTTCTTCCAGTGACAAAAATCTCTTGTTCTGTTACCAGTCCCCAAGGAGACAATCTCTTCATCAACTTCTCACCAAGGACTCTATCTAATCGACGGACAATATATGGAATGTCATACAACTTACTATTCCATCCAGTAATAACTTCTGGAGTATTTTCCATCCACCAATTGATAAAGTCGTTCAAAAGATCATATTCATTATTAAATCTCTTGTAATAAAGATTACCCTTATTCAACTTAAATGGTCCTTGACCCCAGGTGATGATCTCTTTTGTTGTATAATCTTGAATTGTGATAAGTAAAACTTCTTCTGCTGCATTTTCTACATCTGGAAATCCGTTCTCAGATGCAACCTCAATATCAATCGTAAACAGTTTAATTTTACTAATATCAAATTTAATTTCAGATTGTGGATACTTGTCTGATATGTATTGGTAGATATATCTTTCATTCCCGTAGACTTTAAATCCATCTACACCTTCATATTTTTTTATGAACTCCCTACATTCTCTTACAAATCCAGGTTTAATAGCATCTACATATTCCCCAGATAAAGTTTTATAATTTGTTTTTTTATTTGCAGTAACAAAAAGGGTCGGGGTGAACTTCTCACGAGTCATGAAGTGTTTTCCATCTTCATATCCTCTTACGAGAAATTGATCCCCGACCATTTGGACGTTGGTATAAAACCTCATTACTTAGTCAAGCTTTCATATAGTTCTTTGATTCTAGCATTGGGTTCGGCAATCGTCAAGATTTTGTCGGAATGAATTATGAACTCATTCTGCTTGGTCAGTTCTCCTAACCAAGGTTGCAACGTTCCATCAGAAACAATATTAAATGGTTCTATAAGTTTGCAATCTGGTTCTCCAAGATCTGCAGATTCTAGTTCTTCAATTTGAGAAATTAAAGTTCCTCCAGATTGGAAAATAATTACCTTTGCATCTTTTGCCATATCAGCAATCCTCACATGAATCGGTTAAAATAATAGATTGTTCTTGAGTTTCTTCAGTTTCTCTAAGAATATCTACAGTATACATTTTATACAGTTCATCCACTGGATCAATAAAAGTAACGATCCAGTCAAGAGGAACTGGGAATCTAATCCCCTTGCCCAGTGGAATCCATGGACTCAATTTAATGTCAAAGGATGCCTTACCAGTTTCCTCATTAACTTTTGGATCACTGGTTTCAACCAAACAAGGTTTGATAAAGAAGTATCCAACTACTTTATCTTCAAGAAGCATTTCCTCAACTTTGGTAACAATCTGTTCTCCTGTTTTTACAACAGCTAATTTAATTGCCATAATTTTGATAAAACTTTATTTAAATATTAGCACAAAAAAGAAAATGGGGCAAGATCTGATATTTGCCAGACCCCACCCTTGCGCCGACGATATTCAATTATATTTATAGATAATCTTTACGAGTATGATGTTCAGGAACAATCTTACCAAGTCTAACTGTTAACAGTCCATCCTCAAATGCCACTTCCCGCACTTCCGTGTCGTCGGATAGTGCCCATGCCCTTTTGAAGGATCGTTGCGCCAGTCCCTTATGGACGTAGTTGGTATCAGATTCCTTGTCTTCCCTTTGCCCTTCGACAAAAAGTTTTCCATACTCTGTGTATACATGTACTTCCTCCTTTTTAAATCCAGCAAGTGCAAGTTCAAGTCGTGATTCTACGTTACTAACTTGAACAAGATTATATGGGGGATAATTTGAAGTTGTTTCATGGATATTAAAAAATCGATCAAGATATTCATCCATTCCAATACTATTGCGAGTAATCCTATCCATCAAGGCAGGAAGATCCGCAGTTGTAAACCGTGAGGTTGCAAGGTTAGTCATTATGGTAGCTCCTTTAAAAGCGAGTTTGTGTTTTGTGGACCCTTTCGGCATCCATTATTAATTATACAAGAAAGCATAAAAAAGCGGGGTGTTATTCCCCGCACCTTTTTATTCGGTTTTACTCATTTTCAGAATTAACTAAAGATTGAGGATCTTCGATTCCAATAAGTTGTGGAAGAGATCCTGAAATTGTATAAGATGGCAATTGTGAAGTAAATCTTTTTGTAACATACTGTATAACAAGTGCATCGAGTTTTTTTAAGTATTCAACGGCCGATTGACGTTGCTTTACCACTTCTTCCGCAGTTTCACATCCTTTGGTGTAAGTTACAACATCAGTTTCGGAAATACCATTTTCAACGAGATTTTTCATAATCTGAAGAAATCCGCGTTCAATATAAGTATCTTCTTTACAACAAATAATTACTGGGTTTATAGAAGATCCAGTCTGAACAATTTCAGATACTTTTTGTTGAGCATTTTTAGGGTGAACATATGGAGCAATGTTCACAGCAATAGTAGTTTGTTGATAAACTTTGTCAACAATATCACTTATTTGCTTAGGTGTAAATGTATTGCTGATAGAATCCACCCAGGTTTTGATTTCATTTTTTGAAAGGTTACTACCATGACGCTTGCAATAACAAACACCACGATTCACAAAATCGTTAATTGTATGACGTTTCGCTACTCTATGATTATTAGCACCAAGAGCGACAATATCATAGGCATCTTCCAAAGAAGTTACCCAATCTTCTTTTAAACGATAAACTAAAAACGGATAGTCAGGAATTCCAAGTTCATAACATGCGTTATACCGATTGTATCCATCCCAAACTTCTTGATCTCCATTTGGAAGAATCATTAAAATTGGTGGAAGTTCCGTAACACGATATCCAGACTGAAGTTCGGGAATTAGTCCATTAATGTTATTTGTATCAACACCGCCAGATCGTGCTTTGTTTGTTGGTTGTTGAATATTAAGATCAATCCAGTTTTTTACTTCAATCTGGATATAATCTGCACAAGCAAATACTGGAGGTTCTAGAGATTTAAAGGTGGAGTTAGATAGCACTGCACTCCAATTTGTTACACTATTCGTGTAAAAAGAAATGATTTGAGACATGATTGAAAAATAGCAAGTTTGCTTTTTATCGACATTTAAACAAAAGTTTTATATCGATTCATTTATCATACCACAAAAAAAGAGGGGTGTCAACCCCTCCAGAATCATTCATCGACAGATGGTTTTTTCTTAGATCCAATATTATATTTTTGCTCTAAGATCCAATCCCCCTTGTCCTTGTAAGAGAGAACTTTAATTTGATTCAAAGGTGCGATGTCGCTAATAGAATCTCCATTCACAACACTAATCAGACCCCAGTCTGAAAGAAGTCTTGCAATTCTATTTCTTCTCTGAATATCATTCACAGTAAGATTTGCATGTTTACCATCCAGAGCAAACAGTTCTTTAAAGTGAGTAATATAATATCTACCTTGCTTGTGAAGAATGTGGCAAGATTGATAGAGTTTTTTTTCCTTGCGCGATGCAACTCCGATGCGAGTTAAAGTTTCACGAACTTTAAGAAAATCATCAGGTTCATTTAGAACGACCTCCACCATCATATTAGGTGTCCAATTAACCTGAGGTTCAATAGTATTATTAGTCATTTGTTTGTTCCACCAGTATCAAGTCTTTGTTTAATAAAATCCAGTTGTTCTCTAGATAAAATCTTCAGTGCTTGCATTGCTTTGTCATTACTATAATTATAGTATTGTTTTACAATATCAAGGTCGTTAACTTTATCCTTTCGGAGCCAAGGAGAGAATCTCTTCTTTTTCCTCAAACTATTTAGATAAAAAGAATATTGCAGTTCTTTATCAAGGTGATGATTTTTATTCATCTCATTCGCAAAGAGGATCGCATCAATATGTGATGATAAACACCTATTAATAATATAGGGTGGATAACTTTTAATTAAAGTTGGATCATCAGACACTAAATTATCTTTTGTATTATTAATTGAATTCAACCAATCTTTTAATTCAGTCATCTCGCACAATATCAATAAAGTTTCTTGCTTCAAGGTCTGCTGGGGTCATGGTTGGAATTTGTTCCAAATGCATCATGCTAGATATTGCAACATCGCCAGCGACACTTACTCTAAACTCTTTAGATGTAAAATGAGGATATACTTGGTGTAAAAAGTCACTTGGAAAAAGTAGCATGGTTCCTTCACCACTTCTATCTAATTTATAGGTTTGTTGTCTTATACGACCAACAGAATCAGTATAACAAAAACAAAAATTAGATGCACATGGATGAGATTCTCCAAGTTTTCCTTCTTGCTCGTCTTCCCAAGAGGTTGGAATATTCATCCAAATTACAAAACTCCAAACAGCTTGGTGATCATGAAGACTTTGATATTCACTAGAATTTGAAAATCTACACCAAAATCTATTAAATTCTGGAATAGGCCAATGTGTATTTTTTATATTAATTGGGTATCCCCACTTATCAACATATGAATTTACTGCAGGAATTAAAATTTCATGTTCAAATTTTCTAGTGGTATCATATAGAGACCACTGTTGATGTTTTGCATTTGTAATGACTTTATTATTCTCATCAAATGTCCATCCTTTATATGCAGATTTTTTAATATAACCCCAAATCATATCCATATCTTCCTTACTTAGTTTAAAACTAAGTATTCCAGGATTGATGTGATCAGTGTAACTATATTCGTAAGTCATTCAAACTTCCTCATTATTATCGTAAAAATTACTATATTTAAAATCACCAGAACTATTTACAGGTAGCGGTTCAGCAGTTTGCATACTATCAACTGAAATATCCCCCGCAATACTAATTCTATATTCATCACTGGTATGAAATGGATAAACTATGTGATTAAAATCTCCAGGAAACAAAAGCATAGTTCCTTCATATTCTTTACCTAACCTAAAGGGTTGTTTTGCAAGTCTTCCAATAGAATCAAGATAACAGATGGTCATATTTCCAGATTCTGGATATAACTCTGTAAGTTCTTCTGTTTGTTCATCTTGATGCTCAAAAGGTATTTTCATCCAAATAATAAAACTCCAAATAGACTGATGAAAGTGCATTGGTTGATACTCCCCAGCTTTTGAAATTCTAGTCCAAAATCTATGAAGGCGAGGAACTGGATAATGTGTAGATTTACATGTCATTGGAAATCCCCAACGTTCAATATAAGCATTAACTGCAGGGACTAATACTTCATTCTCAAAAAGTCTAGTTGTATCATAAAGAGACCATTGTTGATAAGGTCCTCTTTTAACAACATTATTATCTTTATCAATTTCCCAACCATCATTGACTGTGGATTTTTTAATATACGACCACAACAAATCCATATGGTATTTGTATAGTTTAAATTCGATTATTCCAGGATTAATATGTGGGGTAAATCTATAGTCATAACTAAACATAACAATTCTCCTATTAAAATACAAACGTTACACTAACAACTTTTGCACCAGGATTACGAGCAAGAGCAACTTGTCTCGCATCTTGATAATCCTTTGCAATCACCTCTTCCTTAAAGACAGTTCCTGCCTTATACAAGGTTACCTGACATTTCATAATTCATCAAAAGCAATTCTTTTCTAGTTTTTTGCTCACGCATATATTCACCAACAGAACGCATTGTATAAGTCAAATCAAATTCTGCTGCAAACCAACCTTTAAATCTTTCTTTTACTAATTGATCCGAATTATAACTAATCATTTGGTCCATAGGATTAGCATCGCAGTCAGCAGCAAACTTATCGTGATCAAATCCTTTGTGCATTGATCCCTTACGCCCATAGAGATTATCCTTAATATCATAAGGAGGATCGAGATACATAAAAGCACCCATGTTTCCATCCATTAGATAATCGTAGGAGTAATTAGTTATACGCCAATTTGCGATTAATTCAGAATACGCAGGCAATTTTTCGATGCCCCGCAAACTAAAGTTGGCATTGGAGGCTTGTTCTGAAAATGATGAACTCTCTGTGAGACCAGAAAAAGAACATTTATTGACAACATAGAAATCCACAGCACGATCAAAATTTGACACGGTTTTGTCATTGATCCGTTCCTTTGATTGGAGGAAAAGTTCTCTTGCTTTGTCTGGAGTATTATTTGCTTTCTTCAGATCAACAAGTTCACTTTTTATCTCATATCCAAACATCTGGAGTTGCTGCCAGAAATTTACTAGGGGTTCATACAAATCGTTCACCCAAATATCTAGGTAAGGATATTTTTTTGTGATATAAATCGCAACACTTCCTCCCCCAAGAAATGGTTCACGGAATTCATCATAGTTGCGAAGGTCAGGAAAGTAAGGATCCATCTTGACGCAAGCACGGGACTTACCACCTGGATACCTCAAAGGCGTCTTAAGAGATTTCATCAAAGATGCTCCTCAATCGAAGAAAACATACCATCAACATCACAATCTTTTTCGGCAGGAGTAACGTTGTCAACAATTAAAGTATAATCACCCTTCTTCAATATACATTTGGGATCATTTGCAGTCTCATCGACACATTCGTAAACTTTATCCCAGGTAGTATAACCCACAGACATGGATTTCGTATCAATTAAAAGCAAGTAATCAAATGTTTTAATTAAATCTTCTTTCTTCCAGTTTTTCCTGTCTTTGTTAGAAGGATGAAAATTTTTCAGTACAAATGATTTGCAGTCGCCATGATAACCTTTCTTTGTCTTAAACATGCTAAGTTGACTTTTCATTTCAACAGATTCGCCAGTTTCTTTTATAATAAAATCTCTACCATTATCAAAAAGTCCCACATGGGTCAATTGATCATCAGACCACTTACAAAAAGATTTCTCAGTATAGTGGGCGCGAAGTCCCCTAAAGGAGGAACTTTTCATTTGTTTTGTATTGGATGCATTTACCCATCCAAAAAATCTTTCAAAATTAACGCGAGAAAAATCAATACTCATAATAAAATAAAAAAAATCAAAGGGACAGTTGTTTGTTAGGTGTGATAATAGGACTAAAGATTTGATTGTATTGTTCAACAATTTGATCTTGAGTCTCAGAAATGTAAACGATGTAATGCCTATTAATCGTAATCTCTTTTACATCTTTACTGAGAAGAGGCGACCATGGTGCAAATCCCAGTTCACCCCTACCAGAAGGAACAGCAACGATTGGATTTGAGATAACAAGGTCTTCATCAGATTGACTAATCAAATCAGCGATAACATCTTCACCGCTATTCAGTCTAATAAGTTTTACATTCATTGTGAACATCCTACATGAATTTGAATTGATTTAAAGGCATTTGCCATTTCTTTATAACCTAGACCAATATACACCTGACCAGTAACAACGGCAACTGCCATTGATCCCCAAAAAATATAATACCATTTAGATTTTACTTGATTATGTTTGTTTTTCATTTGAATTCACACTCCACCATAAGTTCAGTCAATGCTGCAAGGAGATTTATTTCTTGGTCAGCCACGAACGCACATTGGTATTGATACTTAGCAATAACAAGAACGGCAGCAGGGATAGATGCTGGTGAAAGATCATCAATAGCGGTGTCATAAACCCTGCGAAGTAAACTACTAGCATCGTTGTCCAAGTTCCCGACCACCCACTTTCGGACTTCAGTAAAGTTTTTAGTTTTGAGATTTTTAATAAGTTCATTGACATTAGTATCAGAGAATGATGCAAGAATTCCTGTGTCAATCTTTCCACCAACAGCGTAGCGTTGGCACTCATTAAGAACTCTCCTCCAATCTGGGAAGTGTTTATTAACCAATTCAATCAATACTTTTTGATCATATTGGATAGATTCTTTTTGAAGAATATCTTGAAGTCTTGTAAAAAATGACGCAGCAAGTTTTGGTTTTTCTTTTGACTTGATTCCAAACTCCACAACGGCACATCGTGAGTGGAGGGGTTCGATGATTTTGTTTTTGTAGTTACAGGTGAAGATGAATCGGCAGTTGTTAGCAAATTCCTCAATAGACGCCCGTAGGAGGAGTTGTACATCGTTGGTTGTGTTATCTGCCTCATCAATGAGGATGACTTTGTGTTTAGCAGTTGACGAAAGTGAGACGGTCGAAGCGAAGTTCTTCGCATTGTTTCGGACAGTATCGAGGAATCTACCCTCATCGGATCCATTGATGACATAAACATCTACCCCAAGTTCATTACAGAGTGCTTTTGCTACTGTTGTCTTGCCGCATCCAGCAGGTCCAGCAAGAAGTAAATTAGGCACTTCACCTTTATTTAGAAAATCTTTAAATGTTTTTTTAATTCCCTCTGGGAGAATACAATCTTCAATTGTTTTGGGTCGATACTTCTCAACCCACAAAAATTCATCACGACTCATAATTAAAAAAACAAAATCTGAATTAACTTAACCAATTCAATAATAGCAAAAAAACTGCGAATAGTCATCATATCCCACATTCTTACTCGATAAAAATAGGGGAAAGACAAAAGATTACCAAATAATCGAAAATAAATTCCAAATTGAACACTATTAAATAGAATTACTGCATATCCGAAAATAAAAAAAGAATTACCAACAATTCTTAACCAACTAAGTCTTGGATATTGTGGGTGAATAAATTTATCAGTACTTGACATGATTATACCCATTCAGGTTTTCGTTCTGGCATACGAAGATAATTAGATGCAACCCAAGGTTTGGATGCGATATACATCTTGTAAGCAGTAAAAGTGTCAATGCTTGTGTCAAGTTTATACTCATCTGGCATTGCTCTCGCAAACGATGTTACTTCAGTAACCTTCCCCTTAGGAAAGAGATAATAAGCATCCACAAGTGTTTTATAGCAAGAGTGAATCTTATTGTAACGAAGGGCATACTCATCTGACAAGTTAAGACCCCACTTGATTAACCAATAGGCATTATGGATCGTTTCCATTGCCCATTTGGTGCATGGATGATTGCGGAATGCTCCTTTCTCTGTCTTATATGGCGTTCCATCAGACTTTGGAAGAGTTCCGTATCCATGTCCCCATTTGTCAGATGCCACGATAGAGAGCATCTGACAGCACTCTAATGGCATTTTGACAATGTGTTTGTCAGGAAGACAGACAGCACTTTCAGCAGGCCAAGGAGAGGTTACAAAAATGTTCATTTGAATGTTGAATCAGGTTCCAGAGCAATATAATACTTCAGGTCATAGTCTTTACTGTCAAAGCGTGACAAAAGTTTACTTGAGATACTGACCTGATAGTTTCCAGGAATGATCTTAATGTTTTCTACCTTAAAGTTAAAGCAGAAGTTAAGTTCAGTCTCACCAACAATAACTTGAAAGTCATTAGAGGTATCGTTCTTTTTGTCACGAACTACAATCTTTACAACACCTGCTTCACCAATAACGGACAAGTCTGGAAGTTGGAAGATATTTGCAGCTTTGATAAGACGAGTCAGTTGATCAGAAGTAATACTAAATGATACATCTTCAGAAGGAAGAATAAGTTCTTTTTCTGGAGGAGTAATGATTACATTCGGATCAGCAAAGAAGTAATTGGATCGAGTTTTACCTTCACGAATCACAACATAACTGTCATTAGCAAAATCAAGAGCAGGATCTTTATGAAGATCTAGTCCATTCAAGAATTGGTTGAGATCATAGATTCCAAAGTCTTTAGGAATCTCTTCGGTAATATCCGCTTCAGCAAGAATGTTCTTCATAACACTGATGGTACGAAGTTTTCTACCTTTTTTAAAAAGGATAGATTGATTAATGTTAGAAAAGTTCTTAAGAAGATTGAGAGTTTTATCAGAAAGTTTCATAGGTTCCCTTATTTTCATTATGAAGACCAGCAAAGTGATAAAGAAGAACGCAATAGTGAATTGCCTTTAGAATGTCTTGCTTTGACTTACCATTTTTCTTACCAAAACGAGAGAGATACTTGATAGCATTGGAACGAGTGAATGCTTCTGCATCTCCAATACTCTCAATCAAATCAAGAGTTTGGGTTTTAGATGTTTCGGAAGTGTAATGAGAATGATAGGTGCTAGAGAGATACTGCTCTACCTCTTTCAGAGTCTTATCTTCCTCATACTTCCAGAATCCGTTCGTGTTGTCCATTGTCAATTTAAATTCAACTTTGTCATCGTAAGAACCACCCTGAACTCTACTACCAACATAAGAAGTAGAGAAGTTAATTGTATCAGAAGAACCTGGAGATGCAAATGGATTACCAACCAAACTAATTCCATCTTCTTCCCAAAAGTCTTGATTTACTGCAGTCGCAAAAGAGGACAAATCAAGAAGTCCTTCATCATAAGTTTTAGACATTTTTTAATTCATACTAAAGTACAAAAGGGAGGCATATTGACCTCCCCCAATTATATCAGAAAGGACTGGGTTCGTCAATATTAGGAAGAACTTCATTTGATACCCCCGTAGGCATCTTGAAGTCAGCATCAACCTTGTCATACAGTTCCAGGAAGGACTGTTTGGTTTCATCGTCAAAACGATTAACACACACTTGGATTGCCTTTGCCTTGTCTTGGAAGATGCTATAGGCGCGGATGATATGAACCAGGCGACGGGTGCTGATGATTTCATCAATACCACCATCGTAAAAGGTCTTGCGGATAATATCCGCCCAGTCCACCAGACGCTTGCAGAAGTCACGGTCTTCCACACCAAGGTCCAGAGCAATACCTTCCAGAATCTTTTGCTCAGTAGCAGGAGCAGGATAGGACTGCTCAAAGGTCACAGGGAAGCGTTCAAGGAATGCTTCGTTGAGCACATTGGTGCCGATGAAGCGACCATCATCAGAACCCTTACCTTTGGTGTTAGCAGTGGCAATCACGTTGAAACCAGCAGCAGGTTTTACGAAACGACCGATCTTTTTCAGGAACACACCCTTACCTTCTAGCACGGATTGTAGACAAAGGATTTTGTTGGAGGCAAGGTCAACCTCGTCAAGTAGCAGGATCGCTCCTCGCTCAAGGGCTTCAATAACTGGACCGTTGTGCCAAACAGTGGCACCATCAACAAGACGGAAACCGCCAATAAGGTCATCTTCATCAGTTTCAATCGTAATGTTTACCCGAATGAGTTCACGCTTGAGTTGAGCACAAGCTTGCTCCACACTGAACGTTTTACCGTTACCCGACAAACCCGTAATAAACGTCGGATAAAAAAGATTGGATTGAATAATACGCTTAACATCTTTAAAATTACCAAACTGGACGAAGGTATCATCTTTGTCGGGAATAAGATTTTGTTCGATAGCAGGAAGAGCAGCAGGTGATTGGAAGGTGCGCTCAATCTCTTCAACTCGCTCCTGAGTCACTTCAAGATTCCAGCGACCACGAGCAGACTTATATTGTTCAAGGCGACGAGTCACAGTCTGATAATTCAAACCGCGAGAAGCACAAAAACCCCTAAGATCACCAGAAGTAATTTCAGAACCATAAAGTTCTTGAATGGAAGCAATCAGTTGTTCGTCTTTCAAAGCAAGTTTGCGAGGCATAATTTAGTTAGGTGGTTTGTTTCAACAAAGTAATTATACAAGGACTTTGGACAAAGAAGAGTTGTCAGTAGACGGTTCTAGGATTGTCCCAGTCCTTCAAAAGTTTGTTTAGAAATTATTTTAGGAGTATATCCTGGATAATATTTTTTTACCCAGGCACCAACTCCCATAGCAGTGATTGCACTATCACACACAACCAATACTTCTTTGGTTTCTTCTTTAACTACATGTTTTAAATTCATTTGGCTACCAGATCAATGAACTCATTAAGAATTTTTTTATTCATTTTTTTAGTTTTAAGACTTTTAACAAAAGCACTTTTAATTTGAGATTTGGTTGCATCCCCTTCAATGGAAAATTCAGATCCTTGTGCAAGAGCAGTAGCAGAGAGACCAAAATATGAATGATATCCAGATCTCTTGATCGTAAATGCTTTTTCTTTTTTCCAAACGCTCATCATCTTATCCAACTCATCACCATACCAACCATAGTAACGACGGATAAAGTTTCCAGCATCCCTCGGTTCAAGAATACGAATACCAATAAAATTAATGTTAGAAAACTTGTCTCTAAGATTTTGAAGTAGAACTTCGGTAATCATATGATAGTTACCATCAAAAGCATAGGTATGACCTGTTTTACGATCTCGCAGATAAGCATTAGGACCAATATGAGCAGTGCCCAAATACGAGTTGTCTTCCCAATGACGCTTTACTTCACGATGATAAACAATATTACAAGCCTCCCCATCAGTAAGAACCACACACTGAACTTTTTGAAGTTTATTTTCCTTCTGAAATTTAGGAAGAATCTGATGCAAAGCAATCAAAGATTCATTCAATGGGGTTCCAGAGAGACTGAGACCAGGAGGAATACTATATCCACAATAAAAATGACGGTCAAAACAATGTGCAATTCGGAAGATATTTTTCATTTGTTCTTCCAAAACCTTCGTATTTGTTTTACTAGTCAGAATATTCATCAAAGAGAACCACTCTCCCACTTGAATGAGACCATCACGTTTTTTATAAGATAGCATACGAAGATTTGCTTTCCCGTCTGGTTCATATTTGACCAAAGGATAATCAGTGGTGAACGCATAGACCTCAAAAGGAATTGCAACCTTTTTACAGAACCAGATCAAGTTAAACAACTGCTTAATAGTATCTACCATTACATCGGACATTGAACCAGACCAATCCAGAATAAAAACCAATCCATGATTTTTACCCTCAGCAAGAGTGGTTACTTTTCTAAAAAGATCTTCATTATACTTATATGTATGAAGTTTAGAACAGTCTAGAACACCAGTGCGAGCGACTGAAGACCTAGAATAAGAATCTGCTGCTTTACGACATTCAAATTCTTTGACAAGATAAGTAACTTCTTTTTGAGCAGACTTTTTAAATTCTTGATATCGTTTATCAACTTCACCAAAAACAGAATTCCCACGAAGATTAACATCTTCAATTAATTCTTTCCAAGTATCATTACATTTTGAATGAATCTCAGAATTAGGAACAATAATTCGGTCAAGATCCAACTCAGGTAGTTCCAAGTAAATATTTTCAAATGACGAATTTTCTACAAGTTCCTTAAGAGCTTCCTCAAGATTATCCATCGTCTTCACTTCAGGTTCAAATTCTTCACCACCCTGAGGAGAATTCTTAGGTTGCTTCTCTTGCTTAGTTTCACTAGATGCAGGAGATTCAGAAGTATCTTGCTGTTCTTGATTATTCTCACCTTCCTGCTGATCAGAGAAGTCAGAGGCAGGTTGTTGACTTGCACCAGAAGATTGAGATTCAAGACTGTCAATTTGAGTCTTGGTTTCTTCTTGCTGCTTTTGCTTGCAATACTTATAAAGTGCTTCTGCTGCAATCAGAACATCAGCAAAGGTCTCGGTATCCGCAATCAAGTTGATGATTTCAGTCTCTTCGCCACGCTCAACAGGAATGTCCACATAGTTACCAATCTTGAACCACAGATTTGCGCGGTCAGCAAGATTATAGGTTTCCAGATTGTCGTCATTAAGTTGGAAGAAATCATCATCAGCAAGTTCCTTATAACCGTTGTAGAAGGTCTTGGCAAGACCAGCATAACGACGCTTCATCAGTTTCTCAATACGAGCATCTTCCACCACATTCACAAACTGCGGGGGAATCTTGTGCTCCTTCAACCAATCCTCATCGGGGGTATAGAGAGCGTGACCGACCTCGTGACCAACCAGAAGGTCGTACACAGTGTTGCTTGCCTTCTCCCACATAGGAAGAGTAAGGACACGAGTGTGGACATTAAAGCAAGCAGTCTCTACCTTCTTGTGCTCAACCACAAGGTCTTCGGTAGCAAGCAGTTTAGCGAGTTGAGACTTGATTTCGTGGCGGACAGTCATTTGATTTGAATCGTGTGAACGTATACTACAGAAGAACCTCCCTTTTTGGGGGAGGTCATGTGCTGCTTTTTGAAGTGGCTCAGTCGTGCCTTTGCTTGTCGAAGTGCTTGCGGTTTAAGTTTCCGCTTTTGTTCTTTTTTACTATGATGTTGCCAATTTGGGGTGTTCATTGATCGTGTCCAGAACGTTAATGGTTGGGAACCATCCAATACTAGTTAGGATTATAGTATCTGCCACATTATCTTGTCTTTCACCTGGGGTCAGTTCTTTAACTGGCAAGTGACCCATCCCCATCTTCTCTGCAAGATCTTTAACATAGACAGATTTACCAGATCCAACAGGAACTGGTCCACAGATTTCACTACTAGCAAGATAACGAATTGCTCGACACACATCATTAACATGAATCCAATCTCTTTTATGATTGGTTACGTAGGTTGCAGTTTTATCTTCAAGCATCCTATACATCATATCTGGACGACTGTCTGGACCATAAACAGTGGTAAATCTCATCCCAACAGAGTTGGGTGGTGCCATTTGTTCATTAATCCACTTTGTCATAGCATAAGGATTCTCCCAATAATCTTCCTCTACAGCACTAGAGGAAGCATATAAAAGTCTAGTATTTGTCTCTCTACACCAGTCGAATATCTTTTTAGACTTTACTACATTATTCTCATAAAACTTTTGAGGATTCTCTAGACTTTCTCTGATATTTGCAAATGCTGCCAAATGAATAATCAAATCATAATCATCACCAACAAAATTATCAATATCATACGGAAAATCCATTCCCACAACCAAATGATTGTGGGTGGTTTGCCAATCAGCGAATACATTTCTTCCAATAAATCCTCTATGTCCAGTGACTAAAACCTTCATGATGATACCTTACTAAATCCTTTAATTTTTTCAAATTTTAAAACTTCAGCAAACTTATCTCGCATTCCTTCTTTATGTGAGATAACAAAAGTATTTGCATCCTTAATTACATAACGAATAATTTTCATAAACTCATCAGTTCCAAATGTATCTAGAGAAGAGTCAAATGTTTCATCAAATATAATTAAATTACAGTTCAAAGAATTTTTGAGTTTTGCAATTTCTCTCCAAGTAAAAAGAAGTGCTAAGTCAATACGCATTCTTTCACCTTCACTAAAAGAAGTGTAAGAAAAATCATCATGAATCGGAGATTCAATTGACTCATTAAATTCTTCATCAAGTTTAAAATTAATAAAGAACTCCATCATTTGTAAGTATTTGTTTACCTGAGTATTAATTACAGGTAGATACTTTTTAATGATTTGAGTTTTTACTCCACCATCTTTCAGTAAATCAGATACAAAATTATAGTTAATTAGAAGATCTTTTTTAGAATCAGTCTCTTTACGCAATTCTTCGTATTGATCTTCTAATTCCTTTAACTTTTCGTGTTCAGTATTTCTGTTTTTAAGTTGATCGGTAATAGTTTGAATTTCTTGTTCAAGATCTCCGATTTGTCTTTGGTATCCAGAGATCTTAGTATTGATTTGAGAAATTTCATGCGTTAGGTTAGTTACCTCTTTAGATAGTGAAGTAAAGTGACGCTCTCGATCTTCCTCCTCTTTAATTGCCTCCTCTAGTTCTTTATAACCAGACTGCAACTCTTTTGCTCTATTTTGGGCGTCACTAATTTTATTTATTCTAAAATCTTCTTCAATAGATTGAGTGCAAGTTGGGCAAACCGTATTGTTAGTAAAAAACTTGTGGTCTTCAATTACTGTTGTAATTTTTTGAGATAGTTTTCCCTTTAGATTACCAAGTTTACGAAGTTTATCAGTTGCACCAGAAAAATCTACTAATTGTTCTTGTTTTTGAACTAACGTATCTTCCAAAGAAAGAGAATCAACTAGTAACTTTTCATTTTCTTGTCTTATATTTTTAATTACTTGATTTTTATTTTGAATATCTTTTTTTCCAATATTTTCAATCTGTTCAATAAAACTTTGTTGCATGTTAAGTTTGTCTTGAATAGACTCTCTTTTATATTCTAAATTTTTAATTTCATCTCTACAAGTTTTAACTCGATCTTTTAATACAGAGTTCATTGAAGAAAAGATTTTAATATCTAAAAGATCTTCAATGACTTCTCTTCTAGTAGCTGCTGCTAATTGCATAAAAGGAACAAAGTTACTACTACCCAAAATAACAATTTGAGTAAATGACTTATAGTTCATTTTCAAAACAATTCCCTCTAACCAAGTTTGCTGATCCTTACTAGCAGATTCTTGATTTAAAAGTTCGCCGTTTTTATAAATTTCAAAGATTGTTGGTTTAAGTCCTCTAACAACTTTCCAACTATTAGATCCTATTTTAAATTCAATTTCAACAACACAATCTTTTTCATTTACAGAATTGATCAATTGTGGTTTGTTAACTCCTCTAAAAGATTTACCAAATAATGAAAAAGTCAATGCATCAAGGATCGTACTTTTCCCAGATCCATTGTTACCAATGATTAAAGTAGTTGGTGACTTCGCCAAGTCAATTTCGGTAAATTGATTACCTGTGCTTAAAAAGTTTTTGTAGCGAATTTTTTCAAATAATATCATTTTGTTCTGGAGGAATTACAATGTCATTTTCAGTAATAATTGCATACTCATAGCGATTAACTTCGCATGTTTTTATAATCAAATCATCATCGATTTCAATTACAGTCATTGGTGGATAATCTTCTTCTTCCAACATCATTGCAAATCTTACGGCATCATCTTCTTCTTCAAAGAGGTAAAGAATTTGTTGTCCTTTTTGATTAGTTACAGAATAAGCACCTTGCTCTTCTCTACCTTCTAAAGTAAGAATGTACATACTAGACTATCTCACAAGCTTGTTTATATACTTGCTGAATAATTCTTTTTATAGACGCTTTATTTATTGAGTCTTCAGAATCGTCAACATACTTATTCAAAATAGATACAGTATCCTCCGATTCAAAATCATATTCCTCATTAAGATTTGTGGAATCCGCAAAAGATTCTACAATTTTTAATTCAGCAATATTTGTTAGATAAAGTTTATCAATAAATTTATCAAATTTTTTTTCGTTTGTCTTTTTTTTAACTACAAGTTTTACAATTTTATTCTCATAGTTTCTTGCATCAAACGTTTGATGGTCATTATCATCATAATAAATCGTCTCATGCATTGTATATGGATTATTTACTGATTGCAAAGAACGAGTCTCTGTAT
>Ga0194133_10001214_pt1 | contig 46921 bp, 36 predicted proteins | sample TA2KigOf40mmetaG_FD_155448 | JGI IMG/M metagenome (GOLD analysis project Ga0194133, IMG submission 155448) | Freshwater microbial communities from Lake Tanganyika, Tanzania - TA2015055 Kigoma Offshore 40m | ecosystem: Environmental > Aquatic > Freshwater > Lake | place: Tanzania: Lake...
ATACTCTTTGCTCTGTTGCTCAAACTTATTGGACACAATCAGCCAGCCTGGGAACACGACTTGCTCTGCACGATAGGCAAACTTACACTCTTCCGCCGCCGAAATATGCGAGGTAAAGGCAGAAAACTGGGCATCGGTCATCAGGCTTTCCAACGCGTTAGACCATATGAGCTCGTATAGCTTGGCCTCTCTTGTGCTCAGCTCTTTATACGTGGACAAGTTGACGCCTGGCGAGCACCTTATGTTGGTCGGGCGTATCGCCTCGTGCGCCTCTTGCGGTGCTACTTTTTCAATATTTTCCACTGTAGCGCCGACTTTCGTTTTCTTGTTGGGTTTATCTTTGGTTAATGGGACCGCTTGTTCCGAACCAAGCGCCTTGCTATCCGCAGTTGGCGACACAAACCGTTCCTGCCCATACGTTGTCACGATGTATTCTTTGCAACTCGCAATAAACTCGGCACTATATTTTACGCTATCCGTGCGCATATACGTGATTAACCCCATCTCATACAGCTTCTGACACCCCTTCATCGTGTCTTTCGGGGAATAATGCAAGACGTTGCTCGCGGTTTGCTGCAGGCGACTCGTGGTAAACGGGGTCGGTGAGTGCTTGATACTTGGTTTGGGGTCTTCGCGAGTAAATATATGGTCGTGGTTTGCTGAGCTCTCCATAAAATACTCCATATCGTGTGCATCTTCAAACTCTTTATTCAGAGTAAAAGGAAGAACCAGCTTGGTGAAATAGCCTGTGGTGTTGTATACCTTTTTGCCAGGTGTGTTCTTTATCAACACGTAATTGTCGTATACGAGCTTTAACGCAGGGGTCTGGCATCTTCCCGCGCTTAATGCGTTCGCGTTATTACGCTGGATTAGCTTCCACAACATCGGCGACACCGTAAAGCCCACCAGTATATCTAAAATCTGTCGCGCCTGCTGCGAATACACCATACTCATATTGACAACAGTCGGACTCAGAATCGCCTTCTGCAGCGCATCTCGCGTGATTTCATAAAAAATAATGCGCTTTGTTTTGTCAATAGGAAGACCAAAGAGACGGCAAATGTGGAACGCAATGGCCTCCCCCTCTCGGTCCCCGTCGCTCGCCAATATGACCTCACTGCACGCTTTTATTTCTTCCTGAATGCGCTTACATTGCGCCTGCTTAATCGGGTCGTCAATCATACTATAGGTGGGCTCAAACCTGTTTTGCACATCGATATCCTTTAAGGAAGCAATGTTGCACAAATGACCATAGGTAGCAATGCATTTGTAGGAATCGCCAAGGTATTCCTCTATCTTACTGCACTTGGCTGGGGATTCCACAATAACAAGTCGTTTTTTTATCGCATACTTATCGGATTTGGATGTCATAATCGTATTATGGGCGATGACTGCTTATTTAAATTGTGTTGCGTTTTCTCTATATCGGTTCGCTTGTGGTATATAATAGGTGGGGCAAGTAAGATATACTGTATGTATTTTATTGTATTGTAATATACATACAGTTTTTAGGTTCTGCAATTATTTTTTTTAATTTGTCTTGTTATATATAATGAGCCTGTTTCTTGGACCATCATCATTAAAACCTCCTCCAGCAAATGGCATCCCGATTATTTTTACCATCTCCCGAATGAACCCACCTACCCCTGGGCATTTAGAATTGATTCGGGAACTCATTGAAAAGGCGGTTAAAATGAATGCACCAAAAGTGTACGTTATATTATCCAAAACAATCAATAACAGCGATAACCCAATTGAGTGCCCATCAAAAAAACCGGTATTGGAAGAAATGGTTGCTCGTTTAAAAGAGACAATGAAACCAGAACCTCCACAAGACCAACAACCACAAATTGATAACATAGAAGTGGTGTTTAAATGCGTTGACCCAGAAGAAAAAAGCCCGATTTCTACCATTTCTAGTATTGTATCCGGGTATAATGCCCCAAACTTGGATTTATTTTTGATTGTTGGAGATGATAGGGCGGAATTGTTGGACACAATGGAGAAACTTTTTGGCAAAAAAGTTCGTTCAGTAGGCGGGCAAATATTAGAAAGGGAAGAGATGGAATCATATAAAAATATGGGTGTTAATGAGCTATCTGAGCTTGTTATTAGTGAAGTTCCAATCTCTGCGTTCTCTGCATCTTTTGTAAGAAACTTGGTAAAAAATAACTTGAAAGGCAAGTTTGATGAAGTATACAGACCTTATTTAAGTCAAGAATTAATAGACAAGTTGCATAGTGAAATACAGGCAGGGTTTGCGAGAGAACCGCCTGTCAAAAAAGGAACAAAACGAAAAACACTCGCATCCGGCGGAAGAAAAAAATCAAGAGGTACCAAAAAATATAGAAAACCCAAAAAGAACACTCGTAAACCCACTCGTAAAAGCACTCGTAAATACAGCAGGAAACGCCATTAAACTATCGGGTTGAACACCTAAGCCCTATCCTTTTGCGCCTTTACTCGTGTAGGCCCCATTTATTTTATGTTTGTAATAAACTCTGTTATGATATCGTAATCTTGTTTATTTTTTGTTTCACATATTTCAATCGTATCGCACTTACTCGATATACCACCACTTGACATTAACAGAAACCCATCTATATTACTGCCAGTCATATTTATGTAGTATTTAGTGTTGCGTTGTATAATTTGAGTAATATGTAATTTATTTATTACCATTGATGTTAATTTAATAAAAGGATTCATACTATAATATAATATACATTATGGTGTCTCTATTTAAATCGTTTCAATAATTGTCTCCGCATTTTATGGTGTGGATGGGATGTAAAATAACTCGTTCTTTTTTTCTAACATCTATATTTTGTAATACAATATAGCGAAACCCCAACACCCGACAAAATGGAGTAATAATAAAAGAACGAGACATAGCGATTTATTTTCGGTTTCGTAATCGCATACGAGTGACATATTCCCCAAACAGATTGATTTATCCCCCAAATTGCACTCGTCATAATAATATCCACTGCAACATTTTTTATTAATTTGTTTGTATCTTCCATTGTATTGTATATTTTCACTGTTTTAAGTTATTATTATATTTTGAACTCGCTCTAAATGCGCGATTTTGCAGAGGGCTTCTTGCTCATCGCCTTGTATTTCTTCCAGCTAATGTTGATGGAATCCGCGTGTTGCGCTTGTTCTGTTGGGTATTGCGCGTTCAGCTTGTCCGCCTTTTTGACCGCGCTATCTATATACATTTTTTTTAGCAGCTTTCCCACCTCATACGAGCCTTCGTGCTGGTCTAGCGCCCCGTCCTCAATCTTTTTCAGCACATCCAAAAACTGGAATAGCGTATCGCAATCCAGCTCATCTTTGCGCACCTTGTTGTAAATGTCCGTGTAGTAAGTGAACAAAAAATTGCATTTATCCATTGCAATGGAGTGCAAGTCGGAGTCGCTCAACCCAGTAGACATCAACATCAGTAATCGGTTCACCTCCTCGCGTAGAATTACGCTGTGCTTTAGTTCGCGAATCTTTTGCGTCTGGTCCTCCACGTTGTTCTCGGCAATCATTTGCTGAAGCTGTAACTTCTCTTTGTCGTTCATAATATAGTATTTGAAGAGTTATATTTAAACCCGTTTTCTCGTTTTTATATTATCTTATTGTATATAATGTCGGTATCGAACATATCTGTTGGTCCTCCTGTAACCATGTCTGGATTTGGTGGTCCGCCCAATGCCGTCGCCGCACAAGCGGGAAACGCGACCGCCACTCAGGCAAATGCATTATCCGCGTTAGCAGGTGGCACTTTGAAAACGCGTCGCCGCCGTAGGCAGTCCGCTTACAACAAATCTCGTAATACAAAGAACAAACGTAACAACAAGAACAAAAGTAACCGTAAGAACAAAAGTAACCGCAACTTAAATAAGAAAAGTAAGAAAACGGCAAGAAGAAGCGGTAGAAAGCGTGTAAAAATGGTGGGCGGGGTCGGGGAGCCAATCCCATATAACAGCCCAATGGTGCCCTACAACAATGGCGGTTCCGAAATCGGTGGCATTGCAGAAAAGCTCGCCATCGCGCACGCCAGCAGTTCCAGCCAATCCGCTGGGGACAACAAAGTGTAATTTATTATCGTGAAAGCCAAAAATAAGAATATACTAATAATATAAGTATGCCATCCGGTAGAAGCTGGTTTAATTTCGCATTGATTAATTTAGGATTTATCATTCAAATCCTGCTGATGTATTATTGGGTAATGGCCGCCGAAATACGCAAAAATTGGCAAAAGTATCGGTGCAATCCAATGTATATGCCCTTGTCCAATGATATTCAGCAAGACTTTACCTATTGCGTGCAAAACATTCAGTCCGATTATATCGGGCATCTGCTCCAACCCATTACCTATTTGACGTCCTCTCTCGCCGACCTGGGTGGGTCTATGGTCACCTCGCTCAACAATGCGCGCACGATGATTTCCAAGGTCCGCACCTTTGTCTCCGACATCACCGACAATATTTACGGCGTGTTTATGAACCTCATCATTGAGTTTCAAAAGACCACGCTAAGCATCAACGACTTAATGAAAAAAATGGTCGGCATTTTAGTAACAATGGTTTACGTGTTGGACGGAAGTCAAAAAACAATGGCCAGTATGTGGGCAGGCCCGCCTGGGAAAATCGTTCGCTCCCTCGGTAGTTGCTTTCATCCCGACACCCAAATCGTATTGCAATCTGGCGAGAAAGTATTTATGAAAGATGTCGAGCTCGGGGCTATCCTGGAAAACGGTAGTCGTGTGGATGCGGTGATGAAATTAAACAATTTCCGCAACGAGTGCTTTTATAAGCTTCCTTCTCTTTTGCCAGGCGAGCCCGATGTTTACGCCACCAAAACGCATTTAGTAAAATATATGGACGACTTTATCCCCGTGGGAAGTCATCCTTCTGCGATACGTATGCCCGATGATTTCTCCACGGAATGGTTCACTTGCCTTATCACCAACGACCATCAAATACCCATATCTGGTTTCCACTTTTGGGATTGGGAGGACGATATCATCACGGGGCTCCCTCACATTTAATCGCGGGCCAGCACACCTTTTGAGATGGGTTGGTCGCAATATTATCATTACATATTATAAGATAATGTCTAATGACAGTAATAAAAATATAGATATCGCGTCTATACTAGAAAGCTCCTCCAAGCAAATCAATTCTTTGTATGACGGGTTATCGTATTATGATTTATATGGGTCCTCTGTAGCGATGGTCTTTATTATTACCTTGTTTGTCTTTCTTGGATGCTCCTACTTCTCTTTAATGCTCAAGTCCGAAACCATCAAGACCAACTGGGCAAAAGAGCGATGTAACCCCACCGTCTTACCGTTTGCAGGCGTCATTAATGCGCCCGTCGGGGAGTCCAAGTTCAACTACACAAAAGACAATTTCACCTATTGCGTGCAAGACCAAGTCTCCCAGTTTTCGCGAGTGTTGCTTCACCCGATTGAAACATTGACCAATTCCTTAGCCAGTTTGTATTCTGGCATTGGCGAGTCCATTAACAAGATGCGTGGTATGATTGCCAGGCTCCGCAAAAACATTTCCGTCATTGCGCAGAATATATACCAAAAACTTATGAATGTGACCGCGCCATTAATCCTCATTACCGTTACCGTATTGGATATGATGCGCAAAGCGCAGGGCGTTCTCACGGCAGGCATTAACACGCTGATTGCCAGTTATATGACTCTTCAGTCCCTGCTTGGCTCTATGGTTGAGCTAATCATTAAAATACTTTTGATTATGCTTGGCGTCATTATTGCCTTGTGGGCCACGCCAATCACCTGGGGCGCCGCCGCATCCACTTCCGCCGTGTTCACGGCCATTGCCATCCCGCTCGCCATTATTGCCGCTATCTTGGCCAAGGTGATGAATGTGCAGACCTCCAAGATACCCAAGCTGAAATGCTTTGACGGAGACACTCTGTTCCCATTGACAAACGGCACGCACAAACCAATACGAGACTTGGAACTGGGAGACGTGTTGCTAGATAGCGGACAAGTCGTGTCCAAGATGCGTTTAAGTATGACCGGGGTGCAAATGTATTGCTTTCGCGGAATACAAATAAGCGGAACGCATATGGTGCATTACAAGGACAAATGGATACGCGTTGCCTCGCACCCAGATGCGGTGCCAATTGAGGAATACGACAAACCCTATATTTACTGTATCAATACCAGCACGAAACGCATCTATTTGGAGGGAGAGCTCTTTACAGACTGGGATGAGGTGTATGAGAGCACCCTACAAAGAACATTGCAAAGACCAGCTGGAAACAAGAATCACGGATTTTCGCCAATCTTAAAAATAGAAAAGGAAGAAAACATCCATAAATATTTGGACGCAGGGTTTAGCAAAGATGTGCGCATCCAAATGGAGGATGGAAGTAATAAACCGATTGGAAATGTGCAAGTAGGCGATATTTTGTATGGAGGAGACGAGGTATACGGCGTGGTGGAAGTAGACGCGCGTAATATGGAGGGAATCACCCAATTTTGTTTAGGAGGGTTGCACGATTTTTATGGAAGCGACAGTTTGATTTTTGTGAATCCAGCCTCCATCCCAGAAAAAAAAGAAATAAAGGACCCCTCTTTGTTTGAACCAACTCTTTACCATTTATTAACCACCTCGGGAAAATGTTGCGTCAACGGGCATTGGTTGTTTGATTATAATTCCGCAATAGACGCCTATTTGCATCAAAAATAATCACGAGACACAAAACACGAGAAATTATTATCTAATAATTATGTATAATATGTTTGAGATTAGCATTGGTTCGTATAAGATTAACGTCTTGCAAGTGTTGATTGTCGCGTTTTTATTGAACGTTATGTTTGGCTCTCTTCTTTGTGGATGCGCCAAGCCCGAAACTGTGGAGGGATTCCGTAGCTTGTTTTCAAGCGTTAGTTCGGATTACAAGTTAGGCGATGTTAGCCCTGTGGATACCAGCGCGTGGAGACAACCCGACTTGTCCGTCAAAAAGAACGCGGAAGTAATGATTGAACGCGCTGAGCAACCTGTTCCCTTACCAGAAGGACAGCTAAGTATGTTTGCAAATACCGAGTTCAAGCCTGAGTGCTGCCCCAATGCCTACTCCAACGGTAGCGGATGCGCGTGTATGACGGTAAAACAGTTTGAATACATCAAACAACGCGGCGGAAACAATGTTCCTTACTCGGAGTATTAAGCGCGCACTGGTGCAAATTATAGAATAGTTAGATTTATACCAAATATAGAATATAATGCTTCACATTATTTGATATTTGGTATCAATCACATATGTAATATGGGGTTACTTAACACCCTCGTCAAATAACGCATCATAAAACGGGTTATACGCATACGTATAATTAGGGTTGACCCTATTAAACAAACCATTATTTATTATTATATAGTCCAACATTTTTTCAAACGCATTATACAACAACTCCTCATTCTCATAGTCTTTTTCATCGTCCATAACCTTTATGTAATGTTCTGCACGCGGTATTCGGTATGTAAACGCACCAATATTATTATATAAAATGGGCAGTCCCGAAACAAGGCTTTTCGTTAACGTGTATGAATACGTTTCCCCAAACTTATTCAAATGCAACAAGCAGTGAAACTGATGAAAAATAATAGCATTATACCAGTTTGTTTCTGTATAAGGCGGAATATTTTTTTCCACTATTTTAAACACCACATTATATCCCTTGTAGTTTGTATATTTGGAACAGAGCTTCATAACATTTTCCGAACCTTTGCATTCGGAATATTGCTGAAAATTACCAATGTAGATTGTATTGTCTTTAATTTTTGGAACTCTTTTATGTATGCGGTTTGCTAAATAATCATTATGAGGCACAAATATTACGTTATGTGTTGGAAAATACTTGTTGTAATTGTTTATTGTAAATTGCGATGGGTGTATTACCTGATTGCTATTTTCAAACAGTAATTGAACATCTTTGGGAATACACACGTTGTCATTTAAATATTCGTTTTGAAACACGGTAGACCCATCTGTGCGTGAATATTTTATATTAAACCAGTAAAAATCGTGTATACATACGAACATTTTTAAATCAAACTTACGTTTTACACATAACACGTCATTTGGCAAAATATCCGTGAATAATAATTGTTGAACAAACAGTATGTCGTGAGGCATACATTTGGTAATATCATATAGTTGCGCTTTGTGTATGATGTAAATAAACTCTACGTTTTTATAGTGTTTTGTAATCTCATATAAATACTTTTTGCTACCTCCTGATTGAATGTTGGAAATAATAAACACCTTCTTTTTATTACGTGGCGGTAATGTTGTGGGTTGTGTATGTTGTGATGGTAATTGTAGTTTTGAGCGCAATTTATCCTTATTCTGGGGGATATTTAATCTTGTATATTGAAGCTTATAAGTATTCATTATATAATTATACGGTAATTGTAATATTTTTTTAACATAATGCCGATGTAATATGTTCCGAATTAGTGCGCGAATTATGTTTTCTTCCTGCAAATTAACTAACCGAACGTCTGACTGTAGTGTTACGATATATGGTAACAACCCAAGAATTATTATTTTGGTGGAATTATATTTTCAAAATAGTCTTTTTGCTACTTTTATAAGGGGTCTAGATATTCAAATTTGGACATTTTAAAAATGTCCAAAAACGATTTCCCTTCGACCGGTGAAAACACCTAAATTCGCATATTTACTCTTTGTGACCATATTTTTCAAATTTTGAGGTCTGTTTTAAAATTTTGTGAGCATAACTTTTTTTTTCAACCACTTTTTTTAACAAAAGTTTGTGTTCGAAATCGTTCCGTCCCCTTTTTTTTTCGAAAAATGTCCGAAAAATCCAAAAATGTCCGAAAAATGTCCAAAAACTAGGTGACGCCAGGTGACGTTTTGGGGACTTTTAGGTGACGCCCTTTTTGCTACTTTTATACTTTTTTTGTGATTTTTAACAATAAATATTTAAATATGTGTTCCTATATTAAAGTATGCCCAAATACAAAATTAACTATTCCAAATCCATCATTTATAAAATCCATTGCATAGACCCGGAAGTAACCGATTGCTATGTTGGGTCTACCACGAACTTTAATCAGAAAAGATATTTTCACAAGCATTGTTACTATAATGAGAGCTCACCATACTATGATTGCGACTTGTATGACAAAATACGCGAAACCAAGGGTTGGGAGAATTGGCAAATGAGCGTGGTCGCCATTGTGAACTGTGCAAACCACACTGAGCTAATGCTTGAAGAACAAAAATATTCCGACCTCTGTAATGCTACGCTGACTGTTTTACACAAAGACACCATCGAACCCAAAAGTTCTTCAAACAAAAGTAGCAAGCTTTATACAAAAAGTAGCAAGCTTTATACAAAAAGTAGCAACCCTGAAGAGAACGTCTTTAGCTGTCAAGTGTGCCAATATACCACTGGTAGAAAGAGCAACTTAAGTAAGCACCTTACAACAAACAAGCATTATATTAAGATTAAGAGTTTTAAAGAAAATCAGGGAGATATATTTCATTCAAAGGAAGAAAACACAGAGAAAGAGAAGGAGAAGGAGAAGGAGAAGGAGAAGGAGGATGAGGAAGACGATGGTGAAGAGGGGGAACAGGATACAAATGAAGAGACTGGATTTAATATAGAGATAACCAACGACATTGTTACCGACATATACAAAGAAATCACTGTAGACATCCACGCAGACATACGTAAAGAACACACCACCGATGCGCATTCAGACAAGTATATCGTTACCCCATTGCAGAATGTAATTCGGGTGTTTGAGTCGGTTAACAAATACACTATAGATAGCACGCCAAAGGTGGATGAAATCGTACACGGGGATGCAATCGCGGACCTTTCCCAAGTGGAGACAAGTTATTCTCATTGCGAGCCGTGTGATACCATAATGGAGACACTACCAGATGCGAGAACAATGCAGAAACATAATAGCACCTATAACAGCGCCTATACCAGCGCATATACCAGCTCCTATAACAGCGAAAGCAATGAATCCAAATACTGCAAAAAATGCAAGAAAGTATATAAATCTCGTAATGGCTTGTGGAAACACAAAAAAGTTTGCGATATGACCCCTCTGGAAGTAGTAGAAGGGCCAGAGTTGAATTATGCGAGACCGATTAACGAGCTACTCGCGGCGAGCAACCAGGTTCTAAACGCGAACGAAACACTTACCCATACGGTAATGGACCTGATTAAACAGAACCAAGACTTGCAAAAACAGCTGATTGAGCTTGCCAAGGAAGGAAGAAACACTATTATTAACAATACAACCAATAATAGTTTTAATCTGCGCGTATATTTGAACGAGACGTGCAAAGATGCAGTCAATATGATGGATTTTGTCAACTCGTTGCACCTCCAGTTAACCGACCTGGAGGAAACGGGGCGTCTAGGGTATTCTAATGGGATGTCGCGCATTTTTATTAATGGACTAAAAGAGATGGATGCGTGCAAGCGCCCAATCCATTGTAGCGATTTAAAGCGAGAGATATTATACATAAAGGAAGATAATGTGTGGGAAAAAGACACCGACACGCGCGAAAAAATCAAAAAGGCGATACGCAAAATAGAGCAAAAAAATATTCAGCAAATCCCGCTCTGGATAAAGGCGCACCCGAATTGCGTGGTCGGGTCCAACCGCGAAAATATTCCCTATTTAAAAATGGTGATGCAGTCCACTGGCGGGCTTAACCCAGATGAGGAATCCAATATGAATAAAATAATTAGTAATATTGCAAAAGAAGTGTGCATCAATAAGGAGGGGCATATGTAGATTGGTGGATATGTGTCATATTTATGAGAATAGGGTTTCGCAACGGTTGCAATACACAATGTGCATAAAGTGGTTTATATCCACTTCAATATCATTTTCCGTGATAATATGCACACATATTTCGCGAATGCGTTGCTTAATTTTTAACAGAAACATATTACACTGCTCTATAATCGCTTGGGACGCAGGGGTCGGGCTTACATTTTTATAAAACAGAGTGGAATAGGTCTCCGTAAGTCGCTTCATTTTAATCAGCGTCCCCAGCTCGTCGTTGCTTTCATTGTTGGGGTCGTAGCTTTTGCTCAGCTCTTTGATGAACTCTTTTTGGATGTTTGCGTTGAACACTGGGTCGCTACCTTCTAGCGATTCAATGGAGCAAGACTTGCAAAAGTTAATCTCGTCCTCGGACGCATTTGGCGCAAATAAATATTCGTGCTCCTCCCCTCGTTCTCTTGGGTCCTTGATATCAGGCGCAGTTATGTCATTGTCATCCTCTTCTTTACGAGGGGGTATCGTGTTATTATAGCTTGGTTCGCTCATTGTGAATCTGTATTAAATTATATTATTAATAAATCTTTAGATTACTAATAATATACGTTTTTGTGTTTGTTTGTGTGTTAACATATACCATAAATCCCATACAATTATATGATTGTTTCAATAAGGTTACCATTACTGTTATAAACCCAAATCTCACATAAATATCCAGCATTTTTTAATGCTTGTTGCTTTAAATATATACAATCATATTTCATTTTAACAGTCCACGTTGATTTAACTTCTATACATCGTTGTTGTGATTTAATTAAACAATCAACAAAATATCTCCGTTTTTTCCCTTTTGCATCTTCATACCATATCGTAGGGACATCGCTTCTTTTAACTATAATATCATCCTCTGAAATATTTTCTTTTTGTAATAAATCATTTAACATAAAATGCTCGTAACCTTGTATACGCTCTATTCTTCCAGATGGAAAAATATAATCTTTTGATTTATATGCGTTTTTAGATGCTTTTTCAGATACTTCAGCATGTTGATGTGGATGTTCACACCCATATTTGTCTAAGCAGGTTTGTTTGATTTTTTGTTTAATTTCTTCATTTTGGAATGGATTTTCACACCCATACTTTTCTAAAAATGTATTTTTTACTTTATTCATTAGTTCTTTATTTTGTGATGTATATTTTACACCATAACGTTCAACCATAGTTTCTTCCATTTTTTCTCGTAATTCTTTATTTTGTGATGTATATTTTACACCATAACGTTCAACCATAGTTTCTTCCATTTTTTGTCTTATTTCTTTATTTTGAAATGCGTTTTCATATCCATATTTATCTATGTTTGTTTGGTTAACCTTTTCTCTTATTTCTTTATTTTGCATAGCATTTTCACAACCATATTTATCTAGGTTTGTTTGCTTAATTTTTTCTCTTATTTCCTTATTTTGAATAGGGTTTTCAACACCATATTTTTTTAAACAGGTTACTTTAGATTTTATTTGTTTTTCTTTTGTTTGTAAATAATATTCACACCCATACTTTTCCAAACATAATAGTTTTGCTTTTTCTTTTCCTCTATTTACAGAACACGTATGACAATAAAACCCACCTTTTATACATTGTCTAAACGTTTTACACACAGTTTCATCACAATCGTGAGATAAGCATTTTGCTTCAATAGTTGTTTCTCTATTTATTTTGATATTAGAATAATCATTCATAAGTGTTATCCAATTTTCTTTGCAAAAATGTTGTAAAAAATCATAATTATATCGTATTTGTTGTGTAGGGTTATTCATTTATCTAGATAATATGGTAAGAGATGTTTATATTATTTAGATTATATGCCATATGTTGAAATATCTATGAGTTAGTAATGGTATTAACAATACGTTTAATTATACAAGTTGCGCCACGTTTCTTGCTCCACATTCGGCTTAATCAGCTTGTCCACGATTTGTTTGGTGACGGTAAACGGGAACTCTACCTTTAAGGTGATGTCCTGCTCAAACAGGTTGGTCTCTGGCTTCATCAACCGATACAAGTTCAGTTTGGTGTATATAATCTCAAGGCATCGCTTCAGGTTGCGCACTCCTTCTTCCTTTTGGCAATGCGTATCAATAATATAATGCAGGGCTTCTTCCTGAATAATGATATCTCCCTCTTTAAACTTGACTTGCTCCTGTATCGCTGGTAACAAGTGCTTGTTGGCAATAATGGTTTTTTGTTTCTTGTCATAGCCCTTGGTTTGGATTTTATACATTCGGTCGCGCAAAATCGGGTTAATCTTGCTCTCGTCATTGTAGCTAAAAATAAACAAACACTTGCTCAAATCAAACTCAATGTCGGAGAAATATTTGTCGTGGAATTGGGAGTTTTGAGTGCTGTCTGTCAAGTGCGTCAGTATGCCCACGATTTCCTCCCCTTTTGGCGTGTCGCTGATTTTGTCCAGCTCATCAAAATAAATCACTGGATTCATACATTTGCTCTCAATAATGATTTGCACTATCTTCCCCCAAGTGCTTCCTTCATATGTATACGAGTGCCCCTCCAAAAAGCTACTGTCGGTGGCTCCTCCGAGCGCAATGAACGCAAACGGGCGATTCAGTATTTTGCTAATTCCGTTCTTGACAATAGAGGTCTTCCCTGTGCCCATCGGGCCTTTCAACGCAATGGACGTGCCGATGGATTGTGGGTTGGTAATGAGCTGTCCAATCATCTGCATCACCTGCATTTTGGCATCGTTTAATCCATACACCGCCGAATCCAGCTTTTGCAGCGCGTTTTCCATAAACTCGTGACAAGCGTCCACCCCGTTCTCAATGGTCACGGGCAAGGTTTCATACTTGCCAAATGGGATTTTCATAAACGTGTCCACCCAGTTTTTGATTTTATGAAACTCTCCGCTCCCGTTATCCATATATCGGAGCGTATTAATGCGCTTCATCGCGCACGCCTTGAACGCGCTGGGAATGTTGGACTCAAGCAATGTGAGCTTGTATGGTTTCTCTATACGGGTAATCGCATTAATCTCGCGCAGTTCACGAATGATTTTTTTCTGCGGTTCAATGCCCAACTTTTGGAAAAACGCAAAATCGTTCAATTTATTCTTATCGCGCAGCTGCTTTTTAAACATCTTGCAATTATCCTTCTTTTGCTTGATGTCTTGCTTTGCCTGCTTCTTCTTAATGGAGGCAATGGAGGCTTCGCAGTTTTGTATACACATTTGGATGGTCTTGTTGGCGCTTTGTTCTGCTTTGATTTTTTTGAGTTCCTCCAATACGGTATGCGCATCGGCAAGCTGTTTTTCTAAATCGTCGCTACTCTTGGCGACCTCTGCAGGCGCGGGTTTTTGTTCGGCAGGCGTCTCGGATGCCTTCTCCCCCTTGCGCTTACGCTTTTCTCTTTCTACTGTAGCGCAGTTGTGCACGTGGCGTTTGGAGTGCTTCTTTTTGGTCTCCTTTTTGGGGGTTTCCTCCTCTTGTTCCTCACTGTTGTCTTCCTGCTCATCTTCGTCTTCTTCTTCTTCTTCCTCTTGTTGGTCGCTGGTATCCGCTTCTGGACTTTCGTATACATAGTCGCTGTCTTCGTCTTCGTCCTCATCTTCATAATCATCGTCTTCATCGTCTTCATCATCTGAATCGTCATAATCATCATCTTCGTCTTCGTCCTCATCTTCGGTATCCCAGCTGGAGTGCTTCTTTTTCCCCTCTCCAATGGTGAAAATGATATTGATTTTATTTGAATTGCGTTTCTTTTTTGAGTGAGCGCCTTCATCCTCGGATTCGTCCTCTGAATCCTCGTCGTCGTCGTAGTCTTCGGATTCACTTGTTTGCTGACTGGATACCTCCTTGTCGTCGTCGTCATCGTCTTCTTCCTCCTCTTCTTCAGACTGTTTCTTTTTCTTTTTGTTGTCCTTTTTGTATTGTTCATACTTTTTGTCATAGGCCTCCTCTACCTCACGAGAGAAGAACTGTTTGCGTTGGAGTGGTTTGCGATTTGTGTTACGGCGAAGCAGTCCTAGTTTGGTTGGTTTCTTGAGACTTAGTTTTTGTTTTAGACGGTTCTTTGCATTCACTTTTTTTTCCATATACTTGGATGGAAATATTTGAGAGACTAGGTCTAGATACTCGTCCTCATCAAAACTGTCTTCTTCCTCGGAGTCTAATGATAATCGGTCTTCTTCCCCCTCCGACCCACTCTGACTGGAAGAATCATTACTATCTGAAGACTCATTCAATTTGCATTGTTTGGATTTGCGTGGATTTATTTTATTATTCTTTTTATTTTTTACTACGCGAATAGAGGTATCTTTTTTCATTGTTACTTATACATATGTGCAAAATTATATTTAAGTATAAATATAAATTGCATAACCCCAACCCCTCATTGGACCATTAGAACCGTTCAGACAAAAGACAAAATACAAATGGAAAGTCAAAACAAACCAAATCACAAATAAGACGAAAGTAAAAAGATGAAATAAATAAAATTGAAAAATATTAATATAAATATTATCGTATTAATATAATAAGATGTCTTCAAAAGTTGGAACAATGCAACGCAACAATGTATCAAAGGTTATCGGTATTCAATTTAGTATTTTATCGCCAGATGAAATCAGGAAGGCATCTGTCGCAAAAATCACCAGTCGCGAGATGTATACAAGTAATAAGCCCGCGTTTAATGGGCTGTTTGACCCGCGAATGGGTGTCTTAGAGCCAGGCGCCATATGCCCCACGGATGGTTTAGGTTATATGGAAACTCCTGGATATTTTGGTCATATCGAGTTAGCGAGACCAATTTATTACATTCAATATTTAAACACAATCAAAAAAGTGGTGAGATGTGTATGTTTTAAATGTAGCAAACTTCTCATCAGCAAAGAAAAATACAAACAAGCGCTCTCTATGGCTCCCAAACAGAGATGGGAGTATGTCTTCTCCATTGCAAGCAAAGTGAAACGTTGTGGCGCCGATACGGACGATGGTTGCGGTTGCTTGCAGCCCAAAAAGTTCAAATCGGAAGGCATTGCCACCATCTTTGCCGAATGGACTGGAGACGAAGAGAATGAGAACATTGTTATCAAAATCACGCCTGAAATGATGTTGAAAATATTCAAACGCATCTCCGATGAAGACGTGACCTTTATGGGGTTTAGTCCCTTGTGGTCTCGTCCAGATTGGATGATTTGTCAAGTGCTCGCGGTTCCCCCTCCTGCAGTAAGGCCATCGGTAAAGCACGATGCCCAGCAACGCAGTGAGGACGACATCACGCACATTATGGTAAACATCATTAAAACCAACAAAATCCTGCAGGAAAAGCTGGACAACAATGCGCCCGAGAAGGTGATTGAAGATTGGACCACTGTCTTGCAGTATTACGGCGGGTCAATGATTGATAATAAAATACCTGGCTCCTCGCCAGTCGCCCAGAGGTCGGGAAGGCCCTTGAAGTCTATTAAAGACAGATTAAATGGGAAAGGAGGAAGAATGAGAGGAAACCTAATGGCCAAACGCGTAGACTTCAGCGCTAGGTCGGTAATTACTGCCGACCCGAACCTGTCTATTCGCGAGTTGGGTATCCCAATGAAAATTGCCAAAAATATTACCAAGCCTGTGGTCGTTAACAAGATTAACAAGTCGTTCTTAAAACAACTCGTGTTGAACGGACCAGACATACACCCAGGCGCAAAAATATTGGAACGCAAAAACGGAGAAAGTATCACTCTACGATATGTGGATAGGGCCTCCATCGTGTTGGAGGAAGGAGATATTGTGCATCGCCATATGATGAATGGCGACCCAATATTGTTTAACCGTCAACCTACTTTGCACAGAATGAGTATGATGTGTCATATTGCAAGAATAATGACGCGCGGAGATACTTTTAGAATGAATGTAGCCGATAGATTTAGTGTCGGCAACAGGGGGCGTTAAAAGCGTGTTACCCCCTAGTGATTCCACCTTTTAGAAAGGTGGTGTTGCAACGTGACCAAATTGCTGGAAGTTCCTGAGAGCCTTTACTACCACTCTAACGCTGAAAAGTGTTGGAGGAACTCGGTTAATAGCCGAACCCAATGGTAAAAATGTAAAGGATTGGATAATCAGCAGCCAAGCCCCTAAACTCGTTATGATAGAGCATGGGGAAGGTTCAGAGAGTAGACGATCACGGGTCTTAAATGAGGGTCTAATCAACCTGATAAGGCACAAGGTGTATTCCGCCCTTACCATAAATGGTAAGGAAACTATAAGGTTGGACTAAACCTTACAATGCTGACTTCGACGGGGATAGACATATGTAAAGAACATTTTGTCCCCAACAGGGAGCGTGAAAAGCGTGCAACTCCCTAGTTATTTGATTCTTAATAAAAAGCACTTAAAAATAAATATTTAATTATTATAAAATGGAACTGTCAAAACATTTAGAACTATCAAAACAGACTTTAGATGAACCAACCAAAAGATATTGCGAAATATATAAAATTATTAACCTTTCAAATGGTAAGATATATGTAGGACAAGCAGTCTCTCATATATTGAATCATAAAAAATACCGACCATACGGACACGAAGGTAGATTCAGATGCCACATTTCAGAAGCTTTCTCAACAAAAAAAAACCAATCACACTTTTTGAATAATGCTATTAGAAAATACGGTGTGGATAATTTTATAGTTGAGTTAATAGAATGTTGTGAAATATCTAACGCTGATGAACGCGAAATATACTACATTAAAGAGTTAAATACGTTATATCCTAATGGATATAATTTGAAAAATGGAGGTAGTGTATTTACTCATAGCGACGAAAGTAAAAAACGTGTATCTAATGGTGTGAAACAGTATTTTGCAGATAAAAAATACGAAAGGTTTAAAGACATAAAAAATATTGACGATGATATTGAAAAATATATAAAACCATTAAAAAGAAATAATGAGCAATATGGTTGGTATGTTTATATAGACAGAATTAAAGCAGATTTTGGTGGAGTTCATATTCCATTAGATGAAAGTAAAATAAGTGCAATAGATTTTATACAAAAATTAAAGAATCATTTAGCAACATAACCAAATTGCGGGGAACCACCTTAGAGCCTTCACTACCACTCTAACGCTGAAAAGTGTTAGAGGAACTCGGTTAATAGCCGAACCCAACGGTAAAAATGTGAAGGATTGGGCAATCCGCAGCCAAGCCCCTACACTCGCTATGATAGAGCACGGGGAAGGTTCAACGACTAGACGGTGGTGGGTCTCATATGATGGTCTAATCAACCTGATGAGGCTTAAGGTATAGTCTAACCTTATAGGAAACTATAAGATATTCATTGGAAATGAATTTACACATGCCACAGGACCCAGAGTCCGAATCGGAGCTATTAAACTTAGCGGCCGTGCCATACCAGATAATCAGTCCGAGCAATAATGCGCCGATTATTGGCATCTACCAGGACTCAATGGTTGGCAGTTTTCAGTTCACAAGAGACACAGTGAACTTCAGTATTCGCGAAGCAATGAACCTGCTGATGATGTGCAAACACGTCAATGTGGAGAAGCTCTTGTCCTACGGAGACAGAATTACCAGCTTCAACGTGCTATCCCAAATTATGCCCAACTATTCAGTTAAAATGAAGAACAAGCGGTTTAAAGAAAAAGACGACCCTTCCAAATCCAACAACGTGGTGGAAGTGAAAAACGGAGAATATTTGCGCGGGCAGATTGATGAGGGAATCTTTGCAGGTGGTGGGTTAATCCAACACTGTTGCAATGACTTTGGTAACATGGCCGCCTCCACCTTTATTGACGACTTGCAAAATATTGTGACCGAGTATATGAAAGGCACTGCATTCAGCGTCGGTATTAGCGATTTAATTATCAGCGACACCGCGAACAACAACATTGTCAAGATTATTAACGAAAAGAAAAATGCGGTCAAAGCCATTATTGACCAAGTGCAAATCGGCGCATTTGAAAACAACAGCGGCAAAACAAACGAGCAAGAGTTTGAGAGCCAGATTGATAATGTGCTGAAAAAGATTACCGCAGAAACGGGCAAGGAGTGCTTGAACAACTTGCAGAAGGACAACCGCTTTGTAGCGATGTCTCAATCCGGCTCCAAAGGTTCGGACCTGAACATCACGTTTATGATTGCCTGCCTCGGTCAGCAAAACGTAGACGGCAAGCGCATTCCCTACGGGTTTGAGCACCGAACCCTTCCCCATTACACCAAATACGATGACACTCCAGTCGCCCGCGGTTTCGTAGAAAGTTCTTACATCCACGGCCTCACCCCACAGGAGCTGTTCTTCCACGCAATGGGTGGTCGTATTGGTTTGATTGATACGGCTGTGAAAACTAGTTCTACAGGGTATATCCAAAGAAGATTGATTAAAGGATTAGAAGACCTAATGGTGAGCTATGATATGACAATTCGCACCAGCAAAAACAAAATCGTCCAGTTCAGTTATGGCGATGACAACATTGACACGATTAAGGTGGAGAACCAAGAGCTCCGATTAGTGACAATGTCCATTCAAGAGATTTATGCACACTTCAACAACCCGCAAGAGGAGTTCACTATGAAACAGATGTCGTTACTGTTTGTCAAGGCAGCCATCACCCGATTCAAAAAGGAACTCCCTGCGTTTATTGAAAAATGCAAATATTACACGGATTTTATGATTACCAAGCGTAACGAAATTGTAAAGTATGTATTTGGAAACAAAGACGAGAAAATCGTGCGCGCTCCAGTTGGGTTTGCCCACTTGATTAATAACGCGATTGGTCAGCACAACTTGAGCGCGACTTCGTTAGTGGATATCACCCCTATGGAAGCGTATGACCTGATCGAGCACTACTATGCCCAGTTGGAGAAGTTATACTATGTCGCGCCAACCCAGCTGTTCAAAACCTTGTATTACTTCTACTTGTCTCCCAAAGATTTGTTGTTCTCCAAGCGTTTCAACCGAGTTGCTCTCACTGCATTGCTAGAAACCATCACGCTGAACTACAAGCGCGCCATTGTCGCTCCTGGAGAGATGGTCGGTATGATTGCCGCGCAAAGTATTGGTGAACCTACTACCCAAATGTCGCTCGCGTATGATGAGCACGTGAAACTGGTAAAGGTAGATAAACGCACAGGCGCACCCACAATCGTATCTGCCCACATTGGCGACTTTTGCGATGACCTGATTGAAAAGTATCCAGAGCGAACATTCGGAACTGGACACGCCAACAGCGTAGAAACCTTGCTGGAAGGCCTTGATGAGGAGTATTACGTGATTGGCGTGGACAAGGAGGAGAAAACCGTTTGGAACAAGTTATCTCACGTCAGCAGACACCCAGTCAATGGAAATATGATGAAAGTGACAACCAAGTCTGGGCGCGTAGTGCACACCACCACCAGCCACTCCCACTTGGTGAGAGCAAACCAGACGGTCGAAGCGATTGTGGGCGCCAATATGAAACCAGGAATGCGCATTCCTGTAGCAAAACATATTGACAACCTGTTTGTAAATAGCCACGTGCAAATTGGCGAGAGCTTACCCCCTTACAAATTGGACTACTCGTTTGGCGCATTCATTGGTGCCTACCTTGCCAATGGTAGCTATACGCCTTCCAAGATATTTATAAGCAATGTTCCCAGCAGTTGTATGAGCAAGTTGGATAATGTCATTATGGGTTATGACGAGACTGGCAGCGACGGTGAACTATCCAACATTAGCGTAAGAAGCAAAGACTTAGCCACGTTTATTGAAAGAACTTGCAAGACGGTTGTGTTTGACAAAGTGGTTCCCGATTTTGCGTTCACGGCGCCGATTGAGTTCAAAGCAAATCTTATCCAAACATATGCAGATATGTCGGGCGCAATCCTGTGCGATGAAGACAAGAAACAAATTGAGATATATTGCCGTAGCAAACAACTGGTGAGCGACTTGGCGCTCTTGCTCTGCTACTTTGACATATTCGCTACTATTACAAACAACCCTACAGTGGAACCAGGCGTGCAAAGCTTTACACTCATCATTCCCGCGTGTTATTCCGCCCAGTATTTTAAATGTATTGGAAGCATGACACACACAACCGAGCTATACGAGTTCAGTAAACATTACGCGCTACCCTTTGACTGCGACAGAATCAATGGACTCGGACCCGTGCTGAGAAGCTGCTACAAGGAGATACCCGTGATGAGTGTAGTCGCCTTCATTAACGAAGATACCGTTTCGCGCTCCTCTCTGAAACAAATTATCCGAGACATTGAATATCACCCGAACTCAGACAAAGTGGAAAAAGAACTGGCGATAATAAGACAAGCATATTACTCGGGGGTAATCTGGGACGAAGTCGTGAGCATCGAGACATACAGCGCGCCCCAAACCGAAGTCGTGTATGATTTCACAGTGCCCGCAAACCAAACATTTATGACAAGCTACGGTATCATTGTGCACAACACACTCAACACATTTCACTTTGCTGGTGTGGCGTCCAAGTCCAACGTAACCCGTGGTGTGCCAAGAATTGAAGAAATATTGTCCTTGTCCACAGAGCCAAAGAACCCATTGCTTACGGTGTATTTGAAGCCAGACGACGAGACCGACCGAACCAAGGCACAGACCATTATGTATATGCTTGAGCACACCAAGATGAGAGAAGTGGTGCAATCGGTGGAGTTATGCTTTGACCCAGATGATTTGAACACGATGATTGAAGCGGACCGCACCACTATGGAGCAATACAAGCGCGTGGAAGACATATTGAAAGAATGCGCCGAAGATAGCTCAAGCGAAGAAGTCGTCAAGTCTAAGTGGGTCATACGTATGGAGATGGACGCGGAGGTGATGTTGGAGAAAAATATCACAATGGACGATATCCACTTTACCCTGAACAACAGCTTTGGCGAAGAAATCAGTTGCGTATACGCGGACTACAACGCGGACAAACTTGTGTTCAGAATAAGAATGAACGAGGTTATCAATAACTCGCGAAGTGGCCAAAAGAAGACCAAAGTGAACTCGCTGGACCAGTCGGACCAAATCTACTTGCTCAAGAACTTTCAAGAGCAAATGCTGGACAATGTGGTATTGCGAGGAATCAAAGGTATTGACAGCGTAGTGCTTAGAAAGATTAAAGACAATGTGGTGGAAACGGCAGGAGCATTCAAACAACAGGAAATCTGGGTGCTAGACGGTGTTGGGTCTAATTTGCTGGATGTGCTTGCACTGGACTACATTGATAGCACTAGAACATACAGCAATCACATTGTGGAAACCTATAATGTATTGGGTATTGAAGCGGCGCGCCAATCAATATACAACGAATTGGTGGAAGTGCTGGAGTTTGACAACGCATACATTAACTACCACCACCTGAGCCTGCTGTGCGACAGAATGACCTACACACATAGGTTAATCTCCATCTTCAGACACGGCATCAACAGCGACAACATTGGCCCGATTGCGAAAGCCTCGTTTGAAGAAACGCCCAAGATATTCTTGGATGCGGCGCAACACGCGGAGCTGGATATTATGAGGGGAATATCGGCGAACGTCATGTGCGGTCAGGAGGGATTTTACGGAACAAGCGCGTTCCAAGTGATACTGGACATTGAAGAAATGAAGAAGCAACAGCCAGTGGACGTAAGCTTTGCCGACGAGACCAAGGAGCTAGAGAACTTGCTGACGGGATTGAAAGACGCAGAGGCAGGCAACGTGTGCAGCACAGACAACCTGAAGATAAATAACTATGTGGCGAATATCAAGCAAACCAAACTTGGCGAAGACAACGAGTATAACCCTGGATTTTAAAAGGTAAGTAGTAGATAGTAGTTAGTAGATAGTAATACAAGTATAAATAATAAAAAATAAATAATAACATATTTTTTATTATTCATTGTTTGCAAAATAAAGGAAACACATATGGACATATTTATCTTCGTTTTGTTTTTCTTTGTTTCCCTTGTTTCCCTTGTTTCCCTTGTTTCCCTTGTTTCCCTTTGTTCACTCTTTTGGTTTGCTTCGCTCGCTTTGCGCGTTTGGATTGTTTTGCTCGGTTATATCGTTTCACTTTTTTTGTCCTGTTACCTCCCTTCTGTTTATTTATTGCCGCTTGAATTACAGACCCGGAAGGATTCCCTCTTATTTGTGTTAACGTGTTATCATTCACGAAACCCGAACCAAAAATGAACCTTACATTGTAGTTCTTATCGCTAATAACCTTATCTAAAACCAATTTATCCAAAAACCTATTTTTCAAGTCATCTACATTGTTAACCTGTTCAACAGGTATATCGTATTTTGTGCCTTTGTATAGTATGATAAAGTTATCCCCTGGAGCCGCAATGTTGCTTTCTTCTTTTTCCGCTGGATTGGCGGATTCACCGCAAACAGGAGAGGCTACAAATACACCATACACATCGGTTTCTTTTTTAGGCTGGCAGTGGTCAGAACTCGCTCCACCAGAACCTCTTAAAAAATCTTCTGAAACAATGGCAGGTAATTTTAATCCCGTATTTCTAAGAACAAACATATTTCCTGACAACGGGTCAATTATTTTATCCGCATCTTCCAATTTAATCAATATTTGCAAGGGAACTACGGAGGACAATGACAAATAAGGAGTATCATACATTACATTCTCATCTAAAACAAATTGTAACGAATTGCCTGCTTTCCTGCATCCATATTTTATATTTGTAATGATTAATTGTTTTTTTAGTGATTTTTTTGTTGTATGATAATACTGGCCATTTATTAAAAACACAATATTGCCTGGGGTTTCTTTTAAATAATCCTGTATAACTGTGTGGTCTTGCGTTTCTATACTAAAGCCGGTTTGGTTTATATTTATCTCATCTTTTGGGAACGCATTTATCACTTTGGATAAATTATTTTGGGTTGCGTAATGTAATACAGAAAAGCCATCTTTATCCACCTGATACAAATTAACTTCGCCAGTACGAATTAATGCTAGTGCAACGTCCTCTAGGCTATACTCACACGCAATAAGTAAAGCAGATACCTCCTCATAGTCTACGTGTCCTGGGTTTGATTTACCCGTTTCAATTAACGCTAACGCAACTTCTGTTAACCCATTTTGGCAAGCAATAGTTAACGCGGTGTCTTTACTATTATTTACGTGGTCTGGTTTAGATTTACCCGTTTCAATTAACGCTAACGCAACTTCTGTTAACCCATTTTGGCAAGCAATAGTTAACGCGGTGTCTTTACTATTATTTACGTGGTCTGGTTTAGATTTACCCGTTTCAATTAACGCTAACGCAACCTGTGTTAACCCGTTTCTGCACGCAAGTATTAAGGCAGTGTCTCCATCTCCATCAATCTGCCCTGGCTTGGATTGATTTGTGTTAATAAGATTTACAGCAACGTCGTCTAACCTCCTGTGGCAAGCCAATATTAATGCAGTTAATCCATTATTTGTTACCTGACCAGGTGCCGAATTACCCGTTTTAATTAATGCGAGTGCTATTTTTGTTAACCCGTTATTGCAAGCATATGTCAACGCGGTCTCGCCATCGTGATTCACCGTGTCTGGTTTGGATTTACCCGTTTCAATTAATGCGAGTGCTACATCTGTTAGCCCGTTATAGCAAGCCATCATTAACGCAGTGTCTCCGCTTTTATTCACATATCCCAAGTCAATTTTCTCACTATTTGTATTACCAATATTAATCAATGCGAGTGCAACCTCCTTTAATTGTTCGTCCTGGCAAGCAATTATGAGTGCATTGTCTCCGTAGAAGTCTGTTAGTGTTAGGTCAACTTTGCCAGTGTTTATTTCATTTATAAGCGAGTCTATATTCGGCCTTGGCCGGGTCAACTTGTCCAGAAACGACTCCGACTTAACCTCAACTGGCGAAACTGTATTAGCCATAATATATATTATATGATAAATAAATATTAAATGTTTTGTATTATATTATGAAATGGCAACCTTTTGCACTATTTTCCAAAAAAAAAGTAAAACGCACGACGTGTTTTTTCCAGACGGAGATAATACCGACTTTTGGAAAAATGTCTATAATAGCGAGCCCCAAGTAGCCCCGTATGAAATGCGATACGCAGACAAGTTGCAAGACAACACTCGTTTTATGTGTTATTATATGTTGAACCAGATGCATTTTCATATGCACCAACGCCCAAACACGTGCAATTATTCGCGCATCAAGTTGGACGCCCTGATGTATGTGCTGGACAACGAGTTTTTGTCCCCCCAACAAAAGCAACACATATTCAAAGCGTTTTCAAAAACGCAAAACCACTATTTCGCCTTGTCCCGATTTGCGCGCGCGTATAAATACAAGAAGGCGAAGGTTGGGATTGACACCGATTTGGGGTTGAACAAAATAAACTTGCGAAAATCCAACACGATTGTGATTTACCAAAATGGCGTTAAATATTTCTTTGTCATTCAAGACCTTCTCAATATCATTGACTCGTGCTTGACGAATGACAATGTGTTTTTCGCGGACCCAATCCCAATCAAGAACCCATACAATAATATCCCGTTTAGTGCGGCCAATTTATACAATATTTATTTCTTTGTCAAAGAGCGCAATTTCGTTATGCCCACTCTTCTTCACTTGTTTTTTCTATCCAGTTTTAACTTGCAGCACTTTATTATCGAGAACGAAGCATATTTGCGCGATGCGTCTATCAAAAAATACATACAGAACACCCCCGCGTCGTTATTGCACAACAATGCGCGCACGCTATTGTCCACCAATAGATATTCCTCACGTTTACGCATTTGCAGCGAGTTCCCCAAAAGCGACCTGGTAGAGATTATGCGCCCCTATTTGTATTTGTATTTTATAAGTGAATACTCTTTGCAGACGGACAAGCGCCACAAATACCAAACCTATTTGGACGATAGGCTAAAGCAGTTGTATTATTTTAATCCACGGTTTGGGCGCAAGTATATTGAAGCGTCCAACAACGTTATTAAGTTTAACACCGACCACCCCGCCTTGACGTTTTCTTCCATTGATTCGCATTTTCGTAGGAATGCGCGCGCAAGTGAAATGTTCACGTGGCATTTTCGCCCTGCCGTGAGGGGACCGCAATTCCATCCTATGATTCAACCCGTGTTCCCTCCTGCGCGACGATTGCGAATAATTGTCCCCGAACCAACACGCGAACCAGAATACGGGAACGATAGCAGTAGCGATAGCAGTAGCGATAGTAATGATAATGATAATAATGATAATAATGAGGACCATAGCGATAGTGAGTTTGTTAACGTGAACCCTCCTCATAATCGCGCCCGTACCCATAGCGATAGCGAGGATGATAGTTACTATAGTAGCACTGAGGTAGACAGCGATGCGTCCAGTGTATCCTAATCGCGTGTATATATAACCCATACCCCTTGATATAATGCAAAACATATGTATTATATAAAGTATTGTTAACTTATCCCTCATAAATGAGTGTTTATTTGGTATTATGAGTGCGCTTTTTGGTGCGCCTTTCACCACCTTTGGCAGGCGCGGCGAGCTTCTGGGGTTTATTGCGCTTACGCGTTGCCTTCGGTTTGGGCTCTTTTCCTTGTTCTGGCGTAACACATTGCGCATTGCCTGTCTTTGTCTTTTCATAATTCGCCAAAAAATCTTCCACGCGGGTTTTGTGCTGGATGGCATCCACAACCTGCGTCTTGCAATCCCCCTCTTTCAACATATGCAAATCAAACGCAACCTGGTTATTGTGATACACCAATTTGTATACTGGGCGAACATCTTTGTGGATAGTATAGCTGGGGGAGAGGATGTAAACCATTTTCTCGTTTTCGTTCACGGTGCCATCTACAGACGCGGAATAGATTACAAACACGGACTGGCGAAAGTTGGACTCCATCATACATTTTTTATCCGTCTTGGTGATAAATGCAGAAGGGACCTTGAAATAGGATAACAGCACCCACACGTCCAAGTTGGTCAAATAATATTCCGCATTCCCAATTAGTCCCTCAAACGATAACGAACCTTCTTGCACCTGTTTCGCAAGCACCTGCTTACCCTGCTCGTTAAACACATTTAGTATGCGATTTTCCATAATCCGCACGGACTCGCGCACATTGGCAGAGCTTTGTGAGCGCGAGAACTCCTCAATCATTCGCGTATACTCTTCAAACAAAATGTCCTTTAATTCATTCGGTGTTTTGTATGGCTCGTTCGTGTTTGGATTGACAATGGCTTTTCCATTTTCGTCCACGTGTTTGCTTAATATATACAGCACCACATCAAACGTGCAATACACGGTGCTACCAAACTGTAACTCCGCAAACTTGCTCGGAAAGCATAACCTCCATTTAAGGGAAGAGATTTGCGGGAGTTTTAATCGGTTGCATTCTTTGGTTATTTTTTGCTCTGGGGTTATCAGCTCGTCAATGGAATCAATGCTGTTGTATTTCAACGCATCTAGCATTTTCTTGGGATACGCCGTGTCGTATGTGTTATTCTTTGCATACGGGTTCTGCTTTGCAGGGACCAAGCCTACGTAATAATCCTTGATTAAACTTTCCAACAGGATAATCTCGTCCTCGTTAATTTTGTACTCAATCTGGTTAAACGACAAATACGTGCTGGGCTTAAAAATGAAGCTATTCACACGACTATATCGGATTAGCTCGTCCGCCAGCTTATCGAAATACATTTGCTCATTGTTGTTGCGCGCGTCCAGCATATTTTGTTTCGGCAAAATAACACTGCACCCGTTTTGTTTTGGGTTCGGCTTGCACAGCGAGGACTGGATTTGCGAGCATTTGTCCTTTGGTGCGCTTGAGCACGTGCCATATTTTTGAAGTTCTTCGTCAAACCATATTCCTACCTCCTGAGAAAGGTTGACCCGAGTAGAAATGTTGCTTTGTATTAGCTGGTTGATTGCCTCGTAGTCAAAGTCCTCAAACTGGATAATGTTATTTTTTTGCACTTGCGTTTGGAGCATACGAACCACCTCCTCCAGCTTTGTGTTGTAGAGCAAGGACCTATCGTTGATAAGTCTCTCCAGCTGTTGGCGTATTCCCTTGTTTTTGTTCAAAAAGGTGCGCACCGCATTTCTGAAAATATTGAAAAAGTTGGTTTCCAGTTTAATCTTTCGTATGTATTCAATCCGTTCCTTATCCAGCGATTGGTTGTGCAGGGTATGGGTATCCACGGAGTCCAAGTTGGGGTTGTTTAGTAGGGGCGCATCATCCGACGATATTACATAATCCTCCATAACATCTTCCAGCGCTTCCAAATCGTCATCTGACCTTAGCTCTGTTTGCGGGTATGGGTCCTTTATTTGTATAAACTGGTTGCTTTCTGTGAGTACCCCCACCACAACTCCGCTATCAATGACACGGAATCGCGGGGAAACAGGAAGATAAAGAGGGTGGGACTTTTGCAAGAGGGTGCGCTTCTTAGTGGAGTAGTTAATGAGAGCCAATAGCCGTAATGTATCCGCATAGTTGCCCCAGACCTTTTCATTCTCATCCATATAAACAAATCCTACGGGTTCTCCCCCGATGTTTGAATATAGCGCGCTCGGATAACAAGGCACAAACCCTTGCAGAGTTTTTTTCTGATTTTGGACCACAAGCCCAATCACTTTCCCTTGGTAGTTTAATACCTGGTTCAGAATGGGGAACTTGAGGGTTTGTAGACGGGTAATTAATCGGTCCAATAACACTGGTTTTGAGAACTCAAACACCCTCTTGTCCAAACTGTTTTTGGGCTGACACTTTTCAAAGAGTTGCTTGAAAATCTTGAAAAACATCGCGCGCTCCTTTGCGGGCATTTGCGGGTTCTTTGAAGTAAACGTAGTCAAAATCTTCACGTTGGTCCCCACTTTGGAATACAAGTAGATGGGCTCAAATATGTTGTTGCGCATCATTAGCATAATGGTGGATTTGTGCTCGTTAAACGTTTCACTGGAATACTGGTTGGTTGGGCAGATTAACTCAATGTTGTTGGTGATATCATTGTCTGGAAGCTCCAGAATAATCAAGTTCGCCCCGTGTGGGAACACTTTGGAGTTTTTCTCGCACACAATGTCCCACAAATACGTGTAATCCATATATACGTCGTCGTCATCTAAAAATCGCTTGAACTGCAAGTAGGATTGCACGGCTTTTCTTAAAAATCGGGGACCTTCATCTGCCTCTTCTTCCTGTGGTCCTTGTTGTTTCTTTGATTTATTTGACTTCTTTTGCTTCACCATATTGGTAAACAGCTGAGACTCCTTGTAGTTCACATACATAACTGGGTTCTTGGAGTCATTGTATAGCGGGCTGTCCAACTCAAACGCGGGGTCATCGTGCTCAAAATTGGCGAGCAAATTGCCGTTTTGGTATTTAATAAAATCATCTAACGTCAAGCTCTCAATGATAAGGTCTTTCATCTTACGAACGCTTGGAATCGTCTCGTTATAAAATCTCGCGCTGGCCAAGCACGCAATAAACGACTGGTTTGCGCTGTTTTCCACCCCACAACGCAATAAACATTTTTGAGTGCCCTTGTTGCCAATATTGCCCTGGGTTAGATTGCAACGGATGTTTGCTTCATGCAACAGCTTGGATACCGCCAAAGGAAGAAATCCCCACCTACCAGACGGGAGCGGGAATTGCTCTGGGCCTTTGATATAATCTTCCTTTGAAGGCAACACTTTGGTCTTGTCGTGAACCAAACTGAAACAGCAAGGAATGGAATAGTTCCCCACGGTTTTGTAGGAGCCAGGCTTGTCGGGGTCGGGCACTTTGGTCTCATCCGTTTTTTGCTTGTGGAACCCAGGGTAATGCTGGATATATTTTCCGTTCGCGTCTTCGTGCTCCTTTTTGTAAAAGAAATGGTAAATGCTATGCTTCCCTGGTGTGAGGGCATCTTTGGGGATGATTTGGTCTTTTCCACCACAGATGGTACCTTCATCCACTTGCTCCTGGGTTAGCGGGATGTTTTTGGTCAGGCACCAGTATTGCGGGCACATATAGTAATACTCATTGTTTGGGTTTGTGCTATATTCCACAATATCGTTCTTGGGGACACCGTCTTCGTCTACGTCCACCACAAACTTGTCCTCCGCATTAAACCTGCCTGGGACTGTCCCTGGATTCATTTTAATGACGTGTTTCAATTCTTTTTTGGAGAGAACAACGGGCTGCCTCCTGGCAGTGGATGGACATATTCGCGAGTATTTGTTGAACTTGTCGTTTTTAATTTCTTTGATAGACTTGAAGAGCGTCGTGTCCCTCGTTTCTAGCCGTTTTTGAAAATAATTCGGGCTCTTCAGTTTGAGCTTGGAAATATCGTGCAGGGTATTCACGCTGGCGCGCAACGAAGTGTCCTCCTCCTCCTCATCTTCCTTTAATTCCTCATCCTCGTCATCCTCATCCTCTTCGTCGGAATCGGAATCTGCTTGGTTCTTTTTGAGCACCATCTTGCCCACCTTTTTTGCACCTCCTCTACTTTGTTCCTCTTCGGATTCCTCCTCTTCGGATTCCTCCTCGTCTTCATCGCCAGAATCATCAAACCCAAACAGCTTCTTGGGTTTCGCCGCGAGGGTGGGAACAATTGGCGCAATTTTCTTTTCTTCCTTTTTGGGTTCCTCCTTTGCCTTTGGCTCTGGTATCTTTGGCTCTGGTACCTTTGGTTTGGGTTCTTCCTTTTTGGGCTCCTCCTCTTCAGATTCTTCCTCTTCATCGGATTCTAACCCAAAGATGGCTTTGGATTTGGGCTGGAGAGCAGACGGAACGGTAATTGGTTCGGGTTTCGCGAGTTCCATCTTTTTCGGTTCTTGAACCTCCTCTTCCTCTACCTCCTCTTCAATGCCCTCTTCAATAATATCTTCAAGGGGCACTTGGGTCTCCACCTCTTCGGGAAGAAACGTTTCGGGAATAACCGCGACCGCATCTTTAATGTGGATATCCCCCACGTTTTCAATGCTTTTACCGCTGCACAATCTGGAGACGTCTTTGGCAAATAGCTCATCTGTGTTGGACTGAATAAGCTGGACCAAACTGCCTACATAGATTGGAACAGTATACAAATAGTGCACGTTGTCAATGTTCTCCACTACAACGCTCAACTCATCGTCCACGCTATTAATATGGAGCGTGGATTTGAATCCTGGGTTCAGCTGTTTCTTTGCAATATTCTTATTTGCGCCTAACTCCACTTGGCGTTCATTGATATACTGGGTTACCATTCGGTTCGCATTGTCTTCGCTCATATTAAAATTAAACATCAACTGCTCAACAATGTCTTTGGGTAAAACGTCCTCATCATTAAACTTATCCGCAATAAACGCCATTTGGCTGTTTACTTTGTTAAAGTTGGAGACACGCTTAAACCGTAACGCAACCATCCCATCCTGGGAAGAGCTGTCTTTCTCCAAGTTAAACACGCTGGACACGCACCCAATAATGTCGCGAATGTGAAACGATTTGGTAATTCCAAATGTCGCGTTATAGGTGATGTGCTGAATGGCAATGTTTGGGCTTTGTAGCGTTTGGTATGGGTCCAAATGATGTCCGCTTTGTTCAAAAAAGGTTTGAAGCGTATATATGATGGGGTTTACGTGAGCCACAAGTAGTGCGTCCACCTCTTCTGGCGTGAGCACGCTGTCAAACGTGGTTTCCACCGTGATGTTGCCATTCTTTTCAAAGGTGCAATAGATGGTTTGATTGTTGTTTTTCGCGCTTACATACTCAATATACGCGGAAACAGAGGATTTTTTCGCAATGTCGCGCGAAACCGCGTTCACTGTGGCGAGCGATAAGTAGGGAATCTTACGCCCATCGGTGGAGACGCTATTGGAATAAATACGATAGATATTTTCCTGCTTGTTGTCCATATTGCATTTGATTAGCGGATACTTTTGGGTCGCGTGGAGAGACTTAAAAATCACCTCTAACGGAATAATCGCCGACCTCGTTTGCATTATTGTCAGCTTGATGGATTTTATACCGGATTGCTTGTAGTCAAGCGACCTGGATGACTTGGAGGTATGGGAATGCGCAAACAGGTTAAAAAACAAGTCTACGCACTCAAACACTTTCAGGTCCTCTTTGGATAAAAAGGTGGAGGTGTTTGCAATCAGCTGTTGGTGTTCTGCGTCCAATTTGTCTCTAGATAAGATGCTCTTTTCGGCCAACAAGGGGAAATACACCCCAACCATATAGTCCTCTGTTACTTTGGCATTGTCTTCCTGCTTATCCAGCACATCTTGCGCCAAACACAAGTAAATAGTGTTGTTCAAAATGGCGGGAGCGTTTAATAGGAGACTGCTATTGAGGGTGGTTAGCTTTTGACGAGCATTGTCGCTGAGCATTGGATTCGGGACGGACACCTGAAACGGGTTGGTAACAAATGGGATGTCTGTGCGCAGAGCAAACTGTTGACCAATTGGTGCGTCCACAACAAATCCATTTTCTTCCAAACGTAAGGAAGAAAGTTCGTCGTATGAGTAGGCGCCTTTGTCCGCGGGTAAATCCAAAGTAAAGGGTTTGCCAGTGTTGCTATCACGCAGATTGGATGCGAACTCGCGTATCATATCATAGGATAACGGGAGCTGACCCTTTTGCGTGAGCGAATCGTAGACAGAATCGGTCGTAGCAGTTTGCATTGTGCGTGCGAATAAATACATCTCCTCTAAAGAAAACTGTTTGGAAAAGGCAAGCGCCAGTTTTAGCTTAATACGCTCAATGCTGTCGTCAATATGTATGAAGCTTTCCACAAATACAACCTCAGTCTTTTTTAAGCGAATGTCCTGAAGTTCCGCCTTACTAAAAATAGGTTGTCCGTTTCGGTGGTCGTTAAATGCTACATTCTCTGGGTCTTGCAAAAACAGGTCGTTCAGTGTATCCATTTTGTTATGATATTGTGGGTGAAATCCATAGAATACGACAATTTTATCGGCTTGCTCCACATCTGTTAAATGAGTTACTTTCCATATTGGATTGTGAGCAAGTATAATATTGCCGAATGGGTTTTTTGATGCGTTGTATTCATTGGACATTATTATATATTAGCTGTATAAAAAGTATGTTTGATACTTTTTATATATTTATGTGCGTGAGGTGTATTATTGTTATATCACATTGCGCAACAGTTGGCGCACGCGAGTTATTATAAACGCAGCCAGGAAAAACAAGACGCCACCCCATAGTGTATCCATTATTACTGTCATAAAGGACCAATTTGTAAACAGGGCATAATTGGTGAACTCGTATACGGAGTATATTAATATACCCAACCAGAAGGAATCCAACAGCGACAATTGTTTTTCAATGACAAAGTAGTGGAAGCCAAACACCAGAAAGGTGTAACACAGCAGGAGACCCGCAATGTTCATTTCTAGTGGTGAGCCCTGCACGCGTTTGATTTGTGCTTGGAAATATCCTTTGCTTAGGGACAGATACACGCTGTCTAAAGATATAAACACAATAGACGTAATCAACAACTCATATAACTTCATATATATTTGTATTATATTTTATGTGTCGGGGCGAACAGGAAGAAACGGAACCACTATTCCAAATCAAAATATGGGTTGTCTGTAATTTTCATTCCACAAAACTCCGCGGGGTTCTGCTTGTAGTTTACTGGGTCATATACGTTGCACTCCTTTGCATTCTCCAGCAGAAACTTGAAGTTCTCCCAGAACTCCAACTTGTGACCGATGCTTTTGGTCATTAAATGCGACAACTCGTGAATGGCTACAAACGTGAGCGTGTTCAGGTCAATTAGTTTTTTGGTCTGCTTTGTTTTGGTGAGGCAAAACGCAATCTTTTCACCCTTATTTTCGCTATACGCAGTCAGCTCACTCGTAGGAAGCGTCTCAGAAATACTCTTGGGATTGAAGTTCTCTACCAATCGGTTAATGCCCTCGTGTTCCCCTTTGTATTTTTTGTCCACATAGTCCACAAGGGTTTTGCACTTGTTCGTAACGTGCGCCAATAGGTCCGCGGTTTCGCTCAAGTCTTTGCGGTCGCGAACACAATACCTATTTCCATCCACATCCGAAATAACGCATTTTAAGTTAAATGTGTCCATTTCGTAGTATACATATAAACAATACACTGCAACTAACGTAATAATAGCATAAAATAATATGCTATGGCTTGCCATTATATAATATTATTAAATATTTTATAATCACACAATTTTTTTATCAAGCGCTCAAATTAAGAGGAAACGCGCATTTATTGAGAGCCTACTCCAAGCTCAAGAGGAACGCGCATTAAATCAGGCTCGATGGTGCTCATATTCCAGATGCCAACATCTAACTTGGGGTTAGGAGGCTCGGAACGGATTTGCAAGTTGGCATTTCGCAAGCTTTGACCAATGGTGTCAATACCAATATGGTAACCAGCTCGTAATAAGTTGATGTTGGAGAGGTCGCCCTTTCCAGAGGGGTTTAATTGGGCCCACTGGCTGTTGGCATCCTTGGGCAACAGTTCGGAGGGGTTTTGTAAGCTGGCGTTAACGTTTGCGTTGGGGGCACCAGCAGAAGGGGAGGGCTGACCACTGACGGAGGCAAACACTTCATTGTTTCCAGAAGCATCGGAGGGGACGACATCGGACACTGGTTGTCCTTCGGCGACCTTTCTTTCGTATGCAGCGTTGGTTTGCTTGTCCATACTTTCACTGCCAGCGTATGCCTTTGATGCGAAATATCTGCTTAAGGAAGGCCACAATAAAATGATGGCGCCCACAACAAATACTACGAGAATCCCATAATCATTAAAAAACTTTTTTACTGTTGCACTCATTATATAAAATTAATGATAAAATATTTTTAAAAAGAATAATTAATTGCATTTATATGGTTCATCCTAAATAGAATCGGATAGAATACATATAGAGGCGTCCGATTGCAAACTATTGGGTCCGTCCAGGATTACTAAAATAAATCGGGGGGTTCCCAGATTTACAAAAATAGTGATTGGACAATTGTTATGGGGAAGAACGTTTATTCTTCCATTTCTTCCATTTCTCCCAAATCATCTAACTCCCCCAGGTCATCTAACTCATTCAGGTCGCTTTCGCTATAATCGCTCCCGTCACTCTCGCTATCCGATTCCAGCATATATGTTTTTTTAATGTTTTTTGCTTTCAAATAGGCAATGATGGCCTGCTTCTTGCATTCTTTTGCTTTCTTCCTCGCTTCGTTATATATTTCATAGTAAACCTGGTTGGGCTTTTTTAATGTCATTGTTTCTAAACTATTGTCCACAGAAATATCCACGTTGGTTAAATCCTGGATATCTGCAGTTATTTCTGGTAAATCTAATACTGTAATTTCTCCTATATCATTATTGCTAATATTTGCGCCGACCGTCAGTTTGTTTGTGCTTAACACTTGGTCCAAGGGAACCGTCGTTTGTGAGTTTTGCTTTGTGTTGTTTTGGGTAATGGCTTTAATGTTTGGGGTTGGTTTTTGCGCGGGTGTTACCATGGATGATATGGGTGTTACAGGCGCGTCCTTTGTGATGGTGACTGTGCTGGCCTCTGCTTGCGCAATCATTTTGAAGATTTCTTCTTCCTCATCTTTATCTAACGCCTCAACTATCTTCGGCGTCTCTTTCTGTTCCGCATTTATTGTCCCTCCCTGTTTGACCCCTCCTGTTTTTACTAAAGGTGCCTTGATTACACAACTATCCAAAAACGGGTCGGCGCTCACTTTTAAACACTGCTTAATTTCCAATTCAATTTGAAACGTGTTTGAGGTAAACTTAATTCCCTGCACCTCAATTACCGAGACGATATGCGTGTCGCTCATAATGGACTCCGCGGGGATGGCAACGTCTTCGTCATAAATCTTAATATTGGGTTTGATGTTGGTTCTTACTAAATAGAACCGCCCAGACCGAAACACCTTTACTGGTGACGTGAAACAGCTCTCAATGTCGTGCATTTCCAGTTTGTTTTCTGGGGTGAACCACTCGGCATTCTTACTGAATAGCAATTGTTGACAGGTGGATTCCAAGTTCTCCAACCAGTGAATAAAGAGCTCATCTTGGTTTGTAAACATCAGGTCCGTGTAATATTTTTTCCCGCTCCGAACAAACCCCTGTTTTGTAAGACTTTTAGGAGATTGTATGTATAGAGGCTTACTATTAAAGTATAACCGTGCGAAATAGGAGCCACCTGCTACTGTGGTGAGTGTTCCGAGGGAGCATTTATCAAATGCGAACGTATTATCTGGCTCAATAATGTGTATAGTATCCATTATTTGTGTTGTAGAAAAATATTGCGAGAAACACACGCGTTCTACTTTACTATGAACGCGAGTGCATTTAATATTGCGATTTTTTTTCGCACGCTCTACTAATATTATGCAAAATAGCATTATTAAAGAATGTTTGGAGATACTAAATAGGGACGAGGTTAAAAACCGATTAAAAACCGCACTCAACCCCGTAACGGACTCTATCGTGTGCCAAATCTACCCTTATATCTATGTCATTTTACTCATTGTGTTTATCATTTTCATTCTAATATTAGCCATTTTAGTGCTTTTGGTGTCCCTGTTGCGAAACAAAACGTTCATTACGTCCTTTATTTCTCCGCTCTCCACAATGGTTCCCGACATTCACCCATCAGAATAGATTTACCCATCCGAATAACATTGGCCAACTCATCCATACGTTTTTTTCTATCCTAAATGTATAATGCATACGAAATCGCACCGTGCACGAAGAGTAAGAAGACAACAAACACAACAACGTGGACGCTCACAGAAGCAGGGACAATCGCAGAGCCAAAAGGGTGGAGCTCTTGCGTTTGACCCAGTAGACGGCTTGAACACCAGTGGTGCTGCCGCCAATATGATAAAACTTGTAGGAGATGGAGCAACCCAACTCGCAAACACCCTTGGCACCAACTCATCCAGCAATGCCATTCGTGTGATGGCTGGCGGGAAACGCGGTAGCCGTCGCCTGCGCAAGAAGAATAACAAGCGAGGAGGCGGGTTAATTGATGCCTTGTCCGGCGCCATTGTGCCTTTAGCGTTAGTTGGATTACACCACCAATACGCCAAAAGACGCAGCCAGCGAAAATAATCAAACTGATATGACAGCATAACGCGTAATTTATATCATTTTTGAATATAGGATATATGAAAAAATGATTTGCAAAATGTTTTATTCCATTAGTATATGAGTTTTGAAAGTCAAATCCAGAGATGGGTTCAAATAGATAACAAGATGAAAGAATTAAACGAGCAATTGAGACTGCTACGCGATGAGAAAGCGGACCTTTGCCAAAATATTACCGAATACGCATCGCAAAACAACCTGAAAAATGCGACGATTAAAATTGGCGACGGGTCATTGAAGTTTGCGGATACACGCGTGGCGACACCATTATCCTTTAAACATTTAGAGAAAAGCTTGGGTGAAATCATTAAGAACGAAACGCAGGTGTCCCAAATCGTGGAATATGTAAAGCAGGCGCGCGAAATCAAAGTCGTATCGGAAATAAAGCGATTTGATAAAAAATAATTAATATGCAAGTAATGTATAACACAATGAGCACATTACTGAACCATTTAACGAAAAATATTATGAGCCCTGACGAGTTAATTATTGACAATGGCGAGTTCGCAGGAAACATTTTAGTGCACACCTTGTTTAAATTAGGGAAAACCAATACGCTATTTAATTTACCGCAAGCGGGAGGCGACTCGTCCTCTGATTCTTCCTCTTCTAATTCCTCTCACTCTCATTTATACGATACATTTAAAGGACTTTCGGTCCCCATTGGGATTTTACATTTCAATCCCCCGGATGCCTTTATGGAAGCATATAATGTGGAACCATTTGAACGCACCCGACGTGATAGTAGTAGCAGTAGCGATAGCAGTAGCGATAGCAGTAGCGATAGCAGTAGCGATGAGGAAGAGATGAGCGGAAATGTGAAATGTATATCCGCACTACGTCCCAAAAAAAGTAAAGGAGTCGTAAACGATGAGCTGATTGACCGATTTATTATGTTAGCACAGGAGCTAAACAATCACAAGCAACAGCGCAAGTCGCGAAAGATGCGCGCGAGTCGCCTAGACAAATCGGTTCGCAAGAGTAAAAAACGTATGTAAAAGATTATATAATATACTATATTTATGTGTGAGCCTGTCTTGAAGAGGAGCGAGAAAGAGAGGGACCGTTCAGGCGGAAAGAAGACTCGCAAAACAATGCGCGCCAACCGAAAAAGGGAATGCGCAAATAATGCTGAGCGCGAGACATATAAATATATTGCATCTATATGCAGTATATTGTAATAAGGTATAAGGGGGCGTTTCTGGTTATAGTTTGCTCCAGTTGCGGTGGTTAAAGGGTGACAGCAATATGGTGGACAGTTTGTCTTTCCAATACGCAACGCGCTGCTCCAGCTCAATATCCTTTTTGGTCTTGGGGTAAGGGGTGGTGCTCGCCATCAGCGCCTCCTCGTCGCTCCTCATCTTTGGCTTATATCCAAAGCAGTTCACTCCAAATCGGACCGCGGGGTTCTCAATGTATCCCCCATTCACACCTGGGCGCCCGCAATCGTTCTTGTGGCCATCCACTTTTTGCAACATATCAAATGTGCTTTGTTGCGTAGGATACAGAGCCATCTGCCCTTCTGACCAGCCATAGTTGCACCACTCACCCCCCGAGTTGTAGGCGCTTTCTACCTCTGCGTAGGTCGCCAGTCTGGAGTTGTATGCTTTGCACAAGGCCTTGGCATCATCATAAGTATACTTGTTCCCAGGGACATTAAACACCTCCTTGCCAAACCCGCCCATGGATGGGGTGGACACACTGGCGGAAGGTTGCGCGCCAGTATCCTGAATGACCTGGGGGTTCAACGCGTTGGCAACGATGGAGACAATATCTATGTGGAATAAATATTTTAGACCATACACGAGAGCAACAAACACAAGCACAGTATAAAATATATTACTGGCAACGGACCCGCCATTGACGGAGCCATTGTACTCGGACTGTTCGGAACTGCCTAAACTGGAAACGATTAAAAAGTATATGAATAAGACAAAAAATAAAATAGTCATCGCGGAGGGCGACATTATAAAGGAGTTGATTGCTTGGTAGATATTTCCGGAAGTAGCATCCAACTCAGGGGACCCGCTTGGTCCAGATGGGTTGGCAATAACGGGTGAGCTTATATTCGCATTCATATATTCTATATATTATAAAGCAGTTTTTTTTCTGTAGAAAAAGCAATAAGCTTTTGGACTTATAATGTGGCGAGTATCCGCGACCTCAATGACCGATGCGTCATCGTGCAAATACCATTTCCCGTTGGCGTTTTTAATGAACGCATTATAATGCCCGCCGAGCGTCCCCCCGCTATGGTTACATATTCCATATAACTCATACACATAGCTATCTTTATTATAGCCAATCACAAAGGAGGTCAAGTGCAAATCATCTAAAGTAAAGTGCACTAGGGTTTGGTTTTTCTTGTTGCTGGAACGAAATCGTTTTAAATCAATCACGAGGATTTGCGGAAAGCTCCAAAACAGCATTCTCTTGACCACGTCTTCCTTTTGGTTTGTTTTTTCGTTTAATACGGCATTGTCCCCTTGTAGCACCTCGCCTTGCACGTATAGTTTGAAACAATCCATAAGAGTAGGGTTTACTATATCTGGAATAGGAAGACTGAGCGTGCAGTAAGGTTCTGGTTTGATGCTGAGCTCGTCGCCAGATTGGATAGAGACGAGCTGGGATACCATTACCCCATAAAACATTTTCCAAACTTCGGAATACTCTTTAGAATAGGTGCTTTGTATCATTTCAAAACAAACCATCGCGAGCTTGTCCTTATCGGTTTCCACATTGCCAGAAATGCTCATTTGCACTTTGCGCGAAATCGCATTATGGAAACAGTCAATGACAAAAATGAAAAACTCGGCCACATCATTTTGTGAATAGTCCGTAAACAATAGGGAGCCCTTAATGCGCGCGAGCTTTTGCACAGTTTGAATAAACTTTCCAGGTTTGATGACGCAGTTTTCTTCCCACATCAGCTTGCGCAAATTGTCCCATTCGATTAACAGGGCGGAATCGTAATTGTTATTCAGCTTGCGCTTATAGGTGTCCTTGTTTAAGAAATCGTTGAGCTCATATGTATGCGATAACATTTGCATACAAGAATTGATAAAACACGTATTTCCTAAATTGCCCAACCCAGTTAGGCCTTTGTTTTTGTATTTATCGTATTTCTCACATTTATCGTGTATAGGTTCCTCATTGGTGGTCATTATATTTGAGTAATATATTGTTGTATGATGCATTTATAATTTTATATCATTACAAAAGTGCAATAAATTGTATTAAAATAAGTTTGCTATATATATTATTAACGTATTATACAAATGTATCCATCTCAACCCAACTGGTCAAACACAAATCAAAACACGAACGCAAATGCAAATAATACCGAGACCAACGCGAACCGTCTACCTCAAGGCTTCACCCGAAACATAAACAATTCTCAAATGTATTTGTTAGAAATGTATAATTCACAATACAACGAATTGATGCGCCAAATTAACGAACGATATCAGGAGGCCAACACGATTAGAGAAATGATGAATGCAATTGTTTCTACCTCTTTCCCAAATATGCCTGCACCCAATGTTTTACGCCCGACAACCGCCTGGTTAGGAAATACCAGAGCCAACCCGTTATCCTATGTGGACTCTTTATTTACAAACCCTGCAAACAACCACAGGCGTCAACAACCTCGTAGAACGGTTGGCTCACAAAGAAGAAATCGCAATACGCCCGCGTTTACCCCGTTTGCCAACAGCTTGTTTTCTTCCTTTTTTGAGAGAATCCCTGTGGCGCCAACCAGCGAGCAAATCCGCCAGTCTACGCGAACCCTTGCGTTCCGAAACGTGGAACACCCCATTAATGAAAGATGTCCCATATCGTTTGAAGCGTTCCGGCCAAACGACGAAGTCTTGCAAATCATTCGTTGCGGGCATATTTTTAACCCTTGCGAAATAGCAGTATGGTTTGAATCCAATGTGGGTTGTCCTGTGTGCAGATTTGATATTCGCGACCATAGTCAAGCAGATGCAACGACCCGAAATATGGTTTCTCATACGTTGTATCCAAATGAAGAGAGACCGAGAGAAAGCCCTGAAATAATGCGGCAAAACGCGTCGGATGGTTCTATGTTGGAAGAAACCAAAGAGGAAACAACCTTTCAAGAATCAAAGGAAGAAGAGAGAAGCGAACAGAACACCAATAGTTCAACGAGTAGCGGGGACTTGTCAAGGAGCCCATTGATTGATGCCATTATGTATATTTTGTCGCCTACCTCGGATGAAAGAATCAATAATGAGATGTCCTCTATTATTCAAGAGCTGGGTGGTGGTATTCCTAGTTCTACCATTACGTTTGATTCTTCGCATAATATATATTATATGGATTATGAGTTTAATTTTGGACCAAGAAAATAACATACCCATCCGGTTGTTGAATATAATAAATCGTTACGATAACAGCGAGTATCGTGGTCACAATGCATAAAAAGACTAACAACACATAAACCATATAAAGATTAATGATAATAATATTTATACGAACCAACAAGTTAATGACAACACCAAATGTATATGATGAATGGCACCATCATTTTAATGTGGGGATTTATCTTGAAAAGGAACCTTTACAAGGGGATGAATTACCAGATGAAGTAGAAGTTCCGGTTCGCCATATGTCAAGATGGACTAATGGGGAGATAGATACCTTGTGGAGCGAGTTTCAAATCAAACGTATGATGATTCAAGACATTGCGTCTCAGCATCAGCGCACGTGTGCTTCTATTTTGTATAAATTAAAGAGCGAAGGATTATTGGATTGGCATGGTCCGTTGAATTGTGAAACCATTACCGATATAATAGACAAGGCAAACGACCTAATTTGTAATGCGGATTATGATGAGGAGGAGGAGGATGAGGACGAAGATGAAGACGATGAATATGTCCCCGTGTTAAGCGAAGAGGAAGAGGATGACGAAGAAGACGAAGAAGAAGACGAAAAGGAAGAAAACAGAGGAAAGCGACACATCGTATTTGAGAACTATAAGCCAGATATGATGGACTACGTATTGCACGCATATGTAGATGGGTTCCATTATGCAGTAATGGGGGCGACGTGGACGTTAAATGTGTTCATTGAGTTTTTAAAGTTTGCATCTAGCTCCAACAATTTATAAAGCGGGCAAGTAATTGTTAAAGACAAAGGTGAGCGCGCCTTGAAGACCTGCAAAAATGAACATTACCAAGGCGATTTTTAATAAGTCCTTTGTTTCTGGGAACTCAATTTGTTTTGTTTTTTCGTGACTTGTTTTACCGATGTTGTAGTGGATAATGTTCTCAAACATATTCACAAATATGTAAACAATAAAGGAGGCAACCATTAAATGGGCATTTTTTTTACTTATATAATACATCCTATATAAGTAATACTAGAAAAAATAGTGCAATAAAAATATAGTGCACCTTTTATAATTGAAAACGCTTAAATTACTTAAATATACATACATAAATCATGTATATGCCATTTATTACTTTTATTTATAAAGTTGGAAAAAACAATAAGACATATTATGGTAAATATTGTTTTGATTATATTTCAGATGACCACGAAGGGTTAGATGATGAGGTGAAATATAAATTAATAAACGCATTAAATAAGTATAGAAAAAAAAAGAATATTCCAGAATTAAAGTCAAACATTATTATAGGTATTTTATCTTTTTCATCAAACGACATTATTCCGACTTATTCAACTGATAATGAAATAAAATGTTTTGATTTTTATTATAATGATGATAATACAATGTACATTAATGGAAAATTAATATAAAAATGGACGTTTTTAAATAAAAAAAGGTGTAATATCTTTTTTTATTTGATTATTTGATTATGTTATTTGATTATGTTATTTGATTATTTTAGTTTATGTATTTATTTGTTTGATTGGATTTTTCTTGGTTGTTTGATTGGTTACGCGTTTTTTTTCATTGATGCAAAGAACTGCGTAACCGTCTTGTTGCCATTACGCAAATTGGTGATTTTGCGTAAATAATCATCAAACAGTAATACTTTTACCTCTTTGTCTTTCAGTTTGGTCAGCTTGTCTTCAAACTTTTCTTCATTGTCGCGCAGCTTCTGGACCTCTGTCTTGAATGTCGCAATCTTCCCTCTCATCTTTTTGAGTTCCCACATCTGCTCCAGCACGAGCCCAAACAACTGCAGCAGTGGTTTCATAATTTGGTTCGTGATATAAAAGGAGTAGTCAATCTTCACTGTTTGCGGGTTGGACCTTATGAACGACGGCGTTTCTATTTTGTTCCCCTGCAAGTCCTTCTTGTCTCCGACAATGTATATAAAGGGGATACGGTCTCCTGGCTTTGGTTTGTTCCCTGGCTCTCTCGTGGCAATACGGTCTGCCAGCACTTTGTGCGCGATTTGCTTCGGGTTCTTGTAAAACGAATTGAGCGACTTGGATATGATTAGTTTGTCCACCGATATCTTTTCGTCTACAATATCCTGCAACGACTGCTTCAAGAAGTCCACCGCTTTTTGCAAGTTCTGCTCTTTCATAAAGATATCAATCACCCCGCCGTATATGTCTTTCACTATCGGGGCATTGTCGCGCCGTTTTAATACAATTCCCATTTCTTTTCGTTTCCCTTTTTTTGGGTTGTGCTCATACAGCATTCCCACATATCTCTTTTTGGATAGCAAACAGAACGGCATAAACGTCTTCTCATACTCAAAATCGTGCGGAACTTTTAAAAACTGGGACACCAAGTGGGTCGCCTCTTTGGCTAGTTCAATGGATATTTCCAGCGCGGGTTCGCCACCAATCTTGTTCCCCTCCATATCCGTCAGGTTAAATGTAAAGAACACGGAATCCGTATCTCCGTAAATATATTCTGCTTTGGTTCGCACTTGGCCATATTTTGCGGTTTCGCACACGTTGTCTCCATAGCATTCCTCCACTACGCGTTTTGCATACGTCAGCAGCTTGCGCCCAGTTGCCGTGGTGGATGCTGCGGCATCTTGCTCATAAAATGCGCTCGTCTTGGCGCCACACTGACCATATAGCGAGTTGGCCGTCACTTTATACGCAAGCTGGCGCTTATCCAGCACATTTTTCATAAACTCGTCGTCTTGTTGCGGAATAAGTTTTCTGGTAGACTTGCGCGCGGATAACAGCTCCTCCAAAATCGCAGGCATAATCGCCCGTCCTTCTGGGAACTGCGCGTAACAGCATACTTTATAACCAGACAAAACCTTTTGCGATTTTGCGCCAGGTTTTGCGCGCACGTATTTGTATGTATCGTATTTGATGTGTACATATTCATAGCCTTCCAACCCGTCATAGACAAACTGCCCTGTCTTTTTGTTTTGCACGCCGGTTTCTGCAATCAGGTTTCCGCACAAGTCATACTCTTTGGTCCAGACCTTGCTGTCGTGCGAAATGTTCTCGCTGAGCATAGACGACGGATACAGAGAGGCGAAATCCCCTACCGCGACTGGGTTGTCCAAATACAGTCCGCACTTCGGGTCTAATACAATGGCACCTTCATAGCCATCGTCCATATTCCCTTTGTTTATTACGGGCATCAGGGTTTTCTTTTCTCGGCATTTTTTCGCGACGAAGCTTAACAACTTAATCCCCTGTCCTCTAAACACCAGAAAGCTCATTGGAACGCTGCATAGCTTGGCCATCTCCACAAATCCCGTAAGCACGTCTACCTTGTTAAACAAATATTGCACTAAGTTGCAATCCTGTATACAGTATTTGGCTACAATGGAGCGGTCCGCGGAACTACCGTTGGATAGTCTGAAGATGTCCTGCGGGGTGACATCGTCCTTTGCCAAGCACCATCGCACCGATTTGGAGCCCGCAATGTCGGGGGTCTCGTGCCCGTAAATGGTGAACCAACCTTCCGCTTTGTTCACCTGACACACCTTGAACTTGGCGCCATTTTTGTAGTAATTCACCGAGTGCTTGAACTCTTCAATGTGAATATAGGTGCCCTCTAATAGCCCCGTCATATTGTTCGTCGTTATTTTTGAGAGACACGTGTCCACTTCGGTATCTTGAACAGACGCAGGGGCAACGATATGGGTGCATTGCTTGATGTCATCGCCAATGAAATGACCCGCGACGTAATCTAACTTGTAAGAGGTTAGGTTTTCTTCTCTACGGAAATAATTGTACATATCAATCTGCACACGCCCTTGCATTTTTATGTATTGGAGCTCGTGGGTGCCACTGGCAATGACAATGCTACTTTCTTCTATTTTCAGCTTTTTTGTTTTAAAGTCGGCGGACGCACACACTTCGTTGGCGTTTCTGGACAGTTTTAAGAACTCCTCCGCGCATTCGGTCTCTAACGCCCGCTGAAACATAAAGGTGTAATCAAACCCAAATATGTTATACCCGATAATCACATCGGGATTCTCTTGATGAATTAAATCGCGCCAAGCCAGCAGGACTTCTTTTTCTGTGTTATAGGATTCAATCACTGTGTTGTCTTGGTCCACACGGTCGCACGTGTTTAATGCAATGCAGTGGTTCATATACGGTTCTTTTTCTCCATATTTCAAAAAGGTGGAGCCGATAAAGGTGACTTTGTCTCCCTCCAGCTCGGGGAAGTTCCGTGGATTAGACAGGGTGCGGTTCAACTCATCCACTTTACTTGAACGGTCAAACGAGCTGTCTATAATCATCGTTAACACCGTCGCGTTACGGTTCTCGTATTTGGCGGTTTTCTTTTGTAAATACCATTTGGCAGAGGAGGTTGCCTCTTCGGCATCTTCAACGGGCGCATCGTCGTCGCTGTCGCTATTAACATCCTCATCGGCATCGGCATCTTGTTCCTCATCGTCAAGTTTTGCGCTGGCAGTTGAGCCGTATAAGCTTTTGTTTTTGGATTCAAACATAGACTCAATCGTAAGGTGCTCATTGGCTTCCTCCTCGCCGTCGCCGTTTGGATTACGCACGCGCTGATTTATCCACTTGTGAAACATAGATAGCACCTCTTGCTCTGTTCTGGGGCGTACTTTGGGATACACCAAATCAATATTGTCATAGACGTCTTGGTTACGAATCGGAAACCCAAACGCGCGCAGCATAATGTCCTGTAACACTTGCTTGCAATCCACAGTAGATATATCGGATGTTTTGAACAGTTTGTCAAAATAGTCCACAATGTTGGTGGCGAGTTTCTTATACGATTTTTTCGGAACAGGGAAATCGCCGTGGCTGCTACTTGCTTCAATATCAAAACTGCATATCTTGTAAGGGACTCGGGTCTCTTTATTATTTAACGGGATAATGTTTTTATACTCAATCTTGAACTCAAACGTGCACGTGGTCGTCTTGCTCATTTGCGAGATGGCGATGGTCTTCTTATTGGGAAGTGCCACCCAGCCAGTTGGGCTGATATCTTGGATATGGAAAAAGCGCAACAGAGGAGGGATATTGGATTCGTAAATCTCTAACATTGCGGTTTCGCCGTCTTCCGTCGTAAAGGCGTAGCCGTCGGGTAAGAGCTGTTGCTCAAAGCGCCCGTTAATCATTTCGCTGTTTTTATACCACATTTTTTTTACCTTGTTAAATGCGTTCATATTACTGAACTCAATCATCACGAAACGATACTCTTTCCCAGCATCAAACCCGTATAGTTTTTTCCGTTTGATTAATTTACAGTCAACAATACAGTTTGTGTAATAGGAACCAACGGATTGCTTGATGTGATTGAACAATTGTCCTTTTTTGGTTTGTCCCCACGTTTCGGGCACCTTGATATAGAAGAATGGCTTGTAATCATCCACGAGAATGGAACAAGACTGGCCTTTCTCGTTAATGCCAAACATTTGAATAATGAAGGTGGTTTTGTCACATTTCTTCCCATAGCTAGTGGACTGGTCCTCACTTTCATCGCTATTGCTGTCGCCTGCTTCCTCCTCAATGTTTTTATTGAGGACATTGAAATCAAATAAACGAAACGCTTGGTCCATTGTATTGGTTGTTCACTTGTATGTATACTATTTTA
>Ga0194133_10001215_pt1 | contig 46888 bp, 47 predicted proteins | sample TA2KigOf40mmetaG_FD_155448 | JGI IMG/M metagenome (GOLD analysis project Ga0194133, IMG submission 155448) | Freshwater microbial communities from Lake Tanganyika, Tanzania - TA2015055 Kigoma Offshore 40m | ecosystem: Environmental > Aquatic > Freshwater > Lake | place: Tanzania: Lake...
GGTGTCGGTGTCGGTGTGGGCGTCGGTGTCGGTGTCGGTGTGGGTGTAGGTGTCGGCGTCGGACCGCAGCCGGGGGGATCACCCAGCGTGATGGTCCAGTTGCGTGCTGCGTAGGTGGCGATCGCCGGGCTGAGCCCGGCGGGCAGGAACGTGTCGCTGTACGCGGTGCCGTAGGCACCCGAAGCTCCACCGCCGCCGGTGGTGTTCATCCGGATTATCTGGTCGTAGTTGTTCCATGCGGCAGACGCAGCCGGCACGCCCGCCTTTTCGTAGGCGGAGGTCCTCGGGTCAAGGGTGAAGTTGGACGCGAGCCGTCCGGTGTTCGTGCCGCCGCCGTACTTGCCTCCCCAGTAGCCATAGGCGAATGCGGCGATGAAATCGCGGTAGATCGTCTTGACGAGGTCTTGGTATCCGGTCTTATGAACCTGCTTGCCGTTGCCCCAACCGTAGTCCGAGTCGTCGAGCACGACGCGGAAGGGGCCGTCCTGGCCGTACATCGCGTAGCCGGTGCCGCCGTGGGAACCGGGCCCGTAGATGCTGGCCCCCTCCACGTAGAGAGTCGGACCCTCCTGCACGGTGTCGTCTGTCATGGTGCCAGCCAGAGTCCACATGTCGCCCGATGCCGAATAGGAAGCCTTGTAGTTGAAGGGCCCGTTCTGACTATCATCGTTGTGCACGTCGGAAATTTTCAAGGGGCTGAGCGTCTGCACATACTTCGCGTAGGTCTTGACCTGTGGGGTCATGTAGGCCCAGGGCAGCTTGGCGGCCCCGATGTAGCCCACGACCTTGGTGTTGGTGGCGTCGTAGCGAATCACCCCGCCGGTGCCGGTGGAATTTGCCTTGGTCCAGTACTGCGCCGGGACAACGTCCTGCAGTTGGGTCACCAGATTGGCCAGGCAGCCCGTCGTCCGGCGGGAGTTCGCGATCGCCCGTGTTCCAGGAAGGTCGGTGTAGAGGCGCGAGGACATCGCGAATCCGATCTGGTCGATCAGGGTCAAGTCGGTGAAGAAACCGGCGCTGTAGGTGAACTCGGCCATGGCGTAGCGCACGGGCGACGTTTGGGGGTTGGGCGCACTCTGGTTGTTCAGGGTCTGGTTGGACAGGTAGATCACGCCTGAGGCCAACGGCTGTCGGATGTCGAAGTACGCCGAGCCTCCCGTGGCGCTGCCGGGCTTGGCCGTGTACGTAGGGGTGCCCGCGAAGTTCGTGAGGCCGGTGAAGGCCACGGACGTGACGGTTTGGAGGTTGACGCTCGGGCCGAAGCCTGAGGCGCTGCCGCCTCCCGAGGTGTCCGCCACCACGCCGACGAAGAGTTGGCTGTCGGGCACGTCGGAGTTGTTGGTCACCTGGATGCGGATGCGCCCCGTGACCCAGGGGGTGTAGGTCAGGGCCGCGAGGTAGTCACCCTGCCCATCGGGCACCAGCGCGCTGGATCCGTCCGTGAAGTTCAGCAGGACGGCGCAGGTCTGAGCGGTCAGTGACTGGGGGATGAAGCTGACCTGCGATGACGTGATCGCGCTCGGCTTGATCGGGAACTGCCCCGCCAAGTTGCCGGAGCACATGACCTGGGTGACTCCACCCAGCGTCGGGCTGACACTTTGGAGTGACGTCCCAGGCACGCGGACGGTGGGTGCCTGAGTGGTAGGGAAGGACTGCTCGAGCTGGTTGGGCGTGGGAGGCTTCAGGACGGGTGCAGCCGAGCGGACGAACAGGCTGAACAGGCTGAGTGGTGCGCCGGACCAGGGGAAGCTCTTGCCTGACTTCGGGGTGACTGTCGACAGACTGCACTGGGTGCCTTGCTGCAGCCCCGTGAGACTGGCGCTGGGCACGGTAAATTTGGCGAGGTTGTTGCTGGTCCCGGCAAGGGGCGTTACGCCCGTGATCGTCACCTTTGTGGATTTGCTGTCGTTGCACGTGAACACCAGGGACTTCACGTTGTTGAGGTCATTGCCCATGGCGTACACCGTCGTGTTGGTATTGACGGCTGTGCGGGTGTTGTAGAGCGCTCCGAATCCTGGCTGCGCAGTGCCGAAGGCCGGTGGCGCCGCTGTGAGGATGGCACCGGCCATCACTGCCGCGGTTGCCATTGCGATGTACGTCCGTTCGCGCATTCCGGACCTCCACTTAGGCCGTGCCGCCAGCGTACGCCGATTACACAGGATTTCACAAGGGCTCGTGCTGGTCTCGCGTCCCCGCGCCAGCGCCCGAGCACGTCACTTCATGAATGGGTCGAGCCAGTCAAACATCACCTCGGTCGCGAATTGCGGCGCGAGGGGCTGATCGTGCAGGGTGGCGCCCTGGCGCAGCGTGAAGTCGACGAACTTCTTCTTGCGATCGGGCACGTTGTCGAGCAGTCCGAACGCGTAGGCTGGCTGGTCATACTTGCCCGTCGTAGGTCTCGGTGGCTCACCGGATCCGCCATTGAAGAAGAAGTCGCCCTGGTGAGGCAGTTGCTCGCTACCCGCGATGTGAAGGGCGCCTAGCGCGCGACCGCGAAGACCCCGAGCGGGATCTGCTGGCCCATGACCGCGTGGCCCATGGCGTTGGGGTGGTAGTAGTTGCCGTTGAAGGGCGGCGCCACGTTCGACGACTTCATTTCCGCCTGGGAGGCGGATAAGGGCTTCGGCGTTCCCGCCAGGGTCTTCAACGCGGTCTCGCTGGTCGATGATCGCGAGATCCTCAGCGTCGGCTTCGTCGACGTTGACGCCTCGACGTTCGAGGCTCTGGCGAGCCGCGTCAGCGACCAGGAGGCCATGCGCCACTCGCGCATCGCCGACGTCATCGAGTCGACCGAACTGCGTGCCTTCTACGAGCTTAGGACTGAGCACGACTTCAGCGCCACGCCGCGCCAGATCGCCGTTGGAACACCGGAGAGTCTGCTCGCGTCCCTGAACGGCGCTTGAAGCCATCGCCGCCGCCGACGGGTGTTGCCGTCGATCCTCTCTTGCGGCCAGTCCCCGGCCGGCAGGCCCATTGACCCGCTGGCCCGCATGATTGCCGCTGTCTGCCTCTCCCGCGGAACTGCCCTGGCTACCCGCAATGCGTGCGACTTCGAGGGTACGGGAATCGAGGTCATCGATCCCTGGGCGCTGCAGTCGACGCGACATCGCCACCGAAGGTGCCCTAGGCTGCCGCGCATGAGATCCACGCGCCTGGTCACCGCTCTCGCTGCCGTCGCGCTGACGGGCGCAAGTCTCGTCGGCATGCCCGCGTCGGCCTCAGCCGACGTCCCTCTGCCCGAGGCCTGGACCAATGTGGGCGACCCACTCCGCGGCAGCGTGTACGCACTCACCCGCTACCGCGGTTCGCTCTATGCCGGTGGCGCATTCGGGACCGGCTTTGCGCAGTGGAATGAGTCCGCCGGCGCGTGGGACTTGCTGGGCGAAGACACTCGATCAATCCAAGCCTTCGCGGTGGGGCCCGATGGCGCCCTCTATTCCGCGGGTTCGAAGCCGATCAACTCCGTCGTCGTCCCCTTCGTCGCCAGGTGGCAGGGATCGGCATGGAAGGACATCGGGCTGGGATCGCCGAGCGGTCCAGCACCCGGAGGCGGCTGGGTGTCCTCCCTGGCGATTGGCAATGACGGCCGCATCTACGCCGGCGGACAATTCACGAATTTTGGCGGCGTGCAGACGACGAACTTTGCCGTCTTCGACGGCAAGGGGTGGAGTGGGCCTCCCGGTGACGCCCGCATGATCGGCCCCGTCCTGGCCCTCGCCGTCTCGCGTGGCGTCGTCTACGTCGGTGCGTTCCTTGGAGTCGGCGACTCCTGGTCGTACGCCGCATCCCTCTCGGGCGACAAGTGGTCGATCCTGCCGGGCATGGACTACTCGTGCCCCAGCCTCAACCCCGTATGCTTCGGGATCGTCAACATGGCCGTGGACAGCTCGGGCACCGTGCACGCTGCCGGACAGTTCAAGATCGGCTCGACCCTGACCGGGTATGCCACCTGGAACGGCAGCTCGTGGACGGCCCAACCCTCGGGTGGAATGACGGTCGGCACCGCCGTAGCCCTCGACGATGCGGGCATCCCCTATGTGTCGCTCGGTAACCAGCCGGGTGGCGCTCGTTGGATGGTGGCGCGCATGGGCGCTCAGATGTCGGTGCTCGGTGACCTCGGCGGCAAGGTCGGCACCTACGCCCTGGTGGTCGACGGTGGAGTGGCCTATGCGGCCTTCACCGGAGAACCCAGCAATCCGTCCGCTCCTTGGCAGGTGGCGTCCTTCGCCCTGCCATCCAAGGCGTCCGCCTCTGCGGTCCCGCGCAATCTGCGGTTCATCGAGTCCCACAAAGGCAAGCCGACGCTGGCGTGGAAGGCCCCGGCCTTCGCGACCCCGAAGTCGTATCGCGTGCAGTATCGGCTTTCCGGCGCGGAACCCTGGCGGGACGCGCGGGTGTTGGCCGGCGTGCGGCAGGCGCGGCTGCCGGCATCGGCCGCCGGCAAGACGCTCGAGGTGCGCGTCCGCGTCGACGGGGGCTACTGGATCACGCGGACTCTGCCGGCTCCCGCCGCCTAGTCTGTCGACGTCACTAGTCGGGGAGGCGTCACGGCAGGACGAATCCCCGAGAGTGTGGGCCCGCGCGTCCTCATCGGCGTCATCCTCACCGGCACGCTGTTGGACGACCGAACAGCCGAAGCAGAGTTTCGACGGCATGCCGCCGCCGCACCAGCCACCATCACCAACACCGAAATCGGGGCACTCACACCCGCAACCGAGGAATACCCGGACACCTCAGGCCGCTACTACATGCCCGTCACCCTCACAGTAACCGGAGACGCCGCCACCGTCCTCAGCGTCCACGAAAAACTCCTCGACACACACTGACACGGGCCGGTCAGTTTGCGAGCCACCTGGTGACCAGTGTGTGCGCCATGCGATCAACCGCTCGCCGCTTCGCTGCATTCAAGCCAGCTGAGTCCCGGTAGTCGTATTCAACGCTTTGGATGGTGTCGCCCGCGAGAGATAGGACGTAGTAACCCCCATCGGGGCCGCCAGTCCCGCCGCCCTTCATCTGGGACCAAATCCATATGCCGGCAGTGCCGTTCACCTGCTGCGGAGTGCGCCCGTGGGAGAGGTACTGAACAACCCAACCCCCTTTACCGTCCGGTTCACGAGTTCGGCCGTGACACTTATTGGCGCGTTCAACCATAATGCGCCAACCGCGTTTCGCTTGATTCGCGGAGTCGTACTGCCACACCTTCTGCTCGGTGGAGATGGGATCTTCGGTCGCGTCAGTCTCCCCCAGTTCCACCTGAAAGAGGAGCGATTCAGGAGGCCCGTCGATAGAAACTCCGTCCTTCGTGCACAGTGTTTGAACGAGGGAATTATCTGCCTTGACGGTGTACTCCCAGCCTGGGGCCACTCGAAGGATCGCCGGCACGTCAGCGTAGGTGAGCATCTTCTTGAGAGCCGCCTCGACAACAGGAGTCGGCGGGATAGGGGTGCCTGATGGGACCGGCACCGCCCCGGCAGGGGTAGCCAGCACCGCTCCCACCATCACTGCCCCGATCAGGCCGGTCACGGTTCCTCGGATCATCGGAGAGCTCTCCTTACATCGGCCGTGTCCTCAGGAGTGGCAAAAGCCGGGAACGTTGAATCCGGGCCGTATCCGTACTTGTTCTTCGCCGCTACGGAGATCGAGTAGGTTACGCCGTTTTTCAGGCCCATGAGCACAAACTCCGTGTCGCATTCCTCGACAGGGTTCTTCGTCGTACATGTGGCTACCACCGGCGACTCGCCAGGGAGCGTTGGAGTGGCGGTAATACGGTACTCACTCGGGTCCATACCGCCGTTTGGGTCAGGCTCTTCCCATCGCACCTTGGCTGCCCCGTCTCCGACCCCGATGACCTCGACACGTGCGGGTTTGGCCGGCAGTCCCAGCGGCATCAGTTGCACGTTGACGGTCATGGCTCCGACACCGGCTCGCGTGTATGCCTGGATACCGAAGTCGTAGGTCACGCCGGGGGTCAGCCCAGTCAGGCGCACCTCCATCGTGCCGGCACCAGGCACCCTAAGAATCTGGGGGTATTCAGGCTCGCCGTAGGCGTTGTACTCGATGTAGGAGATTTGGTAGCCAAGAATGGGTCGATTACCCACTTCCTTGGGGGCTGTCCACGTCAGGGTTACAGCCTTACTTCCTGCGCTGGCGATCTTGAAGTCACGTGGTCCTGAAGGAAGAGACCGGGGCATCGCCGTGACAGCCGGCGACTCGATGCCCTGGAGGTCAGGCCATGCAGCATTCTTCGCCTGAACCTCAATGTCGTAGTACCGGTTGTTGCGGACACCAGTGATGCGACAGAAGGTATCCGTTGGTTGCACGAACACGCATGGGGTAGAGGGCTTCGGATCCACGTTAACCCGATAACCAGTGATGGGGGTCCCGCCGGAGTCCTGAGGTGGATCCCACGAGACGTCAATCCAGCCGTTGCCGGGAACCGCGCTCACGTTGAGGGGTTCCGTCGGCTCGACCTGGGCGGTCTCTTGGACTGTGACCCGGGGCCCCTCACCCGCATCGTTCACGGCAGCGACGGAGAAAGCGTACGTGGTTCCTGTTTTCACTGTCAGGATCCGTGATGCCCGCAGGACTGTCGTCTCGAACAGGTCACCATTGATGTAGACCTTGTATGCAGTGGGCCGGTCACCCTTTGCGGGAGCATTCCACTCCAGCTCGATCATCGGGCCACTCTCGAATGGATTGAGGTCCGGCGTCGCAGTCAGAGACTGGACCGCCTGGGGAATCTTCGGCGGTGGCGGATCCGCTTTCGGCGCGGCCCAACCCGTTGAGACAGAGAAGGTCAGAGCGGTAGCAGTTGCTAGCGAAGCAGCGGCTACAAGGATCGGGCGAGGACGATAACTCAAGACACCTCCATGGGAGCGATGAGTGTGCCTGCACAGGGGCGAAACTTCCCCCACGCACTGACATACTACGGGCTGTTCTCCGAATGTCTAGCGGCGATAGGACGCTCGGCCCCGCGCCCCCCGTTGCATCAGACCTTCGCCCGCAGTTCCCAGGGCATCGACGAGGGGAACGCGGCGGCACTCACCGTCGCGGACGTCGTCAATCGCGTGCGCGCCCTGGGCTCTGACAGCGGCCGGGGACTGCGCGGAGGAAGGTGGACGGCCGCCTACCGCGGCGAGGGCATCCGGATCCGGCTGGCAGGCGTGCGGTTCTTCGAGGGCCTGCCGATGACCGGCACGGCCACGTGGGTGCCTGCGACCGGATCCGTGCGGGCCGAGGTCTCCGGCCCGGGCGGCGACTTCAGCATCGACTGGAGCGATGAGACCGCCTCACCGTCGATCTCGAGGACTGCGTGACGGTCGTGGAGTCCAGTCGGGCCAGCGGGCGTGGGCTACGGTCGATCATCTGGAAGCCGCCCTGCGGCTGATGTGGACGGAGGGGCCCTCGGTGGAGTCGCTGGACTCCACGCTCGTCGTGCCACTGCTTACGACCATTGGCGCGGACTTCGGCGTGCGCACGGCCTTCGGGGCCCTCGCCATCGTGGCCCTGCTCGCCTTGCTCCCGGCATTGCTCCTGCCATCGCCCGGGCGGGAGAGTCAGTTGCTCGCTGCCCGGGATGCGAAGGGCGTCTAACGCGCGACCGCGAAGACCCCGAGCGGGATCTGCTGGCCCATGACGGCGTGGCCTATGGCGTTGGGGTGGTAGTAGTTGCCGTTAAAGGGTGGCGCCTGCCAGGCGGGATAGATCTGCCACGGCACCTGCGGATCGCGCACCATGCGATCGAAGTCGATGACAGCATCGAAGGTCCCGCTGCTCCGGATCCACGCGTTCACCGCTCGGCGGGAGGTCTCCTGCACCGAGCCCGGCTCCTTGCCCATGGGGATCAACGTGCCGCCGATCACGGGGATGCCGCGCGCATGTGCGCGATCGACGATGTCCTGCATCGCCACGATCACCTGCTCCGGCGGGCTCGGGGGCGCGAAGGGACCACCCCCGATGTCGTTGGTGCCCTCGAGCAGGATGATCGCGCGCACTCCGGGGATGGACAGGGCATCGCGCCAGAGGCGGATGACCGCGGGCTGGCCGCAGCAGGCCGAGTCCTTCTCAAAGGGATTCTGCTGGTTGCTCACGGTGTTGCCGGAGATGGCGGCATTGGTGACCGAGAGGCGTTTGCCAGCGGGCAGGGCATTCAGACGCGTGGCGAGTACGTCGGTCCAGCGCTGTCCGGGTGGGCCGTAGGCCATCCAACCGTCGCTGACGGAGTCGCCGATGACGACGACGGTGCCGCGGGAGTTGCTCCGGCCTGTGAGGACATCGGTCCACCACACCTGTCCCGGGTGGTAGCCGACGCTTTGCAGCGGATAGTCCGTGTCGTCAACGGTCAGGGCAGGGAAGGAGCGGCCCGACTCCTCGCGCGCGTGATTACCGGGCGTGCTGATGTACATCCCCGGGGCCGCGTAGGCATAGGCGAAGAAGTTCTTGCTCGTGATGGCCGCCCGTGGCGCGTAGATGCTGAGCGCCACCTGGTCGCCAGCCGTGACGCGAATCCTGATGGGATCACTCCACTCATGCTTGCCGGCGGGGATCGTGACGGTGCCCCGCCCGTCGAAGGTCACGCGCACGTTGGAGTCGCCGACGAGTCGAGCCGTGCTACTCGCGACGGGCAGACCGGCCCATGCCTGGCGAATCGTCAGGGGAGTCGCGCCGAAGTGATTGCTGAAGCGCACCCGGATGCTGGACGCGTCCGTCGACACCATCAGAAGCTGTCGAATGGTCGCGTCGGGAGATGTGCCCTGCGGGCCGGCCATCGCCCCCTGCCACACGGCGACGCGGGAAGGACCCGATGGTTGTGAGTCGGGCATCGCGGCGACGGGCGCAGCAGTGACCATGCACACCGTGACGGCAGACGCCGTGCATCTGAGGCCGCGTGTCACGCAGGCTCGAAGCCCCATGCCTGAGACGGTAGCCGTCGACCGGTGGTGCCGGGGCCGGGTTCGGTGCATCTGGGCGATGAGATGGGATGTGGCCATGGCGATCGACGTGGGGCCCCAGCCGCTTACCCTTGCCGAGGTCGTAGCTGTTGCCCGTCGCCGTCAGTCGCTGCGACTCACGGATGAGGCGCTGGCCGAGATGGCCCGCAGCCGCCAGGTCGTCGAAGGGCTGGCCGAGTCCACGGCGCCGGCGTACGGCATCTCCACCGGGTTCGGTGCGCTCGCCACCGTGCACATCCCAGCTGAGTCGCGTGCGCACCTGCAGGAGTCGCTCATCCGTTCCCACGCGGCGGGCAGTGGCCCGGAGGTCGAAGACGAGGTCGTGCGCGCCACCATGTTGCTACGCCTGCACACCCTGGCAACGGGACGCACCGGCGTGCGACCCGCGACCGCAGAGGCTTACGCCGCGATGCTCAACGCAGGCATCAGCCCGATCATCTGCGAGCACGGCTCTCTTGGCTGTTCCGGTGATCTCGCGCCGCTATCGCACATCGCGCTAGCGCTCATGGGCGAAGGCGAGGTGCGCAACAGCGCGGGGGAGAAGGTCTCGGCCGCCGATGCGCTCGCGGCCGCGGGGCTCGCGCCCGTGCGGTTGGCCGAGAAGGAGGGCCTCGCCCTTATCAACGGCACCGACGGCATGCTCGGCATGCTCGCGCTCGCCCTGGCCGACCTGGAGATCCTCATCACGACCGCGGATATCGCGGCGGCCATGAGCATCGAGGCGCTCCTGGGCACCGACCGGGTGCTGGCCGACGATCTCCAGCAGTTGCGTCCGCACCCCGGTCAGCGGCTCAGCGCCGCCAACATGCGCAAGGTGCTGAGGGACTCGCCCGTCGTCACCAGCCATGCGGGCCCCAAGGACACCCGGGTACAGGACGCCTACTCCCTGCGCTGCGCCCCGCAGGTGAACGGCGCTGCGCGTGACACCACGGACTACTGCGCTGTCGTCGCGCGACGCGAACTCGCTGCCGCCATCGACAACCCCGTGGTCACGCTCGACGGGCGCGTGGAGAGCAACGGCAACTTCCACGGTGCGCCCATCGCCTACGCTCTGGACTTCCTCGCTATCCCGGTCGCCGACGTCGCCAACATGAGCGAACGTCGCACCGATCGCATGCTTGACCGCCACCGCAATCACGGCCTGCCCCCCTTCCTAGCGCACGAGGTCGGCGTCGACAGCGGCCACATGATCGCGCAGTACACCGCCGCGGGAATCGTGCACGAGCTCAAGCGGCTCGCCGTCCCCGCCAGCGTCGACTCGATCCCCTCCAGCGCCATGCAGGAGGACCACGTCTCCATGGGCTGGTCGGCGGCCCGCAAGCTTCGCCAAGCAGTTGACGGCCTCGCCCAGGTGCTCGCCATCGAGATCCTCACCGCTGCCCGCGCCCTCGACCTACGCTCGCCCCTGTCGCCCGCCGATGCGACGGCCGCGGTCGTCGCACTCCTGCGTCGCAATGTCGAGGGCCCCGGCCCCGACCGCTACCTCGCCCCCGAGATCGCTGCCGCCACCGCCCTCGTGCGCGACGGATCCGTCGTACGCGCGGTCGAGACCGTGACCGGACCGCTCAACACACTGGAGAACTGACATGTCGGATGCCCTGCCTGGCGCACGTCCCGTCTCCGCTCCGCGTGGCACGACGCTCACTGCGCGCGGGTGGCCGCAGGAGGCCGCCCTGCGCATGCTGCAGAACAACCTCGACGCCGAGGTGGCCGAGCATCCCGACAAGCTCGTCGTCTACGGCGGCACCGGGCGAGCGGCACGCGACTGGGGTTCCTTCGACGCGATGATCCGCACGCTCACCACCCTCGCCGACGACGAGACGATGCTCGTGCAGTCCGGCCGCCCGGTCGGTGTCTTTCGCACGCATGAGTGGGCACCACGCGTGCTCATGGCTAACTCAAATCTCGTCGGCGACTGGGCCAACTGGCCGGAGTTCCGCCGCCTGGAGCACCTCGGCCTGACGATGTATGGCCAGATGACGGCCGGATCGTGGATCTACATCGGCACGCAGGGAATCCTGCAGGGCACCTACGAGACCTTCGCTGCGGTCGCGACCAAGCGCTTCGGCGGCACGCTCGCCGGCACCCTCACTCTCACCGCGGGCTGCGGCGGCATGGGTGGTGCTCAGCCACTCGCCGTGACGATGAACGAAGGCGTGTGCCTCGTCGTCGACGTCGACCCCACGCGCCTGGCCAAGCGCGTGAAGGATCGCTACCTTGATGAGGTCGCCCACGACCTCGATGACGCCATCGCGCGCGTGACTGTGGCGAAGAAGGAGCGCCGCGCTCTCTCGGTAGGTGTCCTCGGCAACGCCGCAGTCGTCTTCCCCGAGTTGCTGCGCCGCGGCGTCGAGATCGACATCGTCACCGACCAGACGAGTGCCCATGACCCGCTGAGCTACCTCCCCGAGGGGATCGACCTCGCCGACGGTCCCGACTACGCGGCCAAGAAGCCCGAGGAGTTCACCGATCGCGCACGCGTGTCGATGGCCAGGCACGTCGAGGCGATGGTGGGCTTCATGGACGGCGGCGCCGAGGTCTTCGACTACGGCAACTCCATCCGCGACGAGGCCCGTCTCGGGGGCTTCCCTCGCGCGTTCGAGTTCCCCGGCTTCATTCCGGCGTACATTCGTCCGCTCTTCTGCGAGGGGAAGGGCCCGTTCCGCTGGGTGGCCCTCAGCGGCGATCCCAAGGACATCATGGCGACTGACCGTGCCGTGCTCGACCTTTTCCCCGACAACGACCACCTGCGCCGGTGGATCACCATGGCGGAGGAGCGCGTGGCCTTCCAGGGTCTGCCCGCGCGCATCTGCTGGCTCGGTTACGGCGAACGTGACAAGGCAGGCGTGACATTCAACGAGATGGTCGCCAACGAAGAGGTCTCCGCACCGATCGTCATCGGCCGCGACCACCTCGACTGCGGATCGGTGGCCTCCCCGTATCGCGAGACAGAGGGCATGATCGACGGCTCGGACGCGATCGCTGACTGGCCGATCCTCAACGCGCTCGCCAATACTGCCTCCGGCGCGAGCTGGGTGTCCTTCCACCACGGCGGCGGCGTCGGCATCGGCCGATCGCTGCATGCCGGCCAGGTGAGCGTCGCCGACGGCACGCCACTCGCCGCGCAGAAGCTCGCTCGTGTGCTCACCAACGACCCCGGCATGGGCGTCATCCGCCACGTCGACGCGGGCTACGAGCTGGCCGAGGAAGTCGCGGAAGAGCGCGGCGTGCGCGTGCCGATGCGCGAGGGTGCGTGAGCGTCGTCGCACGGCTCGAGGAGATCGCGCATATCGGACGCGATCCGTCCTCCGGCGGCTACCGGCGCCTCGCATGGACCGATCCTGACCTCGCCCTGCGCGAATGGTTCATCGGCCAGTCCTCGGCTCTCCGCCTCGATGTAGAGACCGATTGCAACGGCAACATCTGGGCGTGGTGGGGCGACCCATCTGCCGGGGGCGCCGTCATCACCGGATCGCACCTCGATTCGGTGCCCGACGGCGGCAACTTCGATGGGCCGTTGGGTGTCGCCAGCGCCCTGGCCGCGGTGTCCGAGCTGCAGCGGCGCGGCATACAGCCTCGACGCCCTCTTGCCATTGCCTGCTTCACCGACGAGGAGGGTGGTCGCTTCGGCGTCGCCTGCATCGGCTCGCGGCTCGCCACCGGTGTCCTCGCCCCCGAGCGCGCTCTGGCCCTGCGCGACGCCCACGGGGTCACGTTTGCCGACGCGCTCATCCGTGCGGGACGTGATCCAGGATCGGTCGGAGCGGAACCGGGGCGGCTCGCGCGCATCGGTGCCTTCGTCGAGCTCCACGTCGAGCAGGGGCGTGGGCTCATCGACCTGGATGCGCCCATCGCGGTCGGCACGGCGGTGCTGCCACACGGCCGCTGGCGCATCGACATCACGGGCGAGCCCAATCACGCGGGTACGACGCGCATGTCCGATCGTCGCGATCCCATGCTCGGCCTCGCTCGCCTCGTCGATATCGCACATCGCGAGGCAACCGCGCGAGATAGTTCCTCGCACGCAGCCCGCGCGACCGTGGGCAAGATCCGATCCGTGCCCAATGCCGTCAACGCCATCCCCGCAGAAGTCACTGGCTGGCTCGACGCGCGTGCCGAGGACGAGGCGACGCTCGACGCGATGCTTGAGGCCATTGGTCGCGACCTTGTCGACCTCCCGGGCCTGCACGCGACCTTCGCGATGGAGTCGCGCACTCCTGCTCAGCACTTCGATGCCACCCTGTCCGCGGATCTCGCCGCGCGGCTGGGCGGTGCGCCCCTGCTCGCCACGGGCGCCGGTCACGACGCGGGCGTGCTGGCCGAGGCAGGCGTGCCCGCCGCCATGCTCTTCGTCCGCAATCCCACCGGCATCTCCCACTCGCCGCAGGAGTACGCCGAGGACGCGGACTGCGAGGCGGGCGGTGCAGCCCTGGCAGACGTGCTCGCCGACCTGCTCACCGCGGATACCCTGCCTCGATGACCACCTGGTGGGCTGCGCGCGCTGTCGTCGACGGCATCGTGCGCGACAGCGTCGTCCTCGAGGCCGCTGACGGAGTCCTCACTCGAGTAGAGCCGGACGCCGAGATGCCCTGGCACGCGCGGACCCTCCATGGCGCCGTGCTGCCGGGCACGGTCAATGCCCACTCGCATGCCTTCCACCGCGTGCTGCGCGGCCGCACCCATCGCGGGCGCGACTCCTTCTGGTCGTGGCGGGATCAGATGTACGCCGCGGCGTCTGTCCTCGACCCCGAGACCTATCGCTTGCTCGCTTGCGCGGTCTTCGCCGAGATGCTCCAGGCCGGTTACACCGCGGTGGGGGATTTCCACTACCTGCACCATGCGCCCGGGGGCGCGGCGTACGCCAACCCCAACGAGATGTCGCACGCGCTGGCCGCAGCGGCAGAGGATGCGGGTATCCGTCTCGTCTTGCTCGACACGCTCTACCTCGCGGGCGGTCCAGGGGTGGCGCCCGATGCGACGCAGGTGAGGTTCAGCGACGGCGCGGCGGAGGCATGGGCCGAGCGCACCGCGGCCCTCTCGGCGTCGGGTCTCGTCACGCACGGCCTCGCCGTGCACTCGGTGCGCGCGGTGCCGCCCGAGGCGATCGCTGTGGCCGCCCAGGTCGCCCGTGATCGCGGTGTGCCCCTGCACGGGCACGTCTCGGAGCAGCCGCGCGAGAACGACGAGTCGCTCACGGCCTATGGACTCACTCCGGTGGAGGTGCTGCGTGACGCGGGTGCGCTCGGCTCAGACTTCACGGCCGTGCACGCGACCCACCTGACCGAGAGCGATGTGCACGCCCTCGGCGGCAGTCACGTCTGCGTGTGCGCGACGACTGAGCGCGATCTTGCCGATGGCATCGGACCGATCCCGGCCCTGCGCGACGCAGGTGCTGCCCTGTGCCTAGGGAGCGATAGCCACGCGGTGATCGATCCCTTCGAGGAGTCACGCGCCATCGAGATGGACGAGCGGCTCGGAAGTCGGCGCCGCGGCACTTTCACGGGCGAGGAACTCCTGGCCACCATGACGACAGGCGGGAGTGCGGCGCTCGGGCTGCCTGACGCAGGCCTGGCGGTGGGTGCGCCCGCTGACTTCATCGAGGTCGATACTTCGGCCGTGCGGCTCGCCGGTCATGACGCGGCCAATGCGATCGACGCGCTCGTCTACGCCGCTACAGCGTCTGATGTGCGCACCGTCGTCGTGGCGGGTGTGGAGCGCGTGCGTGACGGAGCGCACGCGTCGATCGACACCGCGCGCGAGCTCGACCGCACCATCCGGCAGGTGATGGACTCGTGAGCGTCGTGGGCTGGACCAACATCGGCGAGCTCTGCACCGCCGACCCGACCCTCGGGGAAGGGCAGCTGGGCATCGTGCGCGACGCGGCGTTGGTGGCCGTCGACGGTCGCGTGGCCTGGATTGGGCTGGCCGCCGAGTTCCCCGACGTCGATATCGCCCACGACATGGGCGGGGCGGCCGTGCTGCCGGGCTTCGTCGACGCCCACATGCACCCGGTGTTCGCGGGCGACCGTGCCGCTGAGTTCGATGCGCGCATGACCGGTACGCCCTACTCCGCCGGCGGCATCCGCACGACGGTTGCCGCGACACGTGCCGCGAGCGAAGAACAGCTAGCGGCCAATGCCGCTCGCCTGGCGGCCGAGGCCCTTCGCCAGGGCACCACGACCCTCGAGGCGAAGTCCGGGTACGGCCTCACGGTCGAGGATGAGCGGCGCTCCCTCGTCGCCGCGGGCACCGTGACCGACGAGACGACCTTCCTCGGCGCCCACGTGGTGCCCGCGGAATACGCCGACCGCCCGGACGACTACGTCGACCTCGTCTGCGGAGCGATGCTCGACGCCTGCGCACCCCACGCACGCTGGGCGGATGTCTTCATCGAGCGTGGCGCCTTCGATGTCGATCAAGCGCGGCGCATCCTCGAGGCCGCCAAGGTAAGGGGGTTGGGCCTGCGGGCGCATGCCAATCAACTCACGCAGGGCGCCGGGGTGCGCCTCGCGGTCGAGATGGGCGCTGCGTCCGTCGACCACTGCACGCACCTGGGTGATGACGACATCGAGGCGCTGGCGAGTTCCGGCACGGTGGCGACGCTCGTGCCGGGCGCGGAGTTCTCCACGCGCTCGACCTACGCCCCCGCGCGTCGGCTCTTGGATGCGGGCGTCACCGTCGCGATCGCCTCGGACTGCAATCCCGGGTCGTCGTACACCACCTCCATGCCGCTCATGGTGGCGCTCGCTGTGCGCGAGATGGGGCTGTCACCTGCCGAGGCGGTGTGGGCGGCGACAGCAGGAGGCGCAGCGTCGCTGCAGCGCGACGACGTCGGTGTCATCGCACCGGGAAGGCGCGCCGACATCATTGGCCTGGGCGCCCCCTCCCACGTGCACCTCGCGTATCGCCCTGGCGTACCCCTGGTGAGTCGAGTCTGGCGCGCGGCTGCCAGTGTTTGAGTGCCTCGAGCGACGAGGTGACTCGCTCCAGTGGCGTACCGCTGACATGGATTAGAGGCAGGACGGGGGCGATGTTCTCGGCGATGACGTTGTCTGCCTGGTCTCGGTGTTCCACGCTGTCGCGTACGCCCTCGTCGTTGACCCACGCGAAGTCCGGGGCGCACCAGAGCACCGCGTCGTAGGTCGATGCGTCGGCGATACCGGCAGCGAGCAGTGAGTCGTCTTCGAAGTACACGATGCTGTAGACGGCCGTCATGAGAGGCAGGGGATCGGCGATGACCCACGGCGTATCGGCATACTCCGCTGCACGCTCCACGGTGCTGACCGTCATCTGCTGAGTCAGGAAGATGCCCTCCTGATCGGCAAGCGTGGGCACCCGACCGAAGTCGCGGACGAAGTCGCGCAGGTACTCCTCGGCCACGAATGCGGGCAGGGCATCAGCCAGCCCCATGGCGAGGGTGGTCTTGCCGCTTGACTCCCCTCCGAGGAGGCCGAGTCGCCGGGGGTCCACGGGTCCATGATGGCGGGCCAGCACCCCGCGCCCGTGTGCGGTGGGCTGGCCGCCTCCCGTTGCTCTGTCCACAGGGACAAATGGGGGAGGGGCCCTTGCGGGGAGAGTTGCCGGCGAGTAGCCTTATTGACGGTTGCTCAACTCGGCGGGGTCGTCGGCGGCCACGCTCGAACGGCAGGAGGCTCCCATGACCGAGGCATATATCTACGAAGCGATTCGCACCCCGCGCGGGCGCGGCAAGGCCAACGGCTCGCTGCACAGCGTGAAGCCGGTGTCGCTGGTGACCGGGCTCATCGACGAGATGCAGGCCCGCCATCCCGGACTCGACCCCAATCAGATTGACGACCTCATCCTCGGCTGCCTCACTCCGCTGGGCGATCAGGGCGCCGATATCGCCAAGACCGCGGCCATCGCCGCCGGCTTGCCCGACACCGTCGCGGGCATGCAGATCAATCGCTACTGCTCCTCGGGCCTGGAAGCCATCAACCTCGCTGCGCAGAAGGTGCGCGCGGGGTGGGATCAGATGCTGCTGGCCGGTGGTGTCGAGTCGATGAGCCGCGTGCCGATGGGCAGCGACGGCGGCCCGTGGGCGATGGACCCGGAGACGGCGTACAACTCCTACTTCGTGCCGCAGGGCATCAGTGCCGACCTCATCGCAACCATCGAGGGCTTCTCCCGCGATGACGTCGATGCGTACGCCGTGCGCTCGCAGGAGCGCGCCGCCGCTGCCTGGTCAGGTGGCCGCTTCGCCAAGTCGGTCGTGCCTGTGAGGGACATCAATGGCGCCGTCATCCTCGATCACGACGAGTTCATGCGCCCCGGGACCACCGTGGAGTCGCTGAGCAAGCTAAACCCGTCGTTCGCAGCCATGGGCGACATGGGTGGCTTCGATGCGGTGGCGCTGCAGAAGTACCACTGGGTGGAGCGCATCGACCACGTCCACACTCCGGGTAACTCCTCCGGCATCGTCGACGGTGCTGCGCTGACGCTCGTCGGCAGTGAGGCTGCGGGCAAGGCGGCGGGCCTCACCCCGCGTGCCCGCGTCGTGGCCACCGCGGTTTCCGGGGCTGATCCCACGATCATGCTCACCGGGCCGACCCCCGCGACGAATAAGGTCCTCGCCGCCGCCGGGCTGACGCCGGCGGACATTGATGTGTGGGAGCTCAACGAGGCCTTCGCCTCCGTCGTGCTGAAGTGGATGAAGGACTTCAACCTCGACATCGAGCAGGTCAACGTCAATGGCGGGGCCATCGCCATGGGCCATCCGATCGGCGCCACCGGAGCCATGATCACCGGCGCCGTCATGGACGAGCTCGATCGCATCGGCGGTCGCTACGGGCTCATCACGCTGTGCATCGGCGGCGGCATGGGCATTGCCACCATCATCGAGCGGGTCTGAGGGAGCATCACGTGAGCGACAACATGTTTTGCTGGGAGAAGGATGCCGACAACGTCGTCACCCTGACGATGGACGATCCCGGGGCCAACGCCAACACCCTCAACGACACGTTCGTCAACTCGCTGGAGGCGACACTCACTCGCCTCGACGCGGAGAAGGACGACATCGCTGGGGTCATCGTCACCAGTGCGAAGAAGACCTTCTTCGCGGGCGCTGACCTCAACCTCATCATCCAGGCCACCGATGCTGATGTCCCGCGGCTCGATGCCGAGAGCGCGCGACTGAAGGGCCTCTTCCGCCGACTCGAGACCTTGGGCAAGCCGGTCGCCGCCGCCGTCAACGGCGCCGCGCTCGGCGGCGGCCTCGAGATTGCGCTGGCCTGCCACTATCGCGTCGCCCTCGATGCCAAGGGCAGTGAGATCGGCCTGCCCGAGGTGAGCCTCGGACTGCTTCCCGGTGCCGGTGGAGTCGTACGCACGACGCGCATGTTCGGCCTGGCCAAGGCGCTCATGGAGGTGCTGCTGCAGGGCCAGCGGCGCAAGCCTGCGGCCGCCCTTGAGGTCGGCCTCGTCGACGAGGTTGCGTCCACGCCCGAGGAGATGCTCGCGGCGGCTAAGCGGTGGTTGCTCGAGCATCCCGAGGCCGTGCAGCCGTGGGATGCGCCCGGTTACAAGATTCCCGGTGGCGCGCCATCCAATCCGAAGCTCGCAGCGATGCTGCCTGCTTTCCCGGCCAACCTGCGCAAGCAGATCAAGGGCGCCCCGATGCCAGCGCCGCTGGCGATTATGGCCGCTGCCGTCGAGGGGGCGCAGGTCGACTTCGCCAACGCCGAGAAGATCGAGACGCGCTACTTCATCAGCCTGGCCACCGGTCAGGTCGCCAAGAACATGACGCAGGCGTTCTTCTTCGACCTGCAGCACATCACCAAGGGTGGTGCGCGACCAGAGGGTTATGCCCCCTATGAGCCGACCAAGGGCCTCATCATGGGCGCCGGGATGATGGGCGCGGGCATCGCCTACGTCTGCGCGCGCAATGGCATCGAGGTCGTCCTCGTCGATACCACGACGGAAGCAGCCGAGAAGGGCAAGGCCTACTCCCAGGGCCTGCTCGACAAGGCAGTCTCGCGCGGCAAGATGACCGAGGCCGCACGCGACGAGGTGCTGGCGCGCATTACGCCGAGCGACTCGCTCGACCTGGCCAAGGGGGCCGACTTCGTCATCGAGGCCGTCTTCGAAAACCAGGCCCTCAAGCACGAGACCTTCGGCCGCATCGAGCACGTCGTCGCCGACGATGCCCTACTCGCCTCCAACACATCGACGCTGCCCATCACCGGACTGGCGGAGGGCGTCAAGCGCCCCGACGACTTCATCGGCATGCACTTCTTCTCACCGGTCGACAAGATGCCGCTTCTGGAGATCGTGGTCGGTGAGAAGACATCCGACGCCGCAATCGCCAAGGCCCTCGACATAGCGGCGATCATCAAGAAGACGCCCATCGTGGTCAACGACAGCCGCGGTTTCTTCACAAGTCGCGTGATCGGCACGTTCATGGGCGAGGCCGTGGCCATGCTCGCCGAGGGCGTGCCCGCACCGTCGATCGAGCAGGCCGCGCTGCAGTCCGGCTATCCCACAGGTCCGCTCGCGCTCTTCGACGAGGTGAGCCTGACCCTCGGACGTCGCATCCGCGAGGAGGGTCGCATCGCCATGGAGGCCGCCGGCGAGTCGTTCCCCGACCATCCGTCCTACCCCGTGATCGACCGCATGGTCGTCGACTTCGACCGTGGTGGTCGTGCCGCTGGGGCTGGCTTCTACGAATACGCGGAGGGCAAGCGACTGGGCCTGTGGGACGGCCTCGTGGAGCACTTCGGCGGCGACAACCTCGACATGCCCTTCGATGAGATGCAGGAGCGGATGCTCTTCGCCGAGGCCATCGAGTCGGTCAAGTGCTATAACGAGGGCGTGCTGCGTTCGGTGCCGGAGGCCAACATCGGCTCCATATTCGGCATCGGCTTTCCGCCGTGGACCGGCGGCGTCCTGCAATACATCAACGGCTACGAGGGTGGTCTGGCCGGATTCGTTGCTCGTGCACGCGAGCTCGCGGCGACCTACGGCGACCGTTTCTCGCCGCCTCCCTCGCTCGTGGCGTTGGCAGAGTCGGGTGGCCGCTACTCCTGACGTGGCGAGCCCCGCCAGGCCCGACAGCAACGGTCCGGCCGGATCTCCGGGATCCTCGGGGCTCACCACGCGCATGTCGGCGGATGCTCGTCGCGCGCAACTCATCGAGGTCGGCTGGGAACTCCTTCAGTCCCGGCCCATCCATGAATTGCCGCTCGACGAAGTGGCCGCTGCCGCGGGTATCTCGCGAACGCTGCTCTTCCATTACTTCCCGACGAAGGCGGACTTCTACTTCGCGGTCGTCTCCACCATGGGCCAGCGACTGCTCCGTCCGCCGCGCCTGCCGGAGGGTCTCGGGCCGGTCGAGCGCATTCGCACCCTGGTGGACGGCTTCGTCCGGCTGGTCGAGCGCAATCGCATGAGCTACACGGCGCTCGTGCGGGGAGCGGGCGGCGGCGACCAGCGCATCGTCGACCTGATCGCCGACACCCGTGATGCCCTCGTGCCACGGTGGCTCGACGCAGCGGCAACGTCGGATGCCTCCCCGCTCACCTGCCTGGTCGTGCGCGGATGGCTCGTGGGGATGGAGGAAACCGTGATTGCATGGGATTGTGCGACGGTGTCGCGCGATGCCCTGATCGATCACCTTACTTCGTCTTTTCTTGCTGAGATCTCGTTGGCGCAGACTGGCTCATGAGCATGTACCCCACCGTCGTGATCGTCCGTCATGCGGAGAAGCCCGAGTCCGGCGGGCCGCACGGTGTGGATCACCACGGCTCACCGAGCGGGCGCGGCCTTACTCCGCGCGGGTGGTCTCGTTCGGGTGCCCTTGCCGTGCGCATGGCCCACGCGGGAGGCGCCGGAGACGTCCTGCCCAAGCCTGAGGCCGTCTACGCGACCGGCACGGACGCTCATCACGAGAGCGATCGTCCGCGCCTGACCGCCCATGTCGTCGCCGATCGCCTCCAGCTCCACATGCTCTCCCACCTCGGTCGCGGTGATGAGGCGAAGCTCGTGAAGGAGGTCGTCGCCGCGGGCGTGCCGACGCTCATCGTGTGGGACCACGGCCATATCCCGACGCTGACCAAGGCCTTCCCGCTCGTGAGCGACGTTGATGTGCCGGAGGCCTGGCCCGAGGATCGATTCGACCTCTTTTGGCTCCTCACTCCGAGCGATGAGGGCTACACGCTGACGATCCTGCCTCAGGAGCTGCTCGCCGGCGACGCGTCGACGACCTGATGCGCCAGGTGCCACTCAACACGGGGGTGGACGCCCTACTGTCAGGGCATGACCGAAGCTGATCTCCGCGATATCGGCGGGGTGGCGGCGTCGGCCCGGATCATTCGCCTGGTCCTGAGCGTGGGCGCCGCGTTCTTCGTCGTCACCGGCCTGCTCCTGCTGGTGCTCCCCAGCGCCTTCGCGGGCTGGATCGGATTTGAGTCGACCGACGCTGTCGACTGGTGCCTGCGCATGCTGGGCGCCGCCCTGATTGGCCTCGCCGGCCAGATGTGGCTGGTACGTCGGGCCGGCAATCACCCGGTGCTGGGCGCCGGTGCCGTCATGATCGTGGCGGGCGGCCTGATGACCATCCTCACGGTGACCCTGCCGGGTGAGTGGACCCTCGTGAGGTGGGCACTCCTGGGCGTGGGGCTCGTCTTCGTGCTTGTCTACGCCGTGCTCCTGGTGCTCGCCCGACGCACCTGACGTCGTGCAACGCGGGGTGTCATCGCACTACCTTCGGTGGATGCCCGTGAGCCGACCCCTGCTAGCCGCCGCCGTTGCCGCGGGTTCGGTCGTGATGGGCCTGCTGACCGCACCGGCCGTGCAGTCGGTGGGAGTGCTGCCCGCTGACGCCGACCGTCGCTGCGCCTGGCCGATCGTCTATCCCAAGGGCGCCAACTACGCCTGGCCCGACACCAATGCCGCCTATATCAACCAGGCCGTCGTCATCGGCCCCAAGGAGAAAGTCGTCATCACCGGCCGCGATCCCAAGGCCCGCTACTGGTCGATCACGACCTACAACTACGAAGACCGCGAGGTCATCGACCAGGTGAACGACGTGACCGTCAAGCGAGCCAAGGGCGGCTCCTGGACCGTCACCGTGAGCCCGAAGCAGAACGCCAAGGACCCAAACTCGCTGCAGGCCGCTCCGCTGCCGGCCGCTGGTCAGTCGCCGTCCTTCAAAAACGTCACGATCATCATGTATCGCGTCTACCTCTCCGAGGTGGCCGGATACACGGGAGGCCCGCTCCCCACGGTGACCTTGCATCACGACAACGGCGCGCAGGGAATTCGCACTGAGCGGCTCAAGCCCTGCGCGGGCAAGCAGATACGGCCACCCGACGAAGTACCGATCCTCGACAAGGCCGAAGGAGTGCCGAGCTACTACTTCGTCAGGGCGCCCGGTGGGCGCCTCTATCCGAGCTACGACACGTCATACCTCGCTGCCGACGTGCCCTACGACCCGTCCACGATCCTGGTCGTGCGCGGCAAGGCCCCAGCTGCGCGAAAGGACGTGCGCTACTGGTCGCTCTGCCAAAACATCAACGTGCCGCCGCTTCCGGTCGTCGACTGCGCGAGCGATCGCGAGATCGCGCTCACCGATGGCTACTACACCATCGCCATCGTCGGCCCTGGTCAGGTGGCCGATCGCACGGCGTATCCGGGAGTGACCTTCCTGGACTGGGCCGACCCCGATGTGAGCGAACCACTGCCCAATGCCTTCCTGATCGTGCGCAATATTCTCCCGTCGAAGTCCTTCGCCTATGGCATCGACAAGGTCGCACTCGGCCAGCCAGCTTCCAGCACCATGGGCGACTACGCACCCGTCATCGAGCACGTGGCCCTTGCCGAGTTAGCTGCTCGCTAGCGACCCTCGCCCAGGATCCGGATCAGATCGGGTAGCGCCTCCTCGAACGGCCCGAAGAGCGGGATGCTGTCGAGGTCGTCTATCGGCCACCATTGCGCCTCATCGTTCTCCAATGACAAGGTGGCGTCATAGTGCGGGCGCTCGTCGACGAACGCGCAGCACGTGTGATAACTCCAGACCCCGAGCTCGACGACCACCTCGTGGATGCCCGCGAGGCGCCAACCTGGCGGAATCGCGCCGATCTCCTCGTCGAATTCACGAAGGGCCGCCTCGACCGGCGTCTCCTCGGCATCGATCGCGCCGCCGGGCACGGACCACAGGCCATTGCCGCCGTGCACCCAGTGGGCCCGGCGCGCAAGGAGCAGCCGATCGACGTCATCGTCATCGCGATGGCACAGCAGCATGCCGGCGGCGCCGTAGCGCCCCCACATCACGCGACCACTGGCTAGCGTGATCCACCCGTCGCCGGAGCGTGGCACTACTTCTCCGTTTTGTCGTAGCGCTCCCAGGACTCGCGGATCTCCTGTTCGGCCTCCTCGCGTCCGACCCAGGTCGCGCCCTCGACGGACTTGCCGGGCCCGAGGTCCTTGTAGACCTCGAAGAAGTGCTGGATCTGCAGTCGATCGAACTCGGCCACGTGGCAGATGTCGCGGAGCTGATCGAGGCGTGGGTCGATGAGCGGCACGCACAGCAGGCTGTCATCGCCATCGGCTTCGTCGGTCATGCGAAACATCCTGACAGTAGGGCAGCGGATGACGATGCCGGGGAATGTCGGTTCTTGCACGAGGACGAGCGCATCGAGCGGATCGCCGTCCAGCCCGAAGGTGTCGTCCACGAATCCATAGTCGTGCGGATAGCGGGTGGGGGTGAAGAGCATGCGGTCGAGCCTGATGCGGCCCGTCTTGTGGTCCATCTCGTATCCATTGCGACTGCCAGCGGGGATCTCGATGGTGACGTCAAGTTCCAGGGGCGCGGATGTCACGGGGCCTCCTCCGAGGGCTGACTGGCCTAGTGTTCCCTACGTGCTGGGCGCTCGGTGGCGGGATAGGCGTACGCCTTCGGTGATTCTGGGATCCCTCGTGGTCGTGGGCGCCCTGGCGATGCCAGCGTCGGCCGCCGGAATCTTTGGACCTGCCGGTCCGGTGCTTCCGCCCGCCAGCACCACCGCCAGCACAGTGCCGCTGCCCGCATACGTTGCCGCCGCGCTCGAGGGCCCGCTGTCCGATGACGTGCTCGGCCCGTCGGTGGGTGCCGTCGTCATCGACGTGTCGACGGGGGAGGTGGTGTTCGACCAGACCGGAGAGCAAGCACGATCCACCGCGTCCAACGAAAAGGTCTTCACCGCTGTTTCCATCCTCAGTGCGCTCGGCCCTGATCACCGCATCACGACCACCGTCACATGGGATCCATCGACCTCGGTGCTCACCCTTGTGGGAGCTGGCGATCCCACTCTCGCCTCCGTGGCCGCGGAAGGGTCGTCGCTTGATGCTCTCGCCAGCCAGGTGGTCGGCGAAGTTACTGACAAGGAGACGATCACCCTGCGCTACGACACGTCGCTCTTCAGCGGGCCCGCTCTCGGTCCCGGATGGGACTCGTCGTATCCCAAGCTCGGCGTCGCCGCGCCCGTGTCGGCGCTCATTGTCAATCGGGCACGCGTGCCCGGCATGGACGCCCGCAATAGCGATCCGGCGCTGGCCGCCGCGGGCGTGTTCGCGCAGCTGCTGACCCAGCGAGGCCTGGCCATCGACGGTCCCGAACCGGGTACGTCGGTCGGCAGCGTCATCGCCGAGACCGCGTCGATCCCGCTCGCGACCATGGTCGAGACCATGCTGACCGAGTCGGACAACGACATGTCCGAGCAGCTCGCGCATCTCGCTGGTGCCCAGTTGACCGGCACGGGGACCTTCGAGTCCGGTGGTCAGGCGACCAAGCAGGCACTCACGTCACTGGGCGTACCCGTGAGCGGACTCGTCTCGGTCGATGGCAGCGGGCTGTCCTACGAGGATCGGGCTTCACCCCTGACCCTCGCCTCGGTGATCGCCACCGTCGCCGGCGATGCGAGTCCCGCGTGGAGTTGGCCGATCATCACCGGCTTGCCCATCGCCGGGCTCACCGGCACCTTGAACGACCGATTCCTCGATCCGGACTCCGCTTCGGGAGCCGGCGTTGTGCGCGCGAAAACCGGCACGCTGATCGGGGTGTCAACGCTGGCGGGCACGGTCGTCGACGCCGACGGTCGTCTTCTGGCATTCGCGTTCATGGCCGATGAGGCCGTCGATGTCGAACTGTCTCGCGCGGCCCTCGACCGCGCCGCGGCAGCGCTGGCAGAGTGCTCCTGCTCCGGCTAGCGGGGCGACGTACAGTCAAGGGGTGACCGACCTCGTCGACTGGCAGCTCGCCCGGGCCACCGGCTTTCGATTCGCACCGGCGGGCCCGCAGGCCTCGCGCGAGGACGTCGACACCGTTGTCCGCCAGTTGCGCCGTGCGAGCGAGCGCGCCGTCGAGCCCGTCCACGACGTCACCGGCCTGTCGGCTCCCTTCGAGGAGCACCGATCCGTCGTGGTAGGGCGGCCCGAGTGGATCTCCTCCAACATCGAGCAGTTCCGCACGGCTATCGAGCCCGTCGCGCATCTTATGCGCGATCGCGAGCCGAGTCCCGTTGCCCAGGTGATCGGCTCGCGCGTCACCGCTGTGCAGATGGGGATCGTGCTGTCGTGGCTCTCCAGCAAGGTGCTGGGTCAGTTCGAAGCGTTCGGTGGCCAGGGCCGGCTGCTACTCGTCGCACCCAACATCGTGCATGCGGAGACCCAGCTCGGAGTCGACCCCACTGACTTCCGGCTCTGGGTGTGCCTGCACGAAGAGACGCATCGCGTGCAGTTTGGCGCGGTGCCGTGGCTTTCCGGCCACTTCACGGCAGAAGTCCACGCCTACCTCAAGGCCGCCGACCTCAACGCGAGCAGCGCCATCTCGCGTGCCGTGTCGGGCCTGCGCTCAGGCCAGCGCGGGACAGGTGGCCTGTTCGACCTCGTGCAGACACCTGAGCAACGCGCCGTGCTGGATCGGCTCACCGCGCTGATGTCGCTGCTCGAAGGTCACGCCGACTTGGTGATGGATGCCGTGGGCCCTCGAGTCGTCCCTTCGGTCGATGTCATCAGGGCCCGATTCCAAAAGCGGCGCCACGAGGCGGGCACGCTGGACGGCGCTTTGCGACGACTCCTCGGCCTCGACGCCAAGCTCCGGCAATATACCGATGGCGCAGCCTTCGTCGAGGGCGTCGTCGATCGCGTGGGCATGTCGGGCTTCAACGCGGTGTGGACCTCGCCCGACACGCTCCCGCTTCCCGAGGAGATCCACGAGCCGGAGCGGTGGGTACGCCGGGTGCACGGATGACCGAGGAGCGCCTCGCCGTACGCCGCGCCCTGCGTGCATCGCTCGCCGGCCTCGACGTCAATGCGCCGGTGCTCATCGCCTGCTCCGGGGGAGCCGATTCGCTGGCGTTGGCGCTGGCCGCCGCCGACGAACGTCGGTCGACGCACCGGCCCACGTGTGCGGTCGTCGTCGATCACGGGTTGCAGGACGACTCGGCCGAGGTGGCGCGCGTCGCGGCCGATGTATGCCTGCGCGCTGGGCTCGAACCGGTGGAGATCGTTCGTGTCGAGGTGGTGCGCGGCGCCGGAAGCGGGGGCCTGGAGTCAGCGGCGCGAGATGCGCGCCGGTCGGCCTTGGTGGCAGCGGCCCAACGCATGAAGTGCGCGGCGATCCTGCTGGCGCATACCCGCGACGACCAGGCCGAGACCGTGCTCTTGAGGCTCGCTCGCGGCTCCGGGGCGCGATCCCTCGGTGCAATGGCGCCCGTCGACGGACTTTGGCGCAGGCCGCTCCTGGACCTACCGCGGTCAGTAGTCCGAGCCAGCCTTGGCGGTGAGCTGGCCTGGGACGATCCGCACAACGCCGATCCGGGGTTCGCCCGCGTCCGCGTCCGGCGCACGGCGCTGCCAGCGCTCGTCGATGCACTCGGCCCCGACGTCGTCGACGGACTGGCTCGCTCAGCGCGACTTCTCCATGATGACGCCGATGCCCTGGATGACCTTGCCGACAACGCGCTGGCCCACCTGCTGATCGAGGTGGTCGACGGCCTGGCCGTCGATGCGAAAGCGCTCGCCTCGCTGCCAAGGGCGGTCCGCACACGGCTGCTGCGGCAGGCGGCGGTGCGCGTCGGCGTGCCGCCAGGTGACTTGACGCTCACGCACGTCGATCGCGTCGAAGCGTTGGTCTCCGACTGGCACGGGCAGGGGGCTGTCGACCTGCCCGCCAATGTCGGAGCGTGGCGCGCGTATGACAGGCTGACGCTCGGACGCGTCGATTCGGTAAGGGAGCGACGAGACCGCACCGCCCAACGAGCCCCCGAGGAGTGAGCGTGCACGCCAATCACGTCCCGTCGGAGATCACCCGCGTCCTGTTCACCGAAAGCCAGATCCAAGAGCGCCTCGAAGAGGTCGCGGTCGAAGTCGATGCCGATTACGCCGGGCGAGATCTGCTCCTCGTGGGCGTGCTCAAGGGCGCAACGATGGTCATGGCTGACTTCGCCCGTCACATCAAGTCGCACGTCCACATGGACTGGATGGCCGTGTCGTCCTACGGCTCGGGCACCCAGTCGTCGGGCGTGGTCCGCATCCTGAAGGATCTCGACACAGACGTCGCCGGACGCCACGTGCTGGTGGTCGAAGACATTGTCGACACCGGTCTGACCCTGTCGTGGCTGCTGGCTAACCTCGGGTCGCGAGGGGCGGCCTCGGTCGAGGTCTTCTCACTGCTGCGCAAGCCCGATGCGATCCAGGTGCCGGTGGCCCTTCGCTACGTCGGTTTCGACATACCGAGCGTCTTCGTCGTCGGCTACGGCTTGGACTACGACGAGCGCTACCGCAATCTCCGGGAGATCTGCGTGCTCGATGCCCGCGTCTACGGGGGATAGCCCCGGGCTCGACCAGGAGGGAACGCCCCGGTCCGGTGTACCGTCTGAGGACGGGAATCCCCCGGTCCGCCCGGAGGTTGACCCTCCTAAGCGGGCATCCGCCCCACGCCGATCCAGGAGAAGCGCCATGAACGCGAAGAGGTTCTTCCGCGGTCCGCTCTTTTGGATCCTCCTGGCCGTCCTGCTGGTGCTCCTGGGCTCCAGCCTGCTGAGCAACATCGGCGGCCCGCAGCAGATCGACTCCAGCCAGGCGGTCGCCGACATCCAGGGCAACCAGGTCGAATCCGCGGTGATCACCGATCGCGACCAGGTGCTCGAACTCACCCTCAAGGACGGCTCGGTCGTCACCTCCCACTATGTCTCCGGGCAGGGTGTCGAGCTCCAAAACCTCCTCCAGGAGAAGGTCGACGCCGGGCAGCTCACCGGTGGCTACAACATCGTCGTGCCGCAGGAAAACCTCTTCCTCGGCCTGCTCTTCACGCTGCTGCCCTTCGCCCTGATCATCCTGCTGCTCTTCTTCTTCATGAACCAGATGCAGGGTGGCTCGCGCATCATGAGCTTCGGTAAGTCAAAGGCCAAGGTTGTCAACAAGGACATGCCCCAGACCACGTTTGCCGACGTCGCCGGCGCTGACGAGGCCGTCGAGGAGTTGCAGGAGATCAAGGAGTTCCTCTCCGAGCCGGCAAAGTTCCAGGCGGTAGGCGCCAAGATCCCCAAGGGCGTTCTCCTCTACGGGCCTCCGGGCACGGGCAAGACCCTGCTAGCGCGCGCCGTCGCCGGCGAGGCCGGCGTCCCCTTCTTCTCGATCTCCGGGTCGGACTTCGTCGAGATGTTCGTCGGCGTCGGCGCGAGTCGCGTCCGCGATCTCTTCGAGCAGGCCAAAAACAACGCCCCGGCCATCATCTTCGTCGACGAGATCGATGCGGTTGGCCGCCATCGCGGAGCGGGGCTCGGAGGCGGACACGACGAGCGCGAGCAGACGCTCAATCAAATGCTCGTCGAGATGGACGGCTTCGACGTGTCGTCTGGTGTCATCCTCATCGCGGCCACCAATCGGCCCGACATCCTCGACCCCGCGCTGCTTCGCCCAGGGCGCTTCGACCGCCAGATCGCGGTCGAGCGACCCGACCTCGAGGGCCGCTACGCGATCCTGCAGGTGCATTCCCGCGGCAAGCCCATTGCCGACGACGTCGACCTGCGCGCGGTGGCACGGCGTACGCCGGGCTTCACGGGTGCCGACCTTGCCAATGTGCTCAACGAGGCTGCCCTCCTCACCGCCCGGGCCAACAAGACGGTGCTCGACGACGAGTCCCTTGATGAGGCCATTGACCGCGTGATTGCCGGCCCGCAGAAGCGCACCCGCGTGATGGACGACCACGAGAAGAAGATCACGGCCTATCACGAGGGGGGTCACGCACTCGTTGCTGCGGCCTTGCCTGGCACCGACCCCGTGCACAAGATCACGATCATGCCCCGCGGTCGTGCTTTGGGCTACACCATGGTGCTGCCGGACCAGGAGAAGTACTCGACCACGCGCAGCCAGATGCTTAATCAGCTTGCCTACATGCTGGGCGGCCGTGCGGCGGAGGAGCTCATCTTCCACGACCCCACCACGGGTGCCTCCAATGACATCGAGAAGGCAACTGCGCTCGCGCGCGCCATGGTCACGCAATACGGCATGACCGAGCGCCTGGGAGCCATTCGCTACGGCCAGGAGCAGGGTGAGGTGTTCCTCGGCCGCGACATGGGCCATGTGCGCGACTACTCCGAGGAAGTGGCCGCCGCCATCGACGAAGAAGTGCGAACGCTGATCGAGGCCGCGCATCAGGAGGCCTACGAGGTGCTCGTTGCCAACCGCGACGTACTCGATCGCCTGGTCCTCGAACTCCTCGAGAAGGAGACGCTCGATAAGGGGGAGGTCGAGGCCGTCTTCGCCGACCTGCGGTTGCGCTCGCCGAGGCCCGCGTGGACCGGCTCGTCGCTTCGCATGCCCGATATCCGCGGCCCGATCGAGACTCCTGAGCGTCTGCTCAACGGCCATGCCAACGGGCATCACCCCGACGCCGTCCTTCCCGATGGGGCGCCATCGCCCGGAGCCATGGAGTCAGGTGACGTGACGGAGCCGCCGATCCCGAGCCGGCCCGACCAGCCCGAGGCGCGATGACCTCCGATCTGGATCGCCCGCCGAGCCGCAGTGGCATTGATCCGATCTCCCTGCTCAGCGAGCCGCCCGCCGTGCAGCCGTTCGATCATGAGCGCGCCGAACGCGCGGTCCGCGAACTGCTGCTGGCCATCGGGGAGGATCCCGACCGCGATGGATTGCTCGACACACCTGCTCGCGTGGCCCGCGCGTATGCCGAGATGTTCTCGGGCATGCACATGACTGCCGACGAGGTCCTCACCACCACCTTCGATATCGGTCACAACGAACTCGTGATCGTCAAGCACATCGAGGTCTTCAGCACCTGCGAGCACCACCTCGTGCCCTTCCATGGCGTGGCGCATGTTGGCTACATCCCGGGCGACGACGGTCGCATCACTGGGCTGTCCAAGCTAGTTCGCCTTGTCGAGGTGTTTGCTAAGCGTCCGCAGGTGCAAGAACGCCTCACCACCCAGGTGGCCGACTCGCTGATGCGCATCCTGCGCCCGCGGGGAGCCATCGTCGTGCTGTCATGCGAGCACATGTGCATTTCGATGCGTGGAGTGCGCAAGCCCGGTGCGCGCACGGTGACAAGTGCGGTCCGCGGTGCTCTGGCCAACCCGGCCACGCGCGCCGAAGCCATAGCGCTCCTCGGGGGCTAGCGTGCGCCATCCGGACGGGCTGCCCCGCGAGATCGCCGCGCTCGATCGCACGGTCGTGATGGGCATCCTCAATGTCACGCCGGACTCCTTCTCCGACGGCGGTCGCTGGCACGATCCGGGTGACGCGATTAAGCGCGGTCACCTACTGCGGGATTCCGGCGCCGACATCATCGATATCGGCGGGGAGTCGACGCGTCCGGGTGCCGAGCGCATCCCCGAGGCGGACGAGATCGCGCGCGTCATCCCTGTCGTTGAGGCGCTCGTAGCTGAGGGCATTCCGGTCAGCATCGACACCATGCGGGCGAGCGTTGCCGCGCAATGTGTCACGCTCGGTGCCTGCCTGGTCAACGATGTCAGCGGAGGGCAGGCGGATCCCGAGATGCTGCCATTCCTCGCAACGGTGAGCGTGCCCTGCGTCGCGATGCACTGGCGGGGGCCCAGCACGATCATGCAATCGCTGGCCGTCTATGACGACGTGGTGAGCGACGTGTGCCGCGAGCTCGAGCAGCGGCTCCACGCGTTGGAGGCTGCCGGTGTCGACCTGAAGCGCGTTGCCATCGACCCGGGACTTGGCTTCGCCAAAGACACGGAGCACAACTGGGCGATCCTGCGAGATCTCGACGCGCTCGGCGCCCTTGGTCAGCCGATCCTCCTCGGCGCATCACGCAAGAGGTTCCTCGGGGAACTCCTCGCCGATCCCGACGGCCAGCCCCGCCCGCTCGAGGGTCGAGAGGCAGCCGGCGACGCCGTGACCGCCCTTGCCGCCACCTGGGGAGTCTGGGGGGTTCGCGTGCATGAGGTCGCGGCTAGTCGCGATGCGGTCATGGTCGCTCGAGCCTGGCGGGGTCCGTCATGAGCGCCCTCGAGCCCGGTGAAGCGATGGACATCATCGAGATCATCGGGATCCGCGCGCACGGCCATCATGGAGTGCTGCCTGATGAGCGACTTCGCGGGCAGCCATTCATCGCCGATATTCGCCTGGGTGTCGACACCTCGCTGGCGGCGAGCAGCGATGATCTCACCCACACGGTGAACTACGCCGATATCGCCCAGATGGTCCACGCCGAGCTCTCGGGTGACCCGGTCGACCTCATCGAGACGCTCGCCCAGCGCATCTCCGAACGGTGTCTTGCGCATGTGGCAGTCCAGGTGGTCGAGATCGCTGTGCACAAGCCCCAGGCGCCGGTGGGTGTGCCAGCAGACGACGTCGTGATCCGCATCTTGCGTCGACGGGCCAGCTGATGCCTTCTCGCGCCGTCCTGGCTCTCGGCGCCAACCTCGGTGACCGGCTCGCGGCAATGCAGGGTGCGATCGATCTGCTCGATGCGACCGACGGCGTCTCGGTGATCGCTGTCTCCTCCGTCTACGAGACGGCCCCGGTTGGCGGCCCGCAGCAGGACGACTTCCTGAACGCCGTCATCGTCGTGGAAACAGAGCTTGACCCCTCTCGCCTACTCGCCGCCTGTCACGCCGCCGAAGAGGCCTGGCACCGAGAGCGCGAGGTGCGCTGGGGTCCGCGCACCCTCGACGTCGACATAGTGGCGATCGACGACGTCGTCATGGATCGATCCGACCTCTCGATCCCGCATCCCCGGGCCGCGACCCGCGCCTTCGTCTGCATGCCATGGCTTGACGTCGACCCCGATGCCCGCCTCCCCGAGGTCGGTTCCGTCGCCGACGTGGTCAGCCGACTTGACGTTTCAGGTGTCAGGCGCGCGCTTGATGTCGCTCTAGTGGTCCCGGACGCCGTGCGTTGAAGCCGACGCGACTCGTGCCACTGATCGTCCTCGCGGCGATCGGACTTGCGGTCGGCTGGGTCGCGGTCCAGCTCGTCGAGCGATTCGCCGGTCGGATCCTCTTGGTGCCATGGGCGGCGGCGATCGGGCTCGTGCTGCTGGCCGTGGCCGTGCTCATCTGGGCCGTTGTGTCGCGGCCACGACTGGTGTCGCACGAGCGGGATCGAGCGGCCACCAGCCTCTCCCCACCCTCGGCTGGCGCGGCACGGCCACCACGATCCCCGCGCATGCCACCACTGGTGGCGGCGCGCACCGCCGCACTCGCCATGGCCGCATCACGCACCGGTGCGGTGATCGGCGGCTTCTACCTCGGCATCGCCCTTGCGCTGATCCCCGTTGCGAGCACGACGACCGGCTCGCAGTCCTTGAGCGCCTGCATCGCGTGTGTCATCGCGTGCCTCGTCCTCGTCGTTGGCGCCGTATGGCTGGAGTCCATGTGCCGGCTGCGCGACCGCGACGATGACTGAGCGAGGTAATGACCGATACAGTGCGACCATGAGCGAGCCCACCGCCCTCGAGGATCTGCCCTTCGACGAGTTGCGCAAGCGCGCATTCCACGTGGCCGAACACCGGCTCGACCTCGGCTTCTTCGCTGACGTCTACTCCCACATGCCGGGCATGGTCGCCATCGAGGGCGAAGGCGGCGATCTTGGCTCGACCGGTGGAACCATCATCGAGTCGATCAAGGCGTTCACCCAGATGTTCGGCGACTCGCCGCAGCTGGATCCCGACACCGAGGCACTGCTCCGCGCGCGATTCGCGACCTACCTTCGCGAGCACGGGCACGCCAGCGGCTGACCTCAGTGGTCGGTGTCCCCGGCCACGCACATGAATGACCCGATGGCGGCCGCCAAGAGCTCTAGTGGTGTTCCGGGCAGCCCCACCGCCATCGCCTGAGCATGCGCATACGACGGTGTCCTAAGACGCACGCGCCATGGCGTTGTCTCACCGACGGAGACGACGTACGCCCCGCTGCGCCCCGTTGCCGATTCCACGACGCAGTACGCCGTTCCCTCGGGGGCTCGCACCACCTTGGGCAGGGGCACGTCAACCGGCCCCTCCGGCAGCCCGTCCAGGAGGGCGAGAATCAGGGGCAGGTCAGCCTCCAGCTGATCGAGCAGGACGCGGTAGCGGGAGAGCGCGTCACCCTCTTCGGCGGTCACCGTGGCTATCGACGGCGCAACTGCGGGGTAGGCCAGGTGGGGCTGATCGACGCGAGCATCGAGCCTCAGTCCGGCGGCGCGGGCGACGGGCCCGCTCACGCCGTAGGCGACGGCGTCATCACGTGTCACGACGGCAAGGCCGGGCGGAATGGTGTGCTCGATCGCTTCGTGGAGGGCCGGGAGCTCGTCGCTCACGACCCCGAGTGCGGCGGCTACCTGATCCGACCAGCCATCGGGCGCATCGTTGGCCAGGCCGCCGATGCGGGTGATCATCACGTGGACGCGCCCGCCGGAGATGGACTCGAGGCAGCGCAGGAGCTCCTCACGTGCGCGCATCCCGGGAACCCTCGCCGGCGTTGGGCCGAGCGGCGGGAGCCCCGCGGCACCCGCCGCATGCAAGAGTGCCGCGGCCGCACGGTTGACTTCGCACAGGATGGTGCGCAGCCATGTGGCGCGCGGCGGTGGCTCGAGGCCCAGCAGGCCCTCCACCGCCAGGGCGAGTGCCACCTCCGAGGTCACTGCGCTTAGCCAGTCATGGCGATTCGCCAGCATGAGCGCCTGACGGTAATCGCGCACTTCCAGCAATTTCTCCGTGCCTCGATGCAGGAGGCCAGGTTGCACGTCGACGCTCGTCACGACGCCGTCATCGATGCGGCAGGCGAGCCGAAGGGCCCCGTGACCGGATGGGTGCAGGTCGCCAAGGTCGAGGGCGATGTCGCACGAATTGGCACCGACGCCCACGCCGACCATCACGTCCTTGGTCACCGCCGCAGCATGTCACGCACGGATGTGCCACAGTGCCCGGGTGACCTCGACCACGTGGGCGCGAGCGTGGGAGCGATCCGCGCTTGGCCCCGGGGGCTTCTGGCTGCGCGAGGAGCCCGCTCGCCACTTTCGCACGACTGTTGGGCCCGTTCTGCGCGACGCGATGCTCGCCCTCCTGGCAGACGTCGATCTGCGCCTGGGCTCACCGTCGATTATTGACGTCATTGACATCGGCGCGGGAGATGGCGCGCTCCTTCGGTCGATGGAGTCTGCCTTGCAGGGCACCCGTCTTTGCGGGCGCGTGCGTTGGACCGGGGTCGACGTACGGCCGCGACCCCAGGACCTGCCTGCGGCGATCGACTGGCACGTACGTGATGCGACGGCCCACTTGCCGGACACTGTGACGGGCCTGGTGATGGCCCACGAGTGGCTCGATGAGGTGCCGGTAGATGTCATTGAACGTGATGCGCGCGGAGTCGACCGAGTAGTCCTCGTCGATGACTTCGGCGGGCAGGCACTCGGACCGGAGGTGGCCGACGATCAACGGGCGTGGTTGGCGGCGTGGTGGCCTTTGGCAGATGTGGGAGAGCGAGCGGAGATCGGCCTGGCACGCGACCGTGCGTGGTCGAGATTGTGCGCCGGCGTCGCGGCCGGCACGATCATCGCGGTCGACTACGGCCATGTTCGATCGGAGCGCAGGTTGACCCTGCGGGCCTATCGGGACGGCGAGCTCCTGGACGCGATCCCCGACGGCTTGCGCAATCTCACGGCGCACGTGGCCATCGACTCGTGCGCAGCCGCCAGTCCGCCCCGGGCGACGGTCACCGTCACCCGGCAGGCGGATGCACTGGCCCCCTTGGCTGGCGCACTCCCGGATCCGGCCGCCGTATCCGCGGGCGACTACGCCGCGGCACTCTCCTACGTCATGGAATGCCGCTACGTCAGAGCTGCCAAGGGCCTAGGCGGTCACTACTGGCTGCGCGCCGACGTCGGATGACGAGCCTCTACCCTGCAGACGTGGTGACTCCGCCGCCGCGGTTGCGGGTGGGCGTGATCGGCTCCGGACGCGTCGGAGCCGTGCTGGGCGCTGCCCTGAGACGCACGGGCCACCCCGTCGTCGCTTGCTCTGCGCGCACCGACCTTTCGCGCGTACGCGCGGAAGCGCTGCTCCCGGGCGTGCCCATTGTCACGCCGGCCGAGGTCGCCCATGACTGCGATCTACTGCTCCTGACCGTGCCGGATGACCGGCTCGCGGAGGTCGTCGGGGATATCGCGGGGCAGGTGCATGCAGGGCAGATCGTCATGCACGTGTCGGGGCACCACGGACTGGCCGCCCTCAGCCCGCTCTCAGGCTCTCTTCCGATCGCTGCCCACCCGGTGATGACCTTCACGGGCACCAGCCTCGACCTCGACAGGCTCGAGGACTGCCCCTTCGGAGTGACGGCCCCCGATGCCTTACGTCCCATCGCGGAGGCGCTCGTGGTCGAGATGGGCGGCGAACCCGTGTGGGTCGACGAAGGTGCGCGCACGACGTATCACGCCGCGCTCGCGCACGGTGCCAACCACCTCGTCACCCTCGTCGCGCAGACGCTGGATCTGCTCGCGGCAGCTGGGGTGCAGGACCCTGCGCGGCTGGCCCGACCGCTGCTGACAGCGGCACTCGACAACGCGCTTCGCGAGGGCGATACCGCCCTGACGGGACCGGTCGCGCGCGGAGACGTCGCCACCGTGCGCGCGCACCTGGCGGACTTGGCCGACGCCGACTCCGGAACCCTTGAGGCCTATCTCGTGATGGCCCGCATCACGTTGGATCGTGCGCTGGCGAGCGGGATGCTCACCGCCGCTGCGGCCGAGCCCATCGTCCAGTTGCTCGCCGTCACCGATAGCGGATCGGGGGCACGACCGTGACGAGCGTCCTGCGCCGCAAGGCCGAGCTCGATGGACTCCCGGACGTCACTGGGCGCACGGCGGTGGTCATGACCATGGGCGCGCTCCATGACGGCCATGCCTCCCTCGTGCACGGGGCTCGTGGCCTCGCCGGCTCCGACGGGCGCGTCATCGTGACCGTCTTCGTCAACCCCCTGCAGTTCGGAGCTGGCGAGGACTTCGGCCGCTATCCGCGCACTTTCGACGACGACGTCGCCATCGCCTCCGATGCCGGTGCCGACGTCGTCTTCGCGCCGAAGGTCGACGAGGTCTATCCCGCGGCCGATTCCCCGGCGGCGGCGATCATGATCGACCCCGGACCGCTAGGCACCGAGATCGAGGGAGCGGCCCGACCCGGCCACTTCGCCGGAATGCTGACAGTGGTCGCCAAGCTCATGCACATGACACGGCCCGACTTCGCACTCTTCGGCGAGAAGGACTACCAGCAACTCGTCCTCGTGCGGGCCATGGCGCGTGCCCTTGACTTCTCGGTCGAGATCATCGGCATGCCCACGGTGCGAGAGGCGGATGGGCTCGCGATGAGCAGCCGCAACAGATACCTGTCGGCCGACGCACGCTGCGTGGCTGCCCAGATCCCGGTCGCCCTCGCCGCCGGCCAGGCAGCAGGGCCGGACGGCGCGCAAGCGGTGGTTGACGCCGTACGCCGCCATCTCGATCAGTCATCAGCATCGGTAGGTGTCCCGGTCGACGTGGACTACGTCGTGGTCCGATCGCTTGATCTGGGCCCACCTCCCCGATCCGGCGCCGCTCGACTGCTCGTCACCGTCGTCATCGATGGCACCCGCCTGCTCGACAATGTCGATGTGCACCTCGGCCCGCAGAGCGTCCGATGAGCGCGGTCTTGCCGGCACCTGCGCCGGGATGGACCGCGCAGGCCGATGTCGTGGTGGTGGGCTCGGGGGTCGCGGGCCTGACCGCTGCGCTCCACGCGCGTCGCACCGGCCGCCGCGTGCTGCTCGTGACCAAGGGTCGCGTCGAGGAGGGATCCACCGTGTGGGCGCAGGGCGGCATCGCAGCGGCCCTCGATGAAGACGACTCCCCGGAGGAGCACCTGCACGACACGCTGGTGGCGGGCGCGGGCCTGTGCGACGTCGCAGCGGTCCGAGCGCTCGTCACCGAAGGGCCGGGCGCCGTCAGGGGGCTGATCGGCCTTGGTGCGCACTTCGACCTCGATGCCAGCGGAGCGCTGGCGCTCACGCGCGAGGGAGGTCACCTGCGCGACCGCATTGCTCATGCCGGTGGCGACGCGACCGGCGCCGAGGTATCGCGCGCCCTGGTGGCCGCCGTCGCGCTGGATCCTGGCATCGAACTCATCGAGGGCGCTCTCGTGCTCGACCTCCTGCGCGACGAGCATGGCGCCGCCCAGGGGGTCACCCTCCATGTGATGGGCCAGGGCACGCGTGACGGCGTCGGAGCGGCGCTGGCGCCCGCGGTCATCCTGGCAACCGGCGGGTTCGGGCAGGTGTTCTCGCAGACCACCAACCCTCTGGTCGCCACCGGTGACGGCGTCGCGCTCAGCCTGCGTGCCGGCGCGGAGGTCGCCGACCTGGAATTCGTGCAATTCCACCCCACCGTTCTGTGGCTGGGTCCGCGGGCGCGAGGCCAGCAGCCACTGGTTTCCGAGGCGGTGCGGGGCGAGGGTGCGCTGCTCGTCGACGGCGACGGGCAGCGCCTCATGGTCGACGTCCACCCACTTGCCGAACTAGCGCCGAGGGATGTCGTCTCGCGCGCCATCCTGCGTCGAATGCGCGAGACGGGCTCGGCCCATGTCTGGCTCGATGCCCGTGCCTTTGGCGAGAAACTGTGGGAGGAGCGCTTCCCCACCATTCTTGCGTCCTGTCGCGCGCACGGAATCGACCCGGTCACCGAGCTCGTGCCGGTCGCACCCGCATCGCATTACGCGTCGGGAGGCGTCCGCACCGATCTCGATGGTCGGGCGTCCATCCCCGGGCTGTTCGCCTGCGGCGAGGTTGCGTGCACCGGCGTCCACGGAGCCAACCGCCTGGCGTCGAATTCATTGCTCGAGGGCCTGGTCTTCGCTGCCCGCATCGGGCAGGCGTTGGCGGGCGAGCATGATCCCCGGCGCCCGGCTGTACCGACGACGGCCTTCCTGCCGTTGATGGCGCGCGAGGGGGTGCGTCCGCTGCAGCAGGTCATGACCGATGACGCGAGTGTCATTCGGAGCGCTGATTCCCTCACGCGGGCAGCGGACGTGCTCGACTCGCTCACCGACATTCCCGGTGCGAGCCGCTGCACCCATGACTGGGAGGCAACCAATCTCCACCTGGTGGCTCGCGCGCTCGTGCATCAAGCCCGCATTCGCGAGGAGACGCGCGGCTCGCATTGGCGAGAGGACTTCCCGGAGCGCGACGACCAGCGCTGGCGAATCCGGCTGGTCTCGCACATGACCTGGTCGGGGGATCTGGTCACACGGCATGAGAACGTGACGGCACCCGCTGCCGAAATGGACGACGTCAATGCCCACTGAGGATCTCCCGCAGGAGATTGCCGCGGAACTGAGCCGAGCGGGGCTCGATCCGGCATGCGTTGTCATGCTCATCGACCGTGCCCTTGCCGAGGATCTTGATGGTGGAGTCGACGTCACATCGGTGGCCACCGTGCCGGCTGACCAAAGATCGGTGCTAGATCTCGTCGCGAAGCAGCCGGGTGTGATCGCCGGAGCGCCGGTTGCCGCCGCGGTCTTCCATCGAGCGTCGCAAGGCCGTGTTCGATCGAGTCTCGTCGCGGACGGCACTTCGGTGGCTGCCGGCGACCTGGTGGGCAGTGCTCAGGGGCCGACCCGCGATCTGCTCCTGGGCGAGCGCACCGCCCTCAACGTGCTCTGTCAGCTGTCAGGAATCGCGAGCCTGACCCGACAGTGGGTTGACGCGTTGGGACCCGACGGCCCGCGCGTACGCGACAGTCGAAAGACGCACCCGGGCCTGCGTGCACTGGAGAAGTACGCCGTGCGCTGCGGCGGAGGCGTCAATCACCGAATGTCCCTTTCCGACGAGGCACTTATCAAGGACAACCACGTGGTTGCCGCCGGAGGTGTCGCCGAGGCCTTCAGTGCCGTGCGCGCGGAGTTCCCTGGCATTCGTGTCGAGATCGAGGTCGATACCCTAGAGCAACTCGACGAGGCGCTCGACGCTGGCGCCGACCTCATCATGATCGACAACCTCACTCCCGCCCAGATGGGCGAGGCGGTCCGACGCGCGGGTGGCCGGGCTCAACTTGAGGCGTCCGGCGGTCTCACTCTTGCCAATGCTAGGGAGGTCTCCGCCACGGGGGTGGACTTCGTCGCGGTTGGATCACTCACCCACTCCGCACCAGCACTCGATATCGGCGGCGACCTACGGGATGCGCAATGACACTCCTCGCTATCGACGTTGGCAACACTAACACCGTCCTCGGACTCTTCGAGGGCGACGAACTCATCAGGTCGTGGCGCATCAAGACCGATGCGCGATCCACGGCTGACGAGATGGAGCTCGTCTTCCGCGGCCTGCTGGCTGGGCAGCCCGCCGTCAGTGGCATAGCCGTGTGCTCGACGGTGCCGGCGGTCCTGCGCGAGATGCGCACGATGCTTGACCACTACCACTCGGATATCCCGACGGTCATCGTCGAGCCTGGCACCAAGACAGGGGTGTCGGTGATCACCGACAATCCCAAGGAGGTGGGCACCGATCGCATCGTCAACACCATCGCTGCTTTTCATCTGTATGGCGGCCCCTCGATCGTGGTCGACTTCGGCACGTCCACCAACCTCGACGTGGTTTCAGGCAGGGGAGAGTTCCTCGGGGGCGCGCTAGCGCCGGGCATAGAGATTTCCCTCGACGCACTCGCGCAGCGTGCCGCGCAGTTGCGCAAGGTCGAACTCGCTCGCCCCCGGTCCGCCATCGGCAAGAACACGGTCGAGGCCCTGCAGTCGGGCGCCCTCTACGGCTTCGCCGGGCAGGTCGACGGGCTGGTGCGGCGCATCAGCGACGAGTTAGGGGGGGTGAGCGCCGTCATCGCCACGGGCGGTCTCGCCCCGATCGTCGTTCCCGAATCGGAGACCATCACCCATCACGACCCCGATCTCACGCTGGTCGGGCTGCGCCTGGTGTTTGAAAAGAACGTCGACTGACTACCCTTGCGTCCGTGGCCGACGACGCAGACATACTCGAGCCGGGCGATGACCTGCCCGAGCAGATGCGCGTACGGCGAGACAAGCGCGAACGCCTCCTCGCATCTGGCCATGACCCCTACCCTGTGCGACTGCCCATCACGCACACGATCGCGCAGGTGCGCTCGGCATACCCTGATCTCGAGGTCGACGTATCGACCGGTGAACGCGTAGGCGTCGCCGGTCGCATCATCTTCCAACGCAACACCGGCAAGCTGTGCTTTGCCACGCTTCGCGCGGGCGACGGCACCGAAATGCAGGCCATGCTGTCGCTGGCCAGCGTCGGCGAAGACTCCCTGGAGTCCTGGAAGCAACTCGTCGACATCGGCGATCACGTCTTCGTCGCCGGCGAGGTGATCACCTCCAAGCGCGGGGAGCTCTCGGTGTTGGCCGACGAATGGCGCATGGCGACCAAGTCGCTGCGGCCCCTGCCGGTCGCGCACAAGCCCCTGTCGGAGGAAAACCGGGTGCGTCAGCGCTACGTCGACCTGATCGTGCGACCTGAGGCGCGCGAGATGGCGCGCATGCGGGTGATCGCCGAGGCCAGCGTGCGCCGCAGCCTCGCCGAACGCGGCTTCCTCGAGATCGAGACGCCTGTCCTGCAGACGCAGCAGGGTGGGGCGGCGGCGCGTCCCTTCGTCACGCATTCCCATACCCTTGACGTCGACCTCTACCTGCGCATTGCGCCGGAACTCTTCCTCAAGCGTGCGCTGGTGGGTGGTCTCGAGCGCGTCTTCGAGATCAACCGCAACTTCCGCAACGAGGGCGTCGACTCCACGCATTCCCCCGAATACGTCGCCTTGGAGTTCTACGCCGCCTACACCGACTACCGCGACGTCGCGCGCATCACTCGCGAGATCATCCAGGAGGCCGCCGTCGCTGCCACCGGGTCGCTCGAGGTGGTCCACGCCGACGGCAGAGTGCATGATCTATCGGGCGACTGGCCCGAGATCGACTTCTTCGGCTCCGTTTCGGCGGCCGTGGGCCGCGAGATCACGCCGGCGACCCCGGTGGACGAGTTGGTGGCCCTGTGCCGGGCCATCGGCGTGGAGCCGCAAGCGCACTGGGTCGCGGGCAAATACGTCGAGGCGCTTCTGGACCACTACGTGATCCCCACGCTCGACCGGCCGACGTTCGTCATGGACTACCCCGAGGACACTTCCCCGCTCACGCGCGCGCATCCTGACAGGCCGGGCGTGGTCGAGAAATGGGATCTCTACATCGACGAATACGAGCAGGCAACCGGATACTCCGAACTTGCCGATCCGGTGATCCAGCGCGAACGACTTGTCGCCCAGGCGGCGCAGGGAGCGCGTGGCGACGACGAGGCCATGCCTCTCGACGAGGACTTCCTGCGTGCGCTCGAGATCGGGATGCCGCCCGCGGGTGGCGTGGGCCTGGGCATCGATCGACTGCTGATGTCGCTCACGGGTCTGGGTATCCGCGAAACCGTCCTCTTCCCGCTTGTGAAGCCCGAACGATGAGCAATGTCACTCTCCGGCCTGCGCGCACGGCCGATGTCCAGATGGTTCGCCGACTCGTGAGTCTCTTCACCGCCGATGGACGTCTGCTCGCCAAGGCACCGGTGACCCTTTACGAAGACGTCCAGGAATTCTTGGTCGCCGAGTCCGACGGTCGAATAGTCGGCTGCGGTGCGCTGCATGTGATGTGGGAGGACCTCGGCGAGATCCGAACCCTCGCTGTCGACACGGAGTTCCAGCATCGCGGCGTCGGGGGCAGCCTTCTCGACGCCCTTGTCGATCGCGCCTATGCGCTGGGCCTGGCTCGCCTCTTCTGCTTGACCTTTGAGACGGGGTTCTTCGCCGCCCACGGATTCCGCGAGATCGAGGGCAGCCCGGTCGATCACGCCGTATTCGAGCAACTTCTGCAGAGCTACGACGAGGGCGTGGCAGAGTTCCTCGACCTCGAGCGGGTGAAGCCCAACACCCTCGGCAATCGGCGCATGCTTCGGGTGCTGTGATGAAGGCAGCGATCGCGGCCGTAGCCGCACTGGTCGTCGGCGGGCTGGCCCTGTCGCTGCCGGCCTCGGCGGCGCCTTCACCGGTGGCCGATGCGCCGTTGGTAGGGATGGTCATCGCACTCGACCCCGGGCACCAGCTCGGCAACTCCAACCCGGCTCACTTCGATGAGCTTGCCGCGACCCACTTCAACGGCCATGAAAGAAAGATCTGCAACACCTCAGGAACGGCGACCAACGCGGGCTTCCCAGAGGCCACGTTCACCTGGAACGTCGCCCTGAAGGTCAAGGAGAAACTCGAGGCCCTCGGCGCCGACGTTCGCATGACCCGCCACTCCAACTCCTGGAAGAAGTGGGGTCCGTGCGTAAACGAGCGCGGGGCGTTTGGCACCAAGGTAGGCGCCGACCTCATGCTGTCGATCCACGCCGACGGCGCTGACTCCTCCGGCTACGGCTTCTACGTCATGGTGCCGTCGGTCATCAAGGGCTGGACCGATGACATCTCAGCGAAGTCGATCCGGCTGGGCAAGCGATTCGTCTCCGGCATGGCCGGATCCGGCGCTCCCCGCTCGACGTACGTCTCGGGTCAGATGATGATCACGCCGACCATCTCCACACTGAACTTCTCGGACGTCCCCGTGATCTTGCTGGAGTCGGGCAACATGCGTCACTCGGCCGACGCGGCCCGGATGTCGTCTTCCGCGGGCCAGCAGCAGTACGCCGACTGGATCGTCGCGGGCCTGAGAGCCGCCCTCAGGAAGTAGGCGCCCTCGAAGGGGAACGCGTTCTTGACTCGCCTTGCAACCGTGCTGGGACAGTGGCTAGATTCCCGTCACGCCCGGCCATGGAGGAACGCACATGTGGTCAACCGTCACACGAGGTATTGCACCCGCCGCATCCGCCCCTGTCAGGCAGCGTCCACCGAGGACACCCCGGTAACATACGTCACGACACCCGGCGCGGAAGCAACCCGGCTTTCCGCCTAAACACGAAGCTCAGCGGGACCCAGCCCCGCTGACGGAGCAGGCAACCTCGGGCGCTCCACGCCCGGACGTCGCCCCCGTTTCCCCCGCTCCCCTGTGCTGGGAGCCAAGCAACCCCCGCTTGGCTCCCAGCACACCCCCTGAAAGGCGCTCGAAAGGACCCCCGTGAACCGACTCGTCACCGTAGGTGCCGTGACCGTTGTCGCCTCGGCATGTATTGCCGGTGGCCTCGCGACATCCAGCCAGGCCGCTCCCCCACCGCAGCGTGCCGCCGCTCAGTCCACCGCGGCCTCCGTACCTGTGTCGGTTGATGCCACCCCAACCCGCGTGGGCGAAGGGCCACCGGCACCGGGGCCAAGTAACGGGCGAAAGTTCCTGGGATTCGTCATCGGCTCCGGAGCCGACATGCTGTTCGACTGCCTGGTGTCCAAGGCCACTGGCGGCTCGTGCCTGGATCCTTCGGGAATGAACGCCATCAAGGCCCAGCTGGACACGATCCAGAAAGAGGTCGAGCAGGGATTCATTGACGTCGAAGCACGGTTGAACAGGATCGAGGAGCAGATCAACGACCTGCAGAAGGAGAAGTACCTTTCGCGCCTGGACCCGCTCCGGCAGAACTCTGCCATGGCTGTGGCCGCGTTCTCTAACATGACCGACTGCGCCGCGAAGCAGGCGGCGGCGCTCGACAAGTCGAAGGTCACGTGCAAGCCGTACCTCAACGGGCCCCTCGACGATAGCGGGGTCCCGGAGCAGCTGGGGGCGTCCCGGCCCGCTGATGAGGCCATCGCGATCACCCGTGGCTTCTTCTTGAAGAACGCCGACGCGGCCACACCTGAGGGGCTGGCCCCGGACGACGTCGCTGGGGCCGTGAAGATCCTGATCGGGGACAACAGTCGGGAGGCGACGAAGGGCTACCTCTACTACGCCTGGCAGGGCATCAAGATCGACATGGACGAGGCGATGGGTACCCCCCAGGGGTTCCGTAAGTCCGTGAAGACGCCGGTCGTGCTTCCCCAGTCAGCCCGAGACTTCAACAGTGTCCTCGACTTCTGGGACGAGACCTACAGCCGGTGGGCGATCGTGAAGATCGCGGCCGCCCGCATGAGGCAGGGCGGGACGGCGGCTTCACAGAAGCTCGTCGCGGACCAGATGGAGCAGTGGCTCATCACGCCGACGGGCCAAACCCTGCCCAGTCTCGTCACGAAGAACCGTTTCCCGGACATGAAGCCTGACGAGCTCATCGTCTACCTGGGCAAGGACAAGGACTCCGACAAGACCGTGGTCGTCAACTGGTCCGGCTCGTACGACGACACCCTGCGCGGGCAGTACGCGAGGATGAACTCCGGGGACGTCAGCGCGATCGCCAAATCCGTGAACGCCTACCTCAGGGAAGGGGGCAGCGGCGGTATCGAGGACCTGGCCACCAAGGTTCCCGGCGTCCTACCGGACCGCACCGAGTTCCAAGCACTGGTCAGCTACAGCGAAGGGACGTTCAAGCTTCCCCCATGGGCGCGCATGTGGCCCGTCGACTGGTACCACCCGAGTCCCGGAACAGTTGAATTTAAGTACCTCAATTCGGGCTGGGAACGAAATTGTGTCTCCGGCGTACGTGCGTTGAATGCCCGGCCCGACTGGCCGGTATGGGTCGAGAAGGTGAACCCCTATAACCGTCAGGACCTGGAAAAGATCTGGAACGAGCAGGCGAAAGGCCCGATCGACTTCTTCTGGGGAACGCTCAGGTTTGACGACGTCAACTCCCCCAGGGCAGGCATCTACCGACTCGGGTTCGGCGCCTATATCCGCTGCACCGACCCGATCAACAACGCGACGCGTCCCAGCGCGATGCGGAGCGTCCCCGCACCGCAGATCATGATGCCCGCATCGGCCATCAAGCCGCGACCAGGGCGACCTGGGCGAGCCTGAGCCGTCCGGCCCGGCCATCCGCACGAACGGCGCCAAGAATTACGAACTGCCCGCGGCTCACATGCTGTTCGGCCTGCCGGTCGACGGGTGCGCTTTCCTGTACGAACGACCGTTGTCGGGTGGTTTCACCTGCCCCACGCGACCGACAGCGCCTTAACTAGCTGCTTACGGGCACTGTCCCGCTGTCCAGGCCGGCAGCGGGACAGTGCCCGTAAAACGCCACTTCCGTTGAGTGGGTGGTGATGCCGATCCGAAAGTCGCGGCATGTCCGCCAGCAACACCACCCCCAAACACCGCAAACCCAGAAAAAGGAACGGTGTCGGTTGCCGAACCACGTGGACTAAAGCTCCCCTGCTCGGCATGGCGGCCGTACTCACCGTCGGTCTCACCGCAGGTGTCGCGTACGCAGGAGACCGTGCCCTCTTCCCAGGGGTCAACAACTGGCCCAAGAATCCCCCCAACGCCAGCCAACTCACGACCACCTCAGGCATGGCCGCCGCGGCACTGAACTTCGCCCTCGCGCAGGTCGGCAAGTGGGGGGCTCTCGCGGGGGCCTACAAGTTCCAGACTTGGGCGACCGAGTGGATCCCCGAGTCGTGGAAGCAGGCGTTGGAGTCACAGCAGCAAGGTGCGCCGGAGTAGATGGGTGTCCGCAACGTCGGCAAACTGCGTCAGCCGACGCCGACGACGGCACTCGTCGTGAGCGACGTCCCGAGCACGGTCATGATCAACGAGGACTTCGGGAACATGTTCGCTGAGGCCTCGATAGAGGAGGCGAAGGCCGTCTACAAGCGTGGAGTGCTGAAGCTGCATCCGGACAAGATGGGTCCGGAGTATTTAAAGCCCTTCCAGGAGTTCGATGCGGCCTACAAGTTCCGGCTTCGTCAGCTTCAGGAATCCCCGGCGTTGATAACCGACAACATCATCAACCCGAACCATTTCGTGCCGAAGGCGCCTCCGGCTGCTCCGCCGCAGCCCGCGGCAGCCAATCTCAACAGGTACTCCGTGTACTCCTCCTCGTCCTCGGACTCGGGGGACTTCATGAGGGATTACTTGAATGACTTCAAGAAGAACAACCAGGGTGGCGACTAGCCCACCGGCCGTTGCTCGGACGAGGGGCGGGGAGGTCCAGGACCTTCCCGCCCCTCGTCGTCCTGGCGGGCCCTTCCGGAGGGGGCGGAACAGCACGTCAGGGGCGGCTTAGCCGACCCGCCGGGCCTCCCGGGAAGACCCCGGGCGCCCCGTGCGTTACCCCTCATGCGGCCAGCCCGGGCGCGGACGGGTGACCTCGGGCAGGCGGCGCTAGCATCGAACCAGCCGGGCGGCCCGTGCGTCGCATCCGGACAGGCCCGAGGGCCGCGGAACAGAAGGTGGGAGAGCATGTTCGAGAGGTTTACCGACCGGGCTCGCCGGGTCGTCGTCCTGGCCCAGGAAGAGGCCCGGATGCTCAACCACAACTACATCGGCACCGAGCACATCCTCCTCGGCCTCATCCACGAGGGCGAGGGCGTCGCCGCCAAGGCCCTCGAGAGCCTGGGCATCTCCCTGGAGGCCGTGCGCTCTCAGGTCGAGGAGATCATCGGCCAGG
>Ga0194133_10001223_pt1 | contig 46573 bp, 55 predicted proteins | sample TA2KigOf40mmetaG_FD_155448 | JGI IMG/M metagenome (GOLD analysis project Ga0194133, IMG submission 155448) | Freshwater microbial communities from Lake Tanganyika, Tanzania - TA2015055 Kigoma Offshore 40m | ecosystem: Environmental > Aquatic > Freshwater > Lake | place: Tanzania: Lake...
CGCACGAACAGGCCGGTGGGGATGTGCAGGATGCGCACGGCCGTTTCCACCTTGTTCACGTTCTGTCCGCCGGCACCACCGGAGCGTGAGGTGGTGATTTCGAGGTCTTTATCGGGGATGTCGAGCTTGACCTCCTCCTCGATCTTGGGCATCACCTCCACGCCGGCGAAGCTGGTCTGGCGCTTGTCGTTGGCGTTGAACGGTGAGATGCGCACGAGGCGGTGCGTGCCCTTCTCGTTGCGCAGATAGCCGTAGGCGTAGCGGCCCTCGATTTCGATCGTGCAGCTCTTGATGCCTGCCTCCTCACCCTCGCTGAGTTCGTCCACGGTCACCTTCATGCCGTGGTCTTCGGCCCAGCGGGTGTACATGCGCATCAGCATCAGGGCCCAGTCCTGGGCGTCGGTGCCACCGGCACCGGCGTTGATGCTGATCACGGCACCTTCCTTGTCGTAGGTGCCGCTGAGCAGGCGCTCCAGCTCCCAGCGATCCAGATCAGCCCGCAGCTTCTGCAGGGCTTCGTTGGATTCGCCCAGCAGCTCTTCATCGGGCTCGAGCCCGTAGATCTCAACGGTGGCCTCGGCATCGGCCACAGCGCCCTGCCACTGGCTGAGTTGCTCGAGTTGGGCCTTCACCTCATCGAGCTGGCGCATCTTGGCCTGGGCCTGCTTCTGGTCGTCCCAGAAATCGGGTTGGGAGGCGAGCTGCTCGAGATCCTGCTGGCGTGCTTTCAGTGCAGGGACGTCAAAGACAGTCCTGGGCATTGCCCAGGCGGTCAGTGAGCTCAGAGAGATCGCGCTTGAAGTCGGTGAGGTCGAGCACCGGCAGGTGTTGAACGTTGGGTCGACCGTACTGAATGGCGAGCAGCAGCACGGGGGGCCGCTTCTAGGATTCAGGCTGCGGCTGGGGCCTTGATGGCAAGCGTTGAGATCTACACCTGGCGCGCTTGTCCGTTCTGTATTCGGGCCAAGGCGCTGCTGGATCGCAAAGGCGTGGCCTATACCGAGCACGCCATCGATGGCGATGAGGCCGCTCGCGCGGTGATGGCCTCCAAGAGCGGCGGCCGCCGCAGTGTGCCCCAGACCTTCATCAACGGGCAGCACGTGGGTGGCTGCGACGACCTGCATGCCCTTGAGCGCAGCGGGCAGCTCGATGCGCTGCTGGGGGCCTGAGCTTGAGCGCCCACTCACAGCTCTTTGTGATCGATCCGATCACGCGTCTGCGGCCCACGAAAGATTCCAGCGTTGCTTTGATGCAGGCCGCTCAGCGGGCCGGGCAGCAGGTTTGGGTGTGCACGCCGGCGCAGCTGGCGGTGCGCGGCTCGGATCCCGCCCATGAGCCGATGGTGCTGGCCCAGCCGATCCGTCTGGCGGAGATCAGGCCCACTGCAGAGGGCTGGGATCTGCCCGATCCCTGGTTTGAAGCTGAGGAGCCTCGTTGGCTGCCGCTGAGTGCCTTCCCGCGGGTGTGGATGCGGAAGGACCCCCCGGTGGACGAGGCCTATCTCTATGCCACCCATCTGCTCGAGTTGGCGGAACGCCAGGGGGTGCGGGTGCTCAATCGCCCCGCGTCGCTGCGGGCCTGGAACGAGAAGCTTGGAGCCCTGCGCTGGAGCCATCTGATGGCCCCCAGCCTGGTGGGAAGCGATGTTGAACAGTTGGCCGCGTTTGCAGCTGACCACGGTGATGTGGTGCTCAAGCCCCTCGGCGGGCGCGCCGGTCAGGGGGTGGTGCGCAGCCATGCCGGTGCTCCTGGGCTCAAGGCGCTGCTGGAGCTGGTCACCAACCAGCAAACCCTGCCGGTGATGGTGCAGGCGTTTCTGCCGGCGGTGACGGCCGGCGACAAGCGCATCCTGCTGGTGAACGGTGAGCCCCTGGGCGCTGTGAATCGCAAACCGGCCCCGGGTGAATTCCGCAGCAACCTGGCGGTTGGGGGTGAGCCGGAAGCCTGTGAGCTCAATGACCAGGAACGCCGGATCTGTGCCGAGCTGGCTCCGGCCTTACAAGCCGAAGGTTTGTTCTTCGTGGGCATCGATGTGATCGATGGCCGCCTCAGTGAGATCAATGTGACCAGCCCCACCGGCGTGCGTGAGGTGGAACGCCTCGGGGGCATCCCGCTGGCGGATCAGACGATGGAGAGGCTGCTGGCTGAGCGCGCAGTGGATTGCCTAAAGCGCTCGGGCGTGGGTGATGTCCAGCTGCTGTTGCAGCACCCCCAACTTGAGGGCCACCTCCGCCAGCTCCCGTTCCACATCCGAGCCCCGCACCAGTCCGGCGCCGGCGGTGAGCTCGAGCCGCTGCCCGTGCAGGGTGCCGCTGCGGATCGCCACCCGCAGCTCGGTGTCCCCTTCGCTGTCGATCCAGCCAATGGGCGCCGCGTAGTAACCCCGCTCAAAGGGCTCGAGGCTGCGCAGGGCGGCCATCGCTTCACGCCTCGGTAGGCCCGCCACCGCTGGAGTGGGATGCAGCGCCGCCGCCAGGGCCAGGGGTTGTTGATCCGCCAGGGCGGCGCTGATGGGGGTGTGCAGATGCACCAGTTGGCCGTGGCGGGCCAGGCGCGGATGGCGTGGGCGTCGCGTCACCAATCCCGCCTGCTGCAGCACTTCGGTGATCGCTTCCACCACCAGTTCGTGCTCGCGGAGATCCTTGTCGGAGCGCGTCAGCTGCTCGGCCTGGGGACCGATCGGAGCTGTGCCGGCCAGGGCATCGCTGCGCAGTTGGCCTTGGCGCACTGTGAGCAGCCGTTCCGGGGAGGCCCCGAGCAGGGCGGGGCCATCGGCTTGCTGCCACAGGAAACGGCAGCTGCCGGGTTGGCGCTGGCGCAGCTGCGCCAGCAGTTGCAGGGGGTCGAGCGGGCGCTCCAGCAGGAGCTGTTGGCGTACCGCCAGCACCAGCTTGCGCAGGCGGTCTTGCTCAATCAGCTCTACCCCGCGCTGCACCACCGAGCGATAGCCCTCCTGCCAGGCGGAGCGGCCGGCGATCGCCGGACCCGGCGCATGGCCCTGATCGGCATTGGGGTCTGAGGGCAGGGCACCGAGACGTTGGGCCTGCTCCCACAGCTCTTCGGCGATCGATCGCGCACTGATCTCGCCCCCCAGGGTGCGCTGCAGCCGCAGCCAGCAATGACGCCCCTGGCGGCTCAGTTGCCAGCGGGGCAGCACCGCCTGCACGCCGGGCACGCCCTCGCCCTCCTGCAGGGGACTGTCAAAGAACGAGAAGGCCAGAAGCACCCGCGGCCTGGCCAGCGGCGGGCAGGGCTGGGGTGCGGCGAGGCGGCCCAGGCTCACGGCACTGAAGCGCTGGGCGAGTTCAAAACGCCTGGGCCCACTCAGTTCGAGGCTGTTGCAGCGTCCACTGGCGGCCAGGCAGAGCCCTGGAGCGCTATCCCAGAGGAAGCGGAAGCGATCGCCCTCCTCCAGCTGACTGAGCAGGGCCATGGGGTCCCGCCCCGGGATGGCCATGGCCAGGCTGAGCACGCCCTCTCCCTCAAGCAGGCGCTCTCCTTCGGCCGCCGCCGACAGCAATTCGCTGAAGCTGGTTGTGACGCTGGGTGGAGCCTGCAACCGAGACGGGCCGATGCGGCTGCTCAAATGTATGGGCCTTCCCGCACCCCCAGTTGGCTCCGTCCGCTTCCGAGCCCCAGGTCGTCGCAAGCCTTCATGCCACCGCGGCGGAACGCCGGCGGCTGTGGAAGGCGGCGATCAAGTGGCCGATGTATTCGGTGGCGGTGATGCCGGTGCTGCTGGCGGCCGGCTGGCGTCTGCAGCAGGGCCAGGGGGTGAGGTTGGAGCAGTTGCTGCTCTTCCTGCTGGCGGCGGTGTTGCTGCTGGCTTGGGAAAACCTGGCCAACGATGTCTTTGACGCCGAAACCGGCGTGGATGCCACGGGGAAACCCCATTCCGTGGTGAACCTCACGGGACGCCGCGATCGGGTGGCGGTGATCGCCAATGGAGCGCTGCTGGCGGGCCTGGCGCTGATGGCGCTGGTGGCCTTGCGTAGTAGCCCGCTGGTGCTGGCTCTGGTGTTGGCCTGCTGCGGGATCGGTTACGTGTATCAGGGCCCGCCCTTTCGCCTGGGCTACCGGGGGTTGGGGGAGCCCCTCTGCTGGCTGGCCTTTGGCCCCTTCGCCACGGCCGCTGCGCTGATGGCGTTGGCGCCGGCGGGGGAGGCCCTTGTGCCCTGGCGGGCGGCCTTGGAACTGGGCAGTGGCCCTGCGTTGGCCACCACCTTGGTGCTGTTTTGCTCCCACTTCCACCAGGTCGAAGAAGACGCCCGCCACGGCAAGCGCTCACCGGTGGTGCGCCTGGGAACGGGGCGTGCGGCCGCCCTGGTGCCCTGGTTCGTGGCGGGTTGTCTCGCCTTGGAGTGGGCCCCGGTGTTGGTGGGGCACTGGCCCCTCACCGCTCTGCTGGGGGTGGCTGGATTGCCGGCGGCCCAGGCGCTGATTCGCCTGCTCCGGGAGCATCACCGCGAGCCTGAGCGGATCATCGGCAGCAAGTTTTTGGCGCTGCGTTTTCAGGCCCTCAATGGCCTGGGTCTAGCGCTGGGTCTGGCCCTGGGGCCGCTGCTGGGCTGATGCAGCTGGAGTGGCGGCCCTATCGCTTTGCGCTGCCCAGTGCCCTGGTGAATGCCCAGGGGCGTTGGTTCGAGCGCCGCGGCTGGCTGCTCCGCCTGGTGGCTGCTGATGGACGGGTGGGCTGGGGTGAAGTGCTCGACCTGCTCGCCAGCTGGCGCACCCCCGGCCTGGACGATCGGCCGCTGGCTGCGTTGATGGAAGCCTTGCCCCGTGCCCAACCTGCGGAGCAGTGGGAACGCCAGTTGGAGCAGCTGCCCGCGGCCCTCGGCTTTGGGCTGGGGCTGGCCCTGGCGGAACTGGATGGTCTTGGGGCTTCGGGTTGGTTGCCTGCCCCCGCCTCGGCGGAGCTGCTGCCGGCGGGCATGGCGGCCTTGGATCGGGTGCGGGAGCACCGGCCGGAGGCCTTGGGCACGGTGAAGTGGAAGGTGGGTGTTGAGCCCGATGCACAGGAGCGCGATCTGCTGCGTCAGTTGCTTCAGCTGCTGCCGGCCCATACCCGGCTCCGCCTCGATGCCAATGGCGCCTGGGACCGCCAGACCGCAGCCCTCTGGGCCGATCAACTGCAGGGGGAGCCGAGGCTGGAGTGGTTGGAGCAACCGCTGCCTCCGGAGGATCACGCCGGGCTGCTTGCTCTCGCCCAGCGGCTACCGGTCGCCCTGGATGAATCGCTGCGCGCCGTCCCTGCCGCTGATCTGAAGGACTGGCCCGGCTGGCAGGTGCATCGTCCGGCGGCGGCGGCGGATCCCCGGCCCCTGCTGCGGCGCCTGCAGGCCGGGGAGCCCCGCTTGATGCTGAGCACAGCCTTTGAAACCGGCATCGGCTTGCGCTTCCTGCATCACCTGGCCGGCTTGCAGGCCCAGGGACCAACACCCACCGCACCGGGCCTGGCTCCGGGTTGGAGTCCGCAGGGTCCTCTGTTCAGCAGCGATCCTGAGCAGGTGTGGGAGGCGGCTCGGGGATGACGCTGCAGGTGCTCAGCGATCAGGGTGAGCGCTCCACCGTGCTGGAGGCGCTGGAGCACGCCCTGGCCGCTGGAGCGGTGGTGGCCGTGATCACACCCCAGGAGAGGGCCGCGCTGCGGCCGGTGCTGGAGGCGGACCTGCCGCTGGATCTGCAGGGCCCAGCTCTAGTGCTCGGGAGTGGAGGCAGCCGTGGAGGCCGGCAGTGGTGCCTGCAGCCCCTGGCCCAGTTGAGGCTGGCGGCCGAGGCCACGGCTCAATGGTTGGAGGCCATCGGCCTTGATCCAAGCCAGTGCGAGCTCTTCGATCCGCTGCCGTTGCATCACATCAGTGGGGTGATGCCCTGGGTTCGGGCCCGGCAATGGGGTGCGGCGCTCCGTTGTCTGTCTCCTGAGCGCATGCGCGATCCGGTTCGTCTGGCGCAGCAGGAGCCAGTTGCGGCTGATCGAGCGGCCCTGTTGTCGGTGGTGCCCACCCAGTTGGAGCGCCTGCTGGGGCATCCCGAAGGCGTGCGCTGGTTGCAGGGTTTTGCATTGGTGTGGGTTGGCGGGGCCGCGTTGAACGACTCCCAGGCGCAGCGCTGCAGGGAATGGGGAATCCGCCTGGCGCCCTGTTACGGCAGCACCGAGACCGCGGCCATGGTCACGGCCCTGCCACCGGATCAGTTTTTGTGCGGTGTGGCGGGCTGCGGGCATCCCCTGCCCCATGCCGAACTGCGCCTTGATCCTTCGACCTCAGGCCTGAAGGTGCGCAGCGCGAGCCTGGCCCTAGCCCGCTTCCAGGTGGACCGCTGGCAACCGTTGCCCTTGGATCAGGGCTGGTGGAGCAGTGGAGATCGCGCCGAGCTCACGCGGGATGGTCTGCAGGTGTTGGGCCGCCTGGATGGGGCGATCCACAGCGGTGGGGAAACGGTGTTCCCAGATCAGGTGGAGGCCCAGGTGTTGCTGCTCTGCGAAAGCCAAGGCTTGCCCGTGGAGGAGCTGCTGCTGCTGCCTGAACCCGATCCCCTTTGGGGAGAACGCTTGGCGGCGTTGGTGCGTCCCCTGGATGGGGCGCCCTTTTCGGCACTTGAGCCGCAGCTCCAGCATCTTGCTCAGCAGCTGCCTCCCGCCCAGAGGCCTCGGCGCTGGCTGGAGTGCCCCGCCCTGCAGCGCAATGCCATGGGCAAGTGGGAGCGCCAGCATTGGCACCAATGGTTATCGCTGCTAGAAGCGATCTGAGGCGAATGCTGCACCCATGACCGATGCCAACCTCACTGAGGCGAGCAACAAGAAACTCGCCGCGGGGTTGCTTGCGATCTTCCTGGGTTATCTCGGCATTCACAAATTCGTGCTCGGTTACAACACAGCCGGCCTGATCATGTTGCTGGCCACCGTTTTGACCTGCGGTTTGGCTGGATTTGTGATGGGCGTGATTGGTGTGATCGAGGGAATCATTTATCTCACCAAAACACCGGCTGAATTTGAGGCCACTTACATGCAGGCCGAGAAGCAGTGGTTTTGAGATCCGCGCACACGCTGCTGTTGCCCCTGGCGGCCTGCGTGAGCGTCACCCTGTTTGGATCCATTCCTGGCGATGGAGTGCATCCTTTCGCCATGGCCGCCAGCCTGCTGCCGTTGCAGCTGGCAGCCCTGTTCTGGAGTTTGAGTGTGCTTACGAAAGGGGCTGAATCCCCGCCTGAAGGGTCGAGGCCTCCAGCCAACGGTTGATACCCCCGGGCAGTTCGCAGCGCTGGCGACCGTCAGTGCGTATGGCGAGGTGGCGCGTAAGTCCCGTGGCGACCTCCAGCTCGTTGCTTTGGAAGGTGTAACGCACCTCAAAGCAGCTGGGGTCGATCCGCTGAGGGCTCAGGGCGATGCTTAAGGGTGCGCCGCACACCAGGGGGCGGCGAAAGTCAGCGCTGCAATGCACGATCGGCAGCGCCACCTCGGGCGTGGAGTCGGGGGTTGGGAAGATCTCGCTCGCGGGTAGCCCAAAGCGCTCGAGGCTTTCTTCATAGGCCTCATGGCACCAGCGCAGCAGCTGCTGAAAATGCATCACCCCAGCGGCATCGGTTTCTCCGAAGCGCACCGTGCGGCACAGCAGCAGCCAGCTGTTGGGATTCATGGGCTGATCGGGAACCCCGGGAACTCTCTCAGGCCGAGCCCGTAGGTCAGGCCCAGACGCAACAGCCAGTAGGTCAGCAGTGCGGCGGAGGCCAGCAGCCAGAGGGTTGAATTGCGGAGGGGCCGGGGCAAGAGACGCCGTTCTCGTAGCGAGAGCACCGACCAGCCCAGCAGCGTTGCAGCGGCGATCGGTCCAAAGGCATGCCATTGCACCGATCCGCTCAGATCACCCGTGAGGGCCGCGCTGGTGGCACGGCTCAGAAAGCAGGTCGGGCACGGAACGCCCGTGAGGGCGCGCACCGGACAGGTCCAGCCGGGTAGGCCTGGGTGTATGCCCTTAAGCCAGAGCGTGGCCGTGACTCCCGCTGGCAGGAGATAGCCCGCCTGTTGGATCCGTTGAAGAAACCGATTAGCGGTCAACCGAGCCCATGATCACGTCGATCGAGCCCAGGATCGCCATGATGTCGGCCACCTTGGCCCCCTTGAGGATGTGGGGCAGGATCTGCAGGTTGGTGAAGTCAGCCGCTCGGATCTTGAAGCGCCAGGGGGTCACATCGTTGTTGCCTTGGATGAACACCCCGATTTCACCTTTGCCGGATTCCAGTCGGGTGTAGAGCTCTCCGTTGGGAATTTTGAACGTTGGAGCCACCTTCTTGGCCACGATCTGATAGTCGAAGCCGTTGAATTCGCTGGTTTTGCCTTCGGCCATGCGCCGCGCTTCCAGGTTTTCCGTGGGGCCTCCGGGAATCATCTGGCAGGCCTGGCGCAGGATCTTCAGCGACTGCCGCATCTCCTCGATCCGCACCCGGTAGCGGGCGTAGCAATCGCCTTCCTTCTCTGAGGCCACATCCCAGTCGAAGTCGTCGTAGCACTCGTAGTGATCCACCTTGCGCAGATCCCAGGGCACCCCTGAAGCCCGCAGCATCGGCCCAGACAGGCTCCAGTTGATCGCCTGCTCACGCGTGATCACACCAAGCCCCTCAATCCGCTTACGGAAGATCGGGTTGTTGGTGATCAGCTTTTCGTATTCATCGATCTTGGGGCCGAACCAATCGCAAAAGTCGAGGCACTTCTCCAGCCAGCCGTAGGGCAGATCCGCAGCAACGCCGCCGATGCGGAAGTAGTTGTTGTTGATCAGGCGCTGGCCGGTGGCCGCCTCCCAGAGGTCGTAGATCATCTCCCGCTCGCGGAAGATGTAGAAGAACGGCGTCTGGGCGCCCACGTCCGCCAGGAAGGGGCCAAGCCAGAGCAGGTGGTTGGCGATGCGGTTGAGCTCCAGCATCAGCACGCGGATGTAGCTGGCGCGCTTGGGCACCGGCACATCAGCGAGGCGCTCCGGGGCATTGACCACGATCGCCTCGTAGAACATGCCGGCCGCATAGTCCATGCGGCTCACGTAGGGCACGAACATCACGTTCGTGCGGTTCTCAGCAATCTTCTCCATGCCGCGGTGGAGGTAGCCGATCACCGGCTCGCAATCCACCACGTCCTCTCCGTCGAGGGTCACCACAAGCCGCAACACCCCGTGCATCGAGGGGTGGTGGGGCCCGAAGTTCACCACCATCGGCTCCGTGCGCGTTTCCAGCTGCGTCATGGGGCCGAGGGATAGGGCTCGCTGGCGGGATCTTAGGAAGGAAGGGCCCGTTGCTTTGGTCTCCGCTGGCTCAGGCTTTTGACCATGTGCCGGTGCTGGCCCAGCAGGTGCTGGCCAGCTTTGCCCCGCTTGCGGATGCATTGGATCGCCAGGGGGGTGGCGTTCTGATTGATTGCACCCTCGGGGGAGGCGGCCACAGCGCCTTGCTGCTCGAGGCCCATCCGCGCCTACGCCTGGTGGGTCTGGATCAAGACCCCACCGCCCGCAGCGCTGCGGCTGAGCGTTTGGAGCCCTATGGCGACCGGGTTCAGATTGTGGACACCAACTTTGCGGCCTACCAGCCAGGGGAGCCTGCGCTGGCGGTGCTGGCGGATCTGGGGGTGAGCAGTCCGCAACTGGATGTGGCGGAGCGGGGCTTCAGCTTTCGTCTCGATGGCCCGCTGGATATGCGCATGAATCCGGCGGCTGGGGAGACCGCCGCTGATCTGATCGACCGCCTCGATGAGGCCGAGCTTGCTGACTTGATCTACGCCTATGGAGAGGAGCGTCTCTCGAGGCGCATCGCCCGCAAGATCAAGCAGCACCTTGCAGAGCAGGGACCTTTCCGCGGCACCGATGCCTTGGCCTATCTCGTGGCCGGTTGTTATCCCCCCAAGGCCCGGCGCGGCCGCATCCATCCCGCCACTCGCACCTTTCAGGCTTTGCGCATCGCTGTCAACGATGAGCTGGGTGTGCTCGATCGCCTCTTGGATCAGGCCCCTGATTGGTTGCAGCCGGGCGGGTTGTTTGGGGTGATCAGCTTCCATTCCCTGGAGGATCGCCGCGTCAAAACAGCCTTCAGCAGCGATCCCCGCCTGCAGCGGGTCACCCGCAAACCAGAAACGGCTGCGGAGGAGGAGCAGAGCTCCAACCCTCGCAGCCGTTCAGCCAAATGGCGCGTTGCGCGCCGGCGCTGATTAGTGGCTCATGATGCCGGTATGGTCCTGGCTGCCAAACAGCTGGCGGTAGGCCGCGGTGCTGATGCAGACCAGAACCGGGGCTAGCACCAGCAGACCACCGGCGTTGAAGAGGTAGGCCACGCCGGCGACGAGGCTCTCCACGATCACGAACCAGAGCACGGTCCACCAGCTGGGGTTCACGCCAGCAATTCCGGCTTGCAGGGTCTCAACGGGGCGCTTCACGCCGAACAGAGACATCGGCACCAGGAACTGCTGCGTCACCACCAGCCAGATCTTGAAGATCGCGAAGGCGACCAGGGGAATGAAGAACAGGGCGGCGTTGAGCTTGCCCAGCCCGAAACCGATGCCCCAGGCGATAGCGCCTACCACCACCAGCACGATCACCAGCAGGATGCTGGAGCCGAACAGGCGGCCGCTGGCCTGGCTGTCCCAGCGGGTGAAGCTGCTGAAGCTGGGCTTGTGGCCCTCGAGGCTCGTCCAGGCGCCTCGGGTTAGGCCAACGGCCGTCCAGAGGGCCACCACGACGTAGCCCACCAGGCCCACCACCAGGCCGATCTTCTCGGCGATGGGGTGGATCAGAGCAGGAGCACCCAGCGCCAGGTGCAAGACGGCATGGCTGATCAGGCCGATGAACGGGGCCATGATCAACAGGGCCAGCACCTGGAACAACACAAAGGGCCAGGGGGCACGGCAGAAGGCCTGCCAGCCATCCTCAATGGCTCTCAAAACAGACAGCTTGTTGGTGCCTGGGGTCGGCAATCCCATTGGAAATCGGTGGTTTGGCCGGAAGGTAGCGATGGCAGCATCCACTGCCCATCTTTTGTGAAAACCGTTCGCTCAGGGCCGCCGCAGGGTCTCCACGCAGTGTCTGAGCAGTGCGCCGGCCTGGCTGATGTCGGCGCTGCTGGTGCCGCGCCCCAGGCCAAAGCGGATGGAGGCCGCCGCCTCCTGCCGGCTGCGCCCCAGAGCCTGCAGCACGTGGGAAGGCTCTCCGCTGGAGCAGGCGGAGCCGCTGCTCACTGCCAACTCGCGCCGCAGGGCCCGGTGGAGTGCCGCGCCATCCACGCCTTGCACCGTGACATTGAGGTTGTGGGCCAGGCGAGGGGAGGCGGCGCCGTTGCGTTCCACCCCTCCGAGTTGTTCGCACTGGTGCCAAAGGGCATCCCGCAGGTCTCCCAGGCGTTGACTGCGCTCCACCTGGTCGGCCAGGGCCAGCTCCAGGGCCTTGGCTAGACCCACGATCAACGGCACCGGCAGGGTCCCCGCCCGCAACCCTCCCTCTTGGCTGCCTCCATGGAGCTGCGGCATCAGCGTCACGGCGGGATCCACCACCAGGGCACCGATACCCTTGGGGCCGTAGACCTTGTGCCCGCTGAAGCTGAGCAGATCAAGGCCGAGCGCGCCCGGGAGCAAAGGGATGTGGCCCACGGCCTGGGCGCCATCGCAATGGAGGCGGATGCCTCGCTTCTGGCAGAGCTCGGCGATGGAAGCGAGGGGCTGAAGCACGCCGATTTCGTTGTTGGCCGCCATCACGCTCAACAGAAGGGTGTTCTCATCGAGGGCCCCCTCCAACAGCTCCAGATCCACCAGCCCATCCCCCCTGGGTTGGAGGGTGATCAGCTCAAAGCCATGGCCCGCCAGATAACGCAGCGGATCGAGCACGGCCCGATGTTCCGTGCTCAGGCACACCAGCTTTCGGCGCGGCCCACCCGAGCGCAGTTCCGCTTCCGCCAGACCCTTGATCGCCAGGTTGTTCGCTTCGGTGGCCCCGCTGGTGAACACCACCCCACTGGCTTGCACCCCAAGGGCGGTGGCGATCTGGGAGCGAGCCAGTTCCACGGCCGCGGCGGCCTCCAAGCCCGGTCGATGCGATCGGCTCGACGGGTTGCCGCAGTGATCACTCCACAAGGGCGCCATCGCTTCCACCACCGCCCCCGCGCAGGGGGTGGTGGCGTGGTGATCGAGATAGATGACGCCAGGGGCCATGTCAGCCCATGCTGGCAAGCAAACCGCCAGCGCTGAGTCCATGGGTCGTCATCTGCCACTGCGGGCCCTCCGGGCGGCCCTCGCAGTCGCTCTGGCGCTGCCCCTCGCTGCTGGGGCTGAGGAAGAGCGCGACGGTGTCTTCTACAAGCCCGATGAGCAACGGCCGGCTGACCTGGTGGTGCTGCGTGAATGGAGCACCATCCAGGGCACCCACCTGATCGGGGTGCACGGCACGAAGCCCGATCCCAACGACCCCGCGGCTCGAACGATCGTGGTCTGGGTCGAGTCGCCCACCGGAGTGCAGCTGGCGGTCGACACGCTGCGTTGCAGTGCGAGCGCGCCGATGCGGCTGACCAAGCAGGCCAATCGCCTGCTGATCAAGGAGCTCAACCCCGGTGGTCAGATCACCGAGGCCAACCGGTTGGATCACCAGATCTGGTGGGCGGCCTGCCACCCGGAGCAGGCCGGCAAGAACCCCGCCCTACTGGCACCACTGGCGCGTCAGCTGGGATATTCCGGACAGCTGATCGAGCAGCAGCAGGTGCTGCCTGGCCAGCCTCGATAAATTGCGCCCATGAGCCTCGAACCTGAAGTGCCGGCGCCGCAGCCGCCCGCCCGCCTGCTGTTGGTCGACGACGAGCCCGGTCTGCGCACAGCAGTGCAGGCCTACCTGGAAGACGAGGGCTTCCAGGTCACCACGGCTGTCGATGGAGAAGACGGCTGGGCGAAGGCCCAGGACCTCCTCCCCGATGTCGTCATCAGCGACGTGATGATGCCCCGCCTCGACGGCTATGGGCTGCTGCGCAAGCTGCGCGATGACGAGCGCCTCGGCGGCACTCCGGTGATCTTCCTGACTGCCAAGGGAATGACCGCCGATCGCATTGAGGGCTTCCAGGCCGGCTGCGACGACTACATTCCCAAACCCTTCGATCCCGATGAGCTGGTGGCGCGGGTGCACAACGTGGTGCGCCGCCAGGAGCGCTTGCTGCAGGAGGCCGCCCGCTTCGCCGATGCCGATATCGGTCAGATGGCCAAGCAGATCACCGAGATCCGCTCCCTGCTGGCCACCGGTGGCAGCAAGAAGCCGGGCGGCGCCGCCAAGCATGAGTTCACGCCGAGAGAAGCCTCGGTGCTGCAGCTGGTGGCGGAGGGAATGATGAACAAGGAGATCGCCCGGCGCCTGGAAACCTCCATCCGCAACGTGGAGAAATACGTGAGCCGCCTGTTCACCAAAACCGGCACCGCCAGCCGCACCGAGTTGGTGCGCTACGCCCTCGAAAACGGCCTGGTTGAGTAACGCCTCAGAGTCGTGGCTGCCGGCGGCCTTCAACCGGGGCCACGCCTACCGCGATCGCGTGGAACAGAGCGAGCGCAGCGTGGCTGGCTTTTATGCCGCCCGCTACGGCCATTCGGATCAGGCGGTGTGGATGGAGCGTCTCGCCGCCGGTGAGATTTCCTGCAACGGTCAGCAGCTCCGGGCCGATGGGCCGCTCTCAGCCGGTGATCGTTTGCTGTGGCATCGGCCCCCCTGGCAGGAAGAGGCCGTGCCGGTTCTTTCTGAACGTGCGGTCGTGTTCGATGACGGCGATCTACTGGTGCTCAACAAACCCAGCGGCCTGCCGGTTCTGCCCGCCGGAGGCTTTCTGGAGCACACGCTGCTGACGCAGCTGAAGCGCTGGGCTCCGGAGACGCGCCCTGTGCATCGCCTTGGGCGCTTCACCTCGGGTTTGCTGGTCTGCGCCCGCCGCCCTGAGACCCGCGCCTGGTTGAGCGCTCAGCTGCGCGACAGCACCGCCGCCGGGGTGGATAGCGAGGCCGGGCGGACCTGCCGCAAGGTGTATCTGGCCCTAACTCAGCCTTTGCCTGAGGAGTGGTGCGTGGGCGAGTGCCGCACCGTGGCCACGGCGATTGGACGCCGCCCCCATCCCCTATTGGGACAGATCTGGTGTGCTGCGGATCCTCAGGATGCGGCGGCTCTGCCCTCCCGCAGTGCCTTCACCTTGCTGGAGCGCCGGGAGGACTCCTGCCTGGTGGAGGTGGTGATCCAAACGGGGCGTCCCCACCAGATCCGCATCCATGCCGCCGCCATCGGATCGCCGTTGCTGGGTGATCCGCTGTACCGAGCCGGAGGGCTCGCTGAACCGGGATCACTCCCTGGAGACGCTGGGTATCAGCTGCATGCCCATCGACTGACGCTCCGTTTCCCCATGGGGGAGGAGCGGCAGCTCGAAGCGGCGGTGCCCCAGGACCTCACCCTTCAAGGGCAATAGGACTTCACCCAGGTGCGGGCTTCGGCCTCCGTCATGCCCTTGTATTCGATCGGAGTTGGATCAGCGGTGGAGCAGGGACCCACGACCTCAGAGTCGTCATCCCAATAAGCACCGAGATACACCTTGTTGCCGTCGTAGATCGCTTGGCAGACCACCACTCTGCTTCCCCCTTCATCACGGGTGGTTCGGCACTGGCTGTCTTGCCAGTCATCCCCTGGCTCCCAGGCTCGAGCCGTCGTTGGTGCCAGTGCTAATCCCAAGCAACTAGCGATGGCGAGCAGTGGTTTGAACATGGGCCTCTTGGTCACATGGTTGCTGCTCTTTCAGCTTGCGTCGCTACATCACAAACAGCAGCACGCTTAAAGCTGTCGCTAACGCCAAGATCCAGGTGCTCACGGTCCAGATGCGTCGCCAGCGACGGATAGAGCGACTGAAGTCGTCTTCGTTGCCGCGGCGCACCACGAACAGACCAGCGCCCTGAGGGGCCTGCAGCTGCAAGCTGCCGCTGACATCGCTGCATTCGGCAACGACCAAAACAGAGCCGCCCGCCCGCAGCAGTGTTTCGACCCTGCGGGTGCCGAGTTGCCGGTTGCCCCCGGTGTTGGCAGCGGTGGGTGGATCCACCTGGTTCAACACCGTTTCCAGTTCCAGATCGGCCCCTTCCGGATCCACCGGCAGGCCCTGGCAACCCTGCTGCAGCTCAAAACGGCAGCGCCGCTCCAGGTCTTGCAGTGTTTCCTCTCGCCGCTCCCAGCTCACTTCGGTGCTGCGGTTGCCAGCGCTGTCGGTGGAGGTGCGCTCCTCGCGCACCTCCAGCAGCTCGGTGGTGGTGTTGGTGAAGGCCACACAGAGCTCACCACTCCAGGGGGCTGTGAGCGGTTCGTCGCAGACGATCTCACCGGCGAGCTTCACCTGCTCACGGAACGAGCCTGCCCCCATCTGCGCCGCAACGGTGGCTTGCAGATCAAGCAGCTCAGCCACGCTGGTGCTGCGAGCATCAAGCAGATGGGCCAGCTTGTTGGCTTGATGACGGCGAGCCAAGCCCGTGCCGATTGCACCGGCTCCGAGCAGGGCCGGGATCAGCAGGGCAGAGGCGTCCACCTCAGGCTTTCTCGAAGGCCAGCAGGCGTGAGAAGTAGAAGGGTGCCTTGTTCAGGCTGCGGCGCTTCAGCACAAATCCAGCGGCTTCGGCAGCCTTAACGATGCCCTTTTCCCGCAGGGTGTAGGCGCGGGTGGTTTTGCTCGGGCCCGGGAACAGCTGGCCGATCTTTTTCAGCACCGCCAGCACCGGGGTGTAGGGAGCAAAGCTCACGATCAGGTGCTGCTCGGCCATGGAGGCCAGGTGTCGCACCATCTCCTCGGCGGGCTGCTGGGGGTAGTGGATGAACACATCAAGGCAGACCACGGTCTCGTAGCGGCCGCTGAGGCTTTCGAGATCCGAGGCCAGGAAGCTGATCTGGCCCTTCTGCGCACCGGCTTCGTTGGCCCGGCGTTCTGCTTCCTGCACCATCGCCGCGGAGAGGTCCGAGGCGGCGATCGAGCCGGCCCCCAATTGCGCCAAGGGCAAGGTGAGGCTGCCCACGCCGCAGCCGGCATCGCAGAAGCTCCGCCCGCTCAGGTTGCCCTGCTCCTGCAGCCAGGCCAGCACGTTGTCGACGGTTTTTTGGTGCCCGATGCGGATGTTGCGCTGCACCCGATTCACATCGTCGCTGTCGCTGTAGATGCGGTTCCAGCGATCAAACCCGGTGGTTTCGAAGTAGCCCTTCACCTCTTGCTTCTCAGCTTGCTTTTCAGCAGCTTTCTCGGCGGTGCTCACAGGCGCAGGGGGAGGTTGGCGCGGATCCTATTCAGCCGGCCCGGTGCCAGCGCAGGTTCGATGCGGGCCCGCTCCAACGCAGGGTGTCCCGCAGCGGGCGGTCCAGGAGCTGCTCGATCACGCTTCTCGGCTCCCCCAGCAGCCTGCGGGGCAGCACCGTGGCGGCCGCGATCGCCTGCTCGGCCTGGCCACCCCATTGGGCCAGGCGCTGCACCGCCTCCAGCAGGGGCAGGGTGACCCCCGCCAGGGTGCCGTCTTCCAGGCGGCAGCTGCCGTTTTCCACGATCAGGGCCCGTTCATCCCAGCGGTGGATGCCGTCGGCCAAGCCATACGGAGCGAGGGCATCACTGACCAGCACCACCTGCTCGGGGGCCAGGCGCTGCAGCAGCACGGCCATCGAGGGGGCGACATGCACCCCATCGGCGATCAGCCCCAGGGCCACCTGCCCCTGCAACACCGCTGCGGCGATCGGTCCTGGGCTGCGGTGTTGCAGCCCCGCCATGGCGTTGAAGGTGTGGGTGAGCATGCCCACCCCCTGGACAAAGGCCGCCGTGGCCTGCTGCTCATCGGCTTTGCTGTGCCCCAGGCACACCAGCACACCCCGCTCTCGCAGCGCGGCGATCACGGCCTCCGCACCGGGGAGTTCCGGCGCCAGGGTGACCAGGGCGATGTCGTCTTCGAATCCCCCGATGCGTTGCTGCAGGGCCTCCAGGCTGGGGAGCACCAGGTGCTCGCTCGGATGGGCTCCGCGCTTGTTTGGAGCGAGGAAAGGCCCCTCTAGGTGGGCGCCCAGCAGGCGGCAGCGCCCGGGCCGGTGCTGCGCCCGCGCTGCACGCAACACCCCCAGGGCCTGCCGCAAGGGCGTCACGCCGCAGGTCACCAAGGTGGGGCTGATCGCTTCGACCCCATCGCGCCAGAGGAGCTCCAGCAGCTGCAGCAGTTTCGGCAGATCGGATGGCTGCAGCTCTGGGAAGGCCAGCCCCAGGCCTCCATTGATCTGAAGATCCACCCCGGCTGGGCTGAGCCAGTCGCCATGCCAGTTCTCGCCGGAGGCGGCAGCCCCCTCCGGCAGGGGCTCAATCGCCACAATGCGCTCGTCATCGCAGCCGATGCGCCAGCTTCCCGGTTCCAGGGGCAAGCGAACGTGGCTCAGCCAGCGCATCCGGTGCGAGAACGGAACCATGCCATCCTCGCTGCAAGGTCCAGGTCCTGCTGATGTCTGATGCCCCTCAGGTCGCTGTGGTGATGGGTAGCGACTCCGATCTGCCCACCATGCAGCCAGCCGTGGAGATGCTGCAGAGTTTCGGCATCAAAGCCGAGGTGCGGGTGCTTTCGGCCCATCGCACCCCCCTGGAGATGGTGGAGTTTGCCCAGGCGGCGGCTGGCCGCGGCTTCAAGGTGATCATTGCCGGTGCTGGCGGAGCGGCCCATTTGCCGGGCATGGTCGCCTCGCTCACCATCCTGCCCGTGATCGGCGTGCCGGTGCAGACCCGCGCCCTCTCCGGGGTTGATTCCCTGCACTCGATCGTGCAGATGCCGGCGGGCATTCCCGTGGCCACCGTGGCGATCGGTAACGGGGCCAATGCCGGCTTGTTGGCTGCCCAGATCCTGGCCACCGCCGATGCTGCCCTGGCGGAGCGGGTGGCGGCCTACCGCCAGTCGCTGCATGATCAGGTCACGGCGAAGGATGCCCGCTTGCTGGAGCTGGGCAGCGCCGCTTACCTGGCCCAGATGTGAGCGGCGCCGGTGCTTGAGCGTCTGGTCTTGCCCTGGTGGTTGCGGCTGAGCCTGGCGCTGCCCCTGCTCGCCCTCAATCTCTGGGTGCTGCGCCAGCTCCTGCTTCCCCTCTCCCCCTTCCCGGCCTTGTTTCTGGGGGCGGCCCTGATCGCCTTCCTACTGGATCTCCCCACTCGCTGGCTGGCCCTGCGGGGCTTGCCGCGCCCCATCGCGGTGTTGGCAGTGGTCGGGGTGGCCCTTGGCTTGTTGGTGCTGGCGGCGCTGTGGTTGCTGCCGCGCCTCATCGAGCAGCTCGGGGAGCTTGTGCACGTGCTGCCCACCTGGTTGGTGGAGGCCGAAGACTTGCTTGATCGGCTGGAGGGATGGGCCGCGGAGCGGGGTCTGCCGACGGAATTCACCGACCTCAGCAGTGCCTTGTTTGCCCGAGCCAGTCAGATCGCCAGTCAGCTCAGTCAACGGGCCCTGGGAATTCTTGGGGCCACCGTGGGCCTCACGGTGAACATCGTGATCGTCGCGGTGCTCGCCCTCTTTCTGCTCTTGGGCGGCGATTCGATCGTGGCTGGCCTCGCTCGCTGGCTCCCGCAGGGTGTGCGCGACCTGGTGCTCAGCACCCTCAACCGCACCTTCCGGGGCTATTTCGCCGGTCAAGTGCTGTTGGCGCTGATCCTGAGTGTGTTGCAGATCGGGGTGTTCACCCTGCTGGGGATCCCCTACGGCGTGCTGTTCGCGGTGGCGATCGGCTTCACCACCCTGGTGCCCTACGCCAGTGCCGTGACCATCGTGCTCGTGAGTGTTCTGCTGGCCCTCGATAACCCCCGCACCGCCCTGGAGGTGTTGGCGGCGGCGATCAGTGTGGGCCAGGTGGTCGATCAGGGGATTCAGCCCCGCCTGATGGGCAGCATTGTTGGGCTACAGCCCGCCTGGCTGCTGGTGTGCCTGCCCATCGGCGCCCGGGTGGGGAGCCTGATGGGCTTTGGTGAGCTGCTCGGCCTGTTGCTGGCTGTGCCCGTGGCCAGCTGCCTCAAGACCTTCCTCGATGCCTGGGGGCAGTCGCAGTGGCCTAGGCCTGAGGAATCACACCAGCCTGGCTGAGGTAAGCCAGCACCTGTTCCACGCTTTGCTCCAGGCTCTGGCTGCCGGTGTCCACCCGCAACTCAGGGCTCTCCGGGGCCTCGTAGGGGCTGGAGATGCCCGTGAACTCCTTGATCTCACCGGCGCGGGCCTTGGCGTAGAGGCCTTTCGTGTCGCGTTGTTCACACACGGTCAGATCGGCGGCGCAGTGGATCTCCACGAAATCACCGGCGCTCACCAGCGCGCGGGCGCGGTCGCGATCGGCTTTGAACGGCGACACAAAGGCGGTGAGCACCACCACGCCGGCTTCGAGGAAGAGCTTGCTCACCTCACCGATGCGGCGGATGTTTTCCTCGCGGTCGGCGTCCGAGAAGCCCAGGTCTTTGCAGAGGCCGTGGCGGATGTTGTCGCCATCCAGCACGTAGCAGGCGAGGCCCCGCTCGAACAAGGCCTGATTCACGGCGTTAGCCAGGGTGCTCTTGCCCGAGCCGCTCAATCCGGTGAACCAGAGGATGGCGCTGCGGTGGCCCCGCTGCTCGGCCCGGGCCGCACGATCCACCGAGGCGTGGTGCCAGGCGATGTTGGTGGAGGCTCCTTTGTTGGTGAGCTCGCCGTAGGTGGGAGTCGCGGTCATGGCTGGGGCACTGGCGTGGCGGCCATTCTTGCCCTTGGTCACCCCCCAGCCTGCTTAGGCCGGTAGCCGGCCTTCTCCAGGGCTGCCAGGGCCGGCGCTACCTGGTCTCCCTGCAGTTCGATCACCCCGTCTTTGAGCGTGCCCCCTGTTCCGGCAGCGGCCTTCAGCTGTTTCAGCAGGGTCTTCAGCTCACTTTCAGGGGCTTCGAGACCCGTGATGGCGGTCACCATCTTTCCGCCCTTGCCGGCTTTGGTGCGCTGCACCCGCACCCGTTGCTGGGCTTTGGTGGTGGGTTGATCAGCAGGCCCGGAGCCCCGTTGCAGCGACTCCGGTCGTGTGAATTCCTGCCAGCCACCCTTTGGCATTGCCATCGTTGTTCGCTAGATCCAGTTCAGCGCAGAGGCCTGCCCCCATGGATGTTCCGCCGGTGCAAGTGGAGGTCTGGAGGCTGGGCCTGCAGGGGCAGCCGGCCCAGGAGGTCTGCAGGCCTGGGACTCCCGCCACCGCGCTCGGAACCTCCTTCAGCGGCAGCAGTCCCTGCCAGAGGCAGGGCTCCCGCGTTCGCATCGATGAGCCGGCGGGTTGGCCCGTCCTGCCGCCACCGCCAGTTCCTACGCTGCATTGACTCCGCTCAGGCGCCGGTGACCAGCAGCGTTCCCCTCACGGCCGTTGATCCGGCAGCTTTGGAGCTCGGCGCGCGCCCCAACAGCCTGGGCCGCTATGGCCAGTTCGGCGGGCAATACGTGCCCGAAACCCTCGCCGGTGACCAGCAGCGTTCCCCTCACGGCCGTTGATCCGGCAGCTCTGGAGCTCGGCGCGCGCCCCAACAGCCTGGGCCGCTATGGCCAGTTCGGCGGGCAATACGTGCCCGAAACCCTGATCCCTGCCCTGGCCGAGCTTGAGCAGGCCGCGGCCGAAGCCTGGAAGGATCCGGCGTTCACCGATCGGCTCAACCAGTTGCTGCGCACCTATGTGGGGCGCCCCAATCCCCTCTATGAGGCCGAGCGCCTCAGCGAGCACTACCGCCGCGCCGAGGGCGGCCCGCGCATCTGGTTAAAGCGCGAAGACCTCAATCACACCGGCGCCCACAAGATCAACAACGCCCTGGGGCAGGCGCTGCTGGCTCTGCGCATGGGCAAGAAGCGGATCATTGCCGAAACCGGCGCCGGCCAGCACGGTGTGGCCACTGCCACCGTGTGCGCCCGCTTCGGGCTGGAGTGCGTGGTTTACATGGGCGCTGAGGACATGCGCCGCCAGGCCCTCAACGTGTTCCGGATGCGCCTGCTCGGGGCCACGGTGCAGCCCGTCACCGCCGGCACCGCCACCCTCAAAGACGCCACCAGTGAGGCGATCCGCGACTGGGTGACCAATGTGGAGAGCACCCACTACATCCTCGGTTCGGTGGCAGGTCCGCACCCGTTCCCGATGCTGGTGCGGGATTTCCATGCCGTGATTGGCGAGGAAACCAAGCGCCAGTGCCACGAGGCTTTCGGCCGCAACCCCGATGTGCTGGTGGCCTGTGTGGGCGGCGGCTCCAACGCCATGGGCCTGTTCCATCCCTTCGTGCAAGACACCGCCGTGCGCCTGATCGGAGTGGAGGCTGCCGGTGATGGCGTGGCCACGGGGCGCCATGCCGCCACCATCACCGAGGGCCGCGTGGGCGTGCTGCACGGCGCGATGAGCCTGCTGCTGCAGGACAGCGAAGGCCAGGTGCAGGAAGCCCACTCGATCAGCGCTGGCCTCGATTACCCCGGTGTGGGACCCGAACACAGTTACCTGAAAACCATTGGCCGGGCGGAATACGGCGCCGTCACCGATGCGGAAGCTCTCGATGCCCTGCAGCTTCTCTGTCGCTTGGAGGGGATCATCCCCGCTCTGGAAACGGCCCATGCCTTTGCCTGGCTCGACAAGCTCTGCCCCACCCTTGCCCCAGGCACCGAGGTGGTGCTCAACCTCTCCGGCCGCGGCGACAAGGATGTGAACACCGTGGCCGACAAGCTGGGCAGCGCCCTGGGCGGCTGAGCTTCAGTTCAGGAGTCGATCCAGATAGGCCGCCACGGCCTGAACCGCTGAGCGTGCGGTGGCGTAGGCCATGCGCATCGGTCCGATCAGGGCGACTTGGCCCACGCCTCCACTGCGGTTGCCGTAGCTCGCCTGCACCACCGAGCAGTGGTGCAGAGCCGGGTGTGGGTGCTCCCGGCCAATCCAGACGCCGCCGCGCTTGACCACCGCTTCGCTGAGCAGAACCTGCTGGGGCTCGGCTTCCACCAGTTCCAAGAGGGGCCGCAGGCTTTCGCTGCGTTCAAATTCCGGTTGTTGCATCAACCCCCCCAGCCCAAGACTCACGGCGCCTTCCCGCACAGTGCGGCGGGATTGCTGGTGGCTTGCCAGGCCCTGCTGGAGTAGGGCGCCGCTGCTGGAGAGCTGACGCGGAAGGGCTTTCCAGTTCAGCTGCCCGCCCCGATGGCCCAGTTGATCGCAGGCCCAGCGCTCCAGGGCGTCCATCTGGGAGCCCAGTTCTGCGGGCATGCGCAGGTTGAGGCAGCGGGAGGTGGCCCCCTCTTCCACCAGCAGCACCAGCAGACGGTCGTTCTGTGGCACCAAGCGCAGGGCCTGCAGCTGGGATCTGATCTCCTGGGGCCGCGTGATCAGGCTCATCAGACCCGTCAGATCCGCCAGGCGCTGCCCCAGTTGCAGCAGCAGATCGTCGAAGGCTGCCCACTGCAGGCTCAGGCCCGTGAGCTCCCGCTCCAGCTGGCCGGCTGCGGCGCCCGGCGCGGGCAACAGGCAATCCACATAGTGCCGATACCCCAGGGCGCTGGGTATCCGCCCGGCTGAGGTGTGGGGCTGGGTGAGCAGGCCGCGCTGCTCGAGGGCGCCCATGGCGGAACGCACTGTGGCGGGGCTGGCCTGCAGGCCGAAGCGCTTCACCAGGGTCTGACTCCCCACCGGCTCGGTGGTGTCCACGTAGTGGCGAACCGTGGCCTGCAGCACCTCCTGTTGCCGTTGAGGGAGGGGTTGCATCGCGGTTCGGCCACGCACCTGGGCGGATGTTACGGGCGTCAGACGCTGGCCCGGGCGGAGTGCAGGAAAAAGCGGCGGTAGTCGGGGTCGCGATCGAGGAGATCGAGAAACCGATCCCGATCGAGCCGCAGCAGCAGGCCATCTCCGCGTGCTCGCACGGTCACCGCCCGCGGCTGGTCATCCATCAGGCCGGCATCTCCGAAGAAATCACCCTCCTCCACCAGGCCCTGCTTCACGGGATGTCCCCCCCAGAGGTCGTTCTGCAGCACCTCCAGGGTGCCGGCCACCACCACGTAAAAGGCATCGGGGGGATCGCCTTCCCGGAACACCTCTTCGCCGTGGCGCACCCGGTCGCTGACGAATTCCGAGGCCAACCACTCCAGCACCGCTGGGGCCACCCCCTGGAACAGTGGGATCGTGGCCAGGCGCTCGGGCGTGATCCGCACCCGTTGGCCGGCCTGCAGGTTGAAGCCGCTCATCTGGCGATGCCAGAAGGAGGCATAGAGCCCACCGGCCGCCAGCAGATCGGCGTGGGATCCGAGCTCCACCAAATGGCCTCGGTCGATCACCGCGATCTGATCCATGGCCGCCGCTGCCCGCAGGCGATGCAGCACGGACACCACCGTGCGGCCCTGGCTCAAGGCCCGCAGCGTCGCATTGATCGCTTCCTCGGTGCTGGGGTCTAGGGCGCTGGTGGCCTCATCCAGCAGCAGCAGGCGCGGGTTGCGCAGGATCGCCCGGGCGATGGCGATCCGCTGCTTCTGGCCCCCGGAGAGCCGACCTCCGCTCGGGCCGACCACGGTGTTGAGCCCCTGGGGAAGGCCCTCGATCAGTCCCCCCAGCTCAGCGGCAAGAGCCGCCTGGTGGACCTCGCTCTCGCTGGCGCTGAGCCGTCCCAGGCGGATGTTGTCGGCAATGGAGAGGTCAAACAGCACGGTGTCCTGCGGCACCAGGGCCACCTGCTCCAGCCAGGCTCGGCGATCGGTGCCGCCGAGATCGATGCCATCCACCAGCACCTCTCCTGATTGGGGCTCGATCTGCCGCAGCAGCAGGCGCAGCACGGTGCTTTTGCCGCCTCCGCTGGGACCCACCAGGGCGAGAGAGCTGTTGGCGGGAATCGTGAGGCTGAGGTTGTCGAGGCCGCCCCCCTGGGGGTAGCGAAAGCTCACCTGCTCCAGGCGCAGGCCCCGATGCAGCTCCGGCGGCCGGGGATGCAGGCTGCGCAGGGGCTTCGCCATGCCCCGTTTTGGCGGCAGTTGCTGCTCCAGCAGATCCAGGGCGGTGGAGGCTGCCTGCAACGGCAGCAGGGAGGTGCCGAGCTGCCACATGCCGCTCACCATGGCGGTGGCAATGCCCATCGCCGCCACCAGCTGCCCGATGGAGAGCTCTCGCCTGAGCACCAGCCAGGTTCCGAGGGCAAACACACTCACGAGGGTGAGCAGGGTGGAGGCTGTGAGGGCTGCGTTCTGCAAACCTGAGAGCGTCCCCACCCGCTGGGCCGACTGCATCAGGTCACGGTTGAGGCCGTTAAAGGCCGCCCGGGTGCTGCTGCGCAGGCCGAACAGATCCACCAACTCGCGGCTGCGCAGGCGCTCCTGGGCGTAGCCCAGCAGGCGACCGGCCTGCTCAACTCGGATCTGCTCCCTCCGTGTGAGGGCTGGACTGAACGCGACCTGGCTCACCAGCAGCAGGGGCGTCAGCACCACGGCCACCAGGGCCAACCGCCAGTCGCTGTGCAAGAGCAGCAGCACCCCGAGCAGCAGCTGGGCGGCTGTCCAAGTGAACAGGGGGAGCTGGGTCACCACCACGTTTTCCAGGGTGGGGATCTGCTGGGCCAGCAGGGCCTGCTCCCCGCCATCCCGCTGCCCATCCATGGGGGCGGTTTGCTCCAGCAGATGGCTGAACAGACGCTTGCGGAAGCTCGTGCCCAGTTGGCTTCCAAGGGCGGCGAACAGGCGGATCGAGAGGCCATTGCAGGCCACAGCGAGACCCAGCCAGAGGCAGGGGAGCACCAGAAGGGCGGCCACCTCACTGCTGGGGCTTCGTGCGGCGATCCGATCGATCACCAGCTGCAGCAGCACTGGGATGCCCACCATCAACACCGGGTCGGGCAGCACGCTGAGCACGGCCAGCAGCAGCCTCAGGCGCTGACCGCGGAAGTAGCGCCAGAGCCTCAGGGGCAGCAGCAGGGGGAGCATCGGCTGGGCCATCCAGCCCATCGATAGCCATGGCCGGCGCCGTTGCCTTCAGTAGCGGGGTACGCTCGGGTCGACGGACACGCTCCAGGCGTCGATGCCGCCCTGCAGATTCCAGACCTGTTCATAGCCCTGGGCTTCCATCAGCCAGCAGGCAAATTGCCAGCTGCGAATGCCGGCATGACAGAGCACCACCACAGGGCGATCGCGCTCGATCAGCTCAGAGAGCTGCCCCATCCAGCGCTCGGATTCGCTCAGGGGCAGGTGGATCACCGGGGTGCTCAGGCGAGCGAGATCCAGCTCCATCGCCTCGCGAACGTCCACCAGTTGCAGGGCTTCTCCGGAGTCGAGTCGGATCTTCAGCTCGCTGGCGCTGAGGGGGGTCGGTGTGGCCATCGCTGAACCCTAAGGGGTGCCAAAGGCTCCCCAGATGCATAAAGATGAGGCCATTCGGGTAGCGACGCATGAAGGCCCGCCCCTTTCTGGCGGCACTGCTGGCGGTGGCTGTGGCTCTGCTCAGCTTGGGTGCCGCCGGATGGTGGATGCTCTGGCAGCGCAGCCCTCTGGCGCTTCAGCACCAGTCGCTCACCATGCCGTTGGCGGCTCGCTTTGTGCCGCGCACCGCTCCCCTGAGCCTGCACTGGCTTTCTGGGCCGGATCAACCCGCTGCCTATGCCAGGGCCGTCGCCCCCCCGCGCCAGCGTCGTCAGGCGGCGGCCGCCGCTGATCGCCTGCGGGATGGAGCCTTTGCGGCCGCCGGGCTGGACTACGCCACCGAGTTGTCCCCCTGGTTGGGGGATCAGAGCAGTTTCGCCCTGCTCACACCTCCAGGGGGCGAGGAGGCCCCCGGCTGGGTGTTGGCGCTGCGCAGTCGCGACAACGAAGGGGCCCGTCGTTTTCTGCAGCGCTTCTGGCAGACCCGCAGCTTGGCGGGCACCGATCTGCAGATCACCAGCTATCGCGGCATGGGTCTGATCAGCGGTCGTGGGGCACTGCTGGGCCAGGATCCGCAGCCGCTGGCCACGGCTCTGATCAATGACGATCTGGTCTTGATCGCCTCCGGTCGCGGGGTGCTCGAGCAGGCCCTGGATGTATCTCAGATTGATGAGCTCAACCAGGCGGCGAGTGCTCCGCTCCAGAAAGCGATGTCCCGCCTGGGGGAAGGGGTGGCGCTGCTCACCGCTCGTCCCCAGGCCATGGAACAGTGGCTAGGCCTGCCGGTGCGCTCCGGCGATGACACCTCCGCTGCGGTGGAGCTTGTGGCGGCGTTGTCGCCTTCGGGATCGGGGCTGCGCCTGGAGGGGCTGACCCAGCTCCGCTCTCCCTTGCCCCCTCTCGGAGCTCAGAGCACCGATCTGTTGCGTCAGCTGCAGGTGCCCGCCAGCAGTCTCGCCCTGCTCAGCAATCCGGCTCAGCTTCTCGCCGACGACGCTGACAACCCCTGGAGCAGCTTGCTTGGGCCGGCTCTGAGGCAGGCCCTCAGTCAGGAACGCGGCCCCTTGCCTGCCCTGGTGGCGGGATCGGACTCCGGTCCCCTGCTCTGGGTGGATCAGGCCGAGGGTTGGTTGATCGGCACCAAGGCAGACAACCCGGCCGTTGAGGGGCTGCAATCGGCTCTGGATGCTGATGGCTTCAGCGGTTCACCCCTTCAGAGCCGCGGTCAAACCCTTCAGGCCTGGACGCGGTTGCAATCCAAGCCCGTGAAGGGCAACCCCGATCAGCTTCAGGCCCAGCTGGCCGGTGCCCGTGCCACCCAAGGCGCCCTGGCCTGGTGGGGCCAGGGTCTGGCGATCCTCAATCAGCAATACGAGGGGCGCCGAGCCCCCCAGGATCGTCTCGATCAACTGGATCTATTGGGCAGCAACCAGGCTCCCTATCAGTGGGCGATGGATGGCGCCACGGCCCAGGCTTTGCTGAAGGAGGATCGTCTCGATCAACTGGATCTATTGGGCAGCGACCAGGCTCCCTATCAGTGGGCGATGGATGGCGCCACGGCCCAGGCTTTGCTGAAGGGCTGGAAGCCTTGGAGGCTCCTGAACACTCTTTCCAGCTCTCCTCTGACTCCGAGAGTTGAGGGTGTTGCTCTGGCCTTGGAGCCGGAGAAGGCCGAGCCTCGCTCCCTGCGCCTGCATGCGCTGCTGGAGCTGCAGCATTGACAATGGCGTCACGCAAACGCGAGCTGTTGCTGCTGCGCCATGGCATCGCCGAGGAGCGCATCGATGGTGTGGATGACGCCCAACGCAGCCTGACGCCGGAGGGCCGTGAGCGCACGGCCCAGCAACTTCAGAGGTTGTTTGACCTGGAGTTGCGCAGTGATCTGGTGATCAGCAGCCCCCTGGTGCGTGCGCGGCAGACCGCCGAGCTGGTGGTGGATGCAGGCCTTGCCCCGGAACTGGAGATTGCGGCGGCCCTCGCCCCGCTCGCCGATCCCTTGCCGCTACTGGAGCGCTGGCTGGGTCCTCTCTCCCCCAGGCCCGGTTGGCGCAGGCTGGCTTGGGTGGGGCATGAGCCAGACCTGAGCACCCTGGCCGCCGTGTTGATCGGGGTGCCCATGGCCCGGGCCCATGAGGCCCTGCACCTCAAAAAAGCAGGGGTTGTTCTGCTGCAATGGCCTGCCTCGGCAACCATCAGCGACCTGCCCGGCTCTGCACGCCTGGAGCTGCTCTTGCCGCCCCGCATCCTGCTGGGTGCGCGGCCCAAAGCGCTCGAGCCGAACCTGCTCGAGGGCAACTAGGGCTACCGCTTGCTGATCGGGCCTGGCCTTAGGTTGCCGTTGACAGCGGACTTGAGGAGATGGAGGCGGAGGCAACCACCATGGCGGCAACCCCCGCCTATCGCCCGGGCTTGGAGGGCGTGCCCGCTACCCAGTCGGCTGTTTGCGACATCGATGGTCAGCAGGGTCTGCTCACCTACCGGGGCTATCGGGTTGATGAGCTGGCCCACCAGAGCACGTTCCTGGAGACGGCCTACCTGCTGATCTGGGGCGAGCTTCCCGACGCCGATCAGCTGGCCGCGTTTGAGCAGGAGGTGCAGATGCACCGGCGGGTGAGCTTCCGCATCCGGGACATGATGAAGTGCTTCCCGGCCAGCGGGCACCCGATGGATGCGCTGCAGAGCAGTGCGGCATCGCTGGGCCTCTTCTATTCCCGTCGCGCCCTCGACAACCCTGAATACATCTATTCAGCGGTGGTCCGACTGATCGCGAAGATCCCCACGATGGTGGCGGCCTTCCAGTTGATCCGCAAAGGGCAGGATCCGATCCAACCCCGCGACGATCTGGCCTATTCGGCCAACTTCCTGTACATGCTCACGGAGCGGGAGCCCGACCCGCTGGCGGCCCGCATCTTCGATGCCTGCCTGATCCTGCACGCGGAGCACAGCCTCAACGCCAGCACCTTCAGTGCCCGCGTCACCGCCAGCACCCTCACCGATCCCTATGCGGTCGTCGCGTCTGCGGTGGGCACCCTGGCCGGCCCGCTCCATGGCGGTGCCAATGAAGACGTGTTGGCGATGCTGGAAACCATCGGCAGTGCTGACCAGGTGTGCCCCTGGCTGGATCAGGCCATTGCCGAGAAGCGCAAAATCATGGGCTTCGGGCACCGGGAATACAAGGTCAAGGATCCCCGGGCGGTGATCCTGCAGAAGCTGGCCGAAGAATTGTTTGACCAGTTCGGTCACGACCCGCTCTATGACCTGGCGCGGGAACTGGAGCTGGCTGCCGCTGAGCGGCTTGGCCCCAAGGGCATCTACCCCAACGTGGACTTCTATTCCGGCCTTGTCTACCGGAAGCTGGGCATCCCCCAGGACCTGTTCACCCCGATCTTCGCCATCGCCCGTACCGCCGGTTGGCTCGCCCACTGGAAGGAACAGCTGGGGGCGAACCGCATCTTCAGGCCCACGCAGATCTACACCGGTTCCGCTGGGCGCGCCTGGGCTCCTCTGCAAACCCGCTGACCCGTCGGCCGCTGCGCCGGCCTAAGTTGCCCCCATCCACAGGCCACCCATGGTGATCGCCAATCCCGCTGTCGTGAGTGCCGGGCTCGATCTTGAGGCCAGCTTCACCGACGTGCTGCAGGGGCTGGGGCTCTCCCCGGGAGCCGCCCATCTGCTCTGGTTGCCTCTGCCCATGCTGCTGGTGCTGGTGGCAGCGGTGGTGGGTGTCCTCGTCAATGTTTGGCTGGAGCGCAAGATCTCCGCAGCCGTTCAGCAGCGCATTGGCCCTGAATACGCCGGAGCCCTGGGCATCCTTCAGCCCCTGGCCGATGGCCTGAAATTGCTTTTCAAGGAAGACATCATTCCGGCCCGGGCCGATGGTCTGCTCTTCACCCTCGGACCGGTGCTCGTGCTGGTGCCGGTGATCCTGAGCTGGCTCGTGGTGCCCTTCGGGCAGCACCTGTTGATCAGCAACGTTGGGGTGGGGATCTTCCTCTGGATTTCCCTCAGCAGCATTCAGCCCATCGGGCTATTGATGGCGGGCTACGCCTCCAATAACAAGTATTCGCTGCTCGGCGGCCTGCGGGCGGCGGCCCAGTCGATCTCCTACGAGATCCCTTTGGCCCTGGCCGTTCTGGCGGTCGTGATGATGAGCAATTCGCTCAGCACCGTCGACATCGTTGATCAGCAGACGGGTGCGGGCATCCTCAGCTGGAACATCTGGCGCCAGCCCGTGGGCTTCGTGATCTTCTGGATCTGCGCCCTAGCCGAGTGCGAACGCCTTCCTTTTGACCTCCCGGAGGCTGAAGAAGAGCTGGTGGCCGGCTACCAGACCGAATACGCCGGAATGAAGTTCGCTCTGTTCTATCTGGGCAGCTACATCAACCTGGTGCTCTCGGCCCTGCTGGTGGCGGTGCTTTATCTCGGCGGCTGGGGCTTCCCTCTGCCGGTCGAGTGGGTGGTGAACCTCACTGGGCAACCGATCGATGCACCGCTGGTGCAGGTGATCACCGCCACCACCGGGATCGTGATGACCGTGCTCAAGGCCTACCTGCTGGTCTTCTTCGCGATCCTGCTGCGCTGGACCGTGCCCCGGGTGCGGATTGACCAGTTGCTGGATCTGGGCTGGAAGTTCCTGTTGCCCGTTGCTCTGGTGAATCTGCTGGTGACCGCCGGCCTGAAACTGGCCTTCCCTGCCTTCTTCGGCGGCTGATTCCCCTTCCACCGTTTGGCCGGGCCATCATGGTGCCGGCGCCACCGCCCCTCCCCACCACTCCATGTTCGGGTTTCTCAAGAAAGTCGGTGACTACACCCGCGACGCGGTGGGTGCGGCCAACTACCTCACCCAGGGGTTGTCGGTCACGTTCGATCACCTGCGCCGCCGCCCGATCACGGTGCAGTACCCCTACGAGAAGCTGATCCCCTCGGAGCGCTACCGGGGCCGGATCCACTACGAATTCGACAAGTGCATCGCCTGTGAGGTGTGTGTGCGGGTGTGCCCCATCAATCTGCCGGTGGTGGATTGGGTGATGAATAAGGCCACCAAGAAGAAGGAGCTGCGCAATTACTCGATTGATTTCGGGGTGTGCATCTTCTGCGGCAATTGCGTGGAGTACTGCCCCACCAACTGCCTCTCGATGACGGAGGAATACGAGCTGGCCGCCTTTGATCGCCACAGCCTCAACTTCGACAACGTGGCCCTCGGCCGCCTGCCCACCAGCGTGACCAGTGACCCGGCGGTGATCCCCCTTAGGGAACTGGCCTACCTGCCCAAGGGTGAGATGGATCCCCACGGCGTGGATCCCAACCGACCTCGGGCTGGCAAGCTGCCTGCCCAGGTGCTGGAGACCCTCCCCCAGTCCAAGCCCGCCGCCGCCAGTGAGGAGAACAGCTGATGACCATCGCCTCCTCTGCCCAGCTGATCTGCTTTGTGGTGCTCTCCGCGGTGGTCGCCCTCGGCGCCCTCGGGGTGGTGCTGCTGCCTAACATCGTCTATTCCGCCTTCCTGCTGGGCGGGGTGTTCCTGGCGGTCGCCGGCCTCTATCTCCTGCTCAACGCCAGCTTTGTGGCGGCGGCTCAGGTGCTCGTTTACGTGGGCGCTGTCAACGTGCTGATCCTGTTCGCGATCATGCTCGTGAACAAGCAGGAAACCATGGCGGACATCCCTGGGCTCCGCCTGCGGCGTCTGTTGTCTGGTGGCGTGTGTGCCGGCCTGTTCGCTCTGTTGCTGCGGGTGGCCTTCACTACCCCTTGGGCCCTGCCCGGCCCAGTGCCGATCGGAGAGGAAGCCACCATTCGCATTGGAGAGCACCTCTTCAGTGACTATCTGCTGCCGTTTGAGCTGGCCTCGGTGCTGTTGTTGATGGCGATGATCGGTGCAATCGTGCTGGCCCGCCGCGATGTGTTCAGTTCTGATGTCGCCACCGGAGAGCCCGCCGATCAGGGCCTGATCGAGAAATCCCGTACGCCGCTTCTGCTGGAGAAAACCAACTGATGTCGATCGAGCTGCCCACCACGGTGCCCCTTCAGGCCTACCTCGCCCTGGCTGCTGTGCTGTTCTGCACCGGCGTTTGGGGTTTGATCAACAGCCGCAACGCTGTGCGCGTGTTGATGAGCATTGAGCTCATGCTCAATGCGGTGAACATCAACTTGATGGCGTTCTCCAGCTATCTCGACGGCCAGTTGATCCGTGGCCAGGTGTTTGCCATCTTCGTGATCACCGTGGCAGCTGCTGAAGCTGCCGTGGGCCTCGCCATCCTGCTGTCTCTGTATCGGAACCGTGAAACGGTGGATATGGAGCGTTTCAACTTGCTGCGCTGGTAGCCAGGCTGGGGGAACGCCCCAGCTGCTATGCGTCTCAACACCGTTTGGCTGATCCACCGAGCCGCCAGCCAGGCGGCACAGCGTCAGGCCAGGCGCTCGGCGCAGACCCTCCGCGACCAGGGGGTCAAGGTGGCTGTCGCCATGAGTGGATCGAGCGCCAATCCCTTCCCTGGCTTGCTGGCGGAGGAAGGGGGGCCGCCGGATCTGGCGGTGGTCTTGGGGGGTGACGGCACGGTGCTGGGTGCGGCCAGGCATCTCGCCCAGCTGGAGGTGCCGATTCTCTGCTTCAACGTGGGCGGTCACTTCGGGTTCCTCACCCAGGAGCGCAAGCTGCTGAGTTCAGGACACGACGAAGCTGCCGAGAATGACCTCTGGCAGCGGCTACGCGATGACCGCTTCGCTCTGGAGCGCCGGATGATGCTGGAGGCCCGCACGGATCGCAGTGACACCGTGCACACGGCCCTCAATGATCTGTATCTCAGGCCAGGGATCGACGAGATCTCACCCACCTGTGTGCTGGAGCTGGAGATCGATGGGGAGGTGGTGGATCAATTTCGCGGTGACGGCCTGATCATCTCCACCGCCACCGGCTCCACGGGCTATTCCATGGCGGCTGGAGGCCCGATCCTTCACCCCGGCGTTGAGGCGATTGTGGTTAATCCGATCTGCCCGATGAGCCTCTCGAGTCGCCCGTTGGTGGTGCCTCCGCGGGCGCAGTTGGCGGTCTGGCCCCTGGGGGAGAACAGCCGTCGGGTGCGGCTCTGGAAAGACGGAGCCTTTGCCTCGGTGCTGGAGCCTGGCGATCGCTGCGATGTGCGGCGCTCACCGCATCAGGCCCTGATGGTGCTGTTGGATCAGAGCCCGTCGTACTACCGAACGCTGACCCGCAAATTGCACTGGGCGGGCAGCCTGACCGCCGCCGAACCCTCCCCCAACTGAGCCCATGGCCCTCGAGATCGAGCGTCGTTTCCTCGTGCGGGGGGAATCTTGGCGGAAGCATGTTCTCTGGAGTCAGAGACTCGAGCAGGGCTACCTTCCGAGCTCGTCGGCCGCGATGACCCTGCGGGTTCGCCGCGCTGGGCCCGAGAACGCCTGGTTCACGCTCAAATTCCCTGGGGAGGGCATCGCTCGCCATGAGTTCGAATACGCCATACCCGAGGCAGATGCCTGCGCTTTGCTGGAGCGTTGCCCAGCCGTCCTTTCCAAGTGTCGCTACGGCCTGGATCTATCCGGCGGGGAGTGGGTTCTGGATGTGTTTGAGGGGCTGAACAGTCCTCTGGTGATTGCCGAGGTGGAGCTGGAAGAGCCGGATCAGTCGCTGGTGATCCCGCCCTGGTGCGTGGAGGAGATCACGGCCCTGGGGGCCTTCAGTAATGCAGCCCTCTCACAGGAGCCCTTCTCCAGTTGGCCGTCCCTGGAGCAGCAGCGCTGGCGGCAGTTGCTCGCCGACCAAGAGGCGCCTTAGGATTTGCTTAAGGTTTGCGCGAAGGGTCTCTGGTGCTCGGTCTCTACGACCATGACGGCGTCTTGCGCTTCGCGGGCCCGGATCAGGCTGACTGCCTGGCCTACGCCGAATTGTTCGCGCTTGGAGAAGGGGCTTTCAGCATCGAACCCCTGTTACCCCTGTTCGTGAGCGTGGAGTCGGTGATCAGTCCTCGTCGGGAGGCAGGTTGCAGCAGTTGAAGCCGTCACGGCAGATCTTGCCGTGATCCATCGCCCAGTTCAGGAGGGCTACTCGGTTTTTGGCGCCGGTCTTGGTGAAAACATTGCTCACGTGGTTGTCGACCGTGCGCTTGCTGATCATCAGCGTCTCGCCGATTTCCTGATTGGTGAGGCCCTTGGCCACCAGTTCAATGATCTCGAGTTCTCGCTCTGAAAGCTCCGTGGGCTGATGGCTGAGGCTGCTTCGATCTGACATCCATCGGCCCCGTGTCCACAGCGTCACTGTAGGCAGCAGAGCGCCTCTGGGCATGCCTGTGGTGGTCGATGATGGACCCGTTTGGATGAGACGTTTTGCGGCTGCAGCAGGCACTTGAGGTGGGCTCCTTGGCGGTGACAGCCGAGGTGATGCCCCCTCGGGGTGGTGATGCCAGCCGCACCCTCGAACATGCCCGCCTGTTGAAGGGGCTGGTGCATGCCGTGAATGTCACCGATGGCAGCCGAGCGGTGATGCGCATGAGCAGCCTCGCCGTCTGTCGCCTTCTGCTGGATGCGGGGCTGGAGCCTGTTTGGCAGCTCGCCTGCCGCGACCGCAATCGCATTGCCCTGCAGGCCGATCTCCTGGGGGCCCATGCCCTGGGGATTCGCAATCTGCTCTGCCTCACCGGTGATCCGGTGCGGGTGGGCGATCAGCCCACGGCCCGACCTGTGAACGAATTGGAGTCGGTGCGTCTGCTGCAGCAGGTGGGGGCCTTGAACCAGGGGCTGGACCCGGTTCAGGGTGATCTCCCCGATGGCGGCACGTCGTTGTTCGCCGGTGCCGCTGCTGATCCGCAGAGCCCGAGCTGGAGTGGCCTGAAGAGCCGCATTCGCCGCAAGCACGCTGCTGGGGCTCGCTTTCTTCAAACCCAGATGGTGATGGATCCGGAGTGCCTCAAGCGCTTTGTCGGAGAGATCACAGGGCCCCTGGGTCTGCCGGTGCTGGCGGGTGTGTTTCTGCTCAAATCAGCCAAGAACGCCGCCTTCATCAATCGGGTGGTGCCCGGTGCCTGCATCCCTCAGTCGATCATTGACCGCTTGGCAGCGGCCTCGGATCCGGCGGATGAGGGCATCAACATTGCCGCGGAGCAGGTGGCCTCCTACGCAGAGATCGCCCAGGGAGTGCACCTGATGGCGGTGAAGGCTGAGGAGCGAATCCCCCTGATCCTGGAGCGCGCGGGCCTCAGCTCGCGCTGCTGATCGCCAGATCCGTGCCGAGCAAATCGGCCATCGCCTTCTGTTGGGGTGATGGAGTGGCGTAGTCCTGGCGGCGCGCGTCGGTGATCAGCCAGTCAAGAGCGGCTTCCTGCAGATCGAAGTGGTCGCCGTTGCGGTCAACGCAGTAGCGGCCAAAGACCAGCTTCTCCACCAGGCGCACCCCAGGGCCGATGCGGGAGTAGTCAAAGATGATCGAGTTGTCGATCGTGGCGCCCTCGCAGATGTGGCAGCTGGGGCCGATCATCGCCGGACCAATGATCGTGGCGCCGTCTTCAATTCGCGTCATGCCCCCCACATAGATGGGCCCCTGCACGTTCACCTTGTCCCAGTTGGCGGCCACGTTCAGGCCGGCATAGATGCCGGGACGAACCTCTTTGCCAGGGATCTGCACTTGGCGCACGTCGCCCTGCAGCACGCTGCGGATCGCCTGCCAGTAATCGGGCACCTTGCCGATATCGACCCATTCGAATTCCATCGGCAGGGCGTAGAACGGCGCCCCATCCGCCACCAGCCTGGGGAACAGGTCGGAGCCGATGTCGAAGGGCACACCGGCGGGCACATAGTCGAGCACTTCGGGCTCGAAGATGTAGATGCCGGTATTGATCATGTCGCTGGCGGCTTCATCCACCGCTGGCTTCTCCTGGAAGGAGCGCACCCGGCCGTCGTCATCGGTGACCACCACGCCGTAACTGCTCACCTGATCGCGGGGCACCCGCTTGGTGATCAGGCTGGCCATGGCCCCCTTGGCCTTGTGCCGGTAGATGCCGGTATTGATCATGTCGCTGGCGGCTTCATCCACCGCCGGCTTCTCCTGGAAGGAGCGCACCCGGCCGTCGTCATCGGTGACCACCACGCCGTAACTGCTCACCTGATCGCGGGGCACCCGCTTGGTGATCAGGCTGGCCATGGCCCCCTTGGCCTTGTGCCGGCGCACAGCCTCGCTGAGGTCGAGGTCAATCAGGGCATCTCCGCAGAGCACCACGAAGGTGTCATCGAAGAAACGCTGGAAGGTTTGAATCTTTTTGAGGCCACCGGCGGAACCAACGGCATCACCGATCAGCTCGCCGTCTTCGATCCGGCCTTCAAAGCTGTAAGCGATTTCAACCCCGAAGCGTTGTCCATCGCGGAAGTAGTTTTCGATCTCCTCAGCCAGGTGGGAGACATTCACCATGATTTCGGTGAATCCGTGCTCCCGCAGCAACTCCAGCAGAAACTCCATCACGGGTTTCTGAAGGATGGGGATCATCGGTTTGGGGATCGTGTGAGTGATGGGTCTCACACGGGTTCCCTTCCCCGCCGCCAAGATCATCGCCTTCATCGGCGCTGGCTGATTTCGGTCATCTGTGCACCTTAGGCAAAAGTCTCAAGCGGCTATCACCTCTCGAGACGGCCCCCGAGCTGACCCCAGTTCAGCGGGGAGGGGCAGTTGCACCGATTCGCTCTCATCCAGCAGCCGTTTGAGCTGCAGTGGGCCGAACAGGCCCCCCTGCTGCTCCAGCTCGACCTTCCCTTGGGAGCAGAGAAAGAGCAGGGCCCAGAACACCCCCACCCGGTCGCAGTCGAGATCCTCCGGGGCCACGCAGGCCCAGGCTTCTACCAGTTGATCAAAGGCCATCCACTCCAGGGATTCGGGCCTCTGCAGCAGGAACTGGCTGAGGGCGGCGGTGGTTTCGGGCAGTTTTTCCCGGTGGGCCAGGGCGGCCACCTGTTCAATGGCCGCGCGATCGCTGAAGCGCCGGCTGCGTTGGCGTTGGCGGGTCTGCCCCTCTTCCTGCTCCAGCCTCTCGGCAATGTCTTCGAGCTGGCGGATCAGTTCCCCCAGGGTGACCGGGCGCTGCAACGGTGGTGGGGCCACCGGGCGCCGCAACAGGTGGCGCTCCGGCTTGCGGGGCAGCTCCAGGCCACTGTTCAACAGCCAGCCTTGGCCTTCCTCATCGAAATCGAAGTCGAAGCCCTCCTCCAGCAGCGGTTCCGGCGGGAAGGTCTGGGCTTCGAGCACTTCGGCTTTGAGGCTGACCAGCACCGACGCAGCGAGAAAGGCCTCGCTGGTTTCGGCCAGATCCTGTTCGTAACTGCCGCCGCGGCCCTTTTGCAGCGCTGCCACCAGCTTGGGCACTTCGATGCGCTGCCGCAGTTGATCGAGGAAGCCGTCCACGACGGCAATCACATCAACATCCCAGGGGTCGAGGTCACCCCGCTCGGCGGCGTCTTGCAACAGCCGAATCGCAAGCCTGGCGCCCCCTTCGGCCACTGTGTGTTGCGCACTGCTTCGACAGTACCGGCTCTGACGCGTAGAAACCAGTGCTGGAGTGGGTTGTGTGGGGATTTAGGCCGCTTCGCCCTGGGCGGAACTCTCGCCGGCGGCGGGCAGCAGGCCGAGCTGGGCATCCACGGTGGCGCGATAGCGCTGCACGTCTTCTTCCAGTTCGCGAATGCGCACTTGCTGGGCTTCCACTTGGCCGGGATCCATCTGGCCTTCAACGCGCTTCACCACGCCTGTCCACACCGCAAACACCCAGGCCGCCGTGGCACCGACGCCGCCCACCACCAACAGCAGGGCCGCCAGGGGCATGGTGGTGGTCAGCCCCGGCAGGAAGCGAACGGTGGTGGGGGTGGTGTTCTCGAGGGTGAACATCACCGTGGCCAGGCCGAAGCTGAAGATCAGCAGGAAGTTCAGCTGCTTCATGGGTCAGGGGGACCGCAGGATTCGCCCATGGAGGCTACGAAGATCAGCCCATTCCTGCACAGGCTTGGGCCGGGGAGCTGTTCTTCGTAACGGCTCAGCTGAGGGATGGAGCTTGGAAGGGGGTCTGTCGAATCAGACCGGATCCAGCTGGAGCGGTGAGGGCCTTCATCGCCTGCTCATTGCGGGCCACCAGCACTTCCATCGAGGCCTTGTAGCTGTCAGTCATCAGGCGCGGATAGAGGCCAATGCCGATGATCGGCACTAGAAGGCAGCCAATGATGTAGATCTCCCGGGGCTCGGCATCCACCAGGTTGGTGTGGCCCACGAGCTCGGCCTTTTCCTGGCCGTAGAAGATCTCCCGCAGCATGGAGAGCAGATAAACGGGGGTGAGGATCACCCCGATGGCCGCCAGGCCATCGACCGCTACCCGGAAGGGAAGTGTGTAGGCGTCGTCGGTGGCGAAGCCCACGAACACCATCAGCTCGCTCACAAATCCGCTCATGCCCGGCAGGGCCAGGGAGGCCAGGGAGCAGACGGTCCACAGGGCAAACATCTTGCGCATCTTCTGGCCCACCCCGCCCATCTCATCGAGCTGCAGGGTGTGGGTGCGGTCATAGGTGGCGCCCACCAGGAAGAACAGGGAGGCGCCGATCAGGCCGTGGCTGATCATCTGCAGCATCGCCCCGCTGGATCCCAGGGCACTGAAGCTGCCGATGCCGATCAGCACAAAGCCCATGTGACTGATGGAGCTGTAGGCGATCTTGCGCTTGAGGTTGCGCTGGGCGAACGAGGTGAGCGCCGCGTAGATGATGTTGACCACGCCGAGCACCACCAGCAGTGGGGCAAACACGGCGTGGGCATCGGGAAGGATCTGGCAGTTGAAACGCAGCAGGGCGTAACCGCCCATCTTCAGCAGGATTCCCGCCAGCAGCATGTGCACCGGAGCCGTGGCTTCGCCATGGGCATCCGGCAACCAGGTGTGCAGGGGCACGATTGGGAGCTTCACGCCGAAGGCGATCAGCAGACCTGCATAGGCCAGCAGCTGGAACTTCAGGGGAAAGCCCTTGGCCATCAGCTCGCTGTAATCGAAGCTGACGTGTCCGCCGAAGAAGGCCATGGCCAGACCCGCCAGCAGGATGAACAGGGAGCTACCGGCGGTGTAGAGGATGAATTTGGTGGCGGCGTATTGCCGCTTCTTGCCGCCCCAGATGGCGAGCAGCAGATACACCGGAATCAGCTCCAGCTCCCAGGCCAGGAAGAACAGGAGCATGTCCTGCACGGCGAACACCGCGATCTGGCCACCATCCATGGCCAGGAGCAGGAAATAGAACAGCTTGGGCTTGAAGCTCACCGGCCAGGCCGCCAGCACCGCCAGGGCCGTGATGAAGCTGGTCAGCAGAATCAGCGGCATCGAGAGGCCGTCGGCTCCCACCGACCAGGCCAAGCCCAGATCAGGCAGCCAACTCACCTTCTCCACCAGCTGGAGATCGGGATTGCTGGGGTCGTAGCCATTGAGATACCCCCCCACCGTGAGCAGGAAGGTGATCAGAGCCACGCCCAGGGCGAACCAGCGCACCTGCTTGCCATCCCCTTGATCGGGAAAGAAGGGGATGCAGAGCGCGGCGGCGATCGGAAACAGGATCGAGGCGCTCAGCCAGGGGAAGGCTGCGCTGCTGGCCAGGGTCGTGGCGAAGTCCAGAGGCACCGACGAACAGTTGCTTTGGACGGAGTGTAGAAATCAGTTCCGAGCCTGCACCCCTGTCGTGGCGGTTGTCACACAGAGCGTTGTTGCGTCAGCCCAGAGCGCCGAACAACACCACCAGGGCGATCACCCCGCCGAACACGATCAGGGCATAGAACTGGGCGCGGCCGGTTTCGAAGTATTTGAGCCCTTCGCCGCTGCCCAGGGTCACCAGGCCGGTGAGGTTGACCACGCCATCCACCACCTTGGAGTCGACTTCCAGCACCGAACGGGCCAGCTTGCGGCTGCCCTGAACGAAGAGCTTGTCGTTGATGGCATCGAGATACCACTTGTTCGCCAGGAAGGCATTGATCGTGGGGAAGCGAGCAGCCACCGCCGTGCCCAGGTCGATCTTGCGCAGGGCGTAGGCCAGCACCGCCACGCTGATGCCCACCACCGAGATGGTCACCGATGCTCCGGCCAAAGGCAGAAATTCGCCCCAGCTGAAGTGTTCTGCCACCTCAGCGGCTTCGTGGGGATCGAGCAGGTAGCCGAAGCGGCTGTTCCAGGGCACCCCTAGCAGGCCCACCAGCACCGAAGGCACCGCCAACACCGCCAGTGGCATGGCCATTTGCCAGCCCGACTCATGCGGGTGCTCGGCATGGGCGTGACCGTGATCATCGCCATGCTCTTCTGAGCTCTTGCCAGCGGCGGCCATCAGCTGGGCCTGGATCGCCTTGTCGTTCCCCCGGAAGCTCCCTTCGAAGGTGAGGAAGTAAAGCCGGAACATGTAGAAGGCGGTCATGCCAGCGGTGATGAAGCCCGCAGCCCAGAGCACTGGGAAGCTGCCGAACGCCTGCCCCAGGATCTCGTCTTTGCTCCAGAAACCCGCCAGGGGAGGGATGCCGCTGATGGCCACGCAGCCGATGAAAAAGGTGCTGCTGGTGATCGGCATGTGTTTGCGCAGGCCGCCCATCAGGCGCATGTCCTGGGCGAGCACGGGTTCATGGCCCACCACCTCTTCCATGGCGTGGATCACCGAACCGGAGCCCAGGAAGAGCATCGCCTTGAAGAAGGCATGGGTCACCAGGTGGAACATGCCCGCCACCGGGGCGCCGCAGCCCATGGCCAGCATCATGTAGCCGAGCTGGCTCACGGTGCTGTAGGCCAGGCCCTTCTTCAGATCCATCTGCGTGAGGGCGATGGAGGCCCCCAGGAAGAGGGTGATCGTGCCGATCACGGCCACAACCACCTGCACCTCCGGAAAAGGCGCGTAAACCGGCTGGAGACGGGCCACCAGGAACACCCCAGCCGCCACCATCGTGGCGGCGTGAATCAGGGCGGAGATCGGCGTGGGGCCTTCCATGGCATCAGGCAGCCACACATGCAGCGGGAATTGGGCCGACTTGGCCATCGGGCCCATGAACACCAGCAGGCAAAGCAGCACAGCGATGCCATTGGACACGGTGCCTGAAGCGATGGCGTCCTGCAGACGCAGACCGATGTCTTCAAAGCCAAAGCTGCCGGTGGCCCAGAACAGGCCGAGGATGCCGAGCAGCAGGCCGAAGTCGCCGACCCTGTTCACCACAAACGCTTTCTGGGCTGCATTGGCGGCGCCATCGCGGTCGTACCAGAAGCCAACCAGCAGGTAGGAGCACATGCCCACCAACTCCCAGAACACATAGATCTGCAGGAGATTTGGGCTGATCACCAGGCCCAGCATTGAGCTGCTGAACAGGGCCAGGTAAGTGAAAAAACGCACATAGCCCTTGTCGTGGGCCATGTAGCCATCGGAATACACCATCACCAGCACGGCGATGGTGGTCACCAGGGCCAGCATCACGGCGCCGAGGGCGTCGACGCGGAAGCCCATCTCCAGGGTGAAGGCTCCGGCGCTGGCCCAGTTGAACAACACTTCTGTGGATCCGGCGCCCGCCAGTTGCTCCGCCAGTACGGCGTAACTCAGCACCGCGGCTGCACCCACACAACTGATCAGCAACAGGGCCACCGGTTTGCGCAACCGGTTCACCGTTCGGTTGAAGCTGATCAGTCCCAGCCCTACCAAAGCTGCACCAAGCAAGGGCAACACCGGGATCAGCCAGGCGAGTTCGGCGGGCGAGGGCATCCGGCGCTGAGGCAGTCAGCGCGAGTGTAGGCAGGGCGCCGCAGGCTTTACCCCAACCAGTGAGCCAGTCCTGATCGAGAGAAGCTCGTCGCCCCGAGCCCAATCCAGCGGTGCGCCCACCAGAACACGCCGACGGCGATCACGATGCCCAGCTGCGCCGGCCGCAGAAACTCAGCCAAAACCAGCTGCTGCCGGCCATCCAAGACCGCCCGGAAGGGAACCACTGAGGTGCTGGCCTTCAGCTCCTCGAAGGCCTCCCCGAAACGGTTGCTGAGGCGCCGGTCGCCATTCCAGATGGCGAACAGGTGATGGGCGATCAGGCCGATGCAGGTGGCCACCATGAAGCTGCTGCCGATCCAGAGCATGTGGGTGCAGCACCAGAGGATTTGTCCGATGGCCTGGGGGTGTCGGCTGATGCGAATGATTCCGGTGGCATACATCCGCACCTGCGGCTTGAGCTGATGGGCGATCAGGCCGATGCAGGTGGCCACCATGAAGCTGCTGCCGATCCAGAGCAGGTGGGTGCAGCACCAGAGGATTTGTCCGATGGCCTGGGGGTGTCGGCTGATGCGAATGATTCCGGTGGCATACATCCGCACCTGCGGCTTGAGCACTGCGGGGATCTCCAGCAGGTTGTAGGTGGCGGGGTAGAGAAACAGAAAGCTGATGGCGGTGCCAGCCCACACCACGGGGATGATCCAGGGCTGATCCTGCAGGTTCCACAGCCGGATGCCGTCGTAGCGGTGGGCCAGGAAGTAGCCGATCACCACCACGGCACTGGGGATGCTCACCGCGGCGAACAGCAGGCGCCAGGCCCGTTCTCCGATCCGATCAGCGCCCCAATAGCGGAGGGAGGCCCCACCGCTGTGGATCACGGCAAAGGCCAGCAGCAGCGCCAACATCACCCCGCTGCTGTGGTGGAGGTTGCTGCTGCCGAACACAGGTCATGGCGTGGGGATCCCAAGGATTCTGAACAGCGGCCGGCAGCACTGGACGACCCTCCTAGAGTTCTGATCCCCCGCGGAGCCCCAGCGCCCCTGCATGGCTGATCTGCCGTTCACTCTTGATCAGCTGCGCATCCTGCGGGCCATCGCCACGGAGGGCAGCTTTAAAAAGGCGGCCGACAGCCTCTATGTGACCCAGCCGGCTGTGAGTCTCCAGATTCAGAACCTGGAGAAGCAGCTCAATGTCTCGCTGTTTGACCGGGGTGGGCGTAAGGCCCAGCTCACCGAAGCGGGTCACTTGTTACTGAGCTACTGCGACCGGATCCTGAGCCAGTGCCAGGAGGCCTGCCGCGCCCTCGATGATCTCCACAACCTCAAGGGCGGTTCCCTGGTGGTGGGGGCAAGCCAGACCACCGGCACCTATCTGATGCCGCGGATGATCGGGCTGTTCCGCCAGAAATACCCCGAGGTGGCCGTGCAGCTGCAGGTGCACAGCACCAGGCGCACGGGATGGAGTGTGGCTAACGGTCAGATCGATCTGGCGATCATCGGTGGAGAACTCCCCAGCGAGCTCAATGAGCTGCTGCAGGTGGTGCCCTACGCCAGTGATGAGCTGGCGCTGGTGCTTCCCACCAAGCACCCCCTGGCTCGCCTGCCGGAACTCAGCAAAGACGACCTTTACCGCCTGGGCTTTGTTTGTCTCGATGCCCAGTCGACCACCCGCAAGATGGTGGACCAGCTCCTGGCCCGCTCCGGCCTCGATGTGTCGCGGCTGAAGATCGAGATGGAGCTCAACTCCTTTGAGGCGATCAAAAATGCAGTGCAGAGCGGTCTGGGGGCCGCCTTCCTGCCGGTGGTGTCGATCGAGCGCGAACTGGCCGCCGGAAACCTGCACAGACCAAGCCTGGCCGACCTCTCGGTGCGCCGTCAGCTGAAGCTGATCACCCATCCGGCTCGCTACTGCTCCCGGGCAGCGGATGCCTTCCGCAAGGAGATCCTGCCGGTGTTCGCCAGCCCCGACAGCCCCCTGCGCCGGCCGCTGATCCCCAACCCGCAGGTCTCGGATGCTCAGCTCAGTGAGGCCTGAGGCAGATCAGAACTGATCCGCTTCCGGGGTGATGCCCACACTGTCGTCAGCCACCCCCTTGGTGAGGAACTTGTTTTCTGCGGTGTCGGTTTGGTAGACGCAGCGCACGATCGGTTTGTCTTTGACCGATCCGATGTAGGCGAAGGTGTTCATGCGCTGCTTGCACTGGCGCATTTGCTCGGCGGTGACCGCCCCCTCCTTCTGCAGCACGCTCCAGTTCTCCCGTCGAATCACGCAGCCGGGCTTGAGGGCGGGTTGTGTCACGAAGCTCGAGCTGGGGTTCATGGTCGTGTAGAGCTCGATGTCCATCACGAAGGCGCTGGCGCCCCACTGCCGGCAGAACTCCGGATCGGGCACCGCCATGTCCAGCTGCTGGGAGCTGGCGATGTTGCCCTGATCCCCCTGGGTGGTGCTGGAGATGCCGGTGCCGATGCCGATGCCCACCACCAGCACGCCCCCCAGCACGGCCGCGGTGCCGAGGTTGAACTGGAAGCCGCCTCCCCCGCCACCACCCGGGGCTCCACCGCCTGAAGGGCCGCGGGGGCGACCGCCGTCACGGCGTGGACTGTCGGAATAGCCGTAACCATCGCTGTAGCGCTCCTCGTAGCGGTCGCTGCGGCCGTAGCGGGAGCGCGTCATGGGCGCTCAGGGCTCTGGGGAAGGCCCATGGAGTAGTTGAGCACCCGGCAGTCGGGGTTGTAGCGGAGCTGGCCGGCCTGCAGAAGGGTGCGAATGGTGCCCTCCAACTCCGATCCGATGCGGCGCAGGTTGTAGTCGTTGAGATCGTTGCCGGCGTTGGCCGCCACCAGCTCCTGGAAACGCTGTTGAACCGCGCTCTGAGCTGCGCTGTCCCAGAGGAACTCGTTATCTGGATCGAGATCCAGGGTGAGTTGCTCGCGATCGGGGATTAGTTGCCCGTTTTCGACCCGCGCGGTGAACAGGCGCACGTGGCGGGTGGTCGATTTGATCAGGGTGTCGGCCATGACGAAGCGAGCTGCTGACCGGCAAACCCAAAGACCGGCACCAAGACTTTAAGAAGGCCTCGCCTCCAGCGGTCAAGCCGGAGCGCAAGCAGGAGGTCTCGGGCCTGGACTCGGGACCTTTAAGGTTGTGTGCTGATTTTGGGTTTTCCATGCGCGTCGCCATCGCTGGTGCTGGCTTGGCCGGTTTGGCCTGTGCCAAGTACCTCTGCGACGCCGGACATACCCCGGTGGTGGTGGAAGCCCGTGATGTGCTCGGCGGCAAGGTGGCCGCCTGGCAGGACGACGACGGCGACTGGTACGAGACCGGTCTGCACATCTTTTTTGGCGCGTATCGCAACATGCGCCAGCTCTTCAAGGAGCTCAACATCGAAGACCGGCTCCAGTGGAAGAGCCACTCGATGATCTTCAACCAGAAGGAAACGCCTGGCACCTACAGCCGCTTCGATTTCCCCGACATTCCGGCACCCTTGAATGGTGTGGCAGCCATCCTGGGCAACAACGACATGCTCAGCTGGCCGGAGAAGATCTCCTTTGGCATGGGTCTCGTGCCGGCCATGCTGCGCGGTCAGCAGTACGTGGAGGAGTGCGACCAGTATTCCTGGACCGAATGGCTCCGCCTCCACAACATCCCGGAGCGGGTGAATGATGAGGTCTTCATCGCCATGGCTAAGGCGTTGAACTTCATCGATCCCGATGAGATTTCCAGCACGGTGGTTCTCACGGCTCTGAATCGCTTCCTCCAGGAAAGTGATGGCTCGAAGATGGCCTTCCTCGATGGCAATCCCCCCCAGCGGTTGTGCCAGCCGATCGTGGATTACGTCACCGAGCGCGGCGGTGAAGTGCATCTCGATGCGCCGTTGCGCGAGATCGAGCTCCATGCCGATGGCTCCGTGAGCGGCTTCCGCATTGGCGGCATCAAGGGCAAGGAAGGCTTCACGCTGCAGGCCGATGCCTATGTGAGCGCCCTGCCGGTGGATCCGTTCAAGCTGCTGCTGCCGGAGCCCTGGAAGCAGATGCCCTACTTCCAGAAGTTGGACGGGCTGAATGGCGTACCGGTGATCAACATTCATCTGTGGTTTGATCGCAAGCTCACCGAGATCGACCATCTGTTGTTCAGCCGCAGCCCACTGCTGAGTGTGTATGCCGACATGAGCAACACCTGCAGGGAATACGAAGACCCCGACCGCTCGATGCTCGAGCTGGTGTTTGCTCCGGCGAAGGATTGGATCGGTCGCTCCGATGAAGACATCGTGGCCGCCACGATGGAGGAGCTCAAGCGCCTCTTCCCGATGCACTTCACCGGGGATGATCAGGCCAAGCTGCGCAAATCGATCGTTGTGAAAACACCCCTGTCGGTCTACAAAACCGTGCCCGGCTGTCAGAAGCTGCGTCCGGATCAGACCTCTCCGATCTCCAACTTCTTCTTGGCTGGTGACTACACCATGCAGCGCTACCTGGCCTCGATGGAAGGAGCGGTGCTCAGCGGCAAGTTGTGCGCCCAGGCGGTGTCTGAGTCCAAAACAGTGGTCGCGGCTTGAAGGTTGCTGTGAGAACAGCAACCGACCAGATCACGATTCCGTCCCTGGAGGACGCCTACGAAGCCTGCCGCAAGGAAACAGCGGAGTGGGCGAAAACCTTCTATCTGGGCACGTTGTTGATGCCACCGGCCAAACGGCGGGCGATTTGGGCGATCTATGTCTGGTGCCGGCGCACCGACGAGCTGATGGATAGCCCGGAGGCGATGGCTCGGCCTGTCGAGGAGCTGGCGGATCGCCTGGATCGCTGGGAACAACGCACCCGAGCCCTGTTCCAGGGAGAGATTCTCGATGGTCTCGATCGGGTGATGGTCGACACAATCCAGCGCTACCCCCAGCCGCTTCAGCCCTATCTGGACATGATCGAGGGCATGCGGATGGATCTCACCACCACCCGCTACGCCACATTCGACGACCTGAAGCTCTACTGCTACCGCGTGGCCGGCACTGTGGGCTTGATGACGCAGGAGGTGATGGGGGTTGATCCCGCCTACACCTCCGCACCCTGGAGCGATCCGCCGGACACCAGCGATGCAGCAGTGGCCCTGGGCATTGCCAATCAGCTCACCAACATCCTGCGCGACGTGGGGGAGGATCGTGGCCGCGGGCGGATTTATCTGCCGCAAGAGGATCTGAAACGCTTTGGCTACAGCGAAGAGGAGCTGATGGCCGGCACCCTCAACGACAGCTGGCGCGAACTGATGCGCTTTCAGGTGAATCGCGCTCGCGATTGGTTCGCCCGCTCGGAAGCCGGAGTGCGTTGGCTGGCTCCCGATGCCCGCTGGCCGGTGTGGGCCTCCCTGCGTTTGTATCGGGGCATCCTCGATGTGATCGAGGAGCTCGACTACGACGTGTTCAACAACCGGGCCTACGTGCCCACCTCCGGCAAGTTTCTCGATTTGCCGCGTTCTTTTGTGATTGCTCAGGCTCGATGAGGA
>Ga0194133_10001224_pt1 | contig 46543 bp, 36 predicted proteins | sample TA2KigOf40mmetaG_FD_155448 | JGI IMG/M metagenome (GOLD analysis project Ga0194133, IMG submission 155448) | Freshwater microbial communities from Lake Tanganyika, Tanzania - TA2015055 Kigoma Offshore 40m | ecosystem: Environmental > Aquatic > Freshwater > Lake | place: Tanzania: Lake...
GATACTATTTAGCCGAAGTGCGTAAAATCAAGCTTTCCCGCGATCTCGACGTCGACAAGGTTATCTACCTCACCGCGGAATATATCGACAAGACGCCGGAAGGCGAGGTCATGGACACGCTTGGTTTAACCAAAATGTGTTGCCGCCGTCATATGTTGACGCATGTCGATATTGTTTAGACGACGGCGACGGCGGCGACGACAACGATAACAGAGAGCCAGGGTGGTTCTATAATCTTTTTCTATGGTTAGTATAATAAGCAAATGGCCGGGTGTTGGAAACAAAGTAATAAGAAGCAAAAAACCGGCGGACGAAGGTCGCGCAGTAAGCGCACCGAAAAGAAGAAAAAGTCGAGAAAAAGTCGCGTAAATGGCACCAACGCGGCTGTCAGTCGGGCGGTGGTCCTGCATGGGGATTTGGCGCGGGAGCAGGCGCGGGCGCCGGTGCAGGCCAAGGATCCGGAACAGGATCTGGGGCTGGCGCAGCTTTAGGCGCAAATTCTGCCGGTACCGGCGCTGGAATTGGCGCTGGAATTGGCGCACTTGCCGGCGCAGCTGCAGGATTACCAAACCATTACGGGTTGAATACAAACGTGTCATCCCCCGCTCAAAGCAGTAATCATCTCGTAGAAAAAGGGTTTTTGGGCGGAAGTCGTCGTTATGGTCGCCGTCATGGTCGCCATCGTCATCGCCGTAGCAGTAAACATCGTCGCTATATCGGCGAGCAAAGTGGCGGGTATGCCGAGTATTTACCCGAACTCGCGAATGCACACGTCCGCGGTGCGGTTGAAGTTCCATCCAATATGTTCAACTCCATCCAAGGTGCGTCAACCGCATTCAAAACATCGAATCCTACCGTTCAACCTATCGGATCGCCAATTCAACTTCTGTAAACTCTTACCTTATACTATTATTTTTGTAAAATACTAATATATACGTGAACCTCCATGCCAAATATTGTCTCAAATGTGCGAGACCTTTGTTCTCCTGCACTGATTTATCTCATTGCCGCAATTATATTAATGATTGAATCGATGATCTATGAAGAGGGCGATGGAAGTAAAGAGCACGAGAAAAAGAATACCGTGCATATTGTAAATATTTTTATTGAAATCCTTGTTATCATATTTGTAACCTTCGTATTGAACAAACTATGCAACTACGGATATGTGAAACTTTCATGGGCAATTCTTATTATTTATATCTTTGTCTATGGTTTCAACGGATTTATCAACTTTTCGGTCGGAGTAAAGAAGTAAAGTGAGGTAGTTTTAGGGGCAAGGTAATATTTATATTCGTATTATATAGAGGTACAAACAGCTATATAATGGAAGGAATTGTCAACAAAGTACAGTCGTTATGCACACCAGCACTCGTGTTTTTCGTCATTTCAGTATTATCCTTGTTCGGTATGATTTTTGACAATCTTGAAAATACACGCACTTACTGTGTCGGAAATGTAAGTTGCAATGTCGCAAATACATCCATGATTTTCATTCTGGAGATCTTGTTTCTTGTATTCTGGACGTGGCTTTTGAACTTTATTTGCTCCAGTGGTTATCCGAATGTTGCATGGTTTATTCTTCTTCTGCCGTATATTTTGATATTACTCGTGGTTCTCTTTGTCGCAAGTGAGATCAGAAATACCGAAAAAATAAACAGAGACAGTAAACCCGTCACCGTCATTGCCCCCAATAATGACGCGTTTAGTGGATTGACAATGCGGTTTTAGGACATAAACATTAATTATTATCAATTTGTAGGTATATAATAGTAACAGTATATACATACAATGGATTCTGAGCCAGAGTTGCCCTGGAAGGTCATCCAACGTCTATTTGAAGATGACCCGCAAATGATGGTTCGTCATCACATCGATTCATATAATGATTTCTTCGGAAAAGGAATTTTCAAGATATTTCGTGAAAGAAATCCGATTATTCTTCAAAAAGAGCAGGACCCAGATACACAGGAGTTCAATCTTCGCTGTGAGTTGTATTTAGGTGGAAAGAATGGCGACAAAGTCTATTTCGGAAAACCGATCATCTATGATGACGATCGCGAACATTACATGTTTCCAAATGAAGCGAGGTTGCGGAATATGACGTATGGAACCACGATTCACTACGACGTAGATGTAGTTTTCAAGATCGCAGTTCCGGATGGGGGGGAGAGCGGCACCGGCACCGGCAAACGCATCGAAGTTACAACTGCCACGCTCGAGAGAATTCTTCTTGGCAGGTTCCCGATCATGATTCAATCAAACCACTGTGTTCTTCATGGTATCGAACCCAAAGGTCGGTTTTATATGGGAGAGTGCAAGAATGACTACGGCGGGTATTTCATTATTGACGGCAAGGAAAAAACGATTATCTCACAGGAGAAATTCGCTGATAATATGCTGTATATCCGAGAGAACAACGAAGACAACGTATACACACATGCCGCCGATATTCGCACCGTGAGTGAAGACGCATCTAAACCCGAGCGCACACTCTCCGTCCGTATCGTCGCACCCACCACTCTTTTAACCAATAAACAAATCGTCGTGAATATCCCGAATGTTCGTTCGCCAGTACCTCTTTTTATCGTGATGCGCGCGCTTGGCGTTCTTTCGGATCGAGAGATTCTTGAGTTCTGTCTTCTTGATCTTGATGAACACGCCGAACTTCTCGACCATTTCATTCCTTCCATCCATGACGCGAACAAAATCTTCACGCAAGAAGGCGCGATCAAGTATATCGCCACGCTGACGAAATCCAAGACGATTCCACAAGTCCACGATATTCTTATGAACTACTTCCTCCCCCAGGTAGGCGAGACGAATTATATTCAGAAGGCGTATTTTCTCGGAAATATGGTGTATAAATTACTGCGCGTATCTCTCAAAATGGACGCGCCGACCGACCGCGACAGCTTCAAATTCAAGCGCATTGAGTTAAGTGGGTCGCTGATCTACGACCTTTTCAAGGAATATTATGCCCTGCAACAGAACCATATTCGTCTTGCAATGGACCGCGAGTATTTCAAAGACCCGAAGAAATATGAGAAGAATTTCATCGGTCTCATCCAAATGAACTACCAAGAATTCTTTCGTGAGCGTATTGTTGAAGATGGTTTCAAGAAGGCGTTCAAGGGCAACTGGGGTGCGACGGAGCATACGAAGCGGATAGGAGTCATCCAGGATTTGAATCGGCTTTCCTACAATTCGTTTCTCTCGCATCTTCGTAAAATCAACCTCCCAATGGACAGCAGCGCGAAAGTCGTTGCACCGCGTATGCTTCATGGATCACAATGGGGGATGATTGATCCTGTGGATTCGCCAGATGGTGCGAATATCGGGTTTCATAAACACCTTGCGTTCGGAACACGTGTAACGAACCAATGCTCCGCTTACCCGATGACGCTGTGGTTGCGCGAAGTGGTGAAAATGCACATTCTCGAGGAGTGTACACGAATGTTTCTGCATTATACGACAAAAGTGTTTGTGAATGGTACATGGGTTGGTGCAGTAACGCGACCGGAAGAAACGATACGTCTGATTCGTCTTCACCGTCGTAATGCATTGATTCCAATTTATATTAGTTGTAGTTGGAATATCAAAAACAACGAAATCCATATCTTCACGGACGCAGGTCGTCTGTGTCGCCCCATCTTCTATATCGACGATGATACCGGGCGACCAAGTTATGATAAGGACGAAATCCTGGAAATGATACGTGCCGGGAAGGCATCATGGGAACAAATGACAACCGGGTTTACTGCGAAATCGGATCCCACATTCAACCCTTCGCATTGCAATTATTATACAATTGATGAGTTATACGGTCATGCTCACGATACATCGGCATTATCCGCCAAACAGAAAGTCGCAGAAGATGTTGCGCGCGTAAATACAATCGAAGATTTCCGGCGTTTGAAGGCGACCCAGGCAATTATTGAGTATATCGATACTTCAGAAACGGAATCCACGTTGATTTCGATGAGTCATAAATTCGAGAGACCGGTGGAAGGGGAAGAAGGGGCGAAACAAGAGCGTCGTGAAAGCAGTAGCGATAGCAGCAGCAGCAGCAGCAGCAGCGAAGGCGAAAGCGAAGCCGCACAAGACGGCGGTGCAAAAAGCCCACGTAAGCATCGTAAACGCCACTCCCACGAACACAAACACCGCAAACGCAGTCGCAGTCGAAGCCGCAGTCGACGCCGCCGATATCGCGCACGTGTTCTCTCCAGCGACGGAAAACAATACACTCATGTTGAAATTCACCCATCTCTTCTTATGGGCGTTATGGGCAACCAAATCTGCTTCCCGGAAAATAATCCAGTTGCACGTAATGTGTTCGGATGCGGTCAAGCCAAACAAGCCGCATCACTCTACCACAGCAATTACCAGGTTCGTATTGATAAAATGGGGGTTGTCATCAACAATGGTGAAATCCCTATCGTGAAGAGTCGATACCTTGACCTTATCAATCACGAAGAACATCCTTGCGGATTCAATGCAATTGTCGCGATTATGTCCTTCAATGGATACAACGTCGAAGACTCCATTCTCTTTAATGAGGCCAGCATCAAGCGAGGTATGTTCCGTATTACGTATTACAATATGTATGAAGCACGGGAAGAAAGCAGTAGTGTTCGCGGCGCACAACGCGATACCCGATTCGCAAATATCCAGAAAGAAGGCGCAATCGGCATCAAACCAGGGTATGACTACAGCTATCTCGACGACAATGGCCTCATTCGCGAGAATACTGAGATGGATGATAAGAAAGTCGTTATTGGTCTTGGTTCAGTGAGTATTCATAACGACGGCGGGCAAATGCGCGACATGTCGACCATGCCTAAGAAAGGACAACTCGGGTTCGTTGACAAAGCATTCATGACAGAAGGCGAGAAAGGATTCCGGATCGGTAAAGTGCGAATCCGCGAGGAACGTTTCCCATCCATCGGCGACAAATTCTGCTCACGTTGTGGACAGAAAGGAACATGTGGTCTCATTATACCCGAGAAAGACATGCCATTCACGAAGGACGGCATTCGCCCCGATATTATTATTAACCCACATGCAATTCCAACACGTATGACGATTGGACAACTTATCGAGTCGCTTATGGGAAAGGCATGCGTGCTTCATGGCGGTTTCGGAAACTGCACAGCGTATACAAACAATGGGACAAAACATGAATCGTTTGGATCGGTTTTAACGGAATACGGGTTTCATTCATCCGGAACAGAGGTCCTCTATAATGGAATGACAGGTGAAGAAATCAAAAGCGACATTTACATCGGACCCACGTATTATATGCGTCTGAAACAGATGGTGAAAGACAAGATCAACTATCGTTCACAAGGACCGCGAACACAACTCACGCGTCAAACCGTACAAGGTCGCGCAAATGACGGTGGTCTTCGTGTTGGTGAAATGGAACGTGATGGTATTTTAGGACATGGTGCAGCGCATTTCCTCAATGAATCGCTTATGGTACGTGGTGACGAGTATTATATGGCGGTTTGTAACAAGTCTGGTATGATTGCGATTTACAATCCAAACCAGAATCTTTTCATGAGTCCGATGGTGGATGGACCAATTCAGTATTCAGGGAATTTGACGGATCCGAATTCGTCTGGCAGCAGTGCAAGTGTAATCCACATGACGAAGTTTGGTCGGTCATTCAGTATTGTTCGTATTCCTTACTGCCTGAAACTCCTGATGCAAGAGCTAATTGTTATGAATGTCCAGATGCGGATTATCACTGAAGACAATATCGACCAACTTCCGAGTATGTCGTATTCAAAGAATGTGTATAAGGTTCTGAAAGACGGCAAAGGCGCAATGGGTGTGGATGACATCATCGAGAGAAACAGGCTGGCAGCGGGTCTCAAACCGAGAGATATGGCTGCACGTAAAAATGATCTTGCTTCTGCTGCTTCAGGAAAGGAAGAGGAAGAAGCCGCAATTGGAAGCCGGGTTTACTTGCCGTCCCGTAGCGAAGAAGAAAATGCGGTTTCTGGACCGTCCGCTTCATTCGCCGGTAAGTTTGATCCAGACGAACACCCGGAGGAAATTATTATGGATCTGGATGTTGATACCAGACAAAGCATTCGTAACCTGGGTTGGCGATTTGTAGTGAAGGCAGATATTGCCGCGAAAATGAGCGGAAATGGAAAGGCCGCAGCTGGTACAATTGCGCCAAGTGATATTACAAGCGAAGATCTCACACTTGAATCCGTGATTTTAGATAAGAATGGGGAACCCACCGAGAGATGGTCGATCAGTGGACGGCAATGGACGGGAGACTATCCGACGCGTTACCCGGATGGATGGTTATCTGAAATGCTTGTTTATCCCGACGACACACCAATATCCCCGAGCGATATGGTGGATGAACTAAGGAAAACACGTAAACCGCTGAACTGGGTGATCGCCATCATTGCACTTATGGAAAAGTATGCACGACGAAAACTGCATTTGCAGACGGAAGCTGAAAGTGCAACAATTGCAGAGAATTTGCGTAACATTGAGAACAATACTAAGGAAACAGAACGTGTAACTGGTGAAATCGACCGCGCCAAACGTGAAGGAAACGTGGCAGAAGAAGAAAAGCTGAAAGTCCAATTGACGCGTTTGATGGACGAGCGTATGAAATTCGATGCGATTCGCAGAGAAACCGAAGGAGATCCCGATTATGTTCCAACCAGTCCGAAATATACAAGCTCGGATCCAGCGATTGCGGAAGAAGAGACCGCCAACCAAGTACGAGGTGCAGTTGCATCATTTAATGCAAAGATGCTCGATAAGTATGGCGAAAATGACGAAGAAATACCCGAAAGCGATGGTTATTCACCACGCGCTCCCAGTTCACCCAAGTATTCGTCGATATTCGATGATGACGAAGGACAAAGCGGCGGCGGTGGCGTCGGGCGACGACAACCTGGCGCGAAATACATCCCGCAAATCCCAATGAGCGTTCTTGAGAATTATTTGAGCTCGAAATATGGCAAATCAGGTGTATCATTAGCAGGACCAGGAATGATGACGGGTGGTAGTGTGGCAAACACGATGGGTATACAAACGATGAATATACCTGTAGTGGCAACGATGCCAATGGCAGGAATGATGCCGATTCAACAAGCCGGAGGTAGTGGCGGTGCTCTATTGCAACAAGGTCAATTGCAGCAGCAGCAAAACGGACAGCAGCAGCAAAACGGACAGCAGCAGCAAAACGGGCAGCAGCAAACCGGCGGAAACGGCGGAAGCGGAAACCAGCCAAACGCACAAGGCGTAAAAACATTTTCAATCAAGCTTTGAAGCTTTCACGCTTTAAGGCTGTAAAATTGAATAATAAAGATTTGTTATGAATATATAATACACATCCGTAGTATACATTCAATCATGGCACACGTGAGCAGTGGAACCATCTCAGCGTTATTCAAATCCCGCAACATTCTCCTTCAGTTACTCGCACGACAAGGAATGGATGTCTCGAATTATACCGACTATGGTGTAGCGGAAGTCCAAACCATGTACGCGAATAACCAACTCGACATGCTTCTTACGAGTGAAAAAGACATTCATCCAACACGGAAGGTATATGTGAAGTATTATTTAGCCAAAACACTTCGTCGAGAGAATATTAACCACATGATCGACGATCTCTTCTATTTAGAACAGGTGCTTCAACCCACCGACACGTTGATTATTGTCATGAAGCAGGAAGTGAACGACACATTGATCAGCATCCTCAACGAAATCTGGGAGAAAGATCGAATCTTCATCGTGATTCATTCTCTCGATCGGCTTCAATTCAATCTGCTAGAACACCAGTACGTTCCAGAACACGTCGTGTTGAATGAAGCCGATCAAGAACAGGTTCTCAAAAAATACAACATCACCGACACAAAACAAATGCCAAGCATTTCGCGATATGATCCAGTTGCACTAGCGATCGGGTTACGCCCAGGACAGATCTGCAAAATAACACGATCAAGCAAGACATCTGTAACGAGTTTGTTTTACAGGTATTGTGTAGCGAATTAATTCAAATATTTTGTGTAGGATATATAACTGTGTATCATAAATGGCGTGCGATAGTAATAGTAAATTTCGACTCAAGACTGGCCCCAATGAAGGAAAAGATGAAATCACTGCAAACAGTAAAAGTAAAATTGATGTATGTACTGCAACAAAAATTGTAGATCGACTGCACAAGGAATTTACGGAAGAGTATGTCAGTACAACAACAACTGGAAGAACGGTCATTCAAGACATGCATAAAAATAACCCTACTTTTTTTTTGAGAAAACAGCCAAAATTAGAAGGATTTAATAGTGAACCAAGAGCAGATGGCACTCCAATCGATCGATTTTATAATTTATTCACAACGGTTGGTGATGAGAATGCGGTTTATCGTGGAGCGGTAAGTTCAATTATGAAAGGCGAGTATGATACAGGAGAGTCAACTTATTTGAAATATCCAGAGGTGTTACGTGAACAAACCGATTTTTCAAAACCAAGTGTGTTCAAAGGTGTATATGGTCTTGCTCGTGTAAATGAAATACTTGAAAAGAAAATCGCAGATACGGTCAATAAACTACGAGGTGATGCAAGTTCGAATACATTCGAGGACGCAAAACATTATGAGAAGCGTCAAGAAATCAAAGGCACATTTGAAGAGATTGCATATCGAGAGAATCAGATTTATCGAGAGAAATTTCTGAACATTATTCTTATTGTTGTGGGGATTTTTTTGATAAGCACACAACTTGTACAAAAGTATTTTGGCGATGGTGGTGGCGGTGGCGGGGGAGGCGGCGGTTTCGGTTCAGGAAGTGGATTTAGTGGTGCCGGCGGTTGGTTATCAACACGTTTTGGAAGCAGCAGTGGAGGATTATTTAGTAGATTTGGTGGAGTCGGATTAGGAAGCAGTGGACGCTCACGTGTTGGTAATCTCTTTACAAATTCTCCATACAAACTATCAGCACGTGAATAATTTTTATTATGTTATAATATTCATAGTATATAACATAATGTCATCGTATCCGAATAAAGAACAAATATTATTTCCAAATGCAACACCTGAATCTCTTGACAATTTTGAACACAAAAAGCCAGTAAAAGAAGGACTTAAGGTAGATAGTGATGATGGATTGAATAAAGCGATGACGTCACTTATGACCGAATACGCAAAAGACGTGAAAAAAAACAATCAGGAAGGAATGCTTACTGGAACATCGTTGAACCTGAACTTACTTGAAGGAGACCTGATGAAGTATTCCCGTAATGACATCACTAAGAATCCAATTCAACCATTAACTGAGCAACTAGAGAAACTGGATGAGGGTATTGTTTCGTATAAAGAAGGACTTACAAACGAAGAACGTCCGCGTTTATCGACGATTTCTTCAACGACCGCGAGAGCGACAACCGGAACTACGAGTGCAGGTAAAAGTCAAAAACTGATCGACCTGGAAACGCGTCTGGATGCATTGACAAAGGAGTACACAATCCAGTATCGTTTATACACCGATGATTTAATGACGCGAACACAGTTTTTACAGACGAATACACAGTACTTGAACAAGGTGGTTCGCGACGTATCACACGTGGGTTCAGACGCAAGCGCCGCATATTATTATGTAAATCCATTCGGATACACACATCGTTATCTTGATGTGTCGTCCGTCATGTTGTATGATTCTGCAACATGCCCACAGATGACCCGTAACGAAGCATTCCTTAGTACTGATCTTTCGAATCCTTTTAAACTGACACCTCAATCATTTATTGATATCAGTAATGGAACAATTGGAGGCGGATTTAGCCGTTTTAAATACATGAATAGCTACAATATGGCGGGATATATACCATGTATTGCAGCAAAAAATATAAAATTACCAGGAATCACACAATCAGAAGATAAGTATGCATGGGTTGATGTGGAAGGGAAAAAGCATATTTATTCACCCGGTGTTTGGCCAGAAAAACGTCATCCAACATGTATCAACACAGTTGTTGGCGAGCCAATTGTTGTATCTACAAAACAATATAACGCACTGCCTACTGCAGAAGACCAACCGATGAAATCAGATACTGAATGTTATCGAGTAAATACAACACCGTCCACAAATGCCAAATTGGCAGAGATTAAGAAGAAAATCGATGACACGGTAGAAGAAATAAAGAAAGAGAATCAGAATATCGTAAACAATGTGGCGAATACAACGATTGTACGGCGTGATAAAACACTTGCCGAGAGATTAGGTTCATTGGATGAGCGTATTTTAGCCAAAATGAAGGAATTATTAGGAGACGCATATTATCCTCTCGTCTATGTATTTTGGTGCTTTATCATATTCATTGCCATTCTTGTCATATTCAAGCTTGCATTCATGTTTTCATCTCCTGGTGAGAACGATGGAGAAAATGGCGGCAGCGGCGGAGTCAGCGTTCCATTATTAGGAATCGTTATTATAGCATTGCTTGTCATTTTTGCAATATATTATTATTTTTCATACACGTATAACCTGAACACATCAAGTAATGCGCGATATACGGTTGTATAATGAAATAATTCACGTCGGTCAAGGAATGTATTCTATGTTATATGTATCGGTATAACATAGCATTTATAAAAATGAGTAACGCAGATTATTCACGTATGTTGACAAAAATGGCAGAGTTAAAAGAGCTCGAAGCCGAATACAAAAGAATTGTTGGCACGTATCGTCCTGCAACGTCAACAACCGAGAAAGGAACGTATAACCAGATTGATAATAAAAACGGGATGTCAAATACAGCTACACCGCTTGTGACTCGTCCAGGAGATGATCACGTTAAAGTTTGGAAATATGTAGGAAAAATTGACCCAGGTACAAATCCGACGCTTGACAGTAATTCTATGAAATGCTGGAATTTAGCAGCAAATGATACACGTTTGTTCAAGAAAGTTGTGTATACAGGTGACTCCGAATTCAATTCAAACCCTGGTCAACAAGAATGGAACAATCGCTGTTACGGTTTGATGTATGATGCTTCTGATAACGCTGCATTTGATACCACCTCCGCTGGATATACTATAATGACCGGAAAAACAGGGACACCCGCAACAAATATATATACAAAGCTAGGAATTACGAACGATAAAGATCTAGTAAATATTGCGGGCGCAGCAAAGGTAAGGGAGATCCAACAGCGAGTAAATTCTTTAATAAAGGAAATCGTTGAAGTCTCTGAAGCGGGAATTAATAACGACTTGAATGAGCTAGTGAAATCGTCTACCGAATCAAACGAACTCATTGGACAAATTCATAAGTATATGAATAGCAATTCTCAAGATATAGAACGCACGAATCTCTTAATTGAAAAACGTAAACGTGCAAGTAGTGTCTACGCTGAAGTAAATGAGCAGCGAACATTATTCGCAAGAAAATACCGTTTCATATTTTACGTGTTTATTGCAATATTTATTATTGGCGGATATGCATTTTACACATCTAAAATTCCAGCTTTAGAGCAACTGATGCAACTAAAAGAATATTTTCAAAGTAGTTGGTGGACGAGATGGTGGGTCATCACAATTGTTGTTTTAATTTTCCTCCTTTCATCGTTTGGGTGGGATATGAAAGGAAATATTATGATGGTGTTTCGATACATAAGTGATCCTGAATTTTGGACAGGGCAAATGTGGTGGTTAGGTGTGTCTTTCTTGTTATTGCTTATCGTGTTCTTTCATGCTACGTTCAAATCATTCTTCGTGGAGTTTGATGCGAGTATGAAGGAAGTGCAAGATGGGTTGGACAAGGATTCGTAATTCTTTTTTATGTCTGTAATAATATTCCTTGATATATATAGTAGTGTCTGTTATCATCAATTACTATATGTTTTACCAAAATTCGAACGATTTAGTAAAAAAAGCGAGTAACTCATCGGGGCATGTACAAAACTCCAATGAAACACGTAGATTATTGGTAAATCAAGCAAATTTAGCATCGGATCAAAACCTGAATACAAGTGATAAAAGTGAATCGCTAAAAATCGGTACTGTGTTTCAAAATATGATTCAATCCATGTTTAAAAATGAATCTATTATTGAAGGAATGGAACAAGCTGGGCAAATGAACAATAATAAAGATGGTGCCGGAGGTGGTACATATGACCAGTCACAAGGTTTGAAAACACAAGCGGAAAATGAAAAAAAGTATAAAAAACAAGAAATTGATCATATTAACCGCGTGAATTCAATTGTAGACTTGATCGATCTTGATGAAAAAGGTCGACGTCAACGTTGGGTACAAGTAATCGACGGAAATGGTGTGTCGAAGTATGGTTATATTACGAAAGACGGTATTTTTCAGGTATGGCTTCATCCTTCGTCAGTTGAAAATAATCCTTCCAACTGGCTTCAAACGGAACGAATGAAACAAAATGCTGGTCTTATCGGATGTCCTGCTGCGTCAACTTCGGTTCAAAAAATGAATATTGCTGGAACATGGGAAGAACTGAAACCGTATGAAATGGCGTATGCCCACAATGACACGGATAAAAAAAATCCATTATTCATGATCATTAATACCGGAGTACGTGACCAGAAAAATACACCAGGTCGTGATGGTTTATTTTCATGTTCTAATGAAAGTAAAAATATTTTTGTAACGCAGCGTCCTTCTGCCGATTTTCAGTTTACCGGTCAAGGTGTCGATACACATCAGATGGGGTGTTATACGATTCCAAATGGCATTTGGGATAGAGATTTTGAGAATCGTGGATGGCAGTTTCAAGAAGATTTGTTTGAAGCATCTATTGCACAATGCAAACGACGAGCAGAAGATTTAGGAAGTTCATATTTTCTGGTTTCTGCGCCAGAAAAGGGAAAACCTGCCAACCGTGGTGGATGTTGGATTTATACTCGTTCTGGGAAACCAAATCTCAGCGGAATTCTCGAGTTCAACTCTAACGGATCAAAATGCTATCGAGTACACAATCAAGAAGAGGACGAGGACGGTTTTATGAAATCATACAATCCATCTGATTTGAAACGCTTATATGGTAGAGAGCAGTCGTATAATGACCGTAGTGTTGCACTTTATTGTTTGAAAACGGGTGGACTCACTGGGGTTGATACCTCCGCGGAGCGAGGTTATGTTGGTCGTATTTCATATATTGATTATAACGGTGAACGCCGCAACTATCCTTCATCTGCGCTCACATTTGAGAAACCTACAAAACAAAGACCCGGAGCGTATCTAAATCTTGGCGCATATGATACTCGATCTCTCGAAGATTCATATGGGCTAACTCAAATCACCCCTGGAAAGGCGAATCGTGCAGGCAACTTGCTATACAGGGGATACTGGTACAACATGTCGCCTCAAACATGGTGGCGACAATGTGCAAACCAAGGACCCACGTATACTCGTGTCACATTGTGGGATGGACGTGTTTTAGGATCGTATAATTCTAGAAGCTGGCCTTCCCCATCCTCCTACTGGTGGTATTGGGAATCAGCAGACCCAGAGTCGTTTGTATATGATGGTACACGTAAATATTATGGTTCTAACAGTATTTGGGGGAGTGGAATGTATACACATTTGGTATGCCCTGACACGTGGTTCCCATTCTTTGCTGGATATGATATGATTGTTTGGTGGGGAGTGCTTTACATGATTGGTGGTGCAATGCACAGTGACTCACAAGGAAGAGGTCCATTTGGCACGCGAAGATGGCAATGGCGTTGGGATGGATGGTGGATACGCGAACTTGAAACATATGCGGTTGATCCAAATCGTTTTCCTCAAACGAACCCACCTGAATATGAACGTATAATGCGCACGCGAGCAGTTGGTCAAAGCGTTAGTGCTACAAACGACCAGTGCCGAGAAATGTGTGATGGCGATGCCAAATGTGGCGGGTATGTATATACCAAAGGCAATGCGGGGCAAACCGGACAGTGCGAATTAAAGAATAAGTCAAAGATGTATCCGGTTGGTCTTCGTATTGCAGATCCAACAAAACAACTCATGTTAAAAGTACCCACGATTAATGCGTCTATTACTGATGATGGATGTAAAGGACGAAATGGTAGATACCGTCAGGTTGACACTGCACAATTTTTGCATTATCCTTACATTGGTGAAATGTCGGGAACCTCTAAATGCGACATTAAGAAGATTGTTCCAAAGAAAGGATCAATGAATGCTCAAAATGCATCAACCATGGTCAACTCTGTAAACACCGCATTCAATGAGACACAAACAAGTATAGATATATTTCGTCATCAGTTGCAATCCGGTAAAGGGAAGAAAGGTAAAGTGGTTATGTATGGTCCTTGGATCGGACGAGAACTGGATACAGAGTTGAAAACATTAGAAGACGGAAGAGGTGTCTATTATGTCCAAGACGGCGATTATACGAAAATGGTTACACGTGACGGTAAAGAAGAGAAGTATTATGTAGGAAAGAAAGACGAACTTAATTTACAGAAGTGGAATCAAAGTTCAAGCACTGGTGGCGGAAAATATATCACGAAAATAGTTGTACCAGCTGGCCCAGCTGATATCAATGACATCACAAAAGACATTGCAAAGGAAGGATTCGAAGAGCGTGAAGGTTTCGAGACCATAGGAGCAAATGAACCGTATACTAAAGTGATGGAGAAGGTTCAAAAGGATCTTGTAAGGATTGCAAATTCCGAATATCAGCGTGAACGTTTACTTGCAATGACCGAAGAGACGAATAAGCAGTTAATCGCAGAATCATACAAGTTTATTCTTTGGAGTATTTTAGCGATTTTAGTTGTATTGGCATTGATCAAATTGAAAGAAATGTTTGGTCAAGATGACGCGGATGAAGGAGGAGAAAGTGAAGGAGGCATTTTAGCAACAATTATGGGATTATTTGGTATGGGTAAAGTAGATACAAGCGATATTGCCGATAAAACCGCGGATGTGAAGGCTGGTTTAGCCTCTGCAAGAGACGAATTTATGAAAGCAAGTGATGAATTGTCAACAAATATTACTCAGGGGGCCGATAATTTAGTTACATCTGTAAGTGATGCCGCAAATGGCGCAGTCGAAGGAGCGAAAGGTATGGCCGATAAAGTCAGTGAAACCGCCACAGATGCAGTAAATAAAATTGGAGATAACGGAACTCCGCCGGCTGCATCGACAACTGGTGGCCGTGGTAGTTCCGGTCGCGGTAAAAGGAAATAATTATATAATTAGTATTTATGGATTGTAACTACAAATTATATCAATGGTGTATCAAATTTCAGAGAAAAATCAAATATTGATTGCATTATTTGGAATCGTCGTGTTATGTGCTGGGAAGTTATTCAAAGATTATCTTACTCGTGGCGGGTATGTTGAAGGGTTTACATTTACGACTGAAACTTCACCATACTCAGTCTTAAGACGTGGTCAAACCGACAGTTTGGCAAATGTGTTTTTAATTATAACATTGGGTAAAGATTTACCAAATGGAGGTAAAATTGATACAGTATGGTCAGCGACGAATAGCGCAATCGCAGTGGATAATATTGTTTTTCCAACAGCTCTTGATAAATATACTGCAACATTAGAAAGTGAAATCGGCGGAACAAGATCTCCATTTACCAAATCTCTTGATGGTAATAACAACAAACTTACATTAACAGCCACGGCGGCACTTAAAAGTGGTTCATGGATCAAAATTGGTATTAATGACATTACATTAAAGGCCGGAATTACTGCAGAACCAACACTTAAGTTTACAATTACACCAAATAATGGCGAAAGTGCTGTATCCAGAGATCTAAAAGTGTACAATGCGGATACACAAGCCGGTTCTGGCGATTTCGTTTCATCGACAAGAGTTACTGCGTCTGATATTAGAAAAGCAATTGAGTCGATTGATCAGCGTTTGAATGCAACACCTCCTCCCGGTGACAATGACCGTATCGCATTACTTGATGCACGCGCGTCACTTGTGAGTATGTTGGCGTCTACTTATGGAACTGTAAAAGAAGCCGGACAAGTATTCGACTCTGAAGCATTGTACAATGCACAAAGAACCGCAATTGATTTCATCAAGAAGGAGAGGGCTCGTACAGAAAAGAATGCAACATTGTTATCTGAAGACAACTCGAACAAGCGCCGCATGGCTCAAGTAAATACATATTACACGCGTCACTATGAGGCAAATACCGACGTCATGAAGAATATCATTTATGTCTCAGTCGCCCTAATTATATTAGCAGTGTTACGCAATAAAGAAATGATTCCGGCTTCTATCTCTACTTTAGGAATTATTTTGATTTTGACATTTGGAGGTATTGTTATTGGAACGCAAGTATACGATATCATACGTCGGAATGATCATGATTTCGACAAATATGACTGGAATTTCAATGAGGATGAAATGAACCGTAAGCAGCTTGTTCAGCAGAATTCAGATCCAGCAAATCTCTCGGAAATGGGAATGGGAATGGCGCCATGTTACGGACCTGGATGCTGTGATGTCGGAACAACCTGGGACAATGATTCGAAGAAATGTGTGCCTGCTGCATCTCGAATTACCGGAACTGCAACATGGAAACCATCACAAGCGGGAAGTGCTTCCGGTTCATTAGTGGTTGCATTGACTGTTTCATCAAGTGGAGCGTTGACAGCAAATACTAGTACCATTACAATCACATTACCGGAAGGTCTCTTTACAGGAAATACAATTACTGCAACTGGTGCAAATGTGGTCGGAACCGCAACTTCCAAACTGATACAACTTAATCCAACATCTGGAGTTGCTGCTAGTTCGAAGACACCAGATATCACAATCTCTGGTCTGTCCTTATCTGCTGGATATTCATCATTATCCAAAGTACTTAAGGTGAAAACAAGTTCAGATACAAATGAAACTGGTGTAACAATATCCGGAATCTAAATAGTTGTCTCGTCGTCGTGTATTATAATCTAACAATTATAGTAGTTTATAATAGTTAACATTAACATTGCAAAATGGGAAATAACAAAATAGATATTGAAGATTCAGAAGGTATCAAGCCAGAGCAAAAAGCGCAAGCCAAAAAAGGAGTAGCCGCAGCAGGTGCCGCCGCAGCAGTAGATGCCGCCGCGGTGAAAATGACGAGTGGCGATCGCCCAATTGAAGAAGTTGTTGCAAAATCACAGGGCGACTTAATCAAAGTACGACAAATCATTAATTCTGGTGGATATTCTGGCCCTGAACGAGATAAATATCTTATTAGTCTACATCATGCAGAATGGATAGAATCTCGCAATAAATATATGGACTGTGATCAAAATGTTAAGAATAAAAGTATAACGTATACAGCTTTAGTGAGTGGGAAAGCTCAAAACCACGAAATTATTAACGCGCATAAAGATTGGGAAGAAACCCGGAGAAAATGTCGCGTAAGTGGAAATGATGTAATCGAAAAGGCGTCTCAATATGCAGAAACAGACCGCCGTGTTCGCGAAAATAAAAAAAAAGAAGAAAGTATTTACCCGTCCGTACAAGGGTTTCAAGTTAGTCGTGAAGGTTTTATGGTCGGGGAACACCCTGTGAAAGAAGGGTTTGATTTTTATGAGGAAGAAAAACTAGTTGATAATACATTGATTGGAACTGTTCCGGATCAAGTACCGCGTTACAATGTACGAATGCCTCTTCTCAATGATGCAACTTCCATTCGATCAACCGCTGATGGAAAGACAATTATTCCATGGAATCAGTATTACGTGGACTGTTCACAGCAAAGCGCCGGTCAAGTTGAAAAATGTAAACTCGCTGTAACAAAGAAGACCGAATATATTGCCGGAATCAATAAACAATTCGAAAGAGCGAACCGATTACTGAATACATACTACAATGTAACCAATAAAAGTGATGGGCAATCGAAGATGACATTGTTAGAAGAAGCGGACGTCAAATCTATTCTTGATACTCAGAAGAAAAATATCGCGTTAATCAAGCAAAATGCCCTGTATGACTATGATGAATACAACAGCCTTGCATTTTACGAAGATCTTGTAGTTTTCATTTATTACGCATTGTTTCTTATGTTTGTGTTTATATCGATACGAGAATATTTCACATCAGGTTCTTATGACTATAAAAATATTATCGTACTCATATTACTTGGCACCTACCCCAAGTTTATTCTTATTGTCGTATTGTGGATTTTGAATGGATTGACAAAGGTTACTGAAATGCTCGGCTTGAAAAATGTAGGGTTTTGGAAATAAATCAGAGACGGAAAGGGTATTTATTACGCATGATCGCTTGCGCTACCACCGTCATCGACGCATTCATCGTCGTCATCATACAAAATCCGACACTTGCGCCATCCTTTGCTTGTGAGCTTACCAAACTTCTTCGTCATATAGTCATAGAGCTCATTGCCTTTCGGAATATTCTTACCATGTTGCACAATATACCACTTCTTGAACTCTTCATATACTTCTGTCTTCTTGATATAGGTTTCTTCATCTGCAGGACGAATCTTGTCGCGCAAGAACTCCGACAAGTAGTCCTGAGTATTTCTGTATTTGTTGCTACTTGCAGTTACTGCCGCACACGTCTTCACTTTACCATCTGTTTCAAATGCCTTCTTGACGAGCATCGCCATAAAGACATTTACCCACGTCTTGATTTTTACATCCAGGTTCTTATCGATGAGGAACTGATACGGCTCTTCCGGGTCGTCGGATTTCGGGTCTTCGCAAAACTTGGATTTATACGGACAAAGACGAATACGGCGCCATGTTCCATCATCATTGCTCTTGATATCGAAGAGGACATTCGTGCATACGACGAGCTTGAACTGCGGTACAAATGTAATCGTGTTCTTGAAAAGTGCGCGAGCAGTCATATCATCTCCACCAGTGATTTCCTTGAGAATACCTTCATTGATGCGGTCGCCTTTCGTCGGTTCTTGCATGACAGCATATCGTACTCCTTTAAGAACCGCCAATTCTGGTGAAGCACCGCCAATCATCGCGCGTTTTTGAGTCACAGCCGTAATCGGAAGAACTGCCTTGTATTCACCCAGGCAAGCCGACATGAGCTCGATCAACTTCGATTTACCATTACTACCGCCGCCGATATAAATATTGAATGTCTGTTCGCGGTTGGTGCCGATAAGAGTCGATGCAAGATGCTCCCACATGTAATTCCGGAGTTCCTCTTCCGGGAAGAGTTGCGCCATAAACTCGTTGATTTCGGTGATTTGCTGGCGGTGTTTTTCAGCATCAATTGGAATATAGTCGATCTTTGTTGTTTTCGAAAGGTTATCGTCAGGTTGACCACGGCGAAATATCTTTGTATTGAAATCAACTACACCATTCTTGAAACAAAGTAGTTCTGGTCGTGTATCAATCTTATCGATGAAGTCCTTGTCGTAGAACTGTTCACGCACTTCACGCATGATGTTATTCTTGAAGCTCGTCGTCTTGAGTTTCGTACAAATGTCAACGATTCTCCGCGATTTCTTACGCGCATTCGTATATTGATCGGAAGTCGGGTCCAAGCCAGATGTCATGTCCATAATATCGCGGTGTTTCTTCGTATAAATGTCGTGCATGTCTTTTGAGATGAGCGCGCGAAGCGAGTTGCCTTGGTCACACTCTACCCAACGATTCTTCTCGAACTCATACCACATATTATCCTTGACGCTGACACATACGAAACGGTCTTTGAAAATCGTATACAACACCGTTGCCAAATCCACATCCGTTGATGCGTCATTCGTCGTTTCATTGCAAATCGTCTGATGAATAAAGTTGTCGATGGTTTCATTTCGGATTCTCGCATAGTCTTCCGGAGAGTCATTCTTCGCCCAGTACATGATCGACCGTCTCGTAAGGCCATCTGGACTGTATGGAAAGTTACACCAGGTGTCATAGTGTCGCATAATGTGTGCATAGGAGAATTTCGTAGATTTCGCACTGAAAAGCATCCACGTCAAGAAGAGTTTGTCATTGGTATTGTGTAACGCCAAGCCGACACGAAGCCATTTGTCGTAAGGATCGTAGTATTGGGACGGAAGAGCCATCGTATAATAATGTGTTTCGCGGATTTCATATTCTTTGGGTTCAAGCGCATTCAACATCACTTCTACTGCCATTGCGAGTTCGGCCTGGTTCGTGATTTTGTCCATCATGATCACGCCGTTATGCGACATAAGCGATTCTGCACCACTCGCACCTCCTGCACCACCACTGCTTCCAATGCCAATACCATTTGTCACCACAAGACGAATACGTTTCCCTCCCGCGCCATCCACCCCACCACCACCTCCACCACCTCGCATTCCTCGCTGCTGGTTTATAAGCGCGTCATATTCCGCCTTCAATGCCGCATTATCTGGCAACAGCGTAAACGATGAATACTCCGTATCGAAACCAGGCGACATCTGAACGGATAGCTTCGCGAAATTTTCCTTTACGTTGAACTTACTGGTTTTCTCTTCTTGACACATCCACGCACCTTCATCTTCTGGATCATGCATCATGATAAAGTGATACTTCAGCATATACGCAGTATGACCAGGTTTACGCGATCCGTATAACTGCCAGTTGATATGTCCGCGTGAAATACCTTCATCAAGCACATCGTTCCATGAATTCGTAACTGGAAGATCGGTCCATATTTGCGGGAGTTCTTTCAACATCCGGGCGCGCAACATTCGTTGGATCGGCCGATCGACATATGCGCCAATCATCATATGAATACCGTCCTTGGTTACATCATCCAACGGATTCACGTCGTTTTTCTCAAAGATGTAAATCGGAATTTGCGCGTCACTCGGAATATGCACCAGTGTTTCCAATGTTTGAATGTAGGATTGAATCATGTCGAGAACGTGTTCCTTGGAATGTTGACGTTTCGTAATGCTAGTTTCATACCGGAAATCAAAGTCGACAACAATAACCCCCTTCTCGGGATTCTGTTTTTCCGTCAAGTGTTCGAGTTTTGCACTCTCGAAAACATGTGAATAGTACTTCTTCCAAAACACAGGGAGTATCGCTGGCGGTATCGTATACACTCCGCCATGAATATTCTGCATCTTGTCGCCAATACGCGTATGTGTATATGCCTCGCCGGGTTTGGATACATGGTGTTTCATAAATTGCTCATATGTCATACCTGCACAAAGTGATTGGTAGGACGCGGTAGTTGGATCGACCGCGCCCGTGTCTTGTCCATTTGCATTCGTTGCCATTGTCTGTCTTGTAAATTTGAATTGCCTAGGTTTCACGTTCAATTTTGTCTAATTTATGAATTGAAAATTCTAAAACCGTCGGTTTATATATTCCAGAGGTTTTATCTCTAAATCTGATCCCCCCAAAATGGTACTTTGACTTTTCATTTGTGTTTTTTGGCGATTTTGGGGGGATACTTTATTTTTCGTTTTTCTGGGCGCGGGACTTTTGTAAAAAAAATATTTTTACCCGTAGATTTTTTTTTTGGGTTTGCATTTTCGATTTTGTGACGATATGTCGTCACACTCTTTTTTTTGTGACCTTTATGGTGACCCATTTTTTCACATTCTGCGGCATTTTAGCCCGATGTATCGTGACAAATTGTCGTTGAAACGTTGTATTTTATGCATATTCATATGGAATCAAGATGACGCCCAAATCTTAAAAATACATAAAAACATTCACGGACAGTTATGTAAACGTTTGAATGGAAGCAGTAGCAGTAGCAGAAGCCACGGCAGCAGATAGTTCCTCGACGAAAGTCGTCATTCCAAAGGAAACAATCTTGCGTCTTTTGAAAGATATCCGCGGTGTAATGACCGATCAAACATTAGAAGAATGTGGTATCATGTATCAACATAGCGAAACAGATATGCTTACAGGTTATGCTTGCATCGTCGGTCCAGAGGACTCACTTTATTTTGGAGGTTATTACTACTTCCTCTTTAAATTCCCCACAAATTACCCTCATTCACCACCAATGGTTTCTTATTTGACGGTAACAAGCAATATTCGGTTTCATCCTAACTTTTATGCAAATAAGAAGGTTTGTGTTTCAATCATAAATACATGGCGTGGAGAACAATGGTCGGGGTGTCAGAATATTCGATCCGTATTGATGACATTTCAGTCATTACTTGATAAACAACCACTTTTACATGAACCTGGTATTCGAAGTGGTCACTCTGATTTCATGTCATACCACATGATGGTTGAGTACTACAACTACCGTTTTGCATGTTTAACATTATTGACAGAGTTTACGACTTACATTACGATTGAATCATCGCTGGTCGCTGCTTTTAATGCATTCATGAATCGTAAATTTCAGGAAAACAAAAGCAAGATTCGAGAGATTTTGATGGAACGATCGAAGACATACCCTGATCGAAAGACTCTTACAATTGGACTTTATGGCGGAATTACGACGTCGATTCATTACTCCCTTTTATTAACACAATATGAATCAATACTGAATGCAGAAGACTCCAAATTGTAATACTTTAAAGGAGTTAAATTGAAATTAATTGTATCTGTATACATTATACTACCGTATCGCGAAAAAAATGCATTTCTGTTCCATTTGTTCCAACATGTATTATATTAGCATCACCCCGGAAAATGACCTCCAGTATTATTGTCGTCATTGTGGAAATATCGACAACACGATCGCATCGGAAAATATTTGTGTTTCAAAAGTGAATGTGAAGCATTCGTCCACGCCTCAAACATTTTCACAGGTGGTGAATAAGTATACCAAGCTAGATCCCACGCTTCCTCGGATTCATACGATGCGTTGTCCAAATGATGAATGCCCAAGCAACGAAACCAGCAGTGGTGGCGTCAAAGGAACAAAACCGAAATCAGAAATCATCTATGTTCGTTATGATGATACAAACTTGAAATATGTTTATCTCTGTGCAAAATGTGATAAAGTATGGAACACAGAACAACAATAGAGGAAAATTGAAACATAATAAAGTATGAACCTTATATATACCATTGTAAACACATATGTCAAGCGCTGCTGTACCCGTTCCACCTAAAAAAATAGTATCTGGTCGCAATGATGATTCAGAGAATGAAGAACAAGAAGAGAACTTGCAAGAAGATATAGAACTCACAGAGGATGAGGGTGATGAGTCTTCGAAGCAAACAAGCGATGATGAAACTGATTCAGAAACCAATGAAGATGCATCATCCGTGGAAGAAGATGAAGAAGCTGGTGAAAGTGGTGAAGACGCGGGCGGAGAAGGAAGTGATGATGAAGCCGCGGTGGCGGTTGGTGCTGGTGCTGCTGCTGAAAAGGAAAAGAAAAACAAGAAGAGGCGCGGTGTTTCGAACAAAAAGGATGCAGAAGACGATCTAACACTTCTAGGTGTTCCACACGGTATTCACTTCGAGGACGACGACGAAGAAGAAGACGATGACGACGCCGATCGAGATACGTCCGAATATTTTCAGAAACTTACATCCACCATGAGCCACAGTTATATTGAAACGTATCACCCAGAGTCAATGTCGCATAACTACGATGAAATCCAGACATTGTCACGTGTGGTGCGCAACAGTGCTGGTGTCATTGTGGATGAATTGCATCGAACGATTCCAATTATGACCAAATATGAGAAAACACGTGTCTTAGGTCAACGTGCAAAACAGTTGAACGAAGGTGCACCGGCTTTCATCAAGATTGACTCTACGGTCATTGATGGATACTTGATTGCAGTCAAGGAACTCGAACAGAAAAAAACGCCGTTTATTATCCGTCGTCCATTGCCGAATGGCGGGTCTGAGTATTGGCGTATTCAAGATTTAGAGATACTGTAATATTGAAGTAATATCAGTTCGGATATATAAAGTCCGGGTCGCCAGTGATGGTTCGAAGAACGTGTGTAATATATGCCTGTTCAATTGCATCGGCCTCATAATAGTTCCAATATGGTTCTTGCAACTTGAGGTCGGGTTGTGAACGGTTGAAATCACCAATAACATCTGTAAAATGGGTGATCGTGCAATAAACCGGTGATGGTGGATATTCATTTTTTACAAAACGGCCTTTATTTCTCAGGTGTGCATATTCTTCACGTTTTTCTTGGATCAGGTACATTCTTCCAGGAACAAGATTTTTCGGGTCAACCAGTCGCAGAGGTCGCATCCCGTGCGTGTGTGAATAGAATGGATCAAATTCTATTCACAGTATTCAATTTTATTTCAATCACTGTAATAGTTTGTTGGTATTATGCCAACGTATGGCTTGAATTGTTGTCGTTTGTATGGTTGATTGAAACTATCATCAAGTGATGATGAAGAAGACGACAATGTGATCGGAGTCGATGGATTTGATAGATCATCGAATGAGAATGGGCTATTATCGCCATTCGAAATGTAGGACGGCTGCGAGTTTTCCGGTTTTTCGTTTTTCTTTTGAAAACAGCAACAACACGAACAGCGAAAATAGTTTTTGATTGTAGTAAAAAATGGAGTGGTCATCTTTTACTATAATATTTTATTTGTATATTTGATTTTTAACGATGATATGGACGAATGATATTATTTCCGGTATGAATCCGTATACCACCATAAAAATCAATCTCATCAAACTTGTATGCATCTTTATATTTATAATACAGAATTGACATGATCGATTGGTCTTGACGATGATTTTTTCGACTACTACCTACTGGATATATACATTCTTTTACCAATGACAGTCTAGCATACTCATTGATAAAATCTCTTACCCACCCAATATTGATGTTGAAACAGGGTAAAGCTGCATTTCTCATTGGCATATTCATATGTTTGAATGCATCTAAATATTCGATTGTTTCAATGACAGTCCATGACGATATTTCTCCATCAGTGATATTCGTATAGATACCATTTTTTTCTATAAAGTCAAACGTTTTATCCAAACTATTCTCTAGTTGATTACGAGCATCGCACCAGATCAGATACTGTTTTTCATCCATCGATATTTCGTACCGGTTCATTACATCTTGTATGATTTGCGCTTTCCATGCCCACTGACCCGCGTCATTGTTTATATTGACCCATTCTGGATATTGTGAAAAATCAAAGTAATTGTAGTGTATATCAAGTGTTTTGATATGGTCTATGTCGGCTGGACTCAACCCTAGATCATAAAAATATACAATACTGTTTGGTATATGTTCTTTGAACGAGTTGTATAAATTGTACCAAGATGAATAATAATGCGTATCACACCCAGTAGCAAATATGATATTCATGATTCGTTATTATACTTCATTTACTATTATTTAAATAATATTGAATGAATGCACATTGCTTAGCATTTCCATCTCTTTCCGCATTCTAAGCAAGTGACGAATGTGGTCATTGGTTCATCCGCAGAACGAGTCTGGAGTTGGTAATACGTGCACTTCTTGGATTTGCATTTGTTACAGGTAAAGTTGTCGGTGGATGCTTCAATATTTGGTTCGTATTTCTGTTTGTCCCGAACCTTCTTATCTTCGATGAGCTGTTTCCATTTGTCCGGGCATATTTCTTGGTGACTCATGAATGCGATGTCTTGCGGCTTGATGTTGCCAGAGATGACTGCGCTTGAAACATCGGGTTTCTTTAAATTGATGTAGACCGAACGTAGACGGTCGATGTATAATGTGATGAAGAACGAATTTGACCATTTCTTCACAATGTTATTTTTGCTCGCATGTTGAATGGTCCAGTTGAATATTCCTTTTTCGATATTTGTGGCAATCGTGACTAATTCAGGAGTGCATTCTTGATCGAGCAGAGACTGGATTCGTTTGCGAATCTCGATTCGAAATTCTTCCGGGTATGCGATGGTGTCCACGGTTGACATAATGGAATGGAATTGTATTATAGTATTTCGTAATATCTTTAATCAATTTTACGAAATGAAATATTTAATCGTAGGACTCTTCACTTAATTCGGATTCTATTTCTTGTTCAACTACCGGTTCTTCCACTGTTTTTTTCGATTTCCCACTTCCGCTTCCTTGTTTTTTTGTAGCCGCGGGTCGTTTGGGCTTTGTCGCACGTTTGGATACGATTTTATTGACAGGAATCGCATTTGTTTTAACACGCCCTCCGTCAGCGTCTGCGTCGAGATCGACATCAGACCCGTTAAAAGAATCAGAAGGTGGTGTTACCGATTCTGTATCTGTCTCTGTTATGAATTCGCTTTCCGTTGACTCTGACTTTGATTTTTTTCCACGTGAACGCGTTGTTCTTTTGCATCGAGGCGTTTCGTCGGCATCATCTTCCACAACAAATCCATCCTTTAAGTACCCATTGCTTGTTTTTTGACTATCGGATATAAAGTCAAGTTCGTCGATTTCTTTGTCATCTTCCGCAGCAGTGACTGCAAGATCTTCAAACCCACCAAATAATTTTTCATATATTTTTGTCCACAAATCAACTGTCAAATTCACTGCATTTTCTTTATCAATTCTGGCAATAAGCGCAATTTTTCCAAAGATAATGACCTCATCCACCGGGGGTGGAAGTTCATACTTGTTTTCTTGTCCGGCTCGACCATCCGTTTTAGCCCATATATCTACATAAATATACTTGGGCACAGTTTCAATCATCTCGCCAGTTTCCTCACTTCGTGTTTCGAATGAATACTTGTGCTTGTTCTTGTACTTCCAAGTGTGATAACAACTGAAATGATCTGCCGATTTGAATCCACACTTTTTACATAGAAGAAGCGTAAGATCCTCCACAGTCATTTCATCCTTTGGTTCAACGGTGCACTCTGAAAGTGTGCCTGTTTTTGAAACAAGGACAATCGTCGTTTTTGTCGCGGCCGATTTTGACGGTGACATTGGTACTGTATAAAATACACGAATTGTTTCTATATTGTTTCATTTTCGATTGACATAAACAATACGACATAAACATTGTACGATAATACATATACTTCTTGTGTGAAATGGCAACAACAATAACCTCTGCGAATCCGCACTTTCGCGCGCAAAGAAAAGGCCAGAATGCCCGACAAGCCATGGTAATCTCCGAACTCAGCACCATTTATCGAAATAACTCAATGACTCATTTGATTCAAGCAGAACAACGAACCGCGCCAAGGATTTATTTGTTAGATATCACGGTCGATGATATGAATACGATGTATCCGAAGATTCATGAAATCATTGAACGCGGGCGTCTTCGCCCAAAAGGAACAGAAACGTTTTTTGTAACAAAAAGGATGGAACATCTTATTATTACTGAAGAGTCGATTTTTGAAATTCGATCCAATGAAAGTACCCGACAACAGTTATTGCACGAACGTAATCCAATTGATGGTGTGGTGACAACCATGGAAATCACGACGCGAGAGAATCAGACCATACCCGTTCTCGTGGATGAAAGCTATTTTGAATTACAGCCGTTCGGTGATTCATCTCGTCATATTATTCCAAGCCATCATGTCGTGGTACGTCATATCAAAAAGGTAGTAAAAATGCATCCAAAGTCCATGAATGCTTTTGTTTTTATAATGGATGAATCAGAAAAGTCGGTCATTGATTTTTATATGACAACTGACAATGGTGTTATAACTGGTACAACATTCGCCGACAGGCTTACTCGAACATGCAAAGATGATATGATTTCGTTCATCCATCAATTCAAATTATGTTCATAATATACACGTTGATACGAATGTGGTGGCTTATTCAAAATATTATTTTTTCAATATGTTTGATTGTAATCATACACTATCTCTATTTGTATTTTGAAGCAACGTTGACATCTCCGAAAGTAAAAGATCTTGTACACTGTCCAAAACAGGAGTACAAGCAATTATTAGAATCGATTCATAAAAACAGAGATGATCTACCGCAACAACAGATAAAGCCGCCAACTACACCGAATCCAATACCGACTGATGTATTAACTGGTACTTTAGGGGCAAATTCAGATATCACCGATGACATGAAGTCCGATCTGAAAGAGTACATTCGTGGACTTAAGAATAGTAATCAAAGTGTGCAGCAAACGAGTTAAAGCCAATTTCAGATATAGTATATATCAATGTCTCGTGATTTTCAACCTCGTACAAGCAGTGGAACGCCTCAACACCACAAAACGTTTAGTCAACGTTTGAAAACGGGCGCAAATACTATATCGAGCCAGCAGCTTAACTTTCATGATTCCGACTTGTTATTGGCTTCTTTTCCGAATACACGACTTTCTTATGAAACGACTATTCATAAGAACGACAACCCGTCCTTTTTTACAGGTAAGTATAAGTGTTTCATTCTTCCAAAAGGAAAACGGTGTCTTGCGTGGGTAACCGAGTGGAAGCGTGATAAAATTGTGGCGGTGATCGATATTGCAAACAACTACCAAGGTCCGTTGACACCGGTAATTCGTAAATTTTACCAAGAAAACGGCTGGTATCCTGGGCCGATCCGGTTATATGATGCGTGTATGGATCATTCGCTAGTCTATGGTAGTGTATTTGGCGGTGTATTATTTCGTTCAAATACATTGACGACGTTTGACAAGACATTCTTCTCTCTTCATACGGTGTATTGGTACAAAGGAAACTCTGTTCCATCACTCTCTTTATGTGGTCATGTTCAATTGTGCGAGCGTATTTTCAACGAAGCAGGTATACGTCAGGTTGCATATACAAAACAGAATAGTATCATGTTTGGATTACCGATTTTATGTCACAATGACAAAGACATTGATGGAGTGATACGTGATTTACCATATCCAGTATTTGCGGTTCAGTATCGGTTTGAGAACCATTGTAAGGTCTGTTTGCGACATTATCCATTTCAGGGATCATCGGACTCTTCTCTACAAGTAAACAAATCACGGCCACTGATGGTGCCTGCGCCAGTTCCTGTGCCAGTATCCGCGCCCATCCACGCACCCGCACGAACGTCACGCATGCCGTATATTCAACCGCACGATGAAATGCTAACAAATATTCAAGCCGTTTTCTTGGTACGACCAAACATACAAAATGATATATACGAACTATTTGTTCGATCAAGCCGATCTTCTGGTAGTACAGTCCTCGAATTTCACAACTTTACACATATCTCGGGGTATACGTCAAGTGTGATGATGAACCGTTTGTTTCGAAACATTGTAGAAAATCAACGCTTAGATGCGCAAGAAGAAAGTGAAGATGAAACCGAATTTGAAAACACGGAACCAGATAAATACGTTTCACTTCATAAGGAATATTTGATATTATGCAGATTTAACAAACGTTTTTGTCGTTGGGTTCCAGTGCAAGTTCTAAGCTCGTTGATACCAGTGCCTACTTCATCATTATCCCAGGTTATCACGGATCAACAGGTCAAACAACATGAGATGCGTTATCTGAAATATCATCACCGTAAATGAGTATAAACCGATTACGCGGATACGATGTATATTATGTCAGGGATTACTCGTTCTGTATCTGTTCATTCGTCCTATTTCGAATATTTGTCTGCGAAAGTGTTGACCGTGTTCAAAGAATGGGGGAAACAACTCCCGTATGTTTATCCGTGTTATTCCGTATCGTCTCGTACTACACCTGAATTAGTTTCATTGCTTCGCACGTACAATATAACCATGGTCTGCCACAATGCGAAAGAAGTGAAACTCGTGAATAATGCATCACTAACAATGATGGAAGGAAGACGACTCGGATACCATGAGTGCATTGTTCGCACATTAAAAACACTGCAATCAAAACCACCTTCTGCTCCGATATGGATTCATACTACGATTTCGGCCGCAGGGGTAGACTATTCAAAAGAGATGTTTGATCATATTTGGGCGAACAAACATATACTTAACGGTATTGTATTTAATATATCGAATTTTACCGATGCAACACATGCGATACCACCATCCATGTATAGTTACAAAGTTGGTATGGATTATGTTATTCGAAATATAGTTGATCCATTTAATAGTGAGTACGGAATTTCGACACCAGCAATCATGATGGATGGGCGTAGCCATGTAACCCAACTACAGCATTTGTTCGAACTTCATGAATACGCATTGAGTCGTAGTCAGCATTTATGGGAAAAGACCGGCATATTCTATTCTCGACCAAAATTGTATTTACTTGTTGATGAATTGTTAGATACTAGTATTCATAAAAAATAGTATTCATATAAAATATAGTATGTCAGAACCCGTTTCGAACGATCAGTCGTCCATGTCTGGTGGATCCAGAAAGCGCAAGATTCGTCTTGGAGGCGAGCATATGAATCTTCAGCCTTCCGCGCCGATTAGCGGTCAAAAAATTCGCAAAATTAAACCGTTTGTTTTTCGCGATAAGAAGAAGTATTTAGAACGGTTGCGTTCGTCACCTTGCCGTTCACAAACACAGAAGAAATGCAATAGTCGCAAATTAAGCCAGAGTTGCAAATACGCACGTGGAAAAAAACGATCATTCTGTCGTAGACGTTCGAACAAGAATTACCGATCGTAAAGGCGCGAATCTTTTGATTTATTACATTATTATTCAAATACTAATAATATAATACTATATCATAGAAGAAGATGTCATTCCAATATATGCGTTCAAATCCGTTGAATCAACATAACGCTCCATTAGCAGTATCGAGTAAAGACGTACAAGGACTGAATAATGGAACCGGAAATATGTACCAAGGTCAAGGTGGTCGTGCATTTCCTCAATCTGGCGGTGGGATGAGCCAATTTCATTCTTTCGCTGGCGGTGGTCCAGATAATGCATATGCGCGCGGATCGTATGCACCCGTTACAGTAGGATATAATTCGACCACAAGAGGTGGTGGTAAACGTGGTAGTAAACGCAAACAACGCAAAAGCAGTAAAAAATGTAACTGCTACAATATTACTGGTCTTGGTGGGGGGCGCGGACGAAGCAGAAACCGACGCCGCACTCGCACGCGCAGTCGTATCGGCGATATCAAAAACTGTAAATGCCCGTACCATCATTCCCGTTGTCGTAAAGTGAGACAACACGGGGGCAATGGCGGTGCGGCATACGGCAATGCAGCATATTCCATCGCAGGACCAAATACGGGTATTGACAAATATTCCTCTGCATTAGCAAATCCGGCGCCTCATTCCGCGTACAATAGCTGCCACCCGGTCTGATTCCATTCCATTCCATTCATTCTTCTAATCGAATCAAGCATTTCCCATTCGTTTTCGGAATGGTTGATTTCATTTTGTTTTTCGCGCTTACTTCCGTCGTTACCGAGAGATTTCCTGTTTCTTCGCTTCGTCGATTTCAATAATATCCGCATCCGCTAATTCTGCTTCTTGTGCAGTCGACGTAATCGATGTAGCGGTGGCGGCTTTCGTTGGTGGTGTATATTTCACCGTCCATTTATTTTGATAATACCCCTCTGTATCCGTCATCACAATACGGTATCTCTGTTTGATATAATAGGTTTGCCGTTTGAGCCACTGACTACGGAATACGTCTTGCGGATCGATGATATCAATGACTAGCGGAGCTGCATGCTTTACACGTAGAATGCGTCCCACAGACTGACACACATCGGTTTTAGGGGACGCCATAATCAACGTGGTTAGTGTTTTGATATCCAGACCCTCCGACGCCATTGCATACGTAGCAATGATGACCTTCTTGCTTTCGCTCAGTTTCAACGCTGCTTCTTTCATTCCGCCGACATAATACCCCACTGTCGCGATTTTCCGGTGTTCAATCGCATCATGGAAATATTCCAACAGGGAACGGTTGTGTGCAAGTATCATGACTTGTTGATCCGGATTCGTGGCCAATTCATTCTCAAGAACATCAAGGATAAACTCGCTTCGTCGATTATAATTGCATACTTTAGAGATCATGGTACTAAATTTGGGGTTGCCACGATAATCATATTCTGTTTCATTGAATTCCGCATCATCCACTTTATACTGAATCCCTTTCACAACGACTGCATGAGATGTCGTGTCGTTTTTCTCTTTATGTACTACATCTCCTAAGAAATGCTTGAAGACTTTTGTTAGTCCATCCTTGCGCACCATGGTTCCAGATAGACCAAGCGTGTATTTCGTGACAACCTTCATCATACAACGACAGAATACTTCAGCGGACATGTGGTGGCATTCATCATATACCGAGAGACCGAATGTGTCAAACAAATCTCTCGGATATTCCTTCATTGAAAGTGATTGGAGCATCCCGATCACGATATCTTTATCGTCGATATCGATGATTTGGCCTTGGATCATTCCAACACGTGCGGCAGGCAAGAACTGCTGAATTCTCTCGATCCACTGATTCAAAAGGAAACTTTTATGTACGACCACGAGTGTTTTCATGCGAAGTCGAGATATAATATTGAGCGCCATAACCGTTTTGCCTTTACCAGGGTCTACATCGAGCAACCCTCCGCCGCCCATTCCGGCATTTTCCGGTTTTGTTACTTGATGAATATATTTATCGACGATCACGTTTTGGTATTCACGCATTTCACCGGAAAAGACGAGAGATTCGGATACTGGAATACCTGGAGGAATCCGCGATTCTTCTGGAAGACCGTATATTTTTGTTCCATAGAACCTCGGAATGAATATTTTTGTCGGACTTTCACGGTAAATCGGAAATTTAGGAGGCTGAACTGGCGCTTTAGGGACATATGCTCCCACGGTGAGTTCATCTCTCAGTATTTTTAGATCTGCTTCCTCCATGCATTCTTTTAAAAGAGTGTATCCTCTCGGACCATAAAATGTGACAGGTTCCGTTCTTGTTTGCGCCATTGCTGTAGATTCGAAAGAAACACGCCGAGAGATTTCAATTCTACAGGAATGTTAGTTTTAGAATAATATATAGTATAATAATAATAACATTCTATCTGGTTTATATATAGACGAACATGGATACATTCAATACATTAATGCGTCAAGAAAAACAGCACGAAATGGTGATTTTCGTACTTTTAATATTGTATATTGTATTTACACCAGATGTTCCTCATGCACTGGCAGAATATGCGGAAAGTACCCTCGGACAGTTAGTGATTATCATTCTTGCGATTACTCTCTTCTTGAGCACAAACCCAGTTGTTGGTATTTTAGGATTTTTAGCCGCGTATGAATTCATCCGTAGGGCTAGTCGTGTAACTGGTGTTTATGGAATCGAGACATTTTCACCGACAGAACAAAAGAAACAAGAAATTATGAAGGCGATGAATCCAACGCCGGAGAAAACACTGGAAGAAGAACTTGTAGACAATCTTGTTCCTATTTCGCCGAATGACGATATTGGTTTGTCAGATGGAGGATCCTTTCAACCGGTCCTTGGGCCGCTGTATGGTGCTGTTGAACCTGACTATCAAGGGGTGATATAATTCATTTCATATTTCATATTTCATATTTCATATTTTATTATGTATCACAAACTGCAATATGTTTATGATACATTACTCTACCTAGCAAGACTACCGAAGCCTCCTCCGTTCTGTCCTGCAACTACACCAGACGCATTCACGCGGTTACCGATACGGTTGAATATAAACCGGAACAAGTAAAATAGGATTGCAGCAATGACGAGTCCAAATAAAGTTCCGATGAGAGTGCGAAAGATATCGCTTTCTAATAATCCTTCCCAGCTTAACCCAAACTTATTCAAATCCAAATCCGCCATTCCGCCTAATTCGCCACTGTTTGAGGACTGTTGATACAAAACGGTTCCATCTTCACCTGTCGGGTTGCACTTGATATAAATATCGCCGCTATTTTTCGCATTATTTGCACCTTTTTTGTTGTAGTAGTACATATTTTTTGGCATTTTACTTGGGGTTATCGGGTCTTTTTGCTTGATCGATGTATCTCGACTTTCATCCGTCAAACTAGACAACGAATCGCGAAATACAAGAATTGCATCTTTTTTATGGTATACGATGTAATTGTATACACCGGTATACTGCGGTAATAAATGACGACCGACGTACGTAAAGAACCCCTCCTTCGGAATAAGGTTTCCTAAATTGAAGTTGTTCACATCAGAAATATATTTCCCGCCACTTCTTGTCCTGCTTGGTAAGTTCTGAAGAATCGTGTTCATAATATCTGAACTTTGTTTTCCTGCACCATTGCCAACATTGATCGGAATTGAAACAATCAAGTTACGACCATCTGCGCTAGAATGGTAGGCGAGCAGTTCTGCATCTGCCAACGCGCCGTCGTATCGGTGCAATGATGGTTGGTAAATATGAATATGTTCTACTTTGTAGTCTACTCCATTATACCTTGCCGGATATAAACCGCCACTTCCACTGTCATATGGTATACGTAAATGTGTCGTTTCATGAAATACGTTACATGTACTCGTGTTATACTGGTATGAAAAATTACATGTAGACGAACATGAACGGTCTTCTTTTCGCATAATATCAGATGTTAGGTCTACTGGCGCATCGCGATTTGATTTTGACATTTTTTGTTTCTACCTTCTTATGCGTCTTTGTATTTCTATATATAATATTATATATAATTTATGTATATGGAAATCGTATGAAACTAACACGAAATAAGATACGAAAGATACGAAAACAGCAACATCAAAGCGTGAGAAAATGGAAAAAGGCACGAAATTCGATCCGGAGAAAAGTATTGACATTTAGACAAACTCCATTGGATCTGGTTCCGAAACGTAAAAATGTATTCAATAAGACACTGAAGCAATATATTCCTCTTCCTGTATTGTGTTACTTGAAAGAAAAGTATATCGAGATGAGGCGGTTGAGACGAAAGCATCGCAAGCAGCAGAAAATGAACATGATTGGTGGTGAGACAAAGCTATCAGAGGCAGAGGCAAAAGCGAAGGCAGAAGCTTCAGCTGTTGCGGTTGCTGCTGTTGCAATGGTCCAAAGTAAAGTAAACACGTCAAGCGGTAAGTCCAGCAAAAATGACGATAAAACAAAAGAAAAAGGAGCAGAGGGAGCAGAGGGAGCAGAGGCCGGACCAGAGGGAGCAAAGGCCGGACCAGAGGGAGCAAAGGCCGGAGCAGAGGGAGCAGAAGCCGGAGCAGAGGGAGCAAAGGCCGGAGCAGAGGGAGCAAAGGCCGGAGCAGACAGCAAGGGTGAAGACGGCACAACAGAAGGAGAAAAGAAGAAAGGAAGTTTCAGTTTAGGACCCGAAATCGATGGTGATATTTCAATCAATAGTGAAACGCACGAGTACAAAGATGCAAAGCGTCTACTTGACTTTTTAGTCAAGAGTGGTCTTCCGTATTATATTCAGATTGAACTCAAAGGTGGTACGAAGTTGTCATTAAAGGATACAGAAATATTCGATTTACGCCGCATTTTGTATGGAAAATTTGCAAAAGAAGCTACAAACCCGAATTTACATTTCAAACCTGGCGGAGACTATGTCGGGATCGCAGAAGGAGACACGCTTATGAATGACTACCCGAATGATGTTTTCATTTTTACAAAAGATAAAGTTACAATTGACAGATCGTCACAAGAGAATAAAGTAGTTGTTATTTCTGGTAAAAATACACTGCCTCCTCTACCAGATTCAAAACGATTATACAAATTATCAGGAGATGTACCTTCAACAATTGATGATGTTGACGACGTGGGCACAGTTGAAATAACAGCGATCGATGAATTCAGAATTCAAGTGGCGCCATTATCAAAAGATGATTTTAAAAATGCGGTTGCTGCTACGCCTAGTGATGGAAAGAAAAAGAAGAAAAAAGTTGTCTCTGATGATACACCAACGTACGTTGTCAATTTGAATGACAAATGTAAAATCACATCCATTCAAACTCTGCGTAAATCTCTCGAAGTTGTTCGCGAAGATCTAGAAAATGAAGACGAAGTCAGCAAAACAAACGCGATGGCTATTTTCAAGCTGCTTATTTCCTTGTTGAACAATCCAGAGTTCGCCAAAAATGATGGTTATGATGATTTTAAAGAATCAGTCTACGGTTTCACATACAAAATTCCTGGAACAGAACGAAAATACGGTTTCATTCAATTAACGTCGTTCTTTGATCAAAAGAAAGATGATCTTCCACCTGCTCTAGCTAAAGAGTTTTTCAAGTTGCTTACTTTGCTTGGTCATGGACCAGCTGGTGAAAATGGTGCATGCTTGGCATTTGACCGTCCTCAGTCTGTCGAAGTGATTGAATTTTTGAAAACTCTTGAAAATGGTGATATTGTTTCTACAAAGAAATTGGGAAGCAAAACGAACCTTGAAGGGTTTGGTGATGAAGTCAACAAAATTAACGCGAATAATGAGCCCAAAGAAGAGGAAGAAAAGAAAGAAGAGGGTGGTGAAGAAGCAGCTGGAAAAGGTAGTGAAAAAGCAGAAGAAGCTGCCGGCGCAGAAGGTGATGAAAATAAAGAAGAACCCAAAGCGGAAGAAGATGCTGGAGGTGAAGGCAAAGGAGCTGAAGGTGGAGAAGAAGCACCTGCTGCTGAAACGGAAAATGAAGGTGCGCCAGAACCAGAAACAAAACCAGAATCCAAACAATCAATGATGGCAGAAGAGATTAACGCTCAAGAAGCAGCAGCAGCCGCACAAGCACAAGAACAAGCACAAGCACAAGCACAAGCACAAGCACAAGCACAAGCACAAGCAATCGCAGCAGTAGCTGTATCAAATGCAGAAGCACAAGCACAAGCAGCAGTACCAAAAGACATCAAGATTGTCACTCCTGATACTCAGAAACCGCCGCCAACACCACTACCACCGTCACAAGAAGTGGTCGCAATTAATAAATTATATGAAAAATACGACAAAAAGAAAGAAAAGATAGGAAAAATATTATATCTTAGGAAAAATTTTGACAGGAGAATCAAAGAAATTGCGTCTTTACTCTTAAATATATACAAAAAGTCAAATGAATCATACCAACAAAATAATTCAAAAGAAAATACGTATATCAAGAGTGAAGAGTACAAAAAGTCAATGAAAACGTTGAAAGGATTTATTGATTCATTTAAAAAAAGTGAAACTTATAAATATGTTGAAGACGAGGAGAGCTGTTGTGATAAAATAGTAAGTGAATTGATTCCAAACTGGTATTCTGGACCAGAGAAAAGAAATACTGCAAGGAAGATCTGCCCATTGTTCAAAAACTATGCTCACTATATGATGAAAATAAATGAGTCATATGAATATTTTAATCATCATGAAAACATGAAGCCTGTATTTGGTGCTGCATTATGGGGTTCTACAAAACAAGACATAGAGTCTTCATTTAATAATTCGATTAATACTCTTGAAAAGTTTATGAAAACGTTGGAGAAAGACGAAACATATACAAAACAGTTAGAAGAGCAACTAGATCCTGATAGCGTGCCCCGGGGAATCAACGCATAAATAGGAAGTTGATGAGTCAACAATTACTTTTCTTGAATTACACTTTTTCTTATTTACATGCCCATTTTGATAAGCAAAAAATAAGAAAAAGAAAATGTTCAAAACGGCAAATACCGAAGCGATGCACTGTCATAGACAGTAACCTTAAACGCATCATTATAGCCTTCTACATATACCATGTCACCCGTGCTTACATTATTGCACCCATACTCATTCGTTCCACTTCTGCCATTCACAACAACCGGTAGTTTGATTGCATTGTTTTTGTCGCTTAATGTATAAAACTGCCACTTGTCGCGACTCGTAAATAATGGACGACCAATGAGAGGAAGTATCATTTCTTGTTGTCCGCCAGTACGTGTAAGAATACCGACCTGACGGTATGTGGTGTCGACCGCTTGTGTAGGAATATTGATACGAACCGCTCCATGGCCGCCGCCCCCACCGCCACCGTATCCATTATGCCCGCCATAATGAATTGTTTCAACCCCACCACGTATGTCATACACAGGGCGAGTTGAACCAACCGAGTTATCGCGTAAAGGAGGGACGTATGGATTCAGTAAAACATCTTGGTTCGATGTTGGACCACCGATTCCGAAATCTAATGAGTCGGATAAAGGATCCGTTGATGCCTGTAATATTGGGCCTTGAATATGCATGTGTCCGTGGGGTCCGTGGTGGCCGTGGTGGCCATGACCACCGAAAAATTGTGAATGTGCATAAATACCTAGTCCAATGACAACAACTGCAATAATAAGAAGTGTGACATTTTCAAAGCATAAAACCCCGGGTGGACATCTTTTTACCATGTACTGTATAATAAATAATGCTAAACGCGCTAGGGTTAGTATTATTATATGTGCCGATTAATTTTTAATCTTTGTCGTTCTTGGCACCTCCGGGGGTGGCGAATCCCTTCAACATACTTGTAATGCCTTGAATACCGCCGTTTCCGGTAATTTGTTCCATGAATCCTTCAGCTGACTTCAACAATGGACCCATTTCCTTCATATTTTGCATCAACAGTTTTTGTTGGTTCATTAATGACTTTGTTTGATCCGTTAATCCGCGCACACCATCTTCACCAATAATATTTTCGATATTGTCGTAGGCTTGTTCTAACGTGCTCGCGTAGTCAATTCGATTTGCAGTGTTGTCGTCATCATCCTTTCCCTTCTTACCATCATAATTTGCAGGTGACAGCTTGGTCATTCCTTGTTTGCTACTATTTCTTGACTTTACTCCCTCTTTCTTAACATCTTTCTTGTCCTTCTTGTCGTCCTTGTCGTCATTCTTGTCGTCCTCTAATTTATCCTCGACTTTCTTCTTGATATTTTCGATAGGATCACTATCCTTCTTTTTGTCCTTCTTGCTATCATCGTCGTCGTCTTTCTTTTTGTTTTCCATACCTTCAGTGACTCCAGGTGAGCCAATCATTTCCAGTACAAATACGGAACCAAATGCGGTGATAAGTACGATAATCATATTCTTACTAAAGTAAGATGTAATGAGTCCAATCAACGCCATAAGTACAATTGCATTGACGTTTTCATTCGCGAGATGCCGCAATATACTCAATAATACGAGAACCAAACTGCCATATAATACAATTTTGTTTTGAAAAAATGGCGTCGACATCAAACGATTCATATTTGGCAACATTACAATACTTAATCAATAATATATATTTTGAAAATATAATAAAATTGAAAATATACATTATAGAAAGCGTAGTATTGCTGAATATGTCGAGGTATGAAGTAGGGGTATGTCAACGATTTAATGAATATATTCATGGATACGATGAGACAAGTACACCCAGCGTAAAAACACATTATATTTGTTTATTTGTATTTGATTTCACAGAAACATTGTATCGTTCTGCAAAAGCGTTGATGTCATATTACAATGCTACAATCGAAATCGTAGAGACAGACATTCTCTACCCTGGAAATGAAACCATCGCGATTTACAAGACATTTTGGTTACGAATATTCCAACGAATATGTCGTAAATGGGTAAAGAATCGTCGATATGCGCGATCTTGTCGTCTATTTACATATTTACTAAACCGAGAATATACTAAAACATGTAAATAACGCGCGGGTCCTTTGATTCCTTTCCCGATGATTCGTCGTCTTCATCTTCGGATTCCTCGTCGTCTTCGTCGTCTTCGGATTCCTCGTCGTCTTCGTCTTCGGATTCCTCGTCGTCTTCGTCTTCGGATTCCTCGTCGTCTTCGTCGTCTTCGTCGTCTTCGGATTCCTCGTCGTCTTCGTCGTCTTCGTCATATTCGGATTCCTCGTCGTCTTCGTCATATTCGGATTCCTCGTGGTTTTCAAGATTTTCATCCTCTTCATCCTCTGCGTGTTCATATTCATCCTCTTCATCCTCTACGGTATCGTCGTATTCTTCGCCTTCATCGTCTTCACTATCTGTCATTTTATTAAGATCATCGTAATCATCCATCGTGGTCAATTCATTTATTTTTTGTACGGTAACACCGATGACCGTGTCAACATTCATAAGTTTTTCATAACTCTCTCTCATTTTTTTAAGCAAGGTTGATATTCTCTTCTTATCATTGACCAATTCGTTCATCATCTCGGTTGATACGCCATTATTCTTCTTTTGTGTTCGTTGTTTCGAGAGATTTTCACGAATCAATTGATTCAAGTGACGATATATTTCATCTAAAGAAGCGATCTGCAATCGATGCTCTTCTACCATTTGGTCAAACAGCTCTTTTGCCTTCATGTATACCGAGACAAGATGCTTATTGTATTTCATATTATGACGTAGTGTCAACATCTTTTCAATGAGTTTACGATTTGTATTTTTTTCATTCTCTCGAAGTACCTGAATCGATTTATCGCGCATAGCTAAAAATTTGGAATCACCAAAATCTGATGACGTGTCTCCTTCCCCTTCCCCATTCCCTTCCACTTCTTCCGGAGCCTTCGCCTTTTCAATTTCTTTAACCTTCTTTTTCATTTATAATAACACTTATATTACTGTTATTATAAGATTAGAATAAAATAGACGCATCACAGCTTACTTATCAAGCTTATTCCACCAACTGCACGGCTTATGCCAAAATTCCGTGTAAAAAATATCTCCATCACAGAAAAAGGCGGCGCTGTAACTATATGAACTCGCGGATGTAACAAGAATATCTGCCATTGTCATTCCAAGATAAGTGTCTTCATTTGTTTCGTTGATATGGAGCATAACATCGGGTCCAAGAATATCATGACTGCAAATGTTGGCAAACTTTTCTTCGGTACCCTGTGAGTAAATGTGGTATTGTATACGAGTATTACTGTCTTGTTTCATATATTTATCTCGGATCGTCAATAAGGACTTGATATAGTATTCGTTCGTGTATTCTTCTCCACCATTTGGACGTGTATCATCACAGTTCGGGCGACGTATATGTACTGCGAGATGGTGTGTATATGGATCCTTTTCGCATTCTGATATACGATAAATGCGTGGTCGATCACGTTCGCGGTTTTTGTTTCTCCAGTAAATATCCTTGATCCTCGCCATACTTTGACTCTTCATACACTTATCGATATTTCTCTCGACATAGTTGAATATATCGTAGAAATCTGGCGTCATAATATGGCCAATGGATTTATCCGCAACAGCTTCCGTATAGTTTAAGTAATACGGCTTCATATTCATCAAATCTTCCATTTTCTCGATATATTTTGGGTCATCCGTATAGTTGTGCGCCATTTTTTCGGGAGTTCGATAAATAAAAGTGGATTCTTCACATTCCTCGGCGTAGATACATGTCCACACGAATCGTTGAAACTGTGCACCAAGACCGTCGTCAAAAGGGATTGTTGAATAATAACGCTTCTTCACTGGAGTAGGAGGCGGAGGAATAACCGCGACTGTTGTCTCTGGTGGTGCCACAAACTGGCTTTCATCATTGAGTTCATACGCGTTCGGTTGTGTCTGGTCATTTCTCTCAGAAGTAAGCCGTCCAATATGACGATTGGTGATGTGATTGTAGAATCCGGAAAGGAACCCCATTTGCATCCACCGGTTCGCATAATCCATCTCGAAAAACTGATTGGGTGTATCATAGTTTCCGATGGTGAGAATCGCGGCGACATCGATGAGGGATGGACGAAAACTGTAATGAGGCCAGTAATGACAGTTTCCATAACCAAAGTTGCCGCCAGTCTTGTACTGATGAAGAGCCACCTCATGTGCCATTCTTCGAAGAATTTTATGGCCTTGAATGCTATAGTCGCGGATGGTCTCGGCATAGTTTCGATTATAGAGAATCTGACGCACATTGTATCCTGAATTACGTGAATCCACCATCATCTGCATTGGTTTATACACATAACTACCGGGAGTATGGAAGAGAAAATCGTCCTCCATATGAATCCAGTATTCCGGCTGAATATCTTTGAGTTTATCCCAAATAATTTTCATGCTCGGCCGGTGCCCCTTTTCAGCGGGTGTTTTCATATAGTAATCGATCCATGGATAAACGGTTCGCATTTTGTCGCGATCCTCTTCACTCGAATTATCGTCAACGCAAAACCAATAATCAATGATGTTGATATCTGTCCACATATTCAAAATAGAATTCACGGTTTGTTGAAACAGGTCAAACCGCTTGCATGTAGTAAATGTGAGAATTACACGCGGTGCCTGTGTACGATTACGATTGACTACAACAACCGACGGATGTTGAACTGGCATATTTCGGTCCAGGTAAGGCAATTTTTCCACACATCTCGTGAGATGAAACTCGGATTTTATTTCATCTCCACTTATATCGGTCAAAGTACACGGGGCGACCAATGAATCCTTTACCCTTACAAATAGACGGTTCCATGTTTCGAAGTCTTCATTTCCATAACTGTCATTTTTCGCAGCAACAATTGCGAGGTAATGATCCACAGTATAAAACAAACGTAAGAGTTCCGCGATTGAATCTTCCTCGAAAAAGTGACGATAAAACATCAAATTACTATAGGTCGATGTAAGAAAGTGAAACTCCATGATATTATGTCGAAGAATCGTTTTACAACAATCATATCCACTACGTTTATCAGAAATGTAAAACGCCGAAATGGAGTTGTTGTATTCAATGACGTCGTGATACTTACTTGTTGTCAAGAAGAGCTTGTTTTGAGGAAACTTGTTATAGTTCTGGTATTTGTGATAGAGTGCATTTACCATCACGTGGTTACCATCTGCGCGCAATATTTCCATAACAGAAGCGACGCCTTCCATACGCTCTTCGTCATATTCCATGGTTTTACAATAGTACTTGAGCGAGTTATACTTGTCACCCTTCTTATTGTACAAGTCTCCAAGACAGAGCGCACTGTAGTATTTTTCTTGCGCCCAGTTGTTTTGTGACAGCACACGAAGATACCACTCAATCGCTTTATCGATATACGCTGGTCCCGCATCCATCCAACTTTGCGCACAATAAAACGAATACCTTTCTGCAAGCGCACGATCACCGCCATTACCATCGGTGCCATTTCCCATTTCTGCATGAAAACCGCGCTCTAATACTGCAGCATCGTTGATGTATTTGTTGGGGTCTTTGTTTCGACTACCACTTCTTCCCGATTCGACATAATAGTCACCTTGAATCGAAGTAGAACTCTCTTCTTTGTCAACACACGCAATGTACTCGTGAAGCACACCAACAAAACGCCATCGTTTTCTGTTATTGACAATAAGAGTTCTCAGGTAGACGAAAGATTGGCCTAATTTCAACTGATATGCATCATGAGTAAGATCGCGTGGCATACGAAAATCTCCGTGAATACTGTCATCTGCGTCGAATATGAATAAATAGTCTGTTTTGTTGAACGCCATTTGGAGTGAAAGTGTACGATTAAAGCCGAAGTCGCGCCATTCTACTTGTTCAATGTGTCCGGGAACACCTCTTTCCTTGAAAAAATCGCGAATCAGATCCATTGTATTATCGGTTGATCCAGTGTCAGAAATAAAATATGCATCAAAATCCACATACGAACATAAATTCTCGAGTGTCTTTACGATGATATGAGATTCATTTTTAACGATCATATTGAGGCAAATTGTATAAGATTTAGAATGTTTGCGGGGGATAACCAAATCATGGGTAGAATTTGACGTTGTATCATCGTTCGTTACTTCGGTGATCAACATCTTCATTATGCATGTAATATATCGTTGTTTTTAGGTCTCTTTTTATTTTACAATGATATAGTAGCATTCTATTATTCTATTATTCCATTTCATTCTAGTCGATTCCATTCTATGTCTTTCACACGATTTCGCGATGATCCCGACCGCATCAAAAAGCAACTTCAGCAATCTACCGATGTTGGACGCTACTGTTTGAATGTGCCTGGTCCAGGTGATAAACCGCTTTATATGGAAGATCCATATGTTCGTGCTCAAATGTGGGCTGGTAACATTATGACAAACTCGATTGATATTGAAACCGAGCTTTTCGGATTGTCTCGTAAATTAAACCGTGATTCTGCTGAAAATTATCATCATGACGAACGTGCATCCGTTGCTTCTCGTACGAATGAAATCATACAATGCCCGATTCGAGGCGGTAGTGCTGTAGAGCAGACACGCGCGACGCATCCTGCGTGGATGTTGCGTGATGTCGAACAGGATAACTGGAAAATGCTCCACTTTGATCCGCAAGAGAACGTGCTCCTACCATTTATGAATAACTTGAATACACGCATTATTGAAAAGGACCGGTTTGTACCCCAGTCCAATATTCCAGGTTTGTCAGATGATACATATTTCGCGGTTCATCCTTCGAATACGAACCCTGAAGCGGAAGAACGTGCATCCCAGTTAGAAGGTATGGTTGGAGGACGTCGAATCAACGAAGTCGGTTTAGGCAACGGGTTCGCGCAAGGGAGCGGAATACAGGATGTAGGCGATATTCGACAGTTTAGCGGAAGAAACGCATTGTTTTCATAAACAAAGACAAGTTTAAATATTATATGTATTAGAATAATATATATAATACGGTAATCGACCGGGGTTAATATAATACCATAATATAAGTGTACCATATTATTAAAAATAATGGCAGAAGTTGCATTGATATTAGGAATTCTTGGATCCGCATATATTGCATCGAACCGTAATGATCAGAAAGAAGGATACAGAAACACCAGAGTAGATAAGACTCGGTATCTACCGAATACAGATATACCGACTACGAATTATCCGGTGATACAACCAACTACAGGATCGAATGTAAATGAATACAAGAACGCAAACGCCGCAACCGATCGATATTATGCACGAGGTGTGGATTTCGATAAAATGTCATCGGGTGTTGCTGGTGGTGTTGGCGGTGTAGGCATTTTGCGCGGTATTCCTGAAAGAGGACGCAACAATTCCAATGACAAAAACGATTTTATGTCGATTGCTGGTACGGCGGGTTCTTCGTCGTCTTTACCCAATTTAGATACCCAGTTCGGGGATAATTTCAACAAAGACGGCTTTACTTCATTGACTGGAAATAAGATCGACCCGTCTTCATTTGCACATAACAACATGGAACCGTATTATGGTGCAAAGGTTCGCGGAATATCGGCAGGTGCAAATTTGCATGAAAACGTTTTGGACAACAAGGTTGGCAGTGGTTCTCAGTTTTTTTCCAAGAGTGAACAAGCGCCTCTGTTTCGTCCACAGGAAAATATGCATTTACCGAATGGTATGCAAAACCAGAATGATTTCTACCAGTCACGCGTTATGCCCAGTATGAAGATATCAAATGTAAAGCCATGGGAAGAGGTGCGTGTGGGTCCTGGTTTAGATAAAGGTTATGACTCGAAAGGATCATTCGGATACAATTCTGGAATGGAGGCACGGGATAAGTGGATGGATCGCGGTGTGGATGAATTGCGCGTAAAGACGAATCCAAAGCTCTCATATTCTCTTGACGGTCATCAAGGACCCGCAGCGCATTATATTCAAACTGCTCCAACTGTGGAAAGTTTAGGTCGTATGGAAAAACATCTTCCCGACACATTTTTCATCAATACGCCGGATCGTTGGTTTACGACAACTGGAATGGAGAAAGGAGAAACCCAGCGTGCGATTGAGATGGACCGTGAGAGTAATCGTCAAACAACAACTACAGAGTACTTTGGAACAACTGCGCCCGCAGATGGTGGAAGTGCAATATATGCACCGAAGAACTTTGAAGACACGCGTCGTCAAACCTACGATCCTACACCAATCATTAATCCGAGCGCAACTGAGAAGAATACTGCAACAGAATCGGACTTTGGAAGGTTGAGCTATAAATTCACGCATAATAATCGAACCACGGTACGACCGAACGAAATGGGTGGAATCCATGGAGCACTTAAGGCAGTTGTCGCACCTTTAATGGATGTATTGAAGCCATCTCGTAAAGAAAACGTGGTTGGAAATGCGAGACTTTACGAGAATGCACGTATGCCGGTCCCTGCTGCGGTAACAGCCACGTTCAATCCCGCTGACCGCGCGCCTACAACGATCAAAGAGACAACGGTTGGTCTGGTCGGTTTTGATCATCTCAACGTTGAACGTCAAGCCGCCGCGGGTTATCTCATCTCTCAGAATACACCAGTGGATACAGAACGTGCAACCACAAGCACTGATTATTTAGGAGTTGCAGGAGGTAGTGCGACGCGTATGGGAAATCCCGTGTACAATGCTGCATATAACCAGCGTAATAATGTGAATAAAACGTACAAAAATACGCCGAACCACGGATCCATGTCGATCTTTAATGCGGACACAAACATACAAATTGATAAGCTGGATGCTGACCGTTTGAATACACGTTCAAATGTGATGACAAATGCGCCATCGTCGATTCCAAGCATTGATATTTATGGTAAGATGACGATGCCTCAAAGTTACGACGAAACGAAGTTGACCGATCGAATTCAGCCAGATATTTTGAACGCATTTAGACAAAATCCGTATACCCATAGTCTCCAAACCTACTAGACAGGGATATCATAATAAGATAAAGAATAATATTTATTTTATTATGTATAATATAGTTAATTTTAATAACACTATAAAGTAGTATACGCAATGTCGATATTAGAAAATCTACAGGACAAACATACCACATTGTTCATATTGTTTTTAGTGATCATTGTGAGTGTGTGGGTTTCACGTACATATCGTAATGGCGGATTTAGTCAATGGATCGCTCC